>Ga0136614_10002135_pt1 | contig 12160 bp, 8 predicted proteins | sample AntDrymUQ2792106_2_FD_106643 | JGI IMG/M metagenome (GOLD analysis project Ga0136614, IMG submission 106643) | Polar desert sand microbial communities from Dry Valleys, Antarctica - metaG UQ279 (21.06) | ecosystem: Environmental > Terrestrial > Soil > Desert | place: Antarctica: Dry Valley...
CGCGGGTCCAGCGTGAGCCGCGGCTGTTGCCCTGCCGCGATCGCCACGATCATCGTTTCACCGATGGCCCGCGATGCCGCCAGGACGACAGCGGCCGATATGCCCGAAAACGCGGCCGGAACGACCACGCGAAGTGAGGTCTGCATGCGGGTCGCGCCCAGCGCGTACGCGCCTTCGCGCAGGCCGTTTGGCACGCTGCGCAAAGCATCCTCCGAAAGTGAAGACACCAGCGGCAGGATCATGATGCCCATGACGATGCCCGGACTGAGCGCGTTGAATCCAGCGAGCCCCGGCACGAACGTCTGCAGCAGCGGCGTGACGAATTGCAGCGCGAAGTATCCGTAAACTACAGTCGGCACTCCCGCCAGCACTTCGAGAACCGGCCGGACGATCCGCCGAATCTGTCCCGGGGCGTACTCGCTCAGATAGATGGCGATCAGAAGACCCGAAGGGAGCGCCACCAGCATGGCGATGGCGGAGGCGAGCAGCGTGCCCGAGACGAGCGGAAGCACGCCAAAGTGCTTGTCATAGAACAGCGGCGTCCATTCAGTGCCGAAGAGGAACTCCGACAGGGGCACTTCCTGGAGAAATGCCCCTGTCTCCCACATCAGCACCAGGATAATGCCTGCGGTGACGAGGATCGAGAACGCGGCGCAGAGAAACAGCGCCCGTTCGACGAAGAACTCGAAGATCTGGCGCGAACGGACGGTCATCGGCCGGAGATCAACGGCTCAATCGCTGTTCGAGTGTGACCTGGCTATGGCTGTCGGTGCCGGTATACATCGTCCCTGTTTTCTTGCCGGAGAAGCGGCTGCGCACGAGTTGCAGCTCGTTGTCAGGGAGAGGAATGTACCCCACTTCCCGAACCAGTGCCGGCCCTTTATCGAGGTAGAACTCGAGAAAGCTCTTCACCTCCGGGCGGTCGAGCGATTTGACTTTGGGATAGATGAATACGGGACGGGAGAGCGGACGATAGGTTCCGTTGGCGACAGTTTCGGGGGACGGTGCGATCGGCCCGGCGCCATTTGCGGGGTCTCCATCGTCGACCGGGACGAGTTTCAGCTTGTCTTTGTTCTGCTCGTAGTAGGCGTAGCCGAAATAGCCGAGTGCGTTGACGTCGCCGCTGACGCCCTGGACGATCACGTTGTCGTCTTCACTCGAGGTGTAGTCGCCGCGGCTCTGCGCTTCCTTGCCGACGGCCGCTTCGGTGAAGTAATCGAACGTCCCCGAGTCAACGCCCGCGCCGAACAGATGAATTTCCTGATCCGGCCAACCCGCGCGGATCTGGTTCCAGCGCCTGATCTTTCCCTGAGCGGCCGGTTCCCAGAGTTTCTTCAACTCGGCGACTGTCATCGATGTCGCCCAGGTGTTTTTCGGATGCACCACAATGGCGAGGCCGTCGTAGGCGATGGGCAATTCGATGAAATCGACGCCACCCTTCAAGCAGGCCTCGACTTCGGTGGCCTTGATCGGGCGCGAGGCGTTGGAGATATCCGTCTCGTTGCGGCAGAACTTCTGGAAGCCGCCGCCGGTGCCCGACGAGCCGACGGTCACGCGGGTACCGGCATTCGCCTTCTGGAACTCCTCGGCTACCGCCTCGGTGATCGGGAATACGGTGCTGGACCCGTCGGCGGTGATGACTCGCTGCTCGGTGCCGCCGGAGGTGGATTGCCCGCGATCGCTGCCACACGCGGCTGCGACGACAGCGGCACCACCGAAAACGAGAACGCCAAGGGTTCGTGCAAACAGGTTCGTCATGAGCACAGCCTAAGTGCTGCTCGTTTCGGCGCGGTTTCGATTCTGTTAACTGCGTGTTAACAGGCCATCCGGTCATTTGGCTGATTGGAATTAACGCGGCTGTAACGGGCATGGAACATCGGTGCAACACTCTGCACATAGGTTTCGCCAAAACGCGGGCTCTCTCCCGCGGGAAGGGAACATCGAGCGTATGTTTCGCACCCTGTCCTGGATCAGGCGGCACGCCTGTACTGCGGCGCTGGTTGGCCTCGTCGTCTCGACCGCAGCCGCTCAGGGGCTGTACTACAAAGAGATACGCACAGACGATCGGATCTATGTCTTCAACCTTGCCGCCTACGCGGACCATTTCGAAAAAACCGGTGAAATGAAGGGAGGCATCACCAGGACCGGAGCAGGCCCGAGCGGGGAGACCGTGGTTGGAGACAATGAGCGCGCGCTGCAATTGTTTTTCTTCAAACACGGGATTTCTGAGCCCGTGCCGGAGCCGCCCCCCTCTCCGCCGGCGCCGCCGCCGTACCGGTTTTCAGGGTTGATGTTTGGCGACTACTACGCGTTTCCACGCCAGCACCTCGAGGCCTGGGAGGATCAACACGGACTGTGGTTCCGGCGCATCTATTTCACCTACGACCACACCTTCACACCCAGGCTATCGACCCGGTTTCGGCTCGAAATGAACAGCAACGGCAGGCTGGCAGGAGGGCTGTTGACGCCGTACGTCAAGGACGCCTACCTGCGCTGGAACTTCGCCGGCCGACAGGCGGCGATCCTGGGGATTCAGCCCTCGCTCAGTTTTGATTACGTCGAAGCGGTATGGGGCCTGCGGCACATCGAAAGGACACCACTTGATCTGTACCGGTGGGACTCCTCACGAGATACGGGCATCACGGTGTCAGGACCGTTGAACGAGACACAGACCTTCAAGTACGCCCTCCAGTATGGGAACGAGTCCGGCAACAACGCGGAGGCCGACAAGTTCAAGGGATATCGCGCGGCTGCGCGCTACGAGACCAACCCGGGGTTCACCGTGGAAGCGATGCTGGCGCAGTTCGATCGCGACCGGGAGGCCGACCGGACTACGGCTCAGATCTTCGGCGCCTATCGCGGAAACAGGTGGAGATCGGGTGCCCAGTACTCACACCAGAGGCGGCGCGCTGCCGCAGGATCCACCGCCTCCGATATCGAACTGGATATCGTTTCCGCGTTCGGCGTGTTCGACCTGGTGCCGCGAAAGAGCTCAGCGTTCCTGCGTGTGGATCGGTTCGCGGATCCCTGCGGCGATTGCCCCAACGTCGATTACCTGCCAATCGACGCGGGCCAACCATTCACGATGACGCTCGCCGGCATCGAATACTTTCTGCATCCATCCGTGCGTTTCAGTCCAAATGTGGAGTGGGTGAATTACGACAGGCCGGAAAGCGCGACCAGCACCGGGCCGAAGAATGACGTCGCGGTGCGGTTGACCTTCTATTGGAGCTGGTAACCGAAAGAGGAATCGGAGGGGCGAGCCAACCCGCCTCTTTTGAGTCATGTCAGAAGCTGATTCGCAGGCCGAACTGCGACACGCGCGGACCTCCGACAGTTGACGTGATCGTGCCGAAGTCCAGGCTGTCGAAGTTGTTTTCCGGTTGTCCCAGATTCACCGTGTCAAACAGGTTGAACACTTCCCATCGAAGCTCTGCCTGCACCCTGCCGAAGCTGATGGTTCGGGCAACGTTCAGATCGACACGCTTCTGACCCGGACCCCGCAGGAAGTTTCGGGGCGTGTCGCCGGCGGCCGACGCCGGTCGCAACTGCGTCTTGTCGAACCAGCCTTCCTCCGGATTCTCCGACTGACGTGCGACGCTGTCGGCATTGGCGCCGGGTGCGAAGTCGAGGCGCTGAAATCCGAGACGCAGGAGCCCCTGCTCCGGTCGGAAGACGCTGAACGGCCGGCCGGACTGGAACTGCATGAACGTGGCGATCCTCCAGTTGCGGAGGAGGGCGTTGTTTCCGAGGGGGAGTGCCCAGACGCCGCTGAGGCTGAAGCGGTGCGGCCGATCGAAGTCGGCACGCGCCCAGTTCGACTCGAGGTCGCGCGAGTCGTTCTCGACCGAAAAACCGGAGTTGGGGGTGTCCGGACGGCCGCCACCGGCTGTGCTCCCCGGGTCGGCCGACATCAGATCCTTCGCGACCGAGTAGGTGTAGGCCGCGTGAAATTGATAGCCCCTCGAGAACCGCTTCGTCAGGCTGGTCTGCAGCGCGTGATAGATGGAGCGCCCTTTGGATTGCAGATACAGCGCCTCCGCATCGTTGAATCCGTAGTAGAGAGTCCGCACCTCGGTTGGAATCACCGCACCATTGGGCCCGACATTGTTGTTGCCGTTGAGGCCATAGCCGCGAGCCTGCGGATCCTGCGCGGTGGCGCCGCCGCCGTTAGCGCGGTACGCATTGGTGATGCGTTGCAGAATCTCGGGAGGCGTGTTCGGGTCGTTGAGATCCCACGGTTCGTTGAGCGCTGTGGCGAGCAGCAGGTCGTGCCCGCGGCTGCCGTTATAGCGCACTTCCAGCGCCATGTTCGGCATCAGTTCCCACTGCCAGCCGGCGTTCCACTGCTGATAGAAAGGTGTCTTCAGATTTCGGTCGATGGCGCGGAACTCCAGGGTTTCAGCGATGTTGCCTGCGCCGCCATTGACACCAAGTACACCTGTGCCGTCGCGAACCGTATAGCTGCCGGTGGCGCCGCCGCTGTACGTGAGACGGAACGGGAAAAAGGCATCGAAGGCGATCGGCTGGCCGTTGATGACGTTTGACGACCACGCGTCGGTCATCGGCACCAGCCGGCTTGGCACGGTGATCTCGATCTCGCGCAGGATCGGATAATTGCTGAACACCGTGTTGATGAACGCGGCCGACGGTCGGTCGTAGAACAGGCCATAACCGCCGCGGAGCACTTGCTTGGGGTTCAGGCTGTATGCGAACCCGAGCCGCGGCGCGAAGTTGTTCAGATCCTGCCCGTTCAGCGTGTGTTTGGTGTCGACCTTGGTCACCGCATTTATGCCCGCGTTCACTTGCGAGAAAGGCGTCTGCTGAATGTTCGAAGGAACGATGATGGCGTTGAGCGGGTTGGCGGAATCGGTCACCAGGGCGGGATCGAAGTTCCCGAAGTAACCGTTCCGTTCGTACGGCCAGCCAAACCAGTCCCAGCGAACCCCGAGGGACGCCGAGAGGCGATCGCTGACCCGCCAGTCATCGGTGATGAACCAGGAGGCATCCTGCATGAGGAAGTCCTTGTCGGTGAACCCGAACTGGGTATCGGCTTCGCTGGTGAACCCAAGGAGAAACTGCTGGAAATGCTCGATCTTCTCGAATTCTCCCCCTTGCTCCTCCGGCAGGTTGTTCTTCACATTGTGCAGCTTGTAGTCGCCGCCCACTTTGATGTTATGGCTTGCGCGGGTCCAGTTCAGGGCGTTGCCAAAGTGAATCGTTTCCTGCTCCCGCCGATTGAAGGAGTCATTCGGCCCGCCGAACGACCAGCTGATGCCGCGGTCCACGAAGTGCGGAAGCCGAAGGGTGGCAGCTGAGCTGTCGAACAGCACGGACGGATTGTTGATGCCGAACTGCGCGCTCGTGATTGCCGCAATGTCATCGGTCTGCCGGCGGGTGTTCCGCAGTGTGAAGTAACCCACCCGCGCTTCGTTGAGCAGTCCGCTTCCGAAAATGTGCGTGTTGCCGACCGATGCGACGTGGCCCCTGTTACTCTTGCGGAGCCGGAACGGCGACGTCATCGTGGAGGGATCCGGGAACGGGTCGAGGCTCGGGAAGTCTGAGCCGAAGTAAGAGGCCTGCAGACGATTCGCATTCGTGATGCGTGTGTCGAAGCGCAGGGACGCTTGTTTCTGCTGAAACTCTGCCGGCACCACCTGGCGCAACTCGCGCATCGGGTCCCCTCCGGCATTCGCAAAGGCGCCTATGCTGACCACCCGATCGTTGCCCACCATCGGGCCGGTCGGCGCTGGGATGATGTAGTCTCCCGTGATCGGGTTGCGGGTATTCAGCAGCGCAATCGCGAGCCCCGAGATGTTCTGTGGCTGCAGCGCGAAGTTCGGATTCAGGCTGCGAAACGCCGTCACAATGTTGTTCGCCGTCCGAGCGCCATCGATCAGCGCGAGCGCGGCAGGCAGGACCGCGCGGCTCGAGGCGGTCGGGACGTATCCGGTCTCGGCATCGGTGTGTTGAAAGCTTCCGAAGAAAAACGCACGGTTGCGGCGAATCGGGCCCCCGACGGTGAACCCCGATTCGACGCGGCGCATGCGCGGCGTGTCGATGCCGTTCTTGTCGAAGAAGAAATCGTTCGAATTGAACCGCTCGTGTTGGCCGAATGAATAGGCCGATCCGTTGAACGCGTTGGTGCCCGCTTTGGTTACGATCTGGAAATTTCCGCCGCCGCTCCGCCCGGTGGCGGCATCGTAGAGACTGGTCTGCAGCTTGACCTCGTCGATTGTTTCGGGCGCCGGCGAGAGGCCCTCATCGAGCGTTCCGGTGTTCGACAGCATGCTGGTGATATCGACGCCGTTGTAGAGCACGCTGTTGCTCGTCCGTTTCGTGCCGTTGACCGACGGAGAGATCGCGCCGGTGTCATTGCTGCCGACCGGCGAGAGGTCTGCGCTGACGCCGGCGGTCGCGGTCAGCAGGTGCGTGAAGTTACGCGTCGACGACGGCACCGCCGTAATCTCCTCGCCGCCGAGCCGTCGTGCAACTGTCGGCGTCGAGACATTCAGGATCGGCGATCCACCCTCCACTTTCACCACCTCGGTGATCCCGCCCACTTCGAGGATGACGTTCACGGCTCTCGTCACAGAGGCTTCGACCATGATGCCCGTCCGCGTCAAGGTCTTGAACCCGTCGAGTTGATAGGTGAGGGTATAGGTGCCGATCGGAAGGGCGATGAGCTGATAGACGCCCCCGGCGGTTGTCGTCGTAACGCGCGATTCACCGGTCGCCGGGTTCGCTGCCGTGACGGTGACTCCGGGCATCGCGCCGCCACTGGCGTCGACGACCTGCCCGTTGAGAAATCCTGAGGTCCCTTGCGCCGATAGCGATGCACAGACCAGGACAGAGATCGCGGCCCACCCAGTCAGCGCCGCTCTCATTTGCAACTTCATTCGCCAACTCCTTGTCGATGTTCAGAGAACCGGACGAAGGGGACGATATCTGCCGGCTGTAAGGCGCGGGTCACTGCCGTGTTTCGCGATAGTTAAATCCTTCCGGTTGCCGCAAAAACTTCGTTCTGATAGGTCGGCAGCACTGCCGCGCCGGCGTAATCAGCCGAACGCTGTGTAACAACGGGGCGACGTTCAGGTTAAATCTGCGCCTAATCTGCTAACATTCCGGCGCGGAGGCGCCGTGCGTTTCAGACTGATCCCGAAGGAAGAGCGATTCTTCGACGACTTCGTGGGAATGGCCGAACAGATCCGGGTCGGTGCCGGCCTGCTGCAGGAAATGGTGGCTCCCGATCAGCCGATCTGGGACAAGGCCGACGAAATCAAGGAAGTCGAACACAAGTGCGATTTCCTGACCCACTCGGTGATCCAGCGCCTCCACAAGACCTTCGTGACCCCCCTCGACCGTGAAGACATCCACGCGCTGGCACGGTCGCTCGACGATGTGATCGATGCGATCGACGACTCGGCTGCCGTACTGCGACTCTACAAGATCGACCATGTGCGCCAGGAAGCCCGTGACCAGGTCCGGGTCATCGTGGCGTGCACGGATCAGCTCGTCTCGGCCATGAAGGCGCTTGGCAAGAAGATGGAGATCTCGGGATGCGCCGTCGAGATCAACCGTCTGGAGAACGAGGCGGACCGGATCCACCAGGCTGCTCTTCGCCGCCTGTTCGAGGAGGAACGCGATCCGATCGCCATCATCAAGTGGAAGGAGATTCTCGACTTCCTCGAGCTTGCCACCGACCGCTGCGAGGACATTGCGAACGTTCTCGAGGGCGTCGTGATCAAGCACGCGTAGCGGATGGACCCCAATCTTCTCGCCGTTCTCGCGCTGATCTTCGTCGCGCTGGTGTTCGACTACATCAACGGGTTCCACGATGCGGCGAATTCGATCGCCACGGTCGTGTCCACCCGCGTCCTCACACCGGGCAAAGCCGTCATCTGGGCCGCGTTCTTCAACTTCATCGCGGCGTTCACCTTCGGTACGGCGGTGGCGAAGACCGTCGGCAGCGGCCTCGTCGACATCAAGGTCGTGACCTTTGCGGTGATCTTTGCCGGGCTGATGGGCGCGATTATCTGGGATTTGATCACTTGGTACTACGGCCTTCCGACGAGCTCCTCCCACGCATTGATCGGCGGCTATGCCGGTGCCGCCGTTGCCAAGGCGGGCTTCGGCGCCATCATCGTTGCGGGATGGACCAAGACGATCATTTTCATCATCCTGGCGCCGCTGATCGGGATGACCCTCGGGTTCCTGATCATGGTCGCGCTGCTCTGGGGCTTCAAGAACTTCTCGCCCGGCAGGGTCGATGGATGGTTCAGGAAGCTGCAGCTCGTGTCGGCAGCGGCCTACAGCCTCGGCCACGGCGGGAACGACGCGCAGAAGACGATGGGCATCATTGCGGGAGTGCTGCTGGCCGGGGGCTATATCACCGAGTTCCGAATCGACCTGTGGGTCGTGCTGGCCGCGCACGCCGCCATTGCTCTTGGTACGCTGTCAGGCGGATGGCGGATCATTCACACGATGGGATCCAAGATCACGAAGCTGACGCCGGTCGGAGGCTTCGCCGCGGAAACAGCCGGAGCGATTTCGCTGTTCACGGCCACCAACCTGGGAATCCCCGTCAGCACGACGCACACGATTACCGGCGCGATCATGGGTGTGGGTTCCATCAGACGGTTGTCCGCGGTCCGGTGGGGTATCGCCGGGCGCATCATCTGGGCGTGGGTGCTCACCATCCCGGCGTCCGCTGCGATTGCCGCCCTCATCTGGTGGGGCGTCGCGACGACCATTGCTCCGTAACAGTTAATCAATTATCAGTTAAAAATGATCAGTGCTTTTGATTGAGAAACTGATAACTGATAACTCCTCAGTCGGCAGGAAGGTCCACCGTCAGCACGGCGCCACGCTGCGGCCCATTGGACGCATTGACCTTGCCGCCGTGCAGCTCTACGAGGTGCTTGACGATCGCCAGGCCGAGCCCGGTCCCCCCGGGATCGCGCGCGCGTGCCTTGTCCACCCGGTAAAAGCGCTCGAAGACGCGCGGCAGGTCGGCCTCCGGTATCCCCGGACCCTCGTCGGTGACCGTCAGAATGACCCGCTCGCCCTGGCGCTTCGAGGCCATGACGATCCGGCTGCCCTCCGGTGAGTAGTTGCTCGCATTCTCGAGAAGATTGCGAAGCGCATCATGCAGCTTGACCGGGTCTCCAGACAGCGTAGCGGCCTCGTGTGCGATGTCGTGCACGATGGTTTGGCCGCGGGCTTCTATCGCGCCGGCCAGGTCGCTTTCAACGCCCGAAAAAATCGCTTCAACCTGACAGGTGACCCGCTCGAGTGTTTCCTGCCCTGCATCCAGGCGCGCCAGGCGCAACAGGTCCCGCACCAGCCGTTCCATGCGGTGGGTATGACGCGCGATCGTATCGAGAAAATGCTTCGCCTGCTCGGGGTCCGCGACGCCATCCGTCAGGGCCTCGACATATCCGCGCACCGCCGTCAGCGGTGTACGCAGCTCGTGCGACACGTTGGCGACGAAGTCCCGCCGGATCTGATCCGCGCGGCGGAGGTCCGTAATGTCATGCAGAACGAGAACGGCCCCGCGCGTCGTACCTGTCAGAACCGGCGCGCTGCGCGCGATGAAGGTGAAACCCGGTTCGCGCGGGAGCGTAAGCTCGCGTCCCTCGGGGGTCATTCCGCCCAGCGCTGTGCCGATCTGGGCGGCGATGTCGGGGTGCCGGACGATCTCCAGATAGTGTCGTCCTTCGGGCGCGCCGTCGATGCGCAGCATGCGGCGTGCGGCACCGTTGACCAACTGCAGGCGTCCATGTTCGTCGACGACCAGCACGCCTTCAATCATGCCGCCGAGGATCGCCTCCATGCGGGCGCGATCCGATGCGAGTTCCGTCGCGCGTTCCGCGAGCTCGCGGACCGCATCGTCCAGGACGCGTCCGATCTTCCCGATCTCGTCCTTCCCACGGTCACGTGCTGGACGGCTGAAGTCGCCGGCGGCATACCTCTCGGCGGCGGCGGCCATCTCGTGCATCCGCCGGACCAGTAGAGTTGACGTAACCCAGGAGAGTCCCAGCGCGATCAGCGTACCGACGCCGAACGCGATCACCGCCACCTGCCGAACTGCGGCGAGCTGCTCCTCGATTTCGGTGAGCGGAAGTGCAAGGCGAACAATGCTCAAATCGGGGGAACCGCCCTCCGGCACCCTCACGGCGACATACAGCATGTCGGTGCCAACCGTGACGCTGTAGCGGCGCGCGATACCCACGCCCTCGCGAAACGCTTGCTGGACCTCCGGTCGGGCGGCGTGGTTTTCGACCGCAGGGAGTTCGGCCGTGCCGACCTCTGAATCGCCGATGACGGTACCCTCAGGGGCGATGAAGGTGACTCTGGCTGAGCCGAGCGTTCCGAGCACGTCCGCTTCGGCGTCCAACTCACTGCGAGAGGCGGGCCGCCGATGCGAGAGTGCCTCGGCGGCGAGTCGCGCCTCGGTCACCAGCGTCCGCTCGATCTGTTCCTCCAGCGTACGTTTCAGGGACCAGGAGATCAGCAGCGTGGCGACGAGCAGCGTCGCCGCGGACGCGGCGACCGAGGTGGCGAACAGTCGCGTACGAAAAGTCATCTGAAACGCTGACACGCTGGATCGTGAACGGTAACGCTAGACCAGCCGGTACCCGAACTGCTTGACCGTTTCGATCGACTCGTTCAGCACGGGAAGCTTTTCCCGAAGCCGCCGCACATGCACGTCAACCGTCCGCGTGCCGCCGGTGTACTGATACCCCCAGACATCGGTCAAGAGGACGTCACGTGACAGGACGCGTCCGCGGTGGCGGATCAGGTATTGAAGCAGCAGGAACTCCTTCGCCGTCAACTTGATTTCCTGACCGTCCAACGTGATGCGATGCCGATCGGCGTCGATCGCAATGGTGCCGTAGCGAACGATGCCGCTGGCTGCCAGCGGGTCAGTCGTGCCGCTGCGCCGCAGCCGGGCCGTCACGCGCGCAACCAGTTCCTTCGGGCTGAACGGCTTGGTCACGTAGTCGTCGGCACCCTGTGCAAAGCCAGCCAGCCGGTCTGCCTCATCTCCACGCGCGGTGAGCATGATCACAGGGATCTGCGACGTCGATGTATCGGCGCGCAGCGCCTCGCACACCGCCATACCGCTGAGGCCCGGCAACATCAGGTCGAGAACCACCAGGTCGACGGGATGATTGCGCAGGTACGGCATCACCTCGGCACCAGTCGTCAGGCGGTGGCTGTCGTACCCCGCGTTCTTCAGATAGTGGACGATGAGATCGCCGATGTCGCGATCGTCTTCGACGACGAGGATGTTGGTCATGGAAAATTCACGGATCTCGACGACGAGAGTTTGCACAAAAGGGGGAGAGATATCAAAAAGTGAACAGTTGAGCCATCAAGAGGACAGCCCGATTGTCCCACGCCGGCTGATGCGCACAAATGGCTGTCAATACGGGGTTTTTCACCGAGCGCCCCTGGCATCCCCCTTGGAACTACGGGGGATGGTTATCAGCGGAGGTGAATCACATGAGAGGCATGCAGAAGAAGTCGCGGTGGGGAATCGCAGCCGGCGTGTTTGGCGTCGGGGCGCTGGTCCTTACTGTTGGATGCGGTGGAACGAACAGCACGGCGGGCGTTCGTGCCCAGGACCTGGCTGGCGCGCAGCACACCGCTGCAACAGCCGGACAACTGGCCGGATCGCCGGTGGTCGTCAGCTGCGAGCCGCACCAGCGCGCGCTCGTGCGGCCCACCGTCGTGAATGGCACGGCGATGTCGCAGGTGGAGTGCGTGGCGGCTGATCCGCAGGCAGCTGCCGGTTACACGCAGGCGGCCTACGGCCAGATGGCGGCCCCGGTCGCTTATCGCTACTCCGCTCCAGTCAGTGATGCACGGGTCGTCCCCGTGAGGACGTATCGCGCGGCGCCAGCGCGCACGCGCCAGGTCGTCTACCGTGATCCGGTCACGGTCAAGAAGGGGCGCTCGGTAAAGAAGAGCGCGATCATCATCGGGTCGTCCGCGGGTGTCGGCGCAGGTGTCGGCGCGCTAGCGGGCGGCAAGAAGGGCGCGCTCATCGGCGCCGCGATCGGCGGCGGCGGGGCCGCGATCTGGGACCAGATCACCCGCCGATAACCCGCTGGGAGGGAACCTGCAACCGGGACGGGAGAAGCAATTCTCC
>Ga0136614_10002136_pt1 | contig 12159 bp, 9 predicted proteins | sample AntDrymUQ2792106_2_FD_106643 | JGI IMG/M metagenome (GOLD analysis project Ga0136614, IMG submission 106643) | Polar desert sand microbial communities from Dry Valleys, Antarctica - metaG UQ279 (21.06) | ecosystem: Environmental > Terrestrial > Soil > Desert | place: Antarctica: Dry Valley...
ACGCCGAGAACGCCGAGCATAACCCAGATGTTGACCTGATTGATGATCCTGTCTGTCACATCGTCCGCGCCCTCCAGGCGTCACGGGCGGTTAAATCCGGGGAAGCTATTTAATTCGTAATCCCTTAATTCGTAATTCATATTCAAAACGATTCCTGCGGCGAGGGGCGCCGTTGAAGTGTACCCGAAGCGGGGCAGTTACGGCGAGGTAGTAACAGAGTCCATGTCAACAAGAAGGAGCGTCGCGCGCTGTCGGAAAGATGATGCGGAGAGGTTCAGCACGCGCCTCAGTTGAGCGGTTGCAACCAGCCCGCCGCGAGCAGTGCGAGGAGCGCGCCGCCGACGACCAAGCGATAGCCGATGAAGATTCCAGTCGAGTGTGTGCGCAGGAAACGCAGCAGAAACCAGATCGAGGCATAGCCGACGACGCCCGCCACCACCGTGGCGATGATTAACGGCAGCGCGCTCCCGGCGGGTAGCTTGACGACGGCCTCTTTCAGTTGCAGCAGGCCGCTCGCCGTAATCGCCGGGATCGAGAGCAGGAACGAGAAACGCGCCGCAGTCTCGCGCGTCTCGCCCGCGAAGAGTCCGCCCATGATGGTCGCGCCGGAGCGACTGGTTCCAGGTATCAGCGCCAGCACCTGCGCGAAGCCGACCGCGAGTGCGTCGCGCAAGCCGAGATGCGTCATCGTGCGCTCGCGCCGGCCAACCTTTTCGGCAACCAGCAGCAGCAACGCCATCACCACCAGCATCGTCGCGATGACCCACAGGTTTTTCGTGAACGTTCCCTCGATCTGCTTTTTGAACAACAGCCCGATGACGCTGATCGGGATTGAGCCGATGACGATGAGCCATCCCAGACGCGCTTCGTCGGACAGCAGACGGGCGGGCGCGTGGCTGCTTTCGCCGCGTGTCATCGTGCCACGTGCCATCGCGCCGTCGCGCCGTCGCAGCAGTGCCCAGTGGTCGCGCAGAAAGGCCGCCGAGATGGCCCAGATGTCGCGCGCAAAGTAAACGAAGACGGCGATCAGCGTCCCGAGTTGGATGACCGCAATCGTCGCCGTCGTCTGTTCGGCGTTCAGCGCGAGGCCGGTCAGCCGGCTGGCGAAAATCAGGTGCGCCGTCGAACTGACGGGGATGAATTCCGTGAGGCCCTGCACGATGCCGAAGATAACTGCCTGAAGAAGAGTCATGTTGAGTCAGTATCACTCGCGGAAAGAGGTGCTCGACCCGATGCGGTCGTAGACGGCGTCCGGCATCAATTTCAAAAGGCGCACGAGACTCGCAAGCTGCCACGGGAAGGCGAACGTCCGTGGACGCCGCTCGAGGGCGCGGACGATGCGGCGCGTTGCGTCGTCGAGTTCGAGGACGAACAGCAGCCGGCCTTTTCTCCCGGCGGTCATCGGCGTCTTGATGAATCCCGGATGGATGACCGTCACGGCGACGCCGGTACCTCTCAGGTCAACCCGCAGACTCTCGAAGAAGGTCGTGACCGCCGCCTTACTCGCGCTATAAGCCGCCGACTTTGGCATCCCTCGGTACGCGGCGAGACTCGAAATGGCGACCAGGTGACCGCTGCGCCGCGCCAGCATGTCCGGCAGTACCGCCGCCACACTGTTGGCGACGCCGATGGCGTTAATCGAAATAACGTCCGCTACCTCGTCGGCGCGAAGCGTCGAGGCAGGCGTAATCACGCCGACGCCGGAGTTAGCGACGAGCAGATCAATGCGTCCCCACTGCTCGCGGACGCGACGCGCCGCCGCCTCGACACCGCGCGCGTCGCGTACATCAGTCGTCAACACCAGCGCGCGGCCTCCGGCCTCCTCGACCGCCTTTGCCGTTTTGAGCAACTCTTCCGCACGCCGCGCCAGCAGTCCGAGCGAAGCGCCGCGTCGTGCCAACTCAACGGCGAGCGCGCGGCCAATGCCGCTTGACGCGCCGGTAATCAGCACCACCTGTTTCGACCAATCGACTTTCATTCCGGTTTCAGCAAAGTTCCGCGACATGACCGCCAAGCACGCGCAGCGCCGTGCCGAGGTCATCCTGTTTAATCAGTAGGTGGTCACGCGAAAAAGATGAAAGGGCGCCGACGGTGATTCCCTCTGCCGCCAGAATTTCGGTGACGCGCGCGAGGTACCCGACGACGTTCCACGGCAGCTGCGTGTCAAGCGTCAGCAGACGAAAGCCGCCTTCGACCCGCGCGTCGCGGAGGGCATGGCGCATCGGACGCCAGTCTTCTTCTTCAACCAGCAGCGTGACTTCGTGGGCGTCGCGGAGGAGCATGAAGGGGGCGGTCGGGCGTGGGCTTAGTTCGGGATTTTCGAGCAGGCGTGCCCAGTCTTCGGGCCGCAGGCCGACAAGGTAGAAGGTAGCGGGCGCGACCTCGACCCGGGTGCGGCGGAGTAACTCGGCAACGTCCGTCTGCGTCATGCTAAATTTGCACCACCACCGGCACGATGACGGGCCGCCCGCCGGTCTGCTTCTGAATGAAGCGCTTCAGTTCGACCCGCACGCGCTCTTTCAGCAGCGTCATATCGCGGCGTTCGGCGGCGGGCGCGTTCTCAAACGTTTTGGTAATCACGCGCTGCATGCCACGGATCAGTCCGTTCTCGCCAACCCCGTTGACGCCGACCAAACCGCGCGCGATGATTTCGGGCGTGCCTTCGAGCGCGCCGGTCTTTTCGTTCATCGTGATGATGGATGTCACCATCCCGTCAAAAGCCATCTGCTTGCGCTCGCGTACCGTCTCGCGATTGATCTCTTCGAACCCCGACTCGTCGATGAACGTCCGCCCGATCTCGCGCTTCGCAACTACCGTCGCGCGCTCGCCGTCGAGTTCCAGCACGTCGCCGTTTTCAATCAGAATCACGTTCTCTTCAGGGAAGCCGAGGTGGTTCTTGACGAACTCCTTATGGCGATAGAGCATCCGATACTCGCCATGCACCGGGATCACGAACTTCGGCTTGACCGCCTCGGTGATGATGCGGATATCTTCCTGCGAGGCGTGACCGCTGACGTGAATCAATCGCCGCTTCTCGTCGATGATGTTCCCGCCGCGTTTGTAGATTTCACCGACGAGTCGCGAGATGGCGCGTTCGTTGCCGGGGATGATTCGCGCCGACAGCACCACCGTATCGCCATCCTCAATCGTCATGCCCTTGTACGACTGCGTGCTCAACTGCGCGAGCACCGCGCGCTGCTCACCCTGCGAACCAGTCACGAGGTAGACGATCTCCGTGTCGCTGAGGTGTTTCGATTCGTTCAGTGAAATGAACAGCCCGTCCGGCACGTCGAGATAGCCGAGCCGTTCGGCAATCTCGATATTCTTCAGCATCGAACGCCCGAGCACGCAGACCCTTCGACCGAACTGCTGCGCCACGTCGAGCACGATTTGAAGACGGTGGATTGAAGAAGCAAATGCGGCGATGATGATCCGCCCCTCAGCTTCGGCGAACAACTCTTCAAAGGCCGGGATCACGGCGCGCTCCGACGGCGTGCGTCCCGGCACCGAAGCGTTCGTTGAATCCGAGGTCAGCGCCAGCACCCCTTCCTGCCCGTAGCGGCGCAGCGTACGCAGGTCAATCGGCTCGCCGATCACGGGGGTTTCGTCAACTTTGTAATCGCCGGTGTGGATGATCGTTCCGACCGGAGTCGTAATCGCCAATGCGAAGCAGTCGATCAGCGAGTGCGTGACACGGATAAACTCGATGCTGAACGATCCGAGTTCGACGACCTCGCGCGGCTCGACGCGGTGCAGCAGAACGTCGTTCAGCAGGCCATGCTCCTCTAACTTACTTTCGGCCAGACCGGCCGTGAAGTGCGAGGTGTAGACCGGCACATTGAATTTCTTGAGAATGTATGGAAGCGCGCCGAGGTGGTCTTCGTGACCGTGCGTCAGAATGATCGCGGTAATTTCGTCTTTGTATTCGTCGAGAAAGTCGAAATTGGGAATCGAAATGTCGACGCCGTACACGCTCTCTTCGGGAAAGCCCATGCCGGCATCAATGATAATCATCTCATCGCCGTAGCGCATCGCCATGCAGTTCATCCCGAACTCGCCGACGCCGCCCAATGGGATAAGCTCTACAGCAGTACTCACTTTATGCCTATTTTCTCCTCAAAAATCTTGATTAAACGCAGTGGCCGCTTGGGTGTTGTTTCCGAAAGGAAAAACTTGCGGGGATTTTGACGGCGCAGTATAGCACAGCGACGCTGGCTACCACTTCGCCCGCTGGCTGCCCGCGAATTTTCGGCGGCGACGCATATCACGCCACAAGACGAACGCGTGGTCAACTGCCCGCCAGATAGTTCGCCACACTCGCCCACTCGGCAAAGGAAAGAGTTTCGGCGCGGCGTTCTGCGGCGACGCCGGAGTTGGCGAGCACGACGCTTGCACCCCCGGCACTTTCAATGCGTGCAGAGAGAATTTCGGGCGCGTGACGCAAGTTGTTAAGGATGGTCTTGCGCCGTTGCGCGAAGCCGGTACTGACGACTTTCCACAACAGTGCTTCGTCATCAATGGGCACCGGCGTGTGCGGGCGGACTCGCAGGCGCGCCACCGTGCTCCACACTTTCGGAACGGGCCGGAACGCGGTGGGCGCGACATCAAAAAGTGCTTCCGCTTCGCAGTATGCTTCGACCACCACGGAGAGGAAGCCGCGCTCGCTCGACGATGGCGGCGCGGTGATCCGCCCGACGACTTCGCGTTGCAGCATTAACACCATTTCAACCAGACACCGCCGCTGCCCGATCAATCGCTGGAGGATGGCGGTCGAAATGTTGTACGGCAGGTTGGCGACGACACGCGCGCGTTCGTCGGGCGCGACCGCCGCGCAGAGGTCGATTGACAGTGCGTCGTCTTCAACGAGGGTGAAGTTCGCGTGCCTCGCGAAACGTTCGCGCAACAGCGGCGCCAGATCACGGTCGAACTCGACGGCGATTAAGCGGCACCCCGTCTCAATCAATCGCGCGGTGAGCGCGCCCTGCCCCGCCCCGATCTCGACAATCGTTTCGCCTGGAAGCGGCGCCAACTCGCTGACGATCCGCCCCGCGACGCTTTCGTTGACAAGAAAGTTCTGTCCGAAGTTTTTCTTGGCGCGCGGAAAGGTCATAAAAACTATAAGTGCTGAGTACTGAGTGCTGAGTACTGAGTGATTGGCATGAGGGCTTCATGACCTATCACCTGTCACGCATCACCCTTGTCTGGGTAGCCGGTGATTTCGACATCGCGGCCGTGACGGGTGATGTATAGGTCGCGCAAGTTAAAGGCTTTGGCAATTGTCGCGGCGCCGCGTCCGCCGATGGCGGCCTTGGCGTCGTTGCCTCCGATGATGATGGGCGCGACGAAGAAGCTGACTTTGTCGACGAGTCCCGCTTCGAGGAACGCGGCAGCGACGGTCGCTCCACCTTCGACGATGATGCTTTGTAGCGTGCGGCGGCTCAAATCGTCGAGCACCGCGGCGAGGTCGCGCCCGCCGCCCGCCACGTTTCGCACGACTTCGACGCCTTCGGCCTCCAGCGCGGACGCACTCTCCGGCACGACCTGTTCCGAAGTGAAGACGACGACCGGGGCTTCGCGCGCGGTTCGCGCAAGTTGCGACGTCGGCGACAAATTCAGACATCCGTCAAGGATGATGCGCGCCAGCGGGCGGCGGCGCGGGCGGGCGCTGCGGTCAGTGAGTAGAGGGTTGTCTATTGCCACCGTTCCCGCGCCGACCAGAATCGCGTCGTACTCGTGCCGCAGTTGATGCACACGACGGCGCGATTCTTCGCCGGTGATCCAGCGCGCGTCGCCGGTGCGGGTGGCGATTCGCCCATCAAGCGAACTGGCCAGCTTGAGGTGGACGAACGGGCGTTTGCGCCGCATGCAATGGATGTATTTTTCGTTGAGCCGCGCGGCTTCGTCGGCCAGCAGACCAATGCTCACTTCGACGCCGGCGCGGGCAAGATGAGCGAAGCCGCTTCCCGCCACCAACGGGTTTGGGTCTTCAATGGGTGCGATCACACGGCGAATGCCCGCGTCGATCAGCGCGGTGGTGCAGGGCGGCGTGCGTCCGGTGTGCGCGTGCGGTTCGAGCGAGACGTACGCGGTGGCCCCGGCGGCGCGTCCGCCGGCCTGTTCGAGCGCCAGCGTCTCGGCGTGCCTGACGCGCTCGTAAAGGTAGAAACCTTCGCCGAAGATTTCGCCCGTCTCGCCGGAGGCGATGACGCAGCCGACGAGCGGACTCGGACTAACCTGCCCCGTGCCGCGCGCCGCCAGTTCCAGCGCGCGCCGCATCATCTGCTTATCAAAGTCTAGAGTCACGAGTCTAAAGTCTGGAGTCACAAGTATGGAATCTGAGAGTTTGGAGTCTATAAGAGTCATAAAGCTGAAGTGATGTTCTGCAGTCCAAAGAATTTACTTCTAAGATTCACTTCCGAGAGTCGGACTGACTCCAGACTCTCAGACTTCAGACTCCAGACTTATTCAAACAGACTTATTCAAACAAGCTATTGACGTACTGCTCCGGGTCGAACACCACCAGGTCATCGACCTTCTCGCCGATCCCGGCGTAGCGAATCGGCAATCGAAGCTCCTTCGCAATCGCGACGGCGATGCCGCCCTTCGCCGTTCCGTCTAGCTTCGTCAGCACGATCCCCGTCACGCCCGCGATTTTCAAAAACTGCCGCGCCTGTTCAAGTCCGTTCTGCCCGGTCACGGCGTCGATCACCAACAGGGTCTCGTGCGGCGCGCCCTCGACCTCGCGCCCCGCGACGCGTTTCATTTTTTCCAACTCGGCCATCAGGTTTGATTTGTTATGCAGCCGACCGGCGGTGTCGACGATCAGCACGTCCGAGTTTCTGGCCCGCGCCGCCTTCAATGCGTCGTATAGGACGGCGGCCGGGTCGGTGCCCTGCTTCTGCTGAATCAGCGGCACGCCGGTGCGCTCGGCCCAGATCGCGAGTTGGTCAGAGGCCGCCGCGCGGAATGTGTCCGCCGCGCAGATCAACACGTCGTTGCCCTCGGCCTTGATGCGTTGCGCGAGTTTGCCGATGGTGGTCGTCTTGCCGACGCCGTTGACGCCGACGATCATCAAGACATAAGGCGAGACGGATTCAGGCACGCTTGTCTCCGACGAGACGCCCTGCCGCTCCGACTCGCGGAGAATCGCGAGCAGTTCGTTTTTAATTGCCAGCTTCAGGGCGTCGATGTCATTGATCTGCTTGCGCGCGATGCCGCGTCTCACCGTATCGAGAATTTCGAGCGTCGTCGGCACGCCGATGTCGGCGGCGACCAGTGCCTCTTCCAATTGGTCGAGCAGTTCGGCGTCGATCTGTTTGCGTCCCTGGAAGACGGTGTCGATCTTCTCCGACAGCGACTCGCGCGTGGCGGAGATGGCGCGCGAGAAGCGTGCGGCGAGCGCCTGTTCGAGCGCCGCTTCCTCGGCCTGCAACTCTTCAATCGAACGGTCAAGGCCGAGGACCGAGGTCGTAAACGGCGAACGCGACGGAACCGGACGTGGCGGCGGATCGGGGCGCGGGGTTGCCGTCGTTGGCGGTACGGTATGGTCAACCCGCATCGGCGTGATCGACGGCGCGACCCTTTTCGGTTCCAGGGCGGGCGACGGGGTCGGCGCCGAACCGGTCACTGCCAAATCGATTAACGGCGTGGCTGGCGCGTCAAGCGCCGCCACTCCCGGCACCGGCGCCGCCGGAGGTTCAAGCTGACGGTCAGTTCTCGCAGCCTCATCTATGGCTTGATCCGCGGCGGCGGGGCGCGCGGTTGCCGGCTCGTTCAGACCGAGCGTGATGAAGCGGTCTTCCTTTTTACGTTTCCAGAAAATTCCCATGAGATGGATGAATGCCCCTGCGATTTTTAAGGTTGATTTGAGAGTCGATGATTATAAGCGCAACTACGTGCTCCCGACAAAACCAGCGCTCGCGAAGTAAACCCGTGTGAGCCGCCGGCGCGAGCGAGCGCGCAGGCGACATAATATCGCTTCACGTCATCATATAGCGCGCAGTTTTTGTGAAGTGATTGTTGACGGATTGATGAGTGGGATTTCCGGTTTGGTCTCGGAATTGGATGATGTATACTCGCCGTGCAAATCCTCCTCTCTCCCATTATGGTTTATCCTGACGAGTGCGGTCGCGTCTGGTTTTCGCGAACCACGCCCAGATTCCGATTTCTTTAATGAGATGATTATGAAAAGAGTATTACCGATTTGCTTAACGTTGCTCGCCGCCGGCGCGCTCAACTCGGTTGTCGGGACGCCCGCGCGCACGCATTTCCAGGACGGTCAGAGCAGCATCGCCAGCCGGGCCGAGCCGTCTAAGTCCAACGATGTCGATTCCGATAGCGCCGAATCTTCGGAGGACCTTCGTCAACGGCAGAAGCGTGCGAAGACCTTTTTCAAGCAGGGCGTGGATTACGGCCTCGCTGGCCGCTTCCTGGAAGCCGTCGACGCTTTCAAGCGAACCATCGCGCTCGACCGCGGCAACGCCAACGCCTACTTCGGCCTCGGTCATGCCTACTCGGACCTCGGCCGTTGGTCAGAGGCAGTCACGGCTCTCACCGAAGCGACCCGGTTGAACCCGCAGGACGCAGAGGCTCACCACAAACTCGGCATCGCTTATTTCAAACAGGAGCAGTATGAAGAGGCCACCGCCGCATTCAGGCGGGCGGTGCTGCTGATGCCGAAGTGGGCCGATGTGCGCTATAACCTCGGCAACGCTTTTTTCAGGATGCGGCGCTTTGAGCCGGCGGTCGTCCACTACCTTGAGGTTCTGCACTTTAAGCCGGAACTCGCCGACGCACACAACGATCTCGGCATCGCGTATGCTGAGTTGAGACGGCTTGATCTGGCCATCGAATCTTTTCAAAGGGCGGTGCGCGCTAACTCCGACGATCCTTACGCGCGCCACAACCTCGCGTTGACGCACTACCTTCAGGGCCGCCATGACCAAGCCGTGAAAGAATTTCAAAAAGCATTGCGCCTCGCTCCCGACGACGAAGCGATTCGTGTTAGCGCCGACCTCGCCGGTACAGCACTGGCCACGCAAGGCGGAGCCGTCGGCGAGCGGGTGGCAATCGTTAAGCGTGATGCGCCGACAGGTAACGTCGATGTGAAATTCAACGACGCGCCGGTCGCGTCGCGTTGGCTCGGACGCAGCCTCATTACCCGCGAGGGCGAGTTGAAAGAACTGGGACGCAGCGGGCGCACGTCGTATACGCCCGTGGCCTCTCCAATCGCGGCGACGCCGTCTTCAACTTCGTCGGCGTCTGTGCCTACTGAATCGGCGGCGACAACAAAAGAAGAGCCAGCGGTAAAAGCTCCGCCGGTAAAATCACCCTCGCCCCCCCGACTCGTGGTTAGATCGAACGCTGACGACGCCGCCGACAAAGCGCAGCCCGGCCCGTCCACCGTAAATCGGACTGCCGCTGTGTCTACCGGCGCGACCTCTAACATCGCGGCCGCGAATGACGCGCCTGTGAATACTGCGCCCGCGAGCACTGGCGCGATGAACGCCGAACCGGTCGCCACGAAATCTACCAGCGCAGTTCCGCTCACAAACATTTACCGCGTCGGCGTTGGTGACGTGCTTGATATCCGTCTTCTGAATACGACGCCGGACGACGACTCGACACTCTACACGGTGCTGTCGGGCGGGTTGCTGGAGTACGATTTGGCAGGCCCTCCCGTTACGGTTGCCGGGCTGACGACCGACGAAATTAAAGCGCGTCTGACATCCGCGTTAAAGCAACGCGCGGTTCACGAGAATCCCGAAATCATCGTCAGTGTGCGCGATCACACCAGCCACAACGTCATCGTCAGCGGTCTGGTGGCTGAGCCGGGCAACAAGGTACTGCGGCGCGAAGCGATCCCACTTTACGTCGTCATCGCCGACGCGCGACCGCAACCTGACGCCGGACGAGCGTCAATCATTTCACACCACACTGGCCGCACGACCCAGATTGATTTGGACGATGAGGCGGCACTGGGCACGCTCGTCTATCCCGGCGACGTGATTAACGTGACGCAGAGTCAGCCGCGCTTTTACTACATCGGGGGCGAGGTCAACGAGCCGGGGCAGAAGCCGTTTCATGCCGGCATCACATTGACCCAGGCGATTCTCGCCTCCGGCGGCATTTTGCACACGAAAGGCGGCGGCGCGCGCGATTGGACGCGGACGGTGCTGACTGCCGGCGCCGCATCGTCCGGACGCCGGGCCATCAACGTCACGCGGCAGAACTCCGAAGGGCGTCTGTCGACCGTCAAATATGAATTACAAGAGATCATGTCGGGAAAGGTTCCGGACCCGCTGATCCAGGTCGGCGACCGCATCGAGGTTGGTCGCTAATCTTTCTTGGTTTTAGAAAGGGGTCGCTTCAACCGAAAGACGGTGGGCGGCTTTTCAACCGGACGGCGATCATAACGATTCAGTGGAGGGGAGCGCGATGAGCGCACGACAAATAATCGAGGCGGCGGGAAGCGGCGACACGGGTTTGATCGACGCTTTCCTGCGCGAGGGTGTCGATGTTAACGCCCGCCTCAACGGTGGCGAGACGGCGCTCTTGCGTGCAGCGGCAAACGGTCAACACGATGCGGTGCGTTTTCTGCTGGCGAAAGGGGCCGAGGTCGACGCGCGACCGGCCAACGGCATGACCGCGCTGATTCGCGCCGCGTTCTTCGGACACGCGGCAGCGGTCTCCGCTCTGTTGGACGCCGGCGCCGACACCACCGCCGCTGACCACCTCGGCTCGACCGCGCTCCAATGGGCTTTGGCGAAAGGACATACCGAGATTGCGGAGTTGCTCAGGAGCACCCATCATCCCGCTCCGCAGAATTTACTTCCGGCACCGATGGCCGCCGCCGCTGTCGGCGCACCACAGTTGTTTGAACGAATCGTCGTCGAGCCGCGCATTCCCGAATCGTACCCGCTGCCAACGTCGTCGACCCCATTCGAGTCGCTCGCTGATGAAACGACGATTATTTCTCCGAGAATCGACGCCAACTTGCCGGCCCCGGCAATGGCCGCGGAGGTGCCGCCACCGGTGATTGCTGAGCAGTCCGAGCCGTCGATTGCCGAGCCGTTGATCTCGCCAGTCGCCGAGCCGCAGATTGTTGAGTCGCCGCTTGTTGATTCGCGACTTGTTAATCAATCGCTGCCAGAATCGCCGATTATCAATCAGCCGACGCCAAACCCGTCGTTCATCGGCGGCACGATTCCAAGCGCTACCGCTCCGCTGACTTATCATGCGCCGGTAACAGTGGCCGCTCCGGTCGCGTTGCCGCCGCCCGTTGGTAGCTATGGCCGGGTCGCGTCGCTCGCGTTTGCGACGGCCTTCGTCGTCACACTCGCGTGCACAGTGCTGGTTTACTCGCTGATATTGAAACAGAGTTCCCTGTCGCCCGCCGTCGCAGATCAAAGCACAGCGGCGACAATGCCGGACGGTGACCCACAGGTCGCGCCGGACGCGCTGCCTGACAACACACCGAAAGCTCAACCGACTTCCCAGCAGAATCAGCGTCGGGAAACACCGAGCGCAGCCGTGGCATCGCAGGAGACGCCTCGACAGTTGGTGAGAGGGGAGCAGCAGCGCACTGCACCCGGTGGTAAAGTCAATAATGCGACCGAGGCGCGACCTCTCGTCGTCAATTCGCCTCCGGTAACCAAATCGTCGAAGCCTCAACCGAGGCCGACCCTGCCGCCCACCGTCGAGCGCGAGGTGCAGGAATCCTTGAGAGTCGCGCCGTCGAACACCGATTTCAGAAATGTACGGCCAGATGGCGCCCCGCAGGTTTCGGTATCGCCGAGCGGTTCGCGCCGACGTGTCGCCCCCCCTCCGCCTGTCCCATCATCGCAGTCCGCGTCACCGAAGAAGAAAGTGATCCAGTGGCCCTGAGAGTTTGTTTTTCGCCCATCGCTCTTTAGGTGTGTGCTATCGACGGGCAAGCAATACGCTCTTCGCGGCGCTCGGCAATTAAGCGGCTTCGCTTGCCACCTGCGCGGCGCGATCTTTCGCCCGCTGCGACAGGCGGACGCGACCCGGCGTGATCTGTCCCGCATCACACGCCTCGACCAGCGCCGCGACCACCCACTCGTCATAGCGCGTCCCGACGAAGCTCTTAATCACTCCAAGGGCATCCTCAAATTTCATTGCGCTCTGGTAAGGCCG
>Ga0136614_10002137_pt1 | contig 12159 bp, 12 predicted proteins | sample AntDrymUQ2792106_2_FD_106643 | JGI IMG/M metagenome (GOLD analysis project Ga0136614, IMG submission 106643) | Polar desert sand microbial communities from Dry Valleys, Antarctica - metaG UQ279 (21.06) | ecosystem: Environmental > Terrestrial > Soil > Desert | place: Antarctica: Dry Valley...
AGACTTCCCTTCTGGCGCCAAGTTCAACATGTTCAACCGGTTGTTGATCAACATTTTGTCCATTTGCCATTGGCTTTGCTAGATTCAATTACGCTGTTTACAAAACGCATACCTGACAGCCCATCCAATGAGTTTGGAAAATAGAAGGCCAAAGCATTCGCTTTATTCCGCGACCTGCGGGCGCTGATTGCTTCAGCTGCATCGGAATAAATATTTGCAAAACCTTCATGAAACCCTTCCGGATGGCCTGCCACAATTCGGCTGGAACGTGCTGCTAATGGGAGAGTTCCTGGCCCGTTAGGTGTTCTATTTTGAGATGGCCCATGAAGAGGTTTATAAGTCAAAACTTGAGGGAACTCCTGCATCCACTCCAAACTGCCATTGGTTCCACTGACTCGGATGCGCAGACAATTCTCGACGCCGGCAGCGGCTTGGGTAACCCAAAAATTACCCCGCGCGCCTTTTTCGAATCGAAGCAAAGCTCCAGCAAAATCATGTATCAGCCGTCCGGGTACGATGTTTCCCACCTCAGCCGCTACTTCTGCTACCTCAAGGCCGGTAATAAAACGGATGAGATTGTGCGCGTGAGTTCCGATGTCTCCCATGACCAGCGACGGCCCACCGCGGATCGGATCGTACCTCCATGGCAGCTTATCGGCGGGAATTGATTTGTTCTCATCAGCCTTTCCGCCTTGAACATATTCAACTTGAACTAGACGAATGGTTCCAATTTGCCCATCCTCAACCATCGCTTTAGCCTGGCGAACCATGGGATAGCCCGTGTAATTATGGGTTAGACAAAATATCAACCCTGACTCTTGTACCTTCGAATGTAATGCTTCAGCTTCCCGTAAGGTATTGGTCATTGGTTTGTCACAGATTACATCAAAGCCGTGTCCCAATGAAGCGACCGCATACTCATAATGACTGTCATTGGGCGTCATAATCGCGACGACATCTATGCCATCTTTGCGTGCAGCTTCCGAGCTGAGCATTTCCTGAACATTTGCATACAAACGATCAGGAGCCAGGCCAATTTCTAACGCGGCTTTTTTCGCGCGAGCCGGATCGGACGAAAGAATTCCTGTGACCAGCTCATATCGATCGTCAAGCCTGGCAGCCTGCCGATGCATGGCGCCAATAAAAGATCCGGGACCTCCGCCGATAACAGCCAAACGAAGCCTACGCCCCAACATTGAAATAACTGGATTTAGTTCCATGTCAAATCTGATGTTTCAAGTATTCCCTGATTGCCTGGATAACTAATTGATGATCATCTTCCTGGGCAAGGCTGGATACCGTGATAGCGCTTATCACACCCGTTCCTTTTATGATGACAGGAAAGTAGCCGCCATGAGCGGCATAAAGACTTTCAGATATTAACCAGGTATCTTCCAACCGCTTCCATCTGCCTTTTAGAAGCTGGCCCACATAAATGAACCGTGACCATACCTATATGCAAGGCGGACTTTTCGTTTGGCGCACTCATCCTATCTCTTGCTTACTTAAATGTTTTACCAACTTCGCGCAATTGACATAAGACTATCATTCGCCTATAATTTTAGTCGTTCACCCTAAAAAACGCAACATCCTGACCAAAGGAGGTGGCCTAAACTTAATAACTCATCCTATCTCTTGTGCTGAGTTTATGTAATACAAACGAATCCAACATAGTTTTGCGAGGAGATTAAATCATATGAATAAGTTCAAGTTATTAAGCATGGTCGTGTTGATTGCGATCCTGTTAGTCGCTTGCGCTCCGGCGGGCCCAGCAGCCACCCAAGCCCCGGCAGTGACTGAAGGTCCAACGACCCAAGCTCCGGCAGGGACCGCAGTAGCTGACTTGCAGGAAGTTGCACGTGAAGATACCGCCATCCTGGGCTGGAGCATTACTTCCCCCATTGGGGTTACCAATCCATGGGCCGTGCCAGGTTACACCCATCAGGAAGGCAACGTCTTCATGTGGGAACCTTTGATGTACTTTGCGATCTTCGCCGATAAGGAAATCCCCTGGTTGGCCGACAGTATGGAGTACACCAAAGACGACTTCACCGAGTTGACCATCAAGCTTAACCCGGATGCCGCCTGGAGCGATGGCACACCCGTGACCTCGAGAGATGTGGCGTTCACTTTCGAGGGCCAGATGGCGAACAAAAATCTGCCCTACCATGCATCTTTCGACCAATTCGTGGAGAGTGTCGCGACTCCTGACGATCAGACAGTGGTGGTCACGTTCAAGATTCCCGCCCCACGCTTTGCCTTCGAAGTGCTGATGCTTAAGTTTGACACCGGCATCCCGATTGTGCCTGCGCATGTGTTGGAGAAGGAAGCCGATGTGAACGCCTTCGCCGGCGGCCTGGATATGGTCCACTCTGGCCCATACAATCTCGTTCAGTGGGATGCCAACCAGAAGATCTATGATCTGCGTGAAGATTGGTGGGCGGTCAAAGCTGGTCGCATCGATATGCCCGCAGTCAAACGCATCGTCATGGTGAACATCGGTGGCCAGGTCGGCCAAAACATGGACATCGTAATCCAACGCCTCGTCAATAACGAATTTGATGCCATCCTGGATGTGCGCAGCAGCGTTGCCAAGCAGATCCTTGATTCTAATGATAAGGTCACCACACACACCGGCAGCGAATCACCTTACGGCTACCTCGACTGGTGGCCTAACTCGCTGTGGATGAACACTCAGATCGAACCATTCAGCGATGTTCGCGTCCGCCGTGCCATTAGCCTGGCGATCAACCGCGACCAGATCGACGAACTTTTGTATGAAGGCTCGAAGATCACCAGCATCTATCCCTTCCCGCTCTATCCTGGTTTGCAGAAATTTGCAGACAGCCCTGAAGTGAAAGCGCTGGAGGAGCAATATCAGCCGCGCAAGTTTGATCTCGAAGAGAGCGCAGCACTCATGACCGAAGCTGGCTTTACCAAGAACGCTGATGGTTTGTGGGAGAAAGATGGAGCAACAGTGCCAGGCGTCATCAACGGCTTTGAAGGCATTCATGCTGACATCGTAACGATCCTGGTGGAAATGCTCCGCACAGCCGGCTTCGACGCCGACATCAACTTTGGCACAGACGCCTACAATAACATGGCAGATGGCGTACCCGGCTTTTATATGTTTGGTCATGGCGCCAGCCTTAAGGATCCCTATGCGGCTCTTGAGCTATTTCACAGCAAATTTAGTGCTGCAGTAGGTACCACTGCGGGCAACAACCGCTTCTCACGCTATTCCAATCCCGAATACGATGCCCTTCTCGATGAGATGGCGCCGCTTAGCAGCGATGATCCCAGGTTCCAGGAACTCGCCGCGCAGGCGCTGGGAATCTACTGGCGTGACCAGATTGATGTTCCGATCATCCAGTGGCTCCACCGCATTCCATACAACCAGACCTATTGGACCAATTGGCCGACCGTGGACAATCCAGCCATGGGCACCAATGGCGCATTCTGGGCGCACACCGGTTTGCTGGTCATCACCAGTCTCGAGAAAGCCCAATAAGTTTTGATATTTCAAGTTACGTGGCGCGCCTCAAGCGCGCCACGTAATCCTTTTAGTTGATCTGCATGCAAGGCCCCACAGATCGTTGAGGTTGAACCCAAACAATTCAAATGGTAGGGACGTTGGTAGCAGTGTCCCTGCGGCCAAAAAATATGCTAACCATTTAAATCCCGCGCGTGTTATTATTCAGTAACTTATCCAAGGAAAAGCGCTATGATCAAGCTTATCATTCGCCGCCTGCTCTTTTTAGTGATGGTGATCTGGGCTGCCTCAACCATCACGTTCTTTATCCCGCGTATTTCTGAAAGGAACCCCGTGCGTGAGCGTTTCGCCGAACTAGCGCGCACGGGCGGTTTTTCGCCCGCCGCCATGGAGGAAATCATCGCCGCTTACAATACCAAATTTGGTCTTGATAAGCCGCTGTGGGGACAATACGTGGATTACGTTTCCAGCATTGCCCGTTTCGACCTGGGAGTTTCGTATAACAAGTATCCCAAGACGGTGCTGGAACTGATCATGGAGTCACTCCCCTGGACAATTACGCTCTTGCTGGTGACTACTGTCTTGTCTTTTGTTATCGGCAATTTGCTCGGCGCGATTGCCGCATGGCCTCGTGCTCCGCAATGGATCCGTACCGTTGCCACACCTTTTATTCTGCTTCAAGGTGTGCCGCCGGTAGTGATGGGGGTTCTGCTCTTATTCTTCATCGGATTTAGGCTCAAGTTGGCTCCGCTAGGGGGCGCTTATTCCACCGGAGTCATCCCCGACTGGTCCTCAGCTTCTTTTGTTTGGGATGTTGTCCATCATCAACTGTTACCTGCTTTGGCGCTGTTGTTAGGCTCAGTAGGTGGTTGGGTGCTATCTATGCGCGGCATGGGCGTCACCATTCAGGGCGAAGATTACGTCAATTTTGCTGAGCACAAAGGTTTGGGGGGATACACAATTTTTAAGGATTATTACCTGCGTAACGCTCTTTTACCGCAAGTAACTGGGCTGGCACTGGCATTGGGCGGCGTAGTCACCTCTGCGATTGTTATTGAATCTCAATTTGGATTACCCGGGCTCGGCCGGGTGTTGGATGCTGCCATCCGGTCCAACGATTTCCTGGTCATTTATGGTGTCGTACTATTTGTCACCATTGCTGTTGCTACCTTGATGGTGATAATGGAATTTATATATCCTCTGCTGGATCCACGTATCCGGAATGAATAAGGAACCTGCTAATGACGACTGTATCACTGGCCCAAGCTGAAGTACTCCAACCGAGCCGGCTAACTTTGTCGTTGCGCTACCTGCGCCGTAACAAGGGTCTGGCCATTGGCTTGTTCATTTTGCTCTTGCTCGTTCTCTTCACTGTCTACGGCCTGGCTACGGCCGATCTTAAACATGCCTACCCTGTAACCGTTAAAAACAAACAGCCGCCCAGTTTGGAATTCCCCCTTGGCACCGATTTCTTTGGCCGCGACTTGTACGTGGCAATGGTAGTTGGCTTAAAGCAAACTGCCACCATCGGCATCCTCGCTGGCGCGTTGGGCACCTTGATTGGTGTGGTGTTGGGATTCATCTCCGCTTACTATGGTGGTTGGTTAGACCTTATTATCAAGGGCATCTGTCAAATCCTCACGCCTATTCCGGCTTTTCTGATCCAGGTCATCATAGCCGGCTCGCTTGATAAACGTGATGTAACCATATATACCATGGCGTTTGTGGTGGTGTTGCTCGCCTGGATGGGACCAACCTTGGTAATTCGAGCGCAGGTCCTCACTATGAAGGAACGTCAGTTTGTTTCCGTCGCCAAACTTTCGGGTATGGGCGATCTGGGCATCATTTTTAGTGAAATCCTTCCGAACCTGTTGCCGTTCATCGCGGCCTCTTTTGTGAACCAGGTCTTCTATGCGGTGTTTGCCTCATTCTATCTGGCAGTGCTGGGTCTTGGCCCATTGCGTGAGCCATTGCTGGGCAATATCATTTGGGCAGCGCAGGCGCAGAGCGCATTCTTCAATAATTGGTGGTGGTGGCCTTTGGCGCCAGCCGTAGCACTAGTACTCATCCTTGGGTCGCTGGCGCTCATCAATATGGGCTTGGATGAACTTGCCAATCCCCGGGTTCGCAAAACGGAATAACCCATGTTTAAAACACGCCCTAAGACGATAACCGGTTCCCCCAAAGCTGTGAGCATGTCCCCCATACTTCAAGTTAAAAATTTGCAAGTAAGCTATTATACAGATGCGGGGCGCGTCCGCGCCCTGGATGGAGTGGATGTCACCCTTAATGCCGGTGAAAAGTTGGGTCTGGTCGGCGAATCAGGTTCAGGCAAAAGCACCATGGCTCTGGCCATGATGCGTATGATTAAACCTCCCGGGCGAATTGAAGGAGGACAGGTGATTGTGGATGGGACTGACCTGATTACCATATCCGATGAGGATATGCTTCAGGCGCGGCTTAGCAAAATTGCCTACATCCCCCAAGGCGCAATGAACTCTCTAAATCCTGTAACCAGAATTGGCGCGCAGATGATGGATGCCATCAGGGCACATCAAGATCAATCAACATCAGATTGGATATCCGCGGCAGAGATGGAAAAACGCTGTAAACAGGCGCTTGAGTCCGTGGATCTCAAGAGTAGCGTTTTCAAAATGTATGCCCATGAACTAAGTGGTGGCATGAAACAACGTGTTTGTATTGCCATCAGCATTTTGTTGAGGCCCAAGGTCATTATTGCAGATGAGCCTACCAGCGCTCTTGATGTGGTTACACAACGCCAGGTAATGGAAACCATTGACCGTGTGCAAGAACAGATTGGTGCGGCTGTCATCCTGATTGGTCATGATATGGGACTAATGGCACAGTTTGTGGACAAGGTGGCGGTGATGTATGCCGGGCGGCTTATGGAATTGAGCAATGTCCGCGATATGTTCACCGATCCCAAACATCCTTATGCTCAGGCCCTCATCCGCAGTTTGCCCAATCTTGAAAACAAGGGGGTATTTAATGGGATTCCAGGCATGGCTCCAGCGCTCTTACAACTCCCGGGGGGTTGCGCCTTTCATCCACGTTGTTTACATGCGATGGAAATCTGTAAGATACAACGTCCACAGCCCACCACCTTACCTGGTGGACGAGTGGTCGAATGTTACCTGTACTCAGAGAAAGTCTAAGCAATGTCTGATTTATTGGAACTCAAAAATGTCACCAAAACTTATTCACGGGGATTGCTATCACGCGTTTCCACAACCGCGTTGAACAATGTATCGCTAAAATTGGAGACCGAACAGCCAACAATTATGACCGTGGCAGGCGAAAGTGGCAGCGGCAAAACCACCATGGCGATGCTGTTGCTGGGCTTCATTACGCCCACCTCCGGCCAGATTCTGTATAAAGGAAAAGATATTCAAACCCTGCGAGGCGAAGAACGGATGCGGTTTCGACGAGAAGTACAGGCGGTATTCCAGGACCCATTCGCGGTGTTCAACCCCTTTTACACAGTGGATCATTTGCTCTCAGTGCCAATTGATCGATTCAAACTCGCTAAATCGAAAAATGAAGCGCGGGACAAAATGGTGGAAGCGCTGACAGCCGTTGGTCTGCGCCCGGGAGATGTGCTCGGCCGCTTCCCCCACCAACTATCGGGCGGACAACGTCAGCGTATCAATGTTGCGCGCGCGTTGCTGCTTCGACCCAAGCTGTTGGTCGCGGATGAACCAGTATCCATGGTGGATGCATCGCTGCGTGCCAACATTCTGGAAACCCTGCGGAGTTTGCAGAAGAACTACGGCGTTTCGATTATTTACATCACCCACGATCTCACCACTGCCTATCACATCTCGAATTCCATCATTGTGCTCTACCAGGGCTCGGTAATGGAAGCAGGCGATGTAGATGCGGTTATCAAAACCCCTCAACACCCCTACACCCGCCTGCTCATTGACTCAAATCCATGGCCGGACATCAATAGACGGTGGGGCGAAACCGAGATCAAGGCGAGAGAGGCTGATCTATCCAAATATAGTGTTGGCTGCCGGTTTTCTGCGCGCTGTCCATTTGTGATGGACAAGTGTAAGGAAGTCCCGCCGCTCTTCCGGCTTATGCAGTACCAGGCTGCCTCCTGTTATCTCTATGAACAACATCCGTCAATTGAACCAGAAAAATTGTCGGAACTGTTGCCCGCATAAAGTTCCTCTGTCATTTCAAGAAAAGGGTGAATACAATGAAGATTCCCCGACCTCTGGTATTTGCGTTAACCGGATGGATGGTGGGTGCCGTTGCCGCGATAGGCATTGGGCTTTCTTGGCCTGCAATTTTCCCCGCGATCGTAGTAGTTGAACATTACTACGGTGCCGGACCAAACCTGCTCACCATTATTGGTTTTGGAATCATACTGGCTTCGCCGGGTGGTTTGGTTGGTGGATTGATCGGTAGTCAAATCCCCAAAGAAGGCGGGCAGACCGAGCAATTCATCATGGCCGCCATCATGGGAATTGTATTTTCTCTGCCATTTGCCTGTATCGTGTTATGGTTCTTTACCGGGTGGTAACTTAATGGAACCTGGTGATTGACATCATTTATGGCAAAACAAATTTCCGGTATCGTTCCGATCATAGCGGCGCCATTTACAAATTCGGGCGCGCTGGATGATGATAGTTTTCAATCACTCGTCCGCCACTTGCTTAATACTGGCGCCCCAGCTCTCACTCTTTTTGGGCTCGCCACTGAGTTCTATAAATTGACTGATCATGATCGTCTAAAGATGCAGACGCTCTTGTTAGCCGAGACCAGCCAATCTGAATCCGTCGCAGGGATCATATCTATTACTGATCATAGTTGGGAAGTGGCCAGCCAGTGTGCGCGTGATGCCGAAGCACAGGGTGCGGACGCGTTGATGCTCCTGCCGCCATATTTTCTTGGGCCGAGCGAAGATGCGATCCTTGAGCATCTCAAACGCGTCATCGGCAGCGTAAAAATTCCTGTGATCGTGCAGTACGCGCCCATGCAGACCGGCGTGCGCATCCTGCCGGAAGTGTTTCTTAAGTTGCGCGATGCTCTTCCCAATGCCGATTTCATCAAAGTGGAATCCCAGCCACCTGGACGGTATGTTTCGCAACTCGTTGAACGGTCGCAGGGAAGGCTGAAATCACTTGTGGGCTATGCGGGCGTGCAAATGCCCGATGTGCTGGCTCGCGGAGCGATCGGTATCCAACCTGGATGTTCGTTCACCGAGATCTACGTGGAATTGTGGCGACTCTGGCAGACCGACAAAACCGCTTCCCTGGTTCTTCACAACAAACTTCTGCCTTATATTAGTTACTGGATGCAGGGTGTTGAACTCATCGTAAAAGCCGAGAAAGTGATCCTGAAACGACGCGGCATTATCGCCAGCGATTATTGTCGTAATCCGTCTTATATCCTCGACGAGCGTGAGCAGACGCAGATTGAACAGTTTATGAGCGATTTTGCGGAGTGGCTTAAATGATAATAATCGATTACATCTGCCATCGTACCCGAACGCCCCTGGTAGTGGATGGCAACTTAACGGAATCAGTATGGGAGAAAGTACCCAAGTCCCCGCGTTTTGTAGACATGGTGACGGGCGATCCAGCGTTCTTCGACACGCGCGCCGCGGCGTTATGGGATAACGATAATTTGTATATTGGCTTTTGGGTGGAGGAACCTTTTGTCGAGGCGCACCTCACCGAACGTGATTCCCTCATCTTTATGGAGAATGATGTCGAGGTTTTCATTGATGGCGGCGACTGCTATTACGAGCTCGAAATCAACGCGCTAAACACTATCTACGAAGTTTTTTTCATCTGGCAGGATGCTTATCAACACGGTAGCAAGTTCGATGTGCCGGAGTTTGATTTGCTCTCGCGTAGGGCGCTATCATTTGGCGGCAACGATGACCGCAGTGGGTGGAATTTTTGGCGTGGCACACATCCACGCGGCGTGCGCTGGGCTTTCACCGATTGGGATTTCCCCGGCTTGCGATCCGCTGTACATGTGGATGGTATGCTCAACAACCGCTCAGTTGTGGACAAAGGTTGGACAGTGGAACTCGCCTTTCCGTGGAGCGGAATGAAATGGCTAGCCAATGACCGCCCACTCCCGCCGGGAGAAGGCGACGTGTGGAATATTTTCTTTGGCCGCTTTGAAAAACTCGAGGTGGCTGGAACTTTGCCGCAGCCTCAGCCTGCTTGGTGCTGGAATAAACATGGCAGGCTGGATACGCACTTGCCTGAGAAATTTACGCAGGTTCAATTTTCGAATCAGTATGTGGAGGATGTGTGACTCTGCTCTCCATCACTCGAACCGTCATCGACAGCTTTGGCAGCATCCACGTTCACACCGGAGCAATTGAATTAACTCTTATTCCAGAATTGGGTGGAAAGATCAACAGCCTGCGCGATGCACGCACCGGGCGCGAGTGGCTCTGGAGACATCCGCGCTTCGTATACAAACGTGTACCTCATGGCAGTTCATACATTACTGAGGCCGACACGGGCGGCTGGGATGAATGTTTTCCCAGTGTCGCGCAGTGTAAATATCCATCAGCTCCCTGGGAGGGAGCGGCAATCCAAGATCATGGTGAGTTATGGTCACAAGCTCCTGAATTTGAATCAATTGAACGACCAGACAATATAGCATTACGTACTCGCTGGCAAGGCATTGTTCTGCCTTATACATTCATGCGCACCATTACTCTCACCACTAATTCTTCCATCATTCGCGCGGATTATGAAGTGGTGAATAACTCTGACCAACCCGTAAACTTTGTGTGGTGCATTCACCCACTGCTTGCCATTGAACCGGGCATGGAACTGCGCCTGCCAGCCTCTGCACGCTTCCATATGGGCACCTCATTCCCACCAAATTTAGTGTCGCCCGGGCAAAATTTACAATATCCCTTTGCCGTGTCTGGATTAAATTTTCCCACGTTGCCCGAAATCTCTGCCGGACTTGCCATAAAGATCTGGAGTGATCCATTGCCTCCCGGCGAAGGCTGGGCGGCATTGTGTGCGCGCGATGGCGAATTGAGAATGCGTTGGGATGTGACGCTTCTGCCACAAGTGGCGGCTTGGATGAACTTCGGGGCGTGGGCGGCTGATGGAGGGGCCTCGTATTTCAACCTGGGTTTGGAACCCTGTATCGGTGCGCAAGACTCGCTGGCTGATGCTGTGACCCGCCACAACCTGTTTGCAACCGTGCCACCGCGCGGCTCAAAAACGTGGTGGCTGGAGATAGAGTTAACCGTATGAAAATCACAGACGTTACCACCTACATTGTAGGTAACTCATGGAAGAATTGGGTTTTCACGCGAGTGGATACAGATGCGGGAATGCACGGCATCGGCGAAGCCACATTGAATGGATTCGCCAAAACGGTCGAGTCCGCTGTGCAGGAACTTAAACGCTTCGTCATCGGCGAAGATCCATTTGATGTGGAGAATCACACGCTCAAATTATTCCGCGAAGTTTATTCAGACGGCGGACAGATTCAGGGAGCGGCGCTCTCAGGTATTGAGTTCGCGTGCTGGGATATCATGGGTAAAGTCACACACCAACCTGTCTATAAACTCATCGGCGGGCGTTGTCATGAACGCTTGCGCGTATATGCCAACGGTTGGTATCGCGGTCCTCGTGAGCCGCAAAGTTTTCATGATAAGGCCAAAGCTGTGGTGGCACGCGGATACACCGCATTGAAGTTTGATCCATTTGGTGCGGCCTGGCGCTACTTGGAGCGCGCGGATTTTGCGCTGGCGTTGGAACTCATTGCCGCTGTGCGTGACGCGGTCGGTCCGAACGTGGACATCATGATCGAGGCCCACAATCGCTTTAGTCCACACACCGCCCTGCAATTTGCAGACGCCATGGCAAAGTATCAACCGACATGGTTCGAAGCGCCTGTGCCGCCTCAACGCATTTCACAGATGATCGAAGTCGCGAAGCGCAGTCCCGTGCCGATTGCCTGTGGCGAGGACTATTACAGTTTGCAACAGTTTGGCGAACTGCTTAGCCATGATGCCGTTCACATCATACAACTGGAGCCGCAATATCTCGGTCTCAACGCCTCCAAGCAAGTGTGCGGTATGGTTCATGCCCACAATGGAGTGACAGCCCCCCATAGCGCGCAAGGGCCATTGTGCTCGCTGGTATGCGCACATCTCAACACAGCCACGCCCAACTTCTTCATCCATGAGATCTTCGATGAGTTCAACGATGATTGGAGCCGCGTTATTCTGACGAATCCGGTCAAGGTGAAAAACGGTTACATTGAACTTGAAGAGGACCGTATAGGCTGGGGCACAGATTTGAATTACGATGAGATTGTCAAACATCCCTACAACCCAAATAATTATCTGCCACTCTTTCGCTCTGGCTGGGAAAAGCGGCAGCCGGTAACGTAGTAGTGATGTATGGTTTAGCCTGCCACGAACACCCACACGATCCAAAGCACCAAGGGTACAGCAACAGCCAGAGCAATTCTGAGCTTGCGAGCGACTGGGTTTGGATTAGCCATTCGTGCCTTTCGGTCAGCCCGTGCTTCAGCAGCTTCTTGCAGCATTTCCTGGACTTTAATTTGGGTCAGTTGTCGATCGATGAACGTGTTCATGTTTGTCTCCTGTAATTTGGTTGACGAATATGCCAACAGGA
>Ga0136614_10002139_pt1 | contig 12156 bp, 11 predicted proteins | sample AntDrymUQ2792106_2_FD_106643 | JGI IMG/M metagenome (GOLD analysis project Ga0136614, IMG submission 106643) | Polar desert sand microbial communities from Dry Valleys, Antarctica - metaG UQ279 (21.06) | ecosystem: Environmental > Terrestrial > Soil > Desert | place: Antarctica: Dry Valley...
ATCGTGCAGTCCTACCTGGACACCGCCACCAAATGGGGCATCGACAAACTCCACGCCCTCCAACAGCTGTTCACCACCGGCCCCTGGCTACCCCCAGCACTCACCCCAGCTGAATAGCTACCCACCACAGTGTATCGCGTGCGTGCGCGCTCGCAGCCGGTCCGGGTTGTCCGGGAACCGACGGCGGTGGACGCGACCAGCTAGAGCAAGGCCGGAACCGTCGTTAAGCACCAGGTCGGCGCGGCGTAGTACCTCGCGATAAACCGGATTGCGGCAGCACAGGTTTGCTGAGTGCGCGCAGACGTAGGCAAGTACCGCTGGGCCCTCACTCCCCAGCAGCGTTTCAACCTCGCCCAGCGCGTGCTCACGGTTGATTCGTGCGATGGGAACCCCGAGCACGTCCACCGATGGCAGGTCCGGGCGCACGATCATGCTCCCCGAAGGGGCAGCGTGACCCTGGCCTGGGGAGCCTGGAGCTGTCGCGGCGCGGCGCGGGCCCGCAGCGCCGGAGCGACCGGGCGGCCAGTGAGCATGCCATCGACGCTGCCCGCGTCGAGCGCCCTGCGGTAGGTTGGCAGGGCCTCGGAGACTGCGGCGACGGTCTGCTCTACGTCGGCGTCAGTGTGCGCCGCGGAGATCACGAACGACTGTCCGAGCACGCCACGGCGCAGCAGTTCGGCAAGGAACAGAGTGCGGAAGGGCTGCGATGGTTTCGCTTCGGAGTCTCTGGTGGTGAACATCAGGCAGGAGGGCCGTCCTATCGCGGCGATCTGCTCGGTCAGTCCGGCGGCGCTGGAGACCGCGTTGACTCCGGCGGCCAGCTTCTCGCCTTGCCGCTCCATCGCGCCGATGGGATCGCCAGCGCGGTAGGCGGTCACCACGGCGCGGAACGCGGCAAGCGAGACGGTCTCTGGGCCGTGTGTGGTGGAAAGCAGGAAGACGCGCTCGGCGTCGGTACGCAGCCCACCGAGCTCCATCAGCTCGCGCTTGCCTGCAAGGGCTGAGATGGGAAAGCCGTTACCCATCGCCTTGCCCCAGGTGGACAGATCCGGGGTCACCCCGTACATCTCCTGGCCGCCACCTGCCGACCAGCGGAACCCAGTGATCATCTCATCGAACACAAGGACGACGCAGTGCTGGTCGCACAGCGTGCGTACGCCCTGCAGGTACCCCGGGGCCGGCTCGGCCAGCGCGCTCGCCGGCTCCAGCACTACGGCGGCGACACGTCCTCTGTGAGTGGACAGGAGATCGGCCAGTGACTCGAGGTCGTTGTATCGGAACGACAGGGTCAGCTCGCGAATTGCGGCCGGAATTCCGGCGCGCATCGGCACCGTGCCGATGAACCAATCATCGACGGAGAAGAACGGCTGGTCAGCGCAGATGGCGACAAGGTCACGCGCCGTGGCGGCGCGGGCCAGCCGGACCGCTGCGGTTGTGGCGTCGGAGCCGTTCTTGGCAAACTTAACCATGTCCGCACCGGGCACAAGCTCGAGAAAGTCCTCGGCGGCGGCGAGCTCCAGCTCGGTGGGGCGAGTGAAGCTGATACCGTCATCCAGTACTGCCCTCACGGCGTCGAGCACCGGCGGGTAGCCGTGACCGAGGGTGACCGACCGCAGGCCCATGCCGTACTCGACGAAGCAATTGCCGTCGGCATCCCAGACTCGCGCGCCACGACCGCGCACCAGCACCGGCGCCATGCCGTCGGGATACTGGTCGGAGCCTCGCGAGTAGGTGTGCGCGCCGCCCGGTACCAGGGCGTGCAACCGATCCTGTAGGTCGGAGGACCGCCCGAAACTTGGTTCAGTCGTGGCCGCATCCTGCCGCGGGCCGGCGTGCCCGACTGTGGGGCGGCGAGGGTACCGCTGAGCCGACTGGCACATCTAGCCAGCATCTCCAACCGCACCAGTGTCGCTAAGGATGTTCGCCGACGACTCTGACGGTGTCGTGGTCGGCGGGGGGTTGCTCCTCGGTCTTGCTGAGGGCGGGGGTGGTGTCGTGGTCGGCGGGATGACCGAGGGTTGGCTGACGGCCCCACGAACTGGTGCTTCTCCACCGACCTTCGGCGTGAGCGCAGTGGCCTCTCGTGGTGTCGGCGCGGCCAACGTACCGGTCACCCTCAGGCGCGCCGTTTGCTGGTGAACACCTGGTTGGTAGGCTTCCGTCAGCGTCGTGCCACTTTCTAGCCCCTCGACGCGCAGAAGCGGGTTGGGCTCCTGCTGCCCAACTGGGTCACCGGTTCTCGAGGAGAAGTACTCGGCACCGTGGCCGCCGCCAGCGATCGGCGAGAGGCTGATGGCGCCGTCGCCGAGCAGCACGAGCGGCGCCACTACCGCGCCCGCAAGCACAGTCGACAGGGCCACTCCCCGGTAGCGGGCTGCCCGGCTCGGCTCCTTCATATGGTGATCTCCTTCGGATTGAGGCACCACTACTTTATCGGAGCAGCTCCCACGGGCGTTACGTGGCTCTTCGATCTGGCCGGGCCAAGTCTCTCCGCGCGCCTGCGGTGAAGGGGCAGGGTGACGCGCAAAGTCGTTTTCCCACTTCATGGATGGTTTGAGGGATCTTGGGAGATTCTGCCCTGGTTGGGGTGTGCTGTGGCTGGCGTGTCCGGCGGTGCCCGGGTCCGGTGACGGTGGGTAGCGATGTGGGTGTCGGTGGGCGTGACGGGAGCAGAGCACTGCCGGTGACGTTGCGTGATGGCGTGGGGTGGGGGTGGGCCAGAGCAGGAGGCACCGTGGAGTCCGCGACACTCGCCGGTTGATCGCCGGTTGATCACGGCGTGGTGTGTCGGGCGGTGCGAGCAAACCCAGCCCCGGTAGGACACCGGGCTGATCAAAGGTCCCTGCGTCGGAATCGGTGGCTCCGTTGCCCGCTCAGTCTGTCATGTCCCTGCCCGCTGGTGTGCTCCCCGAGGCGGCAGCGGTCACGGTGAGCAGTTCTCCTTCCGGGACCTTCTCCTGGGCTGGTAGCAGGGGATGTGCCAGTGGTGGCGCAGTGATTGGACCCTACTGGCGGTGTATGACAATCCCCGGGCAGTGCGCCGGTGTTGACGGTTGAGGATTCTGGCGATCATGGCGTCCGGGTAGTGCACGGCGAGGCTGCGGATCCAGGTCCAGGGTAGCCGGGGCGATCCGCCGCCAGGCCACCACCGCCGCCCTCGCCCCCCCGCCCAACGCGCCGGCGCCGACATCTGCGCCGGCTACCTGACCAAGAAAGGCCCCCTACCTGGACTACCCCAGCCCTGGCCAAACGGCTGGCCGATCGCCACCGGCGCCATCGAGGGCGCCTGCCGACACCTCGTCAAGGACCGCATGGACATCACCGGCGCCCGCTGGGGACTACCCGGAGTCGAGACCATCCTCAAGCTCCGCGCAGTGGGTAGCAACGGCGACTTCGAAGAATACTGGGACTACCACCTGTCCCAGGAGCGCCAACGCGTGCACCGATCACGCTACGCCGACAATACCATACCCACAGCCGCCTGATGAGCATCACTCCTGAAGAGCCGCACCCAAACGACTTTGCGCACCACCCTGTAGCGAAGCTGCGACTCGTACAGAGGCTGAACAACGCTCGCCAATGTTCGACACAACAGTCGTATTGCGACGATAAGCACCGTATTGCTCGAAGCCGAGGTACCGGGACTGTGATGCTGACAGATAGCACGGAAGTCGCGAGAGCGATGAGCTGTGAACCCACCTGCAAGAAGACGCCGCGCACCGCCAACTGCCGCCGATTCACCGGACACCCTCCGAAGTCCTGCGGCGCTCACCGACCGGAGAAATCATGATTCCAACCACTCTACACGTTCAGCCGCGCCGACGAACCTGCCGCCGCCCAGCAGCAAATTCCTTTTGCGAGCGCGACAACATTTGCACGTACTCGCCGACCATTTCTAGATAGGTCTTCATCGTGTAGCCTCGCTTATGAGCCGCGACCCTAAGCCGCTCCCTCAGAGCGGCGTCCGACAGGAGACGGTAAACCGCTCCGAAAAGTTCTCTTGAGTTTCCGGGGCTGACTATCATTGCGCACGTCTCGTCTACGTACTCCGAAACACCACTTACCCGACTGACTACAACCGGCGTTCCAGCCTGCGCCGCGTCCATGAGGCGCACTTGCCCAACACTCCCGGCCGTCTCCGCCAACGGAATGACATACACTGCTGCCCCCTTCACTTCCCGAGCATGCTCAGACGCCGTGATGTCACACCTGATTGTGACTTGCAAGTTGCTTGAGCAGCGCTCCACTATCTCCCTATCTTGAGCCGTGCAGACCACGCGTGTACGCCAATCGGCACCAACCGCAGCCTCAAAAAACGTGACCCAGTCGGTTCGACGGCCGGAGGCCAAGACCGTCCCTCCGTTCACGATTGCCGGCAGAGGATTATCGTCGTACCGACTTGGCCAGTGAATACACGAAAACAGGCGCTCGGGGATGTTGAACTCTTCGGCATACCGAGTTCTTTCGAACTCCGTAAGTACATGGGCACCCAACAAAGCACGCCTCAACAGCGTGCCAACGACACGCCTTTCGATAAGTGATCTCCAAACTTTGAGCCTGGACGAAGAGCCGATTGGTGCAGCAATGAACTCTAACAGCACTAGCTTGCGGATGCCAGCCAGGCCGAATAGCAGGGCACACAGCCGTGCACCGGGCGCAGCGCTCGTAGTAACGACGACGGTGTACCGGGCTGAAAGCAAAAATAGAGCAATCCCTCGCAACCATCCGGTCCGAATCGCTAACCGGCTGACTACCCTCGGATACTCCAGCAAGGCGTCATCGAATGCAGTTACTGCGCCAAGTTCTCTCCCATACCAAGTATCAACCAGGACGAGATTTCTACCGGACTCCCACGGTGCGCGCCAGATCTTCGGCAAGTTAACTCCTATGCGCATTTAGTTGACACGCGGCAACTTGTGGCAACCTGTCATGAAGTCATCGATCGAAACACTTCAATCCAGGAACCGGCGCATTTCTCCGCCGAGAAGTTCTTGATGTAATGCTGCAAAGCCTCGCGACCGCGTGTGCGGGCTTCGCGTTGTGATGACAGAAGAACGAACTGCTCCAGGAGGGCATTGATATCATCCGGAGGCACGATCGGATGTCCGGGTGCCTGGAATTCTGGAAGCCCTCCTACCTCCGAGATAATGACGGCTGCACCTAATTGCATTGACATCAACTGGACTCCGCTCTGCGACGCCTTCTGGTAATTCACAATCGAAGCCTTCGCATTAGTGATTATCGGAACTACTTCGCTGTACCGATAGTTACGATTCATCCAGACAACTTGGTCGGGCAGTTCAAATTCTTCTCCTGCGCCGAGTATTATTAGCCTATCGCCGACGTAACGGGAATCCTTCATGTAGCGATGCCACGCCTCGAGCGTCACCTTAAGGTTCTTGTACGGGCGAATCCTACCAACAACAACGAAGTCGCGTTTTGGCTGATTGTCAAGCGGGACCGATAAGCCAGACGGATCGAGATCTGACGTCAGTGGAACGACGTCGCATGGAACGTGCCCGTGTGGGCCCAAAGCATGTTGAACATACTTACTGTGCACTACGATGCGATCAGCTCGGAATCTCCAGGCGTTACCAACTAATTGTTGACGGAACGGGCGCTGCTCTGATTCATCATGAGGGCGGTCGTCGTGAATGATCTGCACGACCGGCGCTAAAGTTGAGAACACTAGCCACCTTGGATCCCAAACGAGCTCAGCAACGACGAGATCCGGTCGGAACGATCGCGCCTTACTAAGTGCATATCTTAGGGCAGGCCAACTCTCCCGGTTCCGCATACTAGGTTCGATGAGTATCTCGTTACTAATTGGCAAGCTCGGCTCCGGATGACGGTCCGATGTAATCAACATCGCTTCTACACCAAGCCGAGTTATTGCCTCGATCTGAACACGAGCTAATGGTCTCAACCACGGGGAGAGCCAAAGAATTTTCATTTGTTGCTCACGCGAGTGACAGAGCGGTTTAGAATTGAGACATAGGCGTCAGTCATTTCTCGTACTGTATATCGCGCCCGAACGTGCCCGGCAGCCTCACCAGCCATGTGTTCGAGTGGCTCACGACCGCATAGAACCCTATCTAAAGCGTCTCGCCATTCTTCTACCGTTCGTGTGTGGACCAGAATGCCGACCCTGCCATTATCCAGCATCTGCGGAACGCTGCACACAGCCGAAGCTATGACAGGAACGCCGCGCATCATGGCTTCCAAAATCACGAGCGGCTGGGCCTCGCGCTCGCTGGGTAGACACAAAATGTCCGATGGCTGGAACACTGCGTCCGGCCCTGATACTGATCCGTACCAGCGCACTCGGTCAGCAATGCGTGCCGGAATAGCGCTCAGAAGATGCTCTCGATCTGGTCCATCGCCGTAAATATGGAAGGTCCATTGCCGGTCAATTGGCAGGCGCGCTAGCGCGTCGATTAACAGGCTATGGCCCTTAACCGTAGTGATTCGCCCCAGAGTTACAAATCGGGGTGGGTTCGATGTATCGAAGGTATGAAACGTCCCTTTGGGGACGCCATTCGGCGCAAAAGAGACGCTGTTGTTTAGTTTCTGCGAAGCAGTCAGCTCTCGCCAGTGAGCCTCGTCTAAGGCAATTACCCCATCACTGCGTCTAATGCCAAAGCTGAGAAGTGAGCTGTAAGTTCGCGGACAGATCGGGGGCGTGTGCGCAGCAACTAGCCACCGACGTCGGTGTCTGAGAGCTCGCCATAGGTACGAGTGGACGACTTCTGTATTTGTTGTTCCTGACACGAGGATGGTGGCTTCCGATGCTTTCGTCGTTGGTGGGAGCCACCACGGTCTCCGTTCAAGTTGGACACGGTGATCAAGCTCAGAGACTAGCGGTCCGAGCGATTGCAAACAAGTAAACTTAACGGAATATCCCCGTTTAACAAGCTCGTTGGCCAATAGGACCCGCTGCCGCTCTGCGCCACCAAATCCGAGCGTATTGCTCGTTAGCACTACGCTGGGTGATCCGCGCAACTTGCTTCGCTCTCGAAGGGACATTTGGTGTCGTTTAGAGGTTTGTAGGCGGTCAATGACTGACAGCAACGCCAGAAATACGTCGCTGCGTGCTCTTCCGTACAGCTTGCTGAGAAGAAGGGCTTGGTTGGCGCGCAGAAGGTCGGAGGCCCGCCCTTGTATAGCCACCTCGCCAGCGCTCGTAGCTCCCCCTACATGGGTCACCGGTGGCTGACCGTTCGATGACACAAGTTTTAGCGACCATCCGCGCGCGCGCGCCCGTTGCTGCCAGTCCACCTCCTCGCCGTAGAGATAGAAGTTCTCATCGAACTTGCCGATTTCCTCCCACGCCGTCCTCAAGATTAGCAGGCATGCACCTGTAAGGTATCCACTGACTTCCGTAGGCCTATTCCTATACAGGTCAGAGAATGGAGTTCCCCTTAAGCGTGAAGAGTAACCCGCGTGCGAGATGAGCGACTTGAGTAATCCTGGCTTTTTGTGCGTTACGTCCCATGGCTGCCCATGGTGCTTGACATCGGCCGAGCCGACTTCAGGTGCCACTGCGGCAACCCTGGATTCGCTGGCGATCGTCGAAAGCACATCGCCGAGCCCGTTGCGTAATTCAGCGTCTGGGTTCAAGAGCAGTATATTGGCTGGCGCGGAAAGATCGGCAAGGCGATTTACGGCAGCTGCAAAGCCGATATTAGCAGCGGACATCGACCACTTTACTTCGGGGAAGTCTGACGATAGTTTACGAATGCTCTGACTATCTGGGGACCAGTTGTCCCATACGTATACCTGCGACTGCGGCAAGTGTAACCGCACCGACTGTAGACAGAGCCGCAGAAGGTCGGGACGCCGATAGCTCACAATACAAACGGCGGGGTCTCGAGCTTGTCGCGGCGTGAACGGAAGCGCAGTAGCGACCATTTACTCATCCTCCCGTTAAGGTACTCGCCGATGCTTGGGAGCCCACCGTGGGCATCACCCGCGGACGCTGCGCTTCACAAGTGATCGACCAATGCCCGCGAGGCCTTCTCGACTTGTTCCCAAGTCAGATCCTCGACCTCGGAAAACTGTGCTAGTCCAAGACGCGACAGTTTTGTTCCGATCTGCTGCTGGTGATCATCAACGTGCTCCCCTCGGCTGCGGCGGCGCGGCACCATGACAGGACATCGCCCGAGCTCGAGGATTCTTAGCGCTGACCCCACGCCGGCATGGGTGATGGTTACATCTGCGCTCATCACATGGTCGTCAAACTCATCAGAATCAAGTGTTGATCTGACTATTCCCGGCAGATCTCTTCTTGTAGTGTTTCCGACCTGCCAAACGAGACGGCTCCACGGGGGCGATATATGTAATACTCGCTCGATGAGAGAGTCGAATCTGTATGGTTTGATCGTTCCCAAGGTGACGAAGACCTTGGCTGGAGTCAAGTGCTCCTTAGACTGATCGAACTTGCGTGTGTAGTCAGTTAGAACCGACTGTGTTCTCTTCCACTTTCCGCCCGCCCATTCCTCGTGTTGCGTGAAGAGAGACACGCCAGGCACATATGTAAGTATCTTCCCTGAAAGAGACGGTCCGTCGAATCGCGAGACGCTTTCTATGTACAGTGACTCAATTCCCTTTGCGCGTCCTGTGACAAGCGCAGGAACGGCGACACCCGCGCCGGTACTGATAACCACTTGGAAGTCTTCGCTCGAGAGGATTTGTGAGATTGGCCTGATGGCCTGGCATATTTTCTTAAGGTCACGCGGAGCAATGTATGGGATAAAGTTGACTCGCCCAGACTCAAGTAAAGACCGTGATTGCGGATGGTCGAAGGTCACCCATTGAGACTTACTGCTCAATTTCAGCCGACGCGATATCAGGTTAAGTTGGTGGAGGTGCCCTCCTGTCGAGGCGACAAGGAGTGCCTTCGCTCCTCGTATCTCATTTAGCTCGTTAATCATTATTCTCTACTTCCCGGTGTCGGCTCTTCTGGCAATCGAGGAGTCGAACCCAATATCTCATCAGTTGGGGAGCAACGACATCCTCTGAAAATCGTTCAAGAATACGTTCGCGTGCCGCTGCAGCTATCTTGTGTCTGAACTGGTCGTCTTCCATAAGTCGCCGCAGCGCGGCAGATAAAGCTGCCACGTCGTCCACAGGAACAATAATCCCTGCGTCGGGTTCCAGAAGTTCGGCGATTTCCCCTACGGGAGTCGAAATCACGGCGCACTGCCGGGCCATCGACTCGAGCAAAAAGAGAGGTAGGGCTTCATTACGTGATGGTAGAACAGAGATCGATGCATGTGACTCGATCTCGAGAACAGAAGACCTTGGTAAAACACCTAAGTACTGCACCGACTTCGTCTCAGAGAGCACCCGCGCCATACCGCTTCCATCGGCGATAGGACCGGCGATTTTGAGTGTCCAGTCCGGAAATTGATGGGCTAACGTCTTCCAAGCAGCAAGAAGCACAGTAGAGCCCTTTCGTAGCCCAACTTCTCCTGCGAACACGACCGTTCTTTCTTTCTCTGCCACATGCGCGGGGACTTGCACAGCGTTTCTTACTAGCACCACGTGCACACGCTGTTCCGTTGCCGTGAGTCGCCGAATCGCGCGAGCGGACTCGGTTGTCAGCACAAAGACGCAGTTTGCCCGCTGGGCTACTGCTCTGACTAACGTAGGGTATTTCTTCTGGAATTCGATGAAACGGCTGCCGTGCAGGTGCGCAGCAACAGGTAGGCCAAGGGCGTTACCCAGAATTAGAAGGCTACCCTCGCGGAGGAAGGAGCCGCCCTGGGACATATGGAAGATGGCCGCGAAAGGCTTCCTTGCCAGTCTCGCGGCTATTAGATATAAGCAACACTTGCTCCAATGCAGCGCATCTGATAGCGGGCCGTGTCCTGCAGTAGATCCCGCCGACCGAATACTTAGGTTGACGCTAGTCCATGACTTGTATCCATTGATGACTTGTGCTATCCCGCCCGGTCGGTCACCGGTGACGCCGACATGCAGAACGATGGGCGGACGCGGTTCTTTAGGTTGAATAATTGGAGCAGATGCCGAGCCATGTGCCGGTGAACTCGTCCGCGTATGGTTGATAATGAAACCGGGCGCGGGTAGGAGCACCCGCCTGGGAGCTTCTCGCGGCGTGCGGTATCTCATTTGGTGGAGCTTTCGCTCGCTATTGCGATCGTCATCGGTATCACAAGTTTTGACGTGGTTAAGACTTTTCCGGGGATCCCAAGCTTCCGAAGACTGGAAGCCGTAAATTGGTGGTATTGTTCGTCGTTGAAAATCCTCCCTGTGAGTCTGAAGGCGCCCTCCGTAGCTGGCCGAGTTAGCCAATGTAGAATGGGCATACCTGTGTGAAGCTCAACCGGGAACCTCCGGTTCGGCGTCGTATGTAGCCAGCCTTCAAGTCCCACTCGAGCACATTCGCCAAGCATTTTGCATGTCCCACTCAACCCTCCAATGTGTTCGATAACTGCGCTGGAGACAAGGAAGTAGAATGAGTTGTCAGCAAACGGGAGGGCTCTAGCTTCGCCTCTCACAGCCGGCATTCCAAAGACGCACTTAGCTACGGGAGGATAGACCAGTGCCGTCACGTTTGCATGATCGGCAAGGCCCTTTTCGATGTAAGACTCAGTTCCCATACCGTGATCGGGGCTGACACCCACGAAAAGTACCGTCGCAATTCGATCGATGAAGCGTTTGAGTAGCTGAAGCTTCGCCCGGCAAGACCTTAACGAGATCTTGGGTGCCATCGGCCGCAGTGCTTGGAGCACTGATCCTCCGTTTCCATGGGTTCTAATTTTTGCCTGTTCGGGGGCGGTTGCTGAACAGTGCCCCTGGTGATACCTGTTTATCCCCAAGCACGAGCTGGGGCCTCAAAGCGTTCGGTGCAGTTTTGCGACCGACACCTCTCCAGTCGAACGACGCTCGGCCAACGACGGTGGGATCAAGGAGATTTCTCGTGTCAACGACGATCGGACGTGTGACCACACCGGCGAGGCGAGGCCAGTCCAGAACCCTGAATTCGGGCCACTCCGTCAGAATCACGATCGCCTCAGCGTCCTTTGCTGCGACGTACGGATCATCGACCACAGTCAGGAGCGAGCCCTCGATTGTTGTCTCGTCTGCTGCGATGCCCGGGTCGTACGCCGCCAGCTCGGCTCCGGCCTGCTTGAGCAGCGCAGCCACGCGGAGCGCTGGTGAATCCCGCAGGTCGTCGGTGCCGGCCTTGAAGGTCAACCCGAACAGCGCGATACGCTTGTGCGTGAGCAACCCGGTGCGCTTACCGGTGATCGCGGTGCGGATCTTGTCCACCATCCGCTGGTACTGCCGAGTGTTCGTGTCGATCGTGGCGCGGAGCAGCCGGAACTCGAAGTCGGCCGAGTCCGCGACCTGCAGGAGCGCGTGCGTGTCCTTCGGCAGGCACGACCCGCCCCACCCCGGGCCCGGGGACAGGAAAGCCTGACCGATGCGCTTGTCGTAGCCGATGCCCTCGGTTACATCGACCACGTCGGCGTCGAGCCGCTCGCACAGCTCGGCGATCGCGTTGACGTAGGAGAGCTTCATGGCCAGGAAGCAGTTGGCCGCATACTTGATCATTTCGGCACTCGCGGCATCGGTGAGCACCGTCGGCGCGCCGAGGCGGGCGTAGAGCGCAGCGACCCGCTCGGCCGCGTCCTGGGACGACGAGCCGACCACGATCCGGTCAGGATGGAGGAAGTCGTGCACGGCGGAGCCCTCGCGGAGGAACTCCGGATTGCTCACCACCGCTACGTCCTCACGCTCGAGCAGTTCGCCGGTACGCTCGGCGGTGCCCACCGGGACCGTCGACTTGTTCACGACCACCGCGCCGGGCGGCAGCGTGTCGCGGACCTCCTCGATTACCGCTTCGACGGCCCCGAGGTCGGCGACGCCGCCCACACCCATCGGCGTCGGGACGCACAGGAACATGACCTCCACCGGCGCACTATCGCGCTCGAGTTCGGCCAGGGCCGCGCCCGCTCCGACGACGAAGGTGAGCCGGCCGGCGGCGACGCTTTCGTTCACCAGCTCGGCGAGCCCGTCTTCCCGGATCCCGATCTCACCTGTCCGAAGCCGCTCGATCTTCGCCTCGTCGACGTCGGCACACACCACGCGGTGGCCCAGAGAGGCCAGGCACGCTCCAGTGGTCAG
>Ga0136614_10002140_pt1 | contig 12154 bp, 15 predicted proteins | sample AntDrymUQ2792106_2_FD_106643 | JGI IMG/M metagenome (GOLD analysis project Ga0136614, IMG submission 106643) | Polar desert sand microbial communities from Dry Valleys, Antarctica - metaG UQ279 (21.06) | ecosystem: Environmental > Terrestrial > Soil > Desert | place: Antarctica: Dry Valley...
CTCTGGACTAATAACCGTTCTGGCGAAAACGCCGCGGAGGCAGTGGTGGGTGCCATGACGCTCCTACTCGCGGGTTATCTGGTCATTCAACTCTTCGAACACACCATTGCTCCGCACTTTCACTTTGGTGCTGAGACACATCCGGAGTCGTTCATGCGACCCTCCGCCGCCTACACAGCAGTTGGTGGGCTCTGGATTCACACGTTCTTCGACGGAGTCTCGATCGCGGCGGCTTTCCTGGTTAACTTTAGAGTTGGACTGTTAGTTTTCATCGCGATTCTCTTGCACAAGATGCCCGAAGGGTTCACTGTGGCCTCAATCATGTTGGCATCGGGACGGTCTCAGAAGAAGGCCCTGCTGGCTACTGCGGCGATCGGCGCGGCCACCCTCGCGGGTGTAGTCGGAGTCGCGCTGCTTCAGGCGAAGATTCAGTCGGCAGTCGCTTATGCCCTGCCCTTCTCCGCCGGCGTAACCCTCTACGTTGCCGCCAGTGACTTGATTCCTGAGGTGAATCATAACGAAGAACGAAACCCCACGGTGTCGATCGTCGTTTTTGTGGGCGTAGCGCTGTTCTATCTCTTACATAAATTGATTGGACTACTGGACGGACTTACGGCTGTTCGACTTGGTTAGGTACATGGTTTTCAGACCCGGGTTGATTCTCAAATTCCGCTTTGCTTTTCTGGCCGTCGCTTTCGCGATCCTGGTTTGGTTCCCTGGTCCTAACGTCAACGCTCAATCTACGACCAAATCGCCCATCCCCCTTCCTGAACCATTCACTCCAGTCGTTGACTACGCCAACGTCATAGATCCTGATACTCGAAGGCGGCTGGAATCGATCTATAAAAATCTTAAGCAGCGAGCTGATATCGAGTTCGCAGTCGTAACCGTGCCTACAACTGGCGATCGCGACATCTTTGAGTACTCGTTGGACATTGCTCGAGGATGGGTGATCGGATCAAAGGAAGGTGAGAAGAACGGTTTCCTGTTGGTGGTGGCTGTCAATGACCGAAAATACTTTACGCAAGTTAGCCGTCACCTTGAGGGAGATCTGAATGATGGTTTAGTCGGACAAATCCAGCGAGAACGCTTGGTACCGCAGTTCAGACGCGGAAACTACAGTCAGGGAATCGACGATACGATTCAGACCTACGTCGCCACCCTGGCAGAAAAACGTGGATTTACTATTGAAGGTATAGATCAAAGTTACGCCGCTCGAGAGCAACAGGAACAACCAAGCAGCCAACCCACGTCCAGATTGTCTTCCTCAGTCTGCACCCTCGGTATCATTATTTTTGTCATCATTATTATCCTCCTTTCCATGAGGCGGGGCGGAGGCAGCGGCTGCCTGAACATGTTTCTATTGGGGTCGTTGCTCGATAGCGGTGGACGCGGAGGTTGGGGCGATTCGAGCAGCGGCTGGAGTGGTGGCGGATTTGGAGGTACGGGTGGCGGTGGAGGCTTTGGTGGTGGGTTCGGCGGGGGAGGCGATTTTGGCGGTGGCGGTGCCGGCGGCAGTTGGTAGTGGACCAAGTCGTTAACGATCAGAACGCCCGAATGCTGTCGCGACTTGAGCCCGGATTCTGATACTATCCACCGCATACTAAAAAGATGGTCAAGACATTAGTTAAGGAAGCGCTGAATAGACTGGTCAGCGACTTGCGCACGACGCATGGTGAGAACCTCGCCTCCGTAGTGCTTTACGGTTCTGTAGCGGCAGGGGACCAGATAGAGTTGCGCTCGGATTATAATCTTCTTATTGCACTGAACCGGATAACTCCAGAAGATCTTCGCCAGGCCCAGGCACCCATGCGTGAATGGCGCCGGTTGGGACATCCGCTCCCTGTCTACTTCACAGTCGAGGAACTATCGGATGCCGCAGACGTATTTCCGATCGAGTTTCATCAGATGGCAAACGCCCGCGTTGTACTTTACGGCAGAGACCCGTTCGAGTACGTAAAGATTTCTGACGCTCACTTGCGGCACCAGGCCGAATTTGAGCTTCGTAGTAAGTTGATTCAACTCCGTCGCCTTTACATTCCAGCGTCTGTCTCAATTGAAAAGCTTTGCGATCTGATGAACGAAAGTCTGGCAAGTTTCGCGGCCCTGTTTCGCGGGGTGTTGATACTGTATGGTGAGGAACCGCCGGTTGCGAAACCCGACACTGTTCGAGCGACGGCCAAACTGTTGAAGCTCGACCTTGAACCCTTTGAAAGAATATTTGCCATGCGGGCCACGGGCGAGCAGCCCGCCACGGACGAGGAAGCGAATGAGCTTTTCGCTGCCTACATGGTCCAGATCGAACACGTCGTTGATGCGGTTGACGAAACTGAGCTCGCAGAACGGTCCTAGCCAGGTCCCTAGCTGGGCAGCCTCGCTGGGGTGGTAGTGAATTGAGTTTAACACCACCGGGAGATCAAACATGAAACACAAGCGAACATTGCTACTAGCCTTAGCCATCTTCGTATCGCTAACTGCGAGTGGTTGCGGCTACAACATACTCACGACCAAGCAACAAAACGTGAAGGGCAAATGGGCCAACGTGGAAACTCAACTTCAACGCCGTGCCGACCTGATAAATAACCTCGTCGAATCTGCGAAACTTGCCGGTATTCAGGAACAGGAAGTCTTCGGTAAGATCGCTGAAGCTCGATCCCGGCTCTTGAACGCAACGAACCAGGCGCCCCAGGGCGAGGGTGGCGATAAGTCTCCAGAGCAAAAGCAGGCGGTGATCGACGCGGCTAATACTTTCGGCGGCACCATTGGGCGCTTGCTGGTGCTGCAGGAGGCATATCCCCAGTTGCAGTCCAACCAGAATTTTTTGAAACTGCAGGACGAAGTGGCGGGAACGGAAAACCGGATCGCGACAGCGCGCAAGGATTACAATGACGGTACGCAGGACTACAACACGACCCGCGCCAGGTTTCCTACCATCATTTCGGCAAAACTGTTTGGCTTTAAGGAAGAGCCTTACTTCAAAGCCGAGGAAGGAGCGACGCAGGTGCCCAGGATCGACTCAAACACTTTGCGTCCGAACACCACACCGACGAAGTAGCGCCTCATTGTGGTTGTTGTAGAAACGAAAAGGCCGCCTTCTGAGGGCGACCTTTTCAGTTGAAAAGTTAGCTGGAAACTAAAAGCCCCTGGAGCTACACATCGCGCAGTGGTCACACGGCTTGCCGCCGGGTTCCAGGCTGCAGTTCTTCTCCTTCTCAAAGAAGTCTACCAGTTCGGATACCGTGGCTTCCTCGACCCCAAATTTCTCCTGACTGGGATGTGCTACAGAGGCATTGACCCCGGCAAGCCAGGGCGAATGGGTCAAAGGAACTAGTCTCTCGCTCCAGCCGGGACTCGATGATGCGAATCCTATCTCCGAAGTGGTGGTGGCTCGAGGGTTAGAGCGAACTTTGGATTCAACCTGCGCAAGTCGTTTCTGTAGCTCGCTTAGCTCTGCACGCATCGCAGCCAGCTCAACGCTCACGTCGGAAGGTGAGCTCGGAGCGGCACCCGTACTCGATTGGCTTCCTGATCCACCAGATACACGTCTGGCGATTCTTTCGGCAATCACCCGGGCCTGTTCGAGTTCCGTGCTCATTTCCCTGGAGGGCGGGCATCCTGCCCGCCTCCTTTTTCCCCTACCTATCAAATACGGAATCAGTAAACCAAGATTTTTGGTTTACTCGTCTTCCAATAGATCAATGCGATCGACCACGCCTACAATCGCAGAGTCGATGGCGGCACCGCTCTTTCCGGTTGCCGCGGTTGAAGCGCTCCAGCCCTCCTGGACAATCAACACCGTGTCGCCGACGCCCGCATCAATGGCATTGAGGGCCAGCACCGTAGTTGCGGTTTCTTCGCCCTCGGGCGTGATCTGCTGGCAGAGCATTACGCTGGCGTTCTCGTAACGATGGTTCTTTTGCGTAGCGACGATGTTTCCAACCACTCGTGCGAGAATCATATATACTTAAACCGGTCGCTACCGCTCGCGGTTCCGTAATCGTTCGCGCCTGCGTCGCTCACTGCACCCAAGATGTCTGCGACCCTGGCTCAGCGCGTTACATGCGCGTTCGAATCAACGATGGCGATGATCGTGCAGTCTGTCGGAGTATCTTCTCTCTTGAAGGGAAAGCTGGCTTCTTTCCCGCGACACCAGAGAACCAGCTCGCCCACTCCTGCCCCAACTGAGTCGACCGCCACCATCGGATTGCCAGACGGCTCAAGATCCTTGTTCAAAGTTTGCACGACGAGTAGCTTGCGCCCTTCGAGGGATTCGTTCTTGACGGTCGCCACTACCGTCCCAATGACGCGAGCAAGTTGCATACTTCGTAATCGTGAATCGTGAATGGGAAACTGTGAATAGTTACGAAGCCTTCTTAATCATTCACGATTCACGATTTACGATTCCCGGGGCAGTTATATCCACCGTATCGATAATGCCAACGATGGCAGCGTCAACAGGGGTATCTTTCATGCCCTGTGCCAGACGTGCGCTTGAGCCGGCAACTACCAGGACTCGCTCGTGAAATCCGGCGCCCACTGTATCGACGGCGACCACGTAGCCCGTCGTGTCGGTTCCATCTACATTGATGGGGCGAACGATGAGCAGCTTCCTGCCAAGTAGCCGTTCGTCCTTCTGCGTTGAGACGACCGTGCCAAGGATGCGCGCGATGATCATGCCTACCCGCGGCTGAGACCGATGGGAAGTGCCTCGTCGACGCTGCCATGCGGCCGCGGGATCACGTGGACGCTAACCAGCTCGCCGACGCGACGTGCTGCTGCAGCTCCGGCATCTGTCGCTGCTTTGACTGCTGCAACGTCGCCACGAACGATGGCGGTCACAAAGCCGGCGCCAATTTTTTCGTAGCCGATAAGTGTGACGTTGGCAGCTTTGACCATCGCGTCCGCGGCTTCAATCATGGCCACCAATCCTTTGGTTTCGACCATACCCAGTGCTTCTTGTGGCATCTGCTATGCTCCTGTTCTCGTGAATCGTAAATCGTAAATCGACTGTGAGGGTGCCCGACCATCCACCTCTCACTCTTGCAGATGGTGATCCTAGAGTACGTTCAATCGGTCATTCACTCTAACAAATCATCCTTAAGTAACCTAATAACCTTGAGTCGATTTACGATTTACGATTCACGATTTACGAATTGCTATCCACTGCCTGCGATAAAAGTTCAACCAGCTCTTCTCGCGTTAGTGCAATCTTCCCGGACCCGTTTTCCGAAGCTCCACGATACCCGGTGGATGCAGGCCGATCCCCAGACGGACAGGTGAGCTGCGCTTCGTGAAGATAGCCACAGGCCTGGCAGCGCGCTCCTTCACCCAAATAACCTGCGGCTTCGCGCACATTAATTAGCTTCTCGATGGCCGCGGCCGGAAGGTTTTTTGAGCCACCGAGTATACGCGAAAGGATCGCGATTCTTGCCGTATGCTCCAGCGTCTCCAAACGATCGAACGCTTGCCACAAATCCGCGCCATAAGCGACGGCGCCATGATTGGCCATCAAGAGCGCGTTATGGTGTTTCACGAGCGGACGCATCGCCTCGGTCAACTCGTCGGTCGAAGGAGTTCCGTAGGACGCGAGTGGTACACATCCGAGTGTCAAAATCACTTCGGAGAGTATCGGCTGATCGATTGCCAACCCGGCGACAGCGAAAGCCGTCCCGTGGGGTGGATGGGCATGGCAAACCGCCTTTACGTCGCTCCGCTCCCGATAGATTAGCAAGTGCATTGCTAACTCACTCGACGCCTTCCGATCAGTCAGCGGATTGCCCTCTCGGTCTGTCAGCGCCAGACAGTCTTCAGTCATTCGTCCTTTGCACGTCATTGTCGGTGTCGCGACAATGCGGCCGTCGCCTAGACGCACGCTGATGTTGCCGTCAGAGGAGACGACGTAACTGCGTTCGTACATCAGATTGCCGATCTGAACTATTTCGCGTCGAGCGCTTTTCTCATCCATTGATTCCCGAGTGCCTGTTATAGTTCCTTTTCCTTAGGTTCAAAAGCCTCTTCAAAGTCATTGCTGCGGCGCGCATTGGTGACCACGCTTGCCTGCGGGCGCGCTAGGAAATACGATAATGATTCCAGCGAAGTTGTTAAGTCAACGGTTTTGACTTTCACTCCCAGACGGACGCCGAGAGAGGCCGGCGCGAAGTTGAGCACCGCTTTCACACCTGCAGCCATCACCTGATTCAAGACTCGCTGCGCTGCTCGAGCGGGAACGGCAATAACTGCAACGTCGACCCCCTCCTCTTTAACTATCCGAGCAATCTTCTTGACGTCGTGCACCAGAACCTCCCCGCTGCCCAGGCGCTGGCCAATCTTTGAGGTGTCATTATCAAATAGTGCCACTACCGTGAAATTCGATTTTTCGAATCCCTGATAGTTCGCCAGAGCCGTACCCAATCTTCCTGCACCAATGATGGCTACCCGATGAGGATTGTCCAGGCCAAGAATCTTGGTAATGTTCGCTTGCAGCTCCTCAATGAAGTAACCGACGCCTCGCACGCCAAACTCACCGAAGTAACCTAAGTCCTTGCGAATTTGTGCGGAATTGAGATTGAACTGTTCGGCAAGCACCTGCGATGAAATAGTTTTGATCCCCGCCGCTGAGAGCGTATTCAAACAGCGCAGGTAAACGCTGAGCCGGTTAGTTGTGAGTTCCGAGATTTTCTCTGATTTCATTAAGGGCCTGTTGGTGGAAGTATATCCCTAATGCGAGATCAAGGGTAAGGGCATGAGTTGTGAAGTGCGCCGGCAGAGTGTAGTGGCAACGACGCTTTGGATTCGCGATTCGCTCGACACATCCAAAGCGGTGTCGCACTGGGCTTGCCACCGCACTGCTCCAAAGGCTTGAGTGGCATCATCTAGGTCCCAGTCGGAAGCCGCGCGATCAACGTGCGTTGCTCAATCACGGGAGCATCAACTACAATCGCGTGCGTTTAACGAGAATTGCCCGCATCGATTTTGTTTGTTCGTCAATGATTGCACATCTCTCCGGCACACTTCTTTCAAAACAGGCGACTTCGGTAATACTTGATGTCGCCGGCGTCGGCTATGAAGTCACGATTCCCATTTCGACTTTCTACGAATTGGAGGAGCCGGGCGCGAGTGTGCAGCTCCGCATCTACACGCACGTCCGCGAAGACGCGCTGCAACTCTATGGTTTCAAGACCGCTCGCGAACGCGAGCTCTTCTTGCGTCTAATCTCAGTCAGCGGGATCGGCCCGAAGCTGGGTATCACTTTGCTTTCGGGCATGAGCGCCGATGAGATGATCGCTTCGATCCGTACCAACAATCTAGCTCGGCTGACTTTGATTCCCGGGGTAGGAAGAAAGACTGCGGAGCGGCTGGTGATGGAGCTGCGGGACAAGGTCGCTTCGCTTTCGTCACCGCAGTTGGAAGAGGAGTTAGGCGCTCAGCCTGAAGCGGCTGCTCCACCAACAGAGGATTCGGTACGCTCCGACGCGCTTTCGGCCCTACTGAATCTCGGTTATCAACGCAGCGCGGCTGAGAAAGCCGTCGCCCTCAGCGAAGGTGGCGATGTGTCTGTGGAGTCAATCCTGCGGCAAAGTCTTCGCAAACTCGCGAAAGGATGACCGCGCTGACCGTTTCGAGCGACTCTTTGCTTTAGTTCCACTTAAGCCTTACGATTCAAAACAGGCGAATATCCAAACATGTCAATAGAGCAACCAGCCCCAGTGCGTGACGAAGCTCCGAACGACGACGAGCGACAGTTTGAACTGACCGTACGCCCAACACGGCTCGCTGAGTATATTGGGCAGCGTCAGGTCAAAGAGAACCTACGTGTTTACATGAAAGCCGCCCTGGGGCGCAAAGAGGCTCTCGACCACGTGCTGTTGACCGGACCCCCAGGTCTCGGCAAGACGACCCTCGCGAATATAATCGCGAACGAAATGGGAGCTGAGATGAAGTCGACCGCCGGACCTGCCATTGAAAAGGCTGGCGACATTGCTGCCCTCCTAACCAATCTGCAGGAAGGCGACGTGCTTTTCATCGACGAGATTCACCGTCTACTTCCTGCCCTCGAAGAGAAACTGTATCCGGCAATGGAGGACTACAACCTGGACTTACTCATCGGCCAGGGTGCCGGGGCCAGGTCCATCAAATTGGGATTGCCAAAGTTTACGCTCGTTGGGGCAACGACTCGCGCGGGCTTGATCACGGCTCCCTTACGCGGACGCTTTGGCATCGTATTTCATCTGGACTTCTACCCGCACGAGGACCTGGAAGTGATTTGCAAACGCTCTGCGGAGATTTTGGGAGTGGAGATCGACGAAGAGGGAGCCCACGAGATTGCCCGGCGGTCAAGAGGTACGCCGCGTATTGTCAACCGGTTACTTCGGCGCGTTCGCGACTACGCGGAGGTTGATTACGACGGCCGCATCACCAAAGACATCGCCCACGATGCGCTCAACCGCATGGAAGTAGACACCTTCGGTCTCGACGAAATGGACCGCAAGCTGCTCCTGACAATTATCGAGAAGTTTAACGGCGGGCCAGTTGGCTTGGGAACAATTTCGGCTTCCATTTACGAAGAGAAGGATTCGATCGAGGAAATTATTGAACCCTATCTAATTCAAATCGGCTTCCTTGACCGCACTCCCCGCGGGCGTATGGCAACCAGACGAGCTTACGATCATTTTGGCATTAGTCCTTCGACCACCCACAGACCCAGCCTGTTCGATTCTCACTGAAGATTTTGGTAGGGTGTTAAATCCATCGTTGAAGTAGCACCGCGATTTAGCTCACATGAGAAGACTTTCTTCGTTCTCGCGTCACTCGTTCGGCGTAGTAAATCGGGGGCCGTGGCGCTCAATCTTCAGTCACTCACTCCATCAATTTCACGAGAACGACTTATTTACTTCCGCCGCAGCGATGAGTTATTTCGGCTTGATGGCACTCTTCCCGGCGCTTTTGTTGCTGCTCGCGATAAGCAATCAGATCGCAGCAGCGGCGGACCTCCTTAATCGCGCGGTTGACGTTTATCCCGGGTCGCGAACCTTCTTACGCGAGACTATTCGCTCACTCAACGCAGTGGGTCCGGGCGTGATCATTACTTGTTTCATCGTTGTTCTGTGGGCCGGTTCCTGGGTGTTTGCAGTGATCGAACGCGCGTTAAACCGCGTCTGGAGAGCAACCTCCCGCACTTTCTGGCACGGTCGCGCAATAACCGTTGGCATGATCGGAATCGTCGGACTGCTGCTGGCCTTGTCAGTGTTGATAACTTCGGCCGTAGTTGGACTACGAGAAATAGCCGGCAACCTTTCTCCCAGGCAGATGGCTAGTTATCCGAGCCTCATTTCTGTCGGTAGTGTTTTGTGGCAAGGCATTTTTGCGGCGTTAAGCTACCTTGTCACAGTGGTTCTCTTCATCGTGGTCTATCGTTTCCTGCCCAGGGCGGAAGTGAGTTTGCGTGACACGCTGCCGGGCGCATTTTTCGCTGGTCTGTTGTGGGAGTTGGCGAAATACATATTTGCCTGGAGCGTGAATTACTTTCATTACGATCAGATTTACGGCTCTGTCGGAGCTGTGGTTGCGGTTCTAACCTGGAGCTATGTCTCAAGTTTGATCCTTTTGTTTGGCGCCCAGCTTACCGCAGTGTTCCATCGGGAGCACCCTCTCTACCCTGCTCCTGCTCCTGTTCCTGGTTCCACTCCGAAGTGAGCCCGCTGGTAGTAACTTTGCCCTATGCATATCTCGGAATTTGATTACGAACTCCCCGAGGAGCTAATCGCGCAACAGCCTCTGCCGCAACGCGACGCTTCGCGGATGCTGGTAGTGAACCGGGAAAAGAAAACCTGGGTTGATACCGACTTTGCGTCTTTGCCTGACTATGTTCGCGAAAACGACGTCCTGGTGATCAATAACACACGCGTCTTCCCAGCACGCTTAGTTGGTCAGCGCGATCCTTCTGGTGGTCGGGTGGAGGTTCTGTTAGTGCGTGAGCGCGGGCCGTCAGTCTGGGAAGCGCTGGTGAAGCCCGGGGCTAGATTGAGGCAAGGCGCACGCGTGAAGTTTGGTGATTCGCGATTGCGGGCCGATGTGCTTGATGCTCCCGGAAATGTCCTCCGCCAACTTCGCTTTGAGTACGAAGGTCCATGGGAAGCCGTTCTGGAAGAAGTAGGCGAAACTCCACTACCCCCTTATATCAGCCGCCCCACAGGCGTATCCATGGCAGATTGCGAGCGGTATCAAACGATCTTCGCGCGCCAAAAAGGCGCCATTGCCGCACCCACGGCTGGCCTGCACTTTACGCCACAAGTTTTTGACCGTTTGTTGACCCGCGGCGCTCAAGTTACCGAGATCACCCTTCATGTGGGCTACGGAACATTCGAGCCAGTGCGCGTAAATGACGTCGCTCAGCATCGCGTGGCCCCTGAAGAGTTTGAGCTTTGCGACAAGGCTGCGAGGACAATAAACGATGCGCGGGCGGGCGGAGGACGCGTCATAGCCGTGGGAACGACCACCGCTCGGGCGCTAGAGTCTTCGGTCAATGCCAGGGGACAGCTTGAACCTGCGCGAACTAAAGCGGACCTGACTATTGTACCGGGTTTCAAGTTTCGTATTATTGATGCGCTGCTGACCAATTTCCATCTCCCCCGGTCATCATTGCTCCTTCTGGTGTGCGCATTCGCGGGTCGCGATTTCGTGCTCCAGGCCTATCGTCACGCTGCATATCGGGGCTATCGCTTTTATAGTTACGGCGACTGCATGTTACTGATCTAGTGATTCTGAAAACGGTGGTGTTAGACTAAGGGCAGCAAACGACATTTCCCTAAGATGGCTGTACTTAAAAAATTTCGTACTCGATGGTGGATCCAGCCGGCGCAGCCAGATAGCTATCCTTCGCCTCAGTCGGAGCCGACTCTGGTCCCAACTGTGGGAATTAGGTACGAAGTGGGACCCCTCACCATTTCGCAACTCGACGAATGCTGGCACCTTGACCAACGTTGCTTTGTGGACGGCGAAGCCTACAGCCGCGAAACGTTCGAATATCTCTTGACGGCACCCGAATCCGTTTCCTACCGCGCCGTAACGTCCGGCGGCGTAATGGTCGGATTTGTGATCGGACTTGTTGAACCCGACCACACGGGACACGTAACTACAGTCGGGGTGGCACCCGAGCATCGGCGTCGCCACTTAGGAAAGCGGCTTATGCTGCAGGTTGAGGAAGGTTTCCGCCGGCGGAATGTGCGGCTTGTGAGACTCGAAGTGCGGTCGTTAAACACTGCCGCCCAGAAGGTTTACGAGAACCTGGGCTATGCCGTCACACAGCGACTGCCTAAGTACTACTCAAATGGCGGGGACGGTCTGTTGATGCTGAAGTCGGTCGACTGAGGCTAGCTAGCTTACCCTTTACGCAGCTCTGTCAAAACTTGCCTGGCAACTGCCTTCAAGGTATCGAAAACACAGCCCCTGAAGAGGCCACACTTCGACAGCCAGTGCGGTAAGATCCTAAGCCGACCGATCACGCAGATGTGGATGCTCGCTCGTTCGCCTTCGTGCGAGAGGGTGGCGAGAACTTTTTCGCCAATCAGCCGAGCCATGCCTCCCGTCGCGGCGACGTTACCGGGCCCGAGTGAAACCAGACTGGTTGTGTCAAGACTCTTGGGTTCCGAGTTACCATCTTTCTCCCCCCTTCGCCCTGTGAGGCTATCTCCTGCCCATCCCTATCGACGAGGAAGTCCACCTTGGCCGAGGAGTCCATCCCCAGTCGAGCCAGGACAGCCTTGATCTGATGGTACTGCTGTTCACAACACGATTGGAGGTCTGGCATTAATACAGCTTTCTTTGGGATACTACGAGAAATCCGCGGGCCGGGTGCTGTTCTGCGTCGGGCTTTCTACCGCAAGGCATTGATGCCTAGGCGCTTGTCATGGGGCTCCTTCGAGGACGGTGAAGGTGAAGACGCAGGAGTGCTTTGGGCAATCTAACATGCCAACAATGACGTTTAAGTGTTTGTCTCTGTTGACCATACGAGAGTCGAACGGTTTGTCGCGTCGAGTTAATTGTGGCCGCAACTCCCCTTTTTACGTTGATTTACAAGGGAAACTATGTTAAGCTTCCGTCCGTCCTGCGGCCCTTCAAGCGCCACTTTGGCCTTTCAATTGGAACCTTCTGATGA
>Ga0136614_10002141_pt1 | contig 12152 bp, 14 predicted proteins | sample AntDrymUQ2792106_2_FD_106643 | JGI IMG/M metagenome (GOLD analysis project Ga0136614, IMG submission 106643) | Polar desert sand microbial communities from Dry Valleys, Antarctica - metaG UQ279 (21.06) | ecosystem: Environmental > Terrestrial > Soil > Desert | place: Antarctica: Dry Valley...
GCAAGCTGTCTGGATTCCGAGGGGATTCGCAGTTCCGCACCTGGCTGTTGTCGATCACGTGGCGCAAGGCGATCGATCGCCGCAAGAGCATCGGCCGGTGGCTGAAGCTCGCGGCAACGCCGTCGAGAGATGAGGCCGGCGACGATCAGTTCGACGTGATGGATCGTGTGCCGTCGTTCGAGCGGCGGCAGGATGTCGTCCTCGAAGGGGCGGAACTGCAGGCGCAGATCCGCAAGTTGATCCGCACGCTGCCGCACAAGTTGCGCGAGTCGCTTCTGCTGGCGGGATCGGGCGAGCACACATATGACGAGATCTCGGCCATGCTCGACGCGCCGGTCGGCACGGTGAAATGGCGCGTCGCGGAGGCGCGCCGGGTTCTCAGGCGCAAGCTGGCCGCGAGTGGATATTCGAATGAGTAGCAACGAACGTTTCAGCCGGCGAGCTCTCGACGACGCGATCGATGGCGCCGTCGGCGACATGATGCAGCTCGACCCGCATCCAGGGCTGCGCCGTCGCGTGCTTTCGCGGCTCGAGCGGTCGTCACGTCCGCGGACCCTCTGGACCTGGGGGTCCTGGGAGGTCGTTTCGGCGGCGGCCGTGTTGATGATCATCGTCGCCGTGGTCGGCGGCCGCTGGCGGCAGACGCCGGTGGAAATCGCACAAACGCCGACCGCACCTGTCGTACTCTCCGCACCTGTCGCACCCTCCGCACCTGTCGCACCCTCCGCACCTGTCGCACCCCTCGCACCCTCCGCACCTGTCGCACCCCCCGTACCCGCGTCGCGGCCCGCGCGAAATGCGATGGCGCGAAGCGAGGCGATATTCGGCCCGCGACGGGACCGCGTATCGGCCGCGAGCGCGGCGCGACTGGCGGCGGAAGGCGAGCCGGTCGACATCGTGCCCCCTGTCCACGAGCAGGATTCGATTGCGGTCGCGCCGATCGTCATGCGCCCGCTTCCGCAGATGCAGGAACTGCGCATCGCGCCGATCGAGATCCAGCGGCTCACGGTTCCAGCCCTGTCACCACCACGCTAACCGAGGAGTTTCATGCAGAAGATCACACTCAGACAGTTCGCGGGCATCGCGCTGGTCTCGACGCTGGCACTGGCAACCGCCAGCGCCCAGACGACATCGCAAACTCCGCCATCGAAATCGACCGAGACCGTTACGTCGCGGCCGGCACCCTCGGATCCTGTCGGGCAGCCGGTGAATATCAAGCTCGACGTCACGATCACCGACCAGACCGGCCCCGGAGATCCTGTGAGAAAGGTCGTGACGATGGTCGTCGCGGATCGCGGCAATGGCAGCATTCGGAGTGGAGGGCTCATCCGCTCGCAGGGACCGGTGCGGATCAACATCGACGCCTCTCCGATCCTTCTTCAGAACGGCGCGATCAGGCTGAGACTCGGACTCGAATACAATCCGCGCGTTGCCGGCGGGGACGGGCCGGCAGAATCGTCTTTGAACGAACAGATCACCGTGATCCTCGACGCCGGCAAGTCGATGATCGTTTCGCAGGCGGCGGACCCTGCGTCAGACCGCAAGATCATGGTCGAGGTCCGCGCAACGCTGATGAAGTAGCCGGCGGCTCACTCCTTGAGCAGGACGTGAATGTCACCGGTGTTCGTGTGGGTTGACCCCCACGTGACGAGCCCGCCCAGCGCCTCGAGAGCGGCATAGGCATCGTTGCGCGCGAGCGCGCGCTCCAGGTCGACTCCCCTGGCGCGCGCCTCGCCCATCGTGCCAGAGCTCACGACGCCGCCCGCGGCATCCGTCGGCCCATCGATGCCATCGGTCCCGGCGCTGCAGACCACCACTCGAGTCTCTCTCCTCGCCAGCTCGAGCGCCGCGCCGAGCACGAACTCCTGGTTGCGGCCGCCGCGGCCTGGGCCGCGAACCGTCACGGTCGTTTCACCGGACGCGATCGCGCAACCGCGTCCGCGCGTCGTCAGACCCGCGAGCGCTCTCTCCACGAACGCCTTCCCGGCCACAGCCGCTTCGCCGGTGACTGCGTCGTCCACTAGATGGACGTCGTAGCCACGCTGCTTCGCCGAGTGCGCGGCGCCCGCCATCGCCGTCCGCCGATTCGCGATCACGCGAAACGCCGTTGAGCGCAGGCGCGCATCGTCGAGTTTCGGCGTCTCGGCAATCTGTCCCGCCGCGCCGCGTTCCAGCAGATCGAGCACTGCCGGAGTCACGCGAACACGAGCCGCGTCGATCACCTGCAGTGCGTCGCGGAACGTGGACGGATCCGCCACCGTCGGTCCTGACGCGATAGTTGACGGATCGTCCGGCGGCGAATGAACGTCGGAAATGGCCAGGGTCAGGCAGTGACCGTCCACTGCCACTGCAAGCCGACCGCCCTTGATGGCGGATAGATGCTTGCGGACGCAATTGAGGCCCGCGATCGGCACACCAGCGCGCGAGAGCCGGTCGATGGTGCTCCCCTTCTCCGCGAGCGTGATGCCCTCTGCCGCCATGGCCAGCATCGCTGACCCGCCGCCCGACAGCAGCGCCAGCAACAGCCCGCGACGATCGCGGATCATCGCGGCGATCGCGAGCGCACGGTCGGCGGCGCGGACGCTCTCCGCGTCCGGCAGAGGATGCGATCCGGCAATTGCATCGATCACAGCGGGCAACGACCGCGCACCCTGCGGGCCGCTCACCACACCGCACATCAGCCGCGTTTCAAGTACAGCGGCCGCGGCGCACGCCATCGGCCATGCCGCCTTGCCGGCGGCGACGATCGCGACCTCTTCGAACCGGTCGAGCATGCAGGAGTGGTGATGAAGGGCGGCGGAGGTGAGTGGAAATGGATCAATGGCGTCGACGGCAGCGCGTGCGATGGCGACGGCGTCGGTGCGAAGGCGATCGAGGCTGGCGATCAGTGAAGCTGCTTGGGATCCGACCAGCCTGACAGGCCGGTGACAGCGTTGAACTTCCGGAGGAGGCTGCCGATCAACTGCTCGCCGTCGTCCTGGGCGCACAGCTGCTCGATCCGGCCGAGCACGCGCGCGAGCGCGGCGTCGGCATCGATGATGGCGCGCTCCGAAAAGTATTCGCGCTGAAGCGCGAGACATTGGCGATGCTTGAGGAATTCTTCGCGATAGAAGTCGGCTGGTAAACAGACAGGAGCGTTCGAAACCCGACGGGCCGTTACTCGTGCCATGCGACTCCTCGCGTGGATCATGTGGTTGGGTAACTTCAGTGTAAACGCGACCCTGATGGCTGTCAACGGTTATACCAAGCGGCGCGCCGGATGACACGCCGCGTACTTACATATCTGGAATGAGGGCAATCCCGCCGCTCAGTCTAAAGCCCGGCGCAAGGCATCGGCCACTTTCCCGGGGTCGGTCTTGCCGCCGCTCGCTTTCATGGCCTGCCCGACGAGGAAGCCAAACGCCTGCCGCTTGCCGGCGCGGAACTGATCGACCGCCTTGGAGTTTTCCGCCAGAATGCGCGACACCACAGCCGCAATCGTCTCGTCGTCGTCGACCCGGCCGAGCCCCTCAGCCGCCACGATCGCGGCAGGTTGCTCGCCGGTCTCGAACATCCGGTCGATGACCTGTTTCGCGGTAGGGCCGGTGATCGCCGCCAACTCGACCATGCGGATCAGCTCAGCGAGCGCGGACGGATGGATGCGCAGGTCCTCGATGGTCTGCCCTGCGGCGTTCAGGCGGCCGAGCACCTCACCCATGATCCAGTTGCTCGCGACCTTCGGATTGCCGCTTGCAGCGGCGGTGGCCTCGAAGTACGCAGTGAGCGCGGGAGACTGCGTCAGCACGCCGGCATCGTATGGCGGTAACGCGTACTGAGTCACCAGTCTCTGCCGCGTGTGGTCCGGCATCTCAGGGATGGTCCGCCGCAATTCCGACGTCCACTCGTCGCTGACAAGCAGCGGCGGAAGGTCGGGCTCCGGAAAGTACCGGTAGTCGTGTGCCTCTTCCTTCGACCGCATCGGTACCGTGCGACCCGATGCGCTGTCCCAGAGACGCGTGGCCGCCTCGACGCGCCCGCCACCCGCGATCACCTCGCGCTGCCGCGCGATCTCGAACTCGATGGCGCGCTGCACGTACCGGAACGAGTTGATGTTCTTGACTTCGGTTTTGACGCCCAGCGGGTCGCCGGGGTCGCGACGCACGGACACGTTGGCGTCGCAGCGGAGACTCCCCTCCTCCATGTTGCCGTCGTTCACCTCGAGCGCGACAAGGATCTCGCGGATGCGGTTGAAACACTCGGCCGCCATAGCGCCGGAATCGATGTCAGGCGCGGTCACGATCTCGATCAACGGGACGCCGCTGCGATTGAAATCGATACCGGTGGAACGGTCGGCCCCGGAGAATCCGTCGTGGAGGGATTTACCGGCGTCCTCCTCGAGGTGCACGCGTACGATGCCGACGCGACGCCCGTCACTCAGCGCGACCGCACCGCCGGTCGCCAGAGGCCGGTCGAACTGCGAGATCTGGTATCCCTTCGGCAGGTCCGGATAGAAGTAGTGCTTCCGCGCGAATACGGAGACGGGATGCACCGCACACCCCAGCGCGATCGACGCCCTCACCGCGTGTTCGACAGCTTTTCGATTGAGCACAGGAAGCGCCCCGGGCGCGCCCAGGCAGACCGGGCACGTCTGGGTGTTCGGGGCGGCGCCGAACGCCGCGCTGCACCCGCAGAAGATCTTGCTCGCAGTCAGTAACTGAGCGTGAACTTCCAGACCGATGGTGGCGAGCATCCAGTGATCAGTTACCAATGATCCGTTACCAATATCAGTCGTGGCGATATTGATACTGGCAACTGTCCACTGCGACTCCCCTACGCGGTGGGCCCGGCCGCGGTGACGTCGGCCGTCGCGTCCGCTTCGAACGACTTGAAGTTGTCGACGAACATGCGCGCGAGCTTGCGCGCCTGCTCGTCGTAGGCGGCGCCGTCCTTCCAGGTCGCGCGAGGGTTGAGCACGTCTGCCGGGACGCCGGGTACCGCCTGCGGCACCTCGAGATTGAAAACGGGATCCACCGCGTACGGGGCGTTGTCGAGGGCGCCTGATAAGGCGGCGCTGATCATGGCCCGCGTGTGCGCGATGCGCATGCGCGAACCGACGCCGCATGGGCCGCCCGTCCAGCCGGTGTTCACCAGCCAGACCTTGGCGTTATGCCGCGCGATTCGATCGCCAAGGAACTTCGCGTACACCATCGGGTGGAGCACCATGAACGGCGCCCCAAAACAGGTGCTGAACGTCGCGCGCGGCTCGGTGACACCCTTTTCGGTTCCCGCGACCTTGGCCGTGTAGCCGGAGAGAAAGTGATACATCGCGGCTGCAGGCGAGAGCCGCGCGATGGGAGGGAGCACCCCGAACGCGTCGGCAGTCAGCATGATGATGTTCTGCGGATGGCCCGCTTCTCCCGACGGCACCGAGTTCTCGATGAACTCCAGGGGATAGGCGCCTCGCGTGTTCTCGGTCAACGCGTCATCGTCGAGGTCGAGATGCCGTGTGCCGGCGTCCATGCGCACATTTTCGAGCACCGTCCCGAACCGCCGCGTCGTCGCGTAGATCTGCGGCTCGGCTTCCGCCGACAGCCGAATCATCTTCGCGTAGCACCCCCCCTCGATGTTGAACACGCCGTCCTCGCTCCAGGCGTGTTCGTCGTCGCCGATCAGCCGCCGCGCGGGATCGCTCGAGAGGGTTGTCTTGCCCGTGCCCGAGAGGCCAAAGAACAGCGCGACGTCTCCTGCACGGCCGACGTTTGCCGAGCAATGCATCGACATCACGTTGCGCAGCGGCAGCATGTAGTTCATGACTGTGAAAATCGACTTCTTGATCTCCCCCGCGTAGCTCGTGCCGCCGATCAGGACGAGCTTCTTCGCGAAGTTCAGCAGGATGAAGACTTCGGAGTTGGTCCCATGCGACTTCGGGTCCACGGTCAGCCCCGGCATGTCGATGACAGTGAACTCGGGATTGTGGGCCGCACGGCCGACGGCGTCCGGCGCCTCGATGAACATGTGGCGCGCGAACAGGCTGTGCCACGCCTGCTCCGTGATGATGCGGACCGGCAGGCGGTACCGCGTGTCGGCCCCGGCGTAGCAGTCCTGCACGAAGAGTTCCCTGCCCTCGACGTAGTTGAGCAGCCGCTGGTGAATGGCATCGAAGTTCTCGGGCTCGATGGGGCGATTCACCTTGCTCCACCACACCTTGTCTTCGCTCGAGGGTTCGCGAACGATGAACTTGTCGTTCGGCGACCGTCCCGTGTGCTGCCCCGTCCGGCAGACGAGTGGGCCTTCGACGGAAATGCTCGCCTCGCGGCGGCTGACCGCCTCTTCGTAAAGCGCCGGAACGCTGAGGTTCCAGAAGACCCTTGCCACGTTCTTTATGCCATGCCCCTCGAGGCCGGTTGCCTGCTGCCCCTGCGCCATTTCTCTCTCACCCCCAAAAACGACGATCGTATCAAAGAGGGGTCAGGCCGTCATTGCGTAAACGACGATATTGACCGCGAACTTCGTGTTGTACTCGACGATGGAATTGAGCACGTTCGCGGCAACCTTGGGGTTGTCATCCCAGTCACCGGACTCGTAGCGCAGCCGCGCGAACACGAACTCGGACGCGCGCGGACGTCCCTGGCCCGCCATCCGGGGCATTCTGGCGGCCCCGACCTCTATAATGGGTGTGCCGTGTTCTCGTGGCCTGTTGTGCCGTGGCCAGCCGTGTTGCACCGTGTTGCACCGTGGCTTGTAAACGTTTGATGACGCAGGGCGTAGTTTGATGGCAGGAGCCAAAGCGGCGGGTTCACCCGCGCGCGAAGCGGACGGCGCGGCGGCTTCGGCCGTCAAGTCGGCACAAGCCGAGGGACGTCATGCCGAGGCGCGAGAGCGATATGCCGAGCTGGTGGGCAGGCACCAGCGTCGCGCATCCCGCATTGCCTTTCACTACCTTCGCGACGCCGCGGAGGCGGACGAGGCGGTGCAGGACGGGTTCGTCAAGGCGTATTCGCACCTGCAGACGTTTCGCGAAGAGCTCCCATTTGAAGTCTGGTTCACGCGCATCCTGATCAACGGATGCCTGGACCGTATCAAGGCACGGACGCGGCGTGAGCGTTGGATCACCTCGATGCCGGACGGTCCCGGTGGCGAGCGTGATTTCGCCGAACGGACGGCCGGGCACGGCCCCTCGCCCGAAGATCAGCTCCTCGCGAAGGAGCGGGGCCGCCGGGTGGGAAGGGCACTGGCGAAACTGCCGGATCGGCAGCGGACAGTTTTCATGCTGAGCCACTACGAAGGCTGCAGCTCACGGGAGGTCGGCGCGATCACGGGGCTCAACGAGTCAACGGTTCGCGTGCATCTGTTTCGGGCAATCCGCAAGTTGAGGGTCCTGCTGAATGAAGCCAATCTTTAGCCGTCTCGCCGGCGGTCATCTCGATGACGCGACGCTTGCCGCGATCTGGACGTCGACGCCCGCAGCAGGCGCCACTCTCTCTGGCGGTGCAGCTGACCCGCATCTGGCGTCATGCGGAGAGTGCCGCGTGCGCTACGACGCATTCGCCTCGTGGATGGAGGAAATCCGCGCCGACGCACGGATGGAGGCCGCCGAGATCTTCACCCCCGAGCGCCTGGCCGCACAGCAGGCGGTCATCTCGCGGCGCCTCGAGGCCGCCGAGCGCCCGGCGCGGGTCATCGCGTTTCCGAAATTTCCCGCCGGCGGCAGCGGAAGATCGGCGCCCGTCCGCCGCTGGATCGCCGCGGCCGCGGCCGCGGGGCTCCTCGTCGGCGTCGGCCTCGGATCGATCATGGACCTGCGCCACGTGGCCGAGCGCCGCGGCTTCCCCGCGACTCGGACGGTCCAGCAGCCTCGGGTGGACGCGACCGCGCGTGCCGTGGTCCCGGCCAGCGCCGTCGTCAGCGAAGAACTTCTGCTCCTCGAGCTCGAGGCGGCCGCGACGCCGCAGTACGAGGCGCTCCGTGCTTACGAGAGGCTGACGCCGCGGGCGGCCGATTTTCTGCAATCGTCCAGGTAAACGTTGAACGCACCGCAGCCCGTAATCTTCCGCAAAGGCCTCGATATGAAAGAGGCCGTCGCCGGGGAGCTGTCGGCCGCCTACGACAGCGCGCTGGTCGACAAGGTCCGCGGCAGAGACTTCATCCACGTCTCGGGTCGTCTCACCGTGCACCTCGCCCGCGAGTTCGGCTTCTGCTACGGCGTGGACCGCGCTGTCGATTACGCGTACCAGGCCCGGCGGCGCTTCCCAGGGCGGAACGTGTTCCTGACCGGCGAGATCATTCATAACCCGCACGTCAACGATCGCCTGCGCGCCGAGGGCATCCGTTTCCTCTCCGATCCTCACGAACGCAGCGAAGCGCTCGGCCCTGACGACGTGGTGATCCTGCCGGCATTTGGCGTCACCGTGACGGACATGGCGCAGTTCACCGACCAGGGTTGCACGCTTGTCGACACGACCTGCGGCTCGGTGCTCAATGTCTGGAAGAACGTGACGCGGTACGCGCGCGAGGGCTTCACGTCCGTCATTCACGGCAAGGTCCGCCATGAAGAGACGCGCGCCACCGCTTCACAGGCACTGAAGTATCCGGAGGGACGATTCCTCGTGGTGCTCGACCGCGACGAAGCCGGCGTGGTCTGTGACTACATCCGGGCAGCGGATGATCGCGACGCGTTTCTCCGCCAGTTCGCCGGTGCCGCATCACCGGGGTTCGATCCCGATCGCGACCTCGTACGCGTCGGCTGTGCCAATCAGACGACGATGCTCATGTCGGAGTCGCTGGCGATCGGTGAGATGGTCGGGCAGGCGATGCGCGACCGCTACGGTGAGGCGGAGCTCTCCGCCCACTTCCGCGCCTTCGACACGATCTGCAGCGCTACGCAGGAGCGGCAGGACGCCGTGAATGCCTTGCTCGACGCCGTTGCACTCGACCTGATGGTCGTGGTTGGCGGCTATAACAGCAGTAACACCTGCAACCTCGCGCGTATCTGCGCGGAGCGTGTGCCGACCTACCACGTCGCGGAGCCTGATGGCCTGGTCTCGGCGCAAGAGATCCGGCACCGCCCCGTCGGGGCCCCCTCTACCGCCACGGGTCTCGAACGGGTGTCAACCGGATGGCTGCCCAGCGAGGGGCCGGTGGTGATCGGGCTCACCGCCGGGGCCTCCACGCCAAACAATATCGTCGGGGAAGTAATTCGAACCCTGGATCGGCTGGCGAACGGGAACTCGGGGCTCTAGACCCGGCTCACCGTTCGATTCTGGAGAGTTCGGTTGCCGCCGCTTCGGTTAGGACGATCTTCACCTTCCGGCCGCGCTGACGGCTCAGGAACCGATAGGTCGCTTCCGGCTTCACCATGACGGTCGCCTGCTCGCCGGGGGCCACGAACATCCATCCCGTCAGTGCCACTTTCAGGTCGCCGCTCCTCGGATCGTGCAGATCGTCCACTCGACCGGTCCGACTGTCGGTCGTGCAAGCACACGCCATGAGGGATCTATTGACGGTTCAACGACATGCGCGACCGGCCGAACCGTAGAAGGGGGCGGCGGTAACCACAGGACAGGTAAACATGGGGCCCACCCTGGGTCGTAAATACACGTGTCACTTCTTTCCCGGAGCTCAGCAACACAAATGGCAAGGCAGATCAGTCGGGCTCTTCTCGTGCTCATGACGGCCGCAGGCCTTCCTCTGACGGTTGAGTTGGCCGGTTCGGAGCAGCGCCCCACCCAGCCGCCCGCGCAGGGGGATCGGAAGGATGAACGATCGTCGTCCGGTCATCAGCGCACAGCCTGGTGGAAGGATGAAAAGGCCAGAGCCGAAATCGGTTTCACGTCCGACCAGGCCGCCGAGATCGACCGCATCTTCAAGCAGTACATCGAGAAGGCCAGACCGCTTCGCGAGGAAGTCAACACGCTCGAGAAGGGGCTGTCCGAGACGATGAAAGCCAACACCGCGGACGTGTCCGTGGTCGTGCAGCAGGTCGACAGGGTAGAAAACAAGCGCGCCGAGCTGAACAAGCTGCGCGTCGTGATGTTGTATCGCATGCACCGCGTCCTGACCCCCGAACAGAACGTCCGGCTCCAGGCCTACATGGACCGCCGCGAGGCCGAGCGGAAGAAGCAGGACGGCGACCGCCGCAGGTAGCTACACTACATTCCCGGTTTTTCGTCCGCCGTATCACTGGAGGAGATTCGTGAGCAAGACCGCACGCACGCTGGCCGCTGCCGGCTTCATCATCGCTTCGACGCTTCCCGCTTTCGGTCAGAGTGCCGCGCCGCCCAGCGACGAACACGTCAAGGCGCTGATCGCCCAAGCCATGCAGCAGACTCCTCAGCCACCGGCGGCGCCGCGGCCGTACGGGGAGCAGCCGACCGGTCCGACGGTGAATCTCACCGAACAGGAAGCGGTCGCGCGCGCCAGAGAGAGGAACCTGACGCTCATCTCCGAACGGATCACGCCGCAGACGTTCGATTTCTCGCTGGCGGCGACCCGTGCGGTCTACCTCTTCAATCTGACGTCCTCGACCGGGTACCTGAACAACACGCAGCTGAACACGAACGCCTTCCAGGGCGGCGGCCAGACCAAGACCGAGACATCGAGCTGGAGCGGCGGCCTCAGCAAGCGGATGTGGCGCGGCGGTGGCAACTACGCCGTCGGCTGGACGAACAACCGCGACACGACGAGCGCGACGAACTCGAACTGCAGCCCTTGCTTCAGCTCAGGCCTCGACGGATCGTTTACGCAGCCGCTGATGCGCAACTTTCGCATCGACAATACCCGCGCGCAGATCCTGACCAACGAGCTCAGCCAGGACATCGCGGAAATCAACCTGAGCGCTCAGGAAGTCTCGGTCCTCGCGCAAGTCCGGAATGCCTACTGGGAACTCGTCTACGCGCGAGAGGCGGTGGTTGCCGCGCAGAGCTCCCTGGAGCTGGCGACCAAGCTGGTGGGAGACAATCGCGCGCGCGTCGAGATCGGCACGATGGCACCGATCGACGTCGTGCAGGCGCAGGCCGAAGAGGCGAACCGCCGCCAGCAACTCGTGACCGCGCAGGCGACGCTCCGCAACAACGAGCTCGCGTTGAAGCGGCTGATCGTCGGCGGGACCGGCGACGAGCTGTGGCGCGCGACGATCGTTCCTGTCGATCGCCCGACCATGGCGGCCCAGGCGATCGACCTCGAAGCCGCCGTCCGCAATGCGCTCAGCCAGCGTACCGATCTGGCGGTGACGAAGAAGAACCTCGAGACGACCGACATCGCGCTGCGGACCTTCGAGAACGAGACGAAGCCGGCGCTCGACGTGGTCGGCACCATGCGTCTGAGCGGCCGCGCGGGTGTCGGCCGGGAGGTCCAGGACGTCATTACGGGGCAGCTCATCCCCGCGCCGAGCGGGTCATACCTGAATGCGCTCGGCCACATCGGGACGTTCGAAGCACCGCGATGGGACGTCCGCCTGAACCTGAGCTACCCGCTGGGCACCAGCGCGGCGAAGGCGAACGTGGCACGCCAGCGACTTCTGCGCGGCCAGACCGAAGCGTCCCTCAAGGCCGTCGAGCTCCAGATCGCGACCGAGGTCACCGGCGCGGCGCTTGCCGTGCGGAACTCGCTCGAAGCCATGCAGGCCGCGCAGGTGTCACGCGAGCTCTCCGAGCAGCGGCTGAACGCGGTCCAGAGCAAGTTCGAAGTCGGCATGAGCACCAACTACGAAGTCGTCCAGGCGCAGCGCGATCTGAATGATGCGCGCAACAGCGAACTGCGGGCGCAGCTGAATTACCAGCGCGCCATCGTCGATTTCCAGCGCGTCCAGGTCACACGGTAACGATGCGAAGAATCGTTGTCATCGCGGTCGTCGCCGTCATCGGCCTTGCGGGCGTCCTGTTGTACAAGCGCAACGGGAGCGAGAGCGCGGCAGCGGCCGCCACTGCCGGCGGCGGGCGCGGTTCGGTTCGTCCGCCGATGCCGGTCGAGTTCGCGCCGGTGACCCGCGGCCCCGTCGCCGAACGGTCGACGATCGTCGGGACCCTGATCGGCGCCGCCACGGTCGAAGCGGTGCCGAAGGTGAATGGACGCCTCCAGCAGGTCAACGTGCGGCTCGGGGATCCGGTCCGCCGCGGACAGGCGATCGCCAAGGTTGAGGACCGCGAGATTCGCGAGCAGGTGAACCAGGCCGAGGC
>Ga0136614_10002143_pt1 | contig 12149 bp, 13 predicted proteins | sample AntDrymUQ2792106_2_FD_106643 | JGI IMG/M metagenome (GOLD analysis project Ga0136614, IMG submission 106643) | Polar desert sand microbial communities from Dry Valleys, Antarctica - metaG UQ279 (21.06) | ecosystem: Environmental > Terrestrial > Soil > Desert | place: Antarctica: Dry Valley...
CCCACACCCCGCTGTTGTACACGAACGTCCGCCCCGTGCCCCGCAGAACGTCCAGCACGGCCCCGACCACGGTACGCTCCGCCTCCTCGGCCCCCTCACCGTGCATCAGCGCAGCGTGCACTACCGCTTCGACCCCGCGAGCGGCTTCCCGCAAGCTCCCGGCGTCCGTGATGTCGCTCCTCACGGCCCGGATGCCCTGCTCCTCCAGCTTCCGGGCCGACTCGTCGGAGCGTGCGAGGCCAGAGACCCGGTGGCCGACGGCGACCAGGGCATCGGCTATCCCCGAGCCCGTGTACCCGTCGCCCCGGTTACCAGCACGTCCATGCCTCTCCTCCCCACGGCTCTCTTCGACGCGGGGAGCTTACCACGGCAGCGGTCGGCCCCACCGCTTGTCCTATCGGAAGGTGGGTATAAAATTACTTTACGCTGTGGCCGGCGGAGCTATCCTGTGATCGTTCTTCGGGTGCGCGGGCAACCTTTTTAGAATAGAAGCGGCGGGTTTTTGAACAGTTTTTACAGGCTAATGTCTTTCACCCTTGGTCGGCGCTACCTGCTGGTCCTCGGCTTCGTCTGCGCCGTGGGTCTTACGCTCGCGGGCATCGCGATCCCCTGGCTCGTCAAGGAGGGTATAGACCGAGCTTTCCCAACGGACGGATCGGGCAGGCCGGACCTTTTGTGGCCGCTCGCCGGCGGTATCCTCGGGCTGGCGCTATTGCGCTTTCTCTTCAGCTTCGGGCGGCGCTACTCGACCAACTACCTCGGGCACGTCGTCGAGTACCGGCTGCGCAAGGCGCTCTTCGAGAAGATGCTCTCCCTGCACCACGGCTTCTACGATAAAGCCTCGACCGGAGAGCTGATCTCGCGGGCGACTAACGATTTGCGCGTGGTCCGCTCCTTCGTCGGATGGGGAATGTTCCAGCTCTTTATAAGCCTGCTTACGCTCGTCGTGGTCTCGGCGGCGCTGCTGTGTCTGAACGCTCCCCTCGCCCTCATCGTCCTAAGCCCCATGCCGTTCCTCGCGTTCGCGGCGTGGCGCTTCGCGGCGAAGGTGCATCCCATCTTCCGCTCCGTCCAGCAGAAGCTCGCCGACGTGACGACCATCGTCCAGGAGAACGTCTCCGGCATCCGGGTCGTGAAGAGCTTCTCCCGCGAGCCCTTCGAGACCGACCGATTCGGAGACCGGGCCGAGGGCGTCTTGAACGAGACCCTGGCCGCCCGGGGCCTGCGGGCGTTCTACATACCGGGGATGAGCTTCTTGCCCGCGACCTCCATCGCCATCCTCATACTCTTCGGTGGGCGAGCCGTGGTGGAGGGAACGCTGACCGTCGGCGAGTTCACCCTCTTCCAGCTATACCTCATGCAACTCGTCTGGCCGATGCAGGGCTTCGGGATGGTCATAGACCAGGGCCAGCGGGCGTTGGCCGCCTGCGAGAGGGTGTTCGAGGTCCTGGACTCAGAGCCAGACGTCCTCCCGCCGAAACGTCCCGAACGGTTCCCCGAAGCCGCCCCCGCCGTCGAGTTCCGGAACGTCTCCTTCTCGTACGAGGGCGGCGATAGCGGCGGCGAGCCGGTCCTCGAGGGCGTGAACCTGCGGGTAGAGCCCGGGGAGGCGGTGGCGGTAGTCGGCGCTACGGGGTCGGGTAAATCCACCCTGCTCTCCCTCGTACCCCGCTTCTACGACCCCGACGAAGGTTCGGTCCTGGTTGGCGAGGCGGACATCGGGGAGCTCGACCCCGAAGAGTTGCGGCGGAACGTGGGGATAGTGCCCCAAGAGACGTTCCTCTTCTCGGAGACGGTCCGGGACAACATCACCTTCGGCAACCCGGACGCGAGCGTGGAGGAGGTCGAGAAGGCGGCGAAGATAGCGGGGATTCACGACCAGATCCTCGCCTTCCCCGAGGGCTACAACACGATGGTCGGCGAGTGGGGCATCACCCTCTCCGGCGGTCAGAAACAACGCGTCGCCATAGCCCGCGCCCTCGTCAAGGACCCGAAGATACTCATACTCGACGACGCGACCAGCAGCGTGGACGCCAAGACGGAGAAGTCCATCCAGGAGGCCCTGCGGGGCACTTTGCAAGAATCTGCCGGACGCACGACCTTTATCGTCGCCCACCGGCTCTCGACGATACTCCTCGCCGACCGCATCGTCGTCCTGGAGCGAGGACGCGTCGTCGAGGCCGGCACGCACGAGGAGCTCCTGCGCCGGCGCGGCCGCTACCACGCGCTCTACGGAGAAGAGAGACGCGAAGAGAGGGCGTCGGCGTGAGGCGCTTGAAGTCTTACCTGCTCGGTTTCCCGCTGCTGCGGCTGTTCACGTTCGCGGCGCCCTACAAGGCGCGGCTGTTGGGCCTCGGGGTCGTCACGGTGCTGGTTACTGCGGCGAGCCTCTCGGAGCCGCTGATAATCGGGTACGCGATAGACGAGGGGCTCGTGGCGGGCAGCCTGAAGGTGATCTACGCGATGGTCGCCGTTTACGTGTTCGTCAATCTGGCCACCTGGGCGTTCTCCTACGTTCAGACCATCGGGATGGGTTGGATCGGCCAACACATGATCCTGGACATCAGGAACGCGCTCTTCGGACACCTGCAGTCCCTCTCTCTGCAGTTCTACTCCGAGCAGAAGGCCGGTTGGATCATCTCGCGCCTCACGAACGATATCGAGAACTTCAACACCCTCCTCAACGACGGCGTCCAGAACCTGGTCAAGAATGGCCTGACTTTGATCGGCGTCTTTATCGCCATCTTCTTTGTGGACTGGCGCCTGGCGCTCGCCACGATCTCCATCCTCCCCGTCATGGTCGTGGGCACTACCGTCTTCCGCAGGGAGAGCTGGAAGGCCTACCGCGCCGCCCGCGAGGCGGTGGCCGAAGTAGCGGCACACCTCCAGGAGAACGTCTCCGGCATGCGCGTCGTCCAGGCCTTCACCGGCGAGAAGAAGAGCTCCGGCCGGTTCGATGAACGCAACCACGCCTACCGCCGCGCCAACGCGCGTGCCACCCTCCTGAGCGCCGTGTACTTCCCCGGCGTCGAGCTGCTGGGCTCCGTCGGCCTCGGCGTCGTCCTGCTCTACGGCGGCTTCCGGGTCGTCAACGGGGAGATGAGCGTCGGCGAACTCGTGGCATTCATCGGCCTCCTCAACATGTTCTTCCAGCCCATCCAACAACTGAGCCAGCTCTACAGCGACCTGCAGAGCACCCTGGCCTCCCTCGAAAAGGTCTTCGCCGTCCTCGACACCGAGTCTGACCGCGCCGACTCGCCGGACGCGAAGGACCTGCGCGACCTGAACGGCGACGTGGAGTTCGACCGGGTAAGCTTCTCCTACGGTGAAGACGTCGTCCTGGACGACGTCAGCTTCCGCATAAAGCCAGGCGAGACGCTGGCCATCGTCGGCGAGACCGGCGCGGGCAAGAGCACCGTCGTCAAGCTCCTCAGCCGCTTCCACGATCCGACGGAAGGCGAGGTCAGCGTCGACGGCCAGGATCTGCGCGCCGTCCGCGGCTCGTCCCTGCGCCGCTACATGGGCGTGGTCCTGCAGGACACCTTCCTCTTCACCGGCACCATAAAGGACAACATCCGCTACGGTCACCCGGACGCCACCGACGAGGAGATAATCGCCGCCGCCAGGACCGTCGGAGCCGACGACTTCATCCGGCGCTTTCCGGAGGGTTACGAGACGCAGGTAAGGGAGCGTGGCGGGCGACTCTCCGTCGGGGAGCGCCAGCTCGTGGCCTTCGCCCGCGCCCTGCTCACCAACCCCAAGCTGCTCGTCCTCGACGAGGCGACGAGCAGCGTAGACCTCACCACCGAAGCGAGGATAGAGGCCGCCCTCGACAGGCTCCTCGCCGGACGCACCAGCATAGTCATCGCCCACCGCCTCTCGACCGTGCGCCGCGCCGACCGCATCCTGGTAATGGGAGAGGGGCGCGTCGTCGAGGAGGGCACCCACGAAGAATTACTGTCGAGGCCCTCGGCCTACCGCCGGCTCTACGAGTCGCAATTCGCGGCTTAAGAGTTTTCAGTCGTCAGTTATCAGTGAGTCACCGAGAACAGAAACTGATAACTGAAAACTGAAAACTAACAACTTCACCACTGCTCGTCCCGGTTGCCAACTTCGGCAGGTGGGCTGGTCGCCTCTACGGCGGTGAAGGGTTCGAGGATCTTGTATGTGTGCGTGGCGCCTCTGGGGACTGTCCAGGAGTCACCGGTGGCCAGCTCTACGACCTCCCCCTCCAGGTGCAGCTCGGCCCGGCCCGCGAGGACGTAGCCGACGGTCTCGTACTCACGCGCGGCTTCGGGCTTGGGCTCGCCGGGCTGCTCGTTCTCCCACAAGCGCATCGAGACCAACTCGCCCGAAGCCAGGTATCGTTGCCCCATCCGACCTTGCGAGGACTGCTCGTCGCTCACCTTATCCACGTTGTGCTCCTCCGACACTCTCTCCTCCTCCTCGACGGTAGTCCAATTCGATTCATCCGATCCTCTACTTACCCGGCTACCGTAGCGGCTACAACGTTCAGAGATCATCCTTCGGCAGCTCGAAGATGGTCTCTACCTTCGTGTAGTCGCCGGCGAGGCGGCCCAGAGGGTCGAGGCCGGCCACGTCGATGCGGCCGTTATCTTCGTAGAGTTCGTCTTGGACGTGGAACCGGACCATGCGTCCTATGATGAGATGATCCGTGCCCAGAGGGAGAACCCGATCCAGGAGGCACTCCATGCTCACACCCGCCTCCTCTACCCGCGGGACCCCAACGACCTCGCAGGGGGCCGGGGTAAGGCCCGCCTTCTCGAACTCGTCGGCCTCGGGCGGATGGTTCTTGGAAGACTCGAACATCGTGTTCGAGAGGGACAGGGAGACGATGTTTACGACGAACTCCCCCGTCTCCTCGACGTTGCTCAACGTATCTTTGTCCGATTCCCCGTCGGGACGCGGCCCGACGCTAATGCAGAGCATCGGCGGCTGGCGGGAGGCGACGGTAAAGAAGCTGAAGGGCGCCAGGTTGCGCACGCCCTCCCGGCTCACCGTGGAGGTCCAGGCTATCGGGCGAGGTACGACCGATCCTATGAGCAGCTTGTAGCAAGCCTGCGGGTCCAGGGTGTCCGGATCGATAACCACCTACAGGTAGCTCTTCAGGAGCAGGTACGGTACTGCGCAGGCCACGAGGATGATCTCCGCGTCCCGTCCCCCGAGTGCCGTGAGCCGGTGGCGATTGTCGGCGCTGAAGTGAGCCGCGTCCCCCAACTCGAGGATAAACTCTTCGTCCCCAATCTCCAACCCCAGGCTCCCGGAGACGACGTACAGCCACTGCTCGCCCTCGTGCTGGTAGACCTCTCCCTCCTCGCGCTCCGCCGGCACCACGATCCTTATGGGATGCAGGTTGAAGGCCCAGCTGCCCCTGGAGAGGCTGGCGTAGAACAGGCCGTTGCCCCTCCGAACCGGGGCTTGCGCCGCCCGGACGATCACCCCGCGTTCGAGATCCGGCTCGGACTCGAACAGAGAAGAGAACGCCACCCCGTACGCCTGGGCAACGTGGAACAACGCGGTCAGCGAAGGCTGCCGCTCCCCATTCTCCAGCCTCGACAGGTAGGCCCGGGAGAGATTCGTGCGCTCCGCGAGGTCCTCCAGCTTCCACCCCCGCTCCTTGCGCAACCGCCGCAACCGCTCCCCAACCTTGACGAGGTCCGCGCTCAACCCGTCCGAGATTTCGTCCGCCATACCCGGAAGTTTACATCCTTCTCCCTCTATAAAGGGTGACCGCCGGGCAATCGGATTGTCAGGCAAATGTGTTGTCTCAGGGGCAATATAAAACGTATCTTCATGGTCTGGTTGACAACAGGGATCTATGTGCGTACGCTGAGGGCGCAGGGAGGTAGCGTGGGAAGGAGGAGGCGATCAAGTAGCTCTTCGCGGGCGGTTTCAAGCCATTGTCTCAACTAACCAGCGAAAAGCAACCAAGAAAGGGGAAGCATGATTATACGGATAGACAAGCTGCAGATAGAGCTGCCGATGCCCACCGAACCAGACCCGGAAGCCGCCGCGGCGGTCCAGGAGCTTATGGGCGGGCGCTTCGGCGAGCTGTCCACCCTGATGAACTACACCTTCCAGTCGTTCAACTTCCGCGGTCGCACCAAGGTCAAGCCGTACTACGACCTCATCGCCAACATCGCCACCGAGGAGTACGGGCACGTCGAGCTCGTGGCGGCGACGATAAACGGCATGCTCAACGGCGCTTCGGACGGCGACGACGTGCGCGAGACGTCGTTGGCGTCTAACCTGGGCAAGGGCATCTCGCACCACTTCATCAACAACGGCATGACGGCGCTGGCCACCAACTCGCTTGGCCAGGGCTGGAACGGCGAGTACGTGTTCAACTCCGGCGACCTGGTGCTCGACCTTTTGCACAACTTCTTCCTGGAGAACGGGGCGCGGATGGCCAAGATCCGGGTCTACGAGATGACCGACCATCCCATCGCCCGCCAGATGCTCGGCTACCTCTTCGTGCGCGGCGGGGTGCATGCTTTGGCCTACGCCAAGGCACTCGAGGAGATCACCGGCGTGAACGTAAAGAAGATGCTGCCGATCCCGGCGATCCCCGATGCGGACTTCAAGGAGTGCCAGCCGTACATCAACAAGGGGTTGCACGGCACGCTTTACCGCTTCAGTCCGGACGACTTCAAGGACATCTCCGCGATCTGGAAGGGCGAGCACCCGATAGACGGGACACCGCTCGAGGTCGTGGATGGGCCGCCCGAGGGCGGTTCCCCGGCCGATCCGCCAGAGGATAAGGCGGTCTCCGCACCGGGCCTGAACCCCGAGGAGTTGCAGGAGATGGCCCAGCGCCTCATGAAGAACATGTAAGGTCCCTTCACGGAGAGAAGAGCAGGTGGGCGCGACGGAAGTGGTTCTCCGCCGCGCCCATATCTCTGCCCGGGAAACGAGGAGAGGGGTGGATAAGATGTCATCACCGGCGTGGAGGTCACCAAGCTCCTGCCCGTGCCGGATCCGCCCGAGCTGCCACGGGCGACTTGCTCTAGGGGTAGCCGCGGAGCAAGTCGATAAGATCGCCAACAGGATAGGGGCGAACTGATCTAGAGCAGCCGGCTGTCGGCCGCCGGCCGAAGCTCGACAGGTCGGCGCTCGGGACTCCGCCCGTGCGGGCTCACCACAACGCTTTGACCGATCAGAGGCTGCTGCCTTTCAGGACACTCCCGCGAACGCGGAAGAGCTGTCGCGCATCCGCTTTCCGGCTGAAACCGGGAGCAGGGCCACGTCGTAGAATCGTGACATGAGCGTAAGAACCCTTCTTCGCGAGAACCCTCTCCCCGCGGCCCCCGAAAAGCTACTCCGCCCGCCCGTCGAGGTTTGAGCGCACGCCCTCCCGAGCGCGATACCGTCCAGCCAGGAAAAGGCAGAGCGGTGGTTCGCGGCAAAAAGGGATCCTGCCTCCGTCGGCTGGTTTCGGTTGTCGCCGCCGCCGCTTTGCTTGGCGGCCTGGTGTTCCTAATTTTCTTCGGAAACGGAAGACTTGCTCTGGGACCGTGCGTGCCGGGCCGCGAAGGGGCAGCCGAAGGCGCAAGCGGCGGGGCGAGGGAGCTCCTGGAGACCCGCAACTTCGACGCCTCGCAGGGGGGCGATAGGGGACTTGCGAGACGGAGCCGTGGACGAGCGCCTGGTGACCACCCTCCAGACCGTGACGGAGGAGCACAGGATCTGCGTCGATTCCTTCAAGGAGGGCCACTACTTCTTGCCGGGCGTAGAGGATGGCCCACTCATCCCAGAAGGCTACGGCAAAGCCGGCGCGTTGTTCTCTAAATACACACGCTTCAGTGCTGAAGTTCCGTACCGTGTTGAATGGGGAGATCCCCAAGCTAGAATTGTCGTCGGCTTAGAGGCACGTTTGCTCGGCTACTTGTCGGAAGCGGTTGGCCTCGAGCAGCTGGGGCAAACTCTAGAAGGATTCAAGTAATGTGGCGCCTGCAAAAAATCCTCCGGCGGCTGATCCTAATACTGGCTGCCGTTGCGATGCTCTGCGGCCTGGTATTTCTTCTCGTTCTTTGGGAGGGCGGAAGACTTGCTTTCGGGCCCTGCATCCGAGGGAGCGAAAGGATAGCTGAAGGCGCAACCGGCGAGACGAGAGAGCTCCTGGAGACCCGCAACTTCGAGGCTTCGCAGAGGGCGATAGGAGACCTCAAAGCCGGCATCGTGGATGAGCGCTTGGTAACTACCCTACAGGCTATAACGGAAGAACACAGGGTCTGCGTCGACGCCTTCAAGGAGGGCCACTACTTCCTACCGGGGGTCCCCGACGGGCCGCTCATACCCGACAGCTATGGAGATTCAAGCGGCCTGCCGAACTCCCATTATTACGGTCGAGCCGTCGACGTGCGAAGGGTGAACGGCGCACCCGTTCGCGGCAACGGTACAGACCCGGATGTATTGGACATCGGTGGAATCATCTCCCGTGTCCCTCCGCAAGAGAGGCCCGATCAGATCATCGGCCCCGAAAGGTGGGCAGAGACTCTCGGACGTTCGAGTGAGGAGGGTTGGATCCTGGACGAAGATCAGCTAGAGCGTCATGAGGACCACATTCACATTGGCTATATAAGGAACGATGGGACTTGGAATACGCGGTGAGTAAGAAGCAGAATGGGGTGACGCCTAGGCGGCCGTCGCTAAGACGGCTGCTGTCATGCCGTATCTGCTGTTGCCTGGCAAAGCCCTCTACCCAAGGGACACGCGTTCCTCGGTTGTAGGCTTACGATCTCCGCGCCAGCTCGCGCTCGATGGCGGGCAGGTCGAAGCCGACGATCCACTTGCTGCCTATCTTGATGACCGGCACGCTCATCTGGCCGGTCTGCTTCTGGATCGTGCGGGCTGCCGACGCGTCGCGCTCGACGTTGACCTCCCTGAAGGGGACGCGGCTCTCCTTGAAATACTTCTTTATCCACTTTCATACCCACTAATATCCCCGCTCTGCGTTTCAGCGCAAAAGTGGGCAGCAGAGGAGACGTGAAGGTGGGATTTCATTAGCAGTTGGGATTCCGGGCTGGTCAGGTACACTTAAAGGGTGCCCGAGTCTGAGTGGCAGACGTTCAAGGACCATCTCGCCAGACAGCTTCGCTTCATCGAGCGATCCTGCGAGGTTTACGATGAGGGTTACACCGACGAGGCTATACAGATCGCCGTGCGGATTAGGGTAATCTTGCACCCGGGCGGCAAGAAGAGCCGCTCAGTGCTCCAGCATCTCCACTCGGGCAGAATCCCGCTGCTGACGACGAGCGAGGGTGCACCCGAGCGCCCCGACTTACTCCAGTATGACGGGTTGGGATCGTTTCGGGCTAGTTCAGACGGCAAAGGCGTTTCTGGTGTCTATGGCCCCGGCGAGGACAACGCCTTGTATCGGGAGTACATCAAGGCCGATGGATGGTGGAAACAGGTTGTGCTCTTCGCGGAGGGAACATCGTATTCGCGTCGAGATATAGTCCTCGGCGTCGCCGAACAAGAAGGTGGGGCGCACGTTGCCGCCACGCCGACAGCCGAGTACGAGAAGCTGATGACGCCCAGCCTTATGTGGGATTTGGTGGAGGTTGCCGCCGGAGTAGAAACGATCACGCCCGCCGCAGACGTGCGATTCAAGTATGTCCGACAGATGGCCTACGAGTTACTTAACAGCCCGGAGTTGCTCAAGCTCGCCGAATACAGCCCCAGTCGTCCCGCGAAGCGCGAAACACAGCCTACGGACGACGAAGGTAACGAGGAAACACAGGACGAGTCGGAGATCCCAGACGGTCTCGAGCACGGACAACACGAGCCGGAGGCACCGCGGTCCCGCCCGGCTGGCGTGAAGCTGACGCCGGAGGATCTGGAGCGGATTCGCGACGAGGTGATTCGGTACTTCCGGGCTTACTACGCCGAGTTTCGCGACGAGATCGAAAAACGCGACCCCGACGTGAAGCTCGACTACCTCCGGGGTCAAAGGCGCATAGTGTTCGAGCTGGGTAAAGACGGCGCGGTCATCACCCACTTTCCCACCGAGGACGACGATGACGCCTTCGAATTCGTCTTCGCCAAAGACAAGATGGTGCGGGAGCTAGCCGCGGACATGGCGCTCAAAAGCCCGCGCGGGACGACGAAGCGCGTTTACTTCGACTATAGCCTCGGCGAAGATTTCGGGCAGAATACTTACCTCGGACCTCTCGTCCACCAAGAGAAAGACTTGCACTACCGCACCATCCACTACCGCACCAACTGGATGCAGCTCGACTGGGCGAGTTGGGTCAACCTCGACAGGTGGAGTGACGAGGATCGCGCCAGGGAAGACGCTAGGCTAGACTTGGAAATCCGCTTGCAGGGCGTGTACTAAGCTTGCCTTTTAACCCGACATATGATGGTAAAGGGGCACGTTCTGGGGTGCCGCGTGCCAGGCGAGGCCGAGCGCACTACCCGGTGCCACCGCGCCTGCTAGTCCACCCGAGCGGCGGCGCGCACCTTTCCTAGTGCCCTACTGAGAACCTCCGCCTCCTCGTCGGAGACGTGCGCGCCGAAGTGCTCGGCGATTCCTTTCGCGTACACGGGCCACATCCTCTCACGCATCCTAGCGCCCTCGTCCGTCAGCACGGCGAACGAGCCGCGCCCATCCGCAGGGTCGGGTTCGCGGCGCAACAGGCCCGCCTTCTCAAGCCTGTCCACGAGCCGAGTGAGTCCACTGCGGCTCAGGACCACCGCACTCGCGAGCTCGTGCATCCGCAGCCGGCACTCCAGCGCCGCCGAGAGCTCCAGAAGCACGTCGTACCACGAGAGCGGCGGCATCCCTGCCTCCAACAACTCGCGCTCGATGCCCTCGACCGCCGCGGCGTAGGCTGTAATGAGCACCCGCCACGCCTCCTCGCGCCTCTGCTCTAGCACGCCCTCGCGGAGAACCTGCAGCTCCTCTTTTCCTTCGCTCGTCCTCTCGGCCATGTAAGGATTCTAGCCTAATGTCATTGCACGTGCAATCAAATGATGCTAGGCTATCGATGTTGTTGCACGCGCAACGAGTTCGACGCGGCGAGTCCGCGCGGCTCGTCCGGTATCGGCAAGGGAGGTGAATATGGAAGAGAGGACGACGATCTCGACGTACGAGAACGGGCCGTTCCTTGTCGCGGGTGGGGCTTTCCGTGTAGTGGATGACGACGGCGGGGAGTTTCCGGCCGAGAAGGAGACGATCGCCTTGTGCCGTTGCGGGGCCTCGACGAATAAGCCCTTCTGCGATGGGACGCACTCGAAGGTCGGGTTCCGGGCCGCCGAAAAGGCGGTCGAGGAGGCGTAGGACGAAAAAGCATTGTGCCGCCTGCGGGCGGCGAGAGAGGAGGAAGAGGTGGCGGTCAAGGAGATTACGCGTGAGGAGCTAGAGGCGAAGCTCGACCGGGGCGAAGAGGTCGTCCTGGTAGAGACGCTCGGGCCGAAGTACTACGAAGACGCGCACCTGCCTGGGGCGATCAACATCCCCCATACGGAGGTAGATACGCTGGCGCCCGAGATGCTTCCGGACAAGTCGGCCCAGATCGTCGTTTACTGCTCGAACAGGGCGTGCCAAAACTCGCCTCAGGCGGCGAGGAGGCTCGACGCTTTGGGTTACGAGAACGTCTACGACTACGAGGAGGGCAAGCAGGACTGGGTAGAGGCAGGGCTGCTGACCGAGAGCGGCGCCGCGCGGCAGGTGGCCGGCTAGAATTTCGTAGTCCTTCGGTGGAGGAGAAGCCGGGGCGGTCCGACGGGCCGCCCCAAGGCTTGAGGTGGGCTTCGAGGAAGGGTGCGGTCATGAACGACCTGCGAGCGTTCCGGGAGCGTTTGCACGCCTGCTTGGTCCGGCGCACGGACGCGCTGTTCGAGCTCTGCGACGCTGTCCTGGTGGCGAGCAACGCCCCCTCGCCTGCCCACCTGAGCCTCGAGGCGGTCCACCGCCGTGGCTGGGGCAGCCTCTATGCAGCCCTGAGCAAAGGGAGCATCGACGTTGAGGCGCTACTGGATTTGCTCGCTCAGCAGCCGCTGGCAGAGGGTGGTTCCGGCGACGTACCGAGAGTTTACGCCGTGGATCAGAGTCCATGGCCTCGCTGCGATGCTGAGGCGAGCCCGGGACGCGGATACTATTACCATCCCAGCCGCCACTCCGC
>Ga0136614_10002144_pt1 | contig 12148 bp, 15 predicted proteins | sample AntDrymUQ2792106_2_FD_106643 | JGI IMG/M metagenome (GOLD analysis project Ga0136614, IMG submission 106643) | Polar desert sand microbial communities from Dry Valleys, Antarctica - metaG UQ279 (21.06) | ecosystem: Environmental > Terrestrial > Soil > Desert | place: Antarctica: Dry Valley...
GCCGGTGGCTGGGTGCCGTTGCGGACGCCGGCGTCCGCAACGGCACCCAGCCACCGGCGCGGAGGTTGAGCGGGTGCGGGCTTGGACACCGGTGTCCGCAACGGCACCCAGCGACGGTCTCCCACGGCTGCGCCGGCGCTGGGCACCGACTGGCCAACCCGGTCCCGCCGCCCGCGTTACGTTGGGGTCATGCTCGACGAGTCGCCGCAAATCGCCCATCGCGCCTCTTCCAGCGGGTCGGGACGGCGGACGCTGCTGTTGGGCGTGGCGCTGGTGGTGCTGGTGCTGGTCGGCACGGGCGTGGCGACATGGTTGGGCGACCTCGGCACCCGGCCCGCTGCGGGCCCGTCTGAGACAGCGCCCGGCGTCGCCGGAGGCGCGACCCTGGTCGAGCGCGGCGACCCCGAGGAGCGCTTCCGCCTCCCCGACCGCAAGTTGCAGGGCTTCGACGGCGCCGCCGACGTGGCGGTGGACACCCTGCGGGGCTCGCCCTCGGTCATCAACTTCTGGGCCACCTGGTGCGCGCCGTGCGTCAAGGAGATGCCGGCGCTCCAGCAGGTGGCGGCCGAGGTCGAGGGCAGGGTGGCCTTCCTCGGCGTCAACGTGCAGGACGCACCGGTTAACGCCACGTCGTTCGCCGAGCAGCTGGGGATCTCCTACCTGATGGCGACCGACCCGCGCGGCGCCTTCTGGCAGGAGGTCGGCGGCTTCGGGATGCCGACGACGCTGCTGGTGAACAGCCGCGGCATGGTCGTCTACCGGCACACCGGCGCGCTGGAGGCAGACGAGCTGCGCGAGCTGCTGCGCCAGCGACTCGGGGTACGAGTCGACAGCGCCGCCAGTGGTTGGCGGGTGGGGTAGGGCACCGGTAGGATGAGCCTGGAGCGGAGGGGGCCGTTCTTGACCGCCGTGGCCGCATGCCGTCGCCGCCTTAAAGCGAACCGGTAGCGAACCGGTGACAACAACAGGAAGGTCAGGTGAGCTGACTTGGGAGCATTCTTCGGGGCCCTGCCTGACGTCGTTGTTGCGCTGTGGGAGTTCGGCCGTGGCTGGGCGGGGATCGCGATCACGCTCGGCAGCATCCTGCTCACCGCCGCACTGCTGTTCGGCGCCAAGGCGCTGCGCGACACCCACGGCTGGCTGGCGTCCATCCTCGGGATGATGGGCGCGACGATCGCCGCGTGGTGGGCCTTCGGAGTCCTGCCGTCGGCGTGGATCTACTTCATGGACGGCCAGCGCGACCTGCTCGAGGGTGTGGTGATCCCCGAGGCATTGGGGATCGGCGGGCGCGTGATGTCGGCGAACTTCTACCAGGTGTTTCGTGACGTGGTCGTGATGGCCGAGACCACCGTCGCGATGTTGGCCTTCGCGGTGATGGCAGTGGCCGTGCAGAAGCGCTACCCCCGCGCGCTGGCCCAGGATGAGCAGGCGCGTCCGCAGTCCGGTGGCTACAAGTAGCAGAAAGGGGGAGGCGCAGTGGGTAAGACCGATCAGGGGTTGCATCCGGAGATCTTTGACGACTACCGGATCGAGACCGTCGACCCCAATTGGCTGCAAGAGCGCGTCAAGCCCAAGCGCCACATCGGCCTGACCCCCGAGCTGTGCATCCTGTGCCGGGCCTGCGAGGACGTGTGCCCGTGGGAATGCATCTTCATGATGTCGCCGCAGATCGTGCAGGAGGCGGAGAACCCCGAGGTGATGACCCTGGCGAACACCGCGGCCGCGGTGTTCGTCATCGACGACAACGAATGCACGCGCTGCGCCATCTGCGTGGAGCGCTGCCCGTCCGACGCCTTGTGGCTCGGTCGCGTCCAAGCCTGAGGAGACCCCTGGCGTGAGCAGGATCCCCGCCCCGGACGAGCTGAAGAAGCGCGTTCAGGACAACGTCGTCTGGAAGTCGGTCTTCCGCCCTGGATCGATCTATCGCAAGGGCTACCGCGACACCTCCCGCGACCGCGCCCTGGCGGCGATGAACAACGTGCTGTACCACCTGCATCCGGTCAAGGTGAAGCGCCACGGGTTGAAGCTGACCTACACCTACTGCCTCGGCGGGCTCAGCTTCTTCTTGTTCATCCTGCTGACGGTCACCGGGATCTTTCTGATGTTCTTCTACCGGCCCACGGCCGGTGCGGGCAACGAGCTGGCCTACGCCGACATGCAGCGACTGGTGCGCGTCGTCACCTTCGGCGACCTCGTGCGCAACATGCACCGGTGGGCTGCCCACGCCATGGTCTTCACGGTGTTCATGCACATGGCGCGGGTCTTCTATCACGGGGCCTACAAGCCGCCGCGCGAGTTCAACTGGGTGGTCGGGGTCATCCTGCTGCTGCTGACCTTGCTGCTGGCGTTCACCGGCTACCTGCTGCCCTGGGACCAGCTGGCGTTGTGGGCGGTGGCGGTCGGCACGTCCATGGCCGGCTTCACGCCCGTGTTCGGTCAGCAGGTGCAGTTCCTGCTGCTCGGCGGCGTTGAGATCGGCCCAGAAACGCTGCTGCGCTGGTATGTCCTGCACGTCCTGGCGCTGCCGTTCGTCATCACCATCTTCCTTGCGGTCCACTTCTGGCGGATCCGCAAGGACGGCGGCATCTCCGGTCCCCTGTAACCGCCAGCTGGTAGGAGCACGTCATGGCTGAGAACGTCGAGATGGACCAGAAGGTCTACGACGAGCTGATCGCTGCCGGCAAGAGCGAGCGCATCGCCCGTTCCAAAGCCAAGGCCGCCGCCGTTCGGGCCAAGAAGGAGGCCGCCGGGGAGAAGCTGGGTCCGCGCGAGGCCACCGCCGAGGCGCCGGCCGCGGCCGCGGCCGCAGCCGGTGGCGATGCGCCTGCCGCCGGCGGCGGAGGCGTGGCCACCGCCGAGAGAGCGACAGGCACCGGCGGCATGACGGTGGAGGAGCGCCAGGCCCGCGTCGCGGCGGCGCTGGCGGCCAAGGGAGATGGCGCAGCGAACGGCCGGGGCAACGGTGCGGCGACCCGCTACGCCGGGCAGGACCACACTCACCGGTTGCTGGCGATGGTGCCACCCGATGGGATCCAGCAGATCCGCTCCAAGCAGGAGGACAAGGTCTACGTCTGGCCGCACCTGATCGCCTCGGAGTTCATCGCGTTGATGGCGGTGACGCTGTTCATCACGGCGCTGTCGGTGCTGCCCGCCTTTCCGCTGCGCGAGCTGGCCAACCCGAACATCACGCCTAACCCGTCCAAGGCGCCGTGGTACTTCCTGGGCCTGCAGGAGCTGCTGCGCTACTTCCACCCGATGATCGCTGGCGTCACCATTCCCGGGATCGTGGGCCTGCTCGGCCTGATGATGGTCCCGTATATGGACCGCAACCCGTCGGTGCGGCCGGACAACCGCAAGACCGCCATCACGCTGATGACGTTCTTCCTGCTCGGGGCTGGGATGATGACCCTCGTCGGCTCGTTCTTCCGCGGCCCCGGGTTCAACTGGGTCTGGCCGTGGGTGGACGGCCTGTTCTTCGAGCTGTAGAGGCGCTGATCTGACATGAGTCTGACGCTGACGCTGCTGGCCACCACCGCGGGCCTGCTCGTGGTGTTCTTCTGGTGGGTGCGGCGCAACAACGTGGCCGTGTATCCGGCGGGGCGCGCGCCTGCCCAGCTGCGGTCGCTGTCGACCGGCTGCGAGCTCGGCACCGCCTTGCTGGCGGCCAGCACCGACACCGCAACATCGGGTACCACAGGTCGCCAAGGCGGCACCGCCACCAGTCCGGCGCCGGCCAAGGCACCGAAGCGCCAGAAGCGCCACGAGGGACCGTCGCGCCGTGACTTTCTGCGCTTCGGGTTGTTGGCCTCGATGGGCGGCACGCTTACGGCGTTCGCCGGAGCCTCGCTGGGCTTTCTGTGGCCAACCCTCAAGGGCGGCTTCGGTGCGCGGCTGGACATCGGCAGCGAAGCAGACATCGCCGCTGGCATCGACGAGGGCGGGGGGCACTTCGAGTATCCCGCCGGGCGCAGCTACATCGTGGCCTACGACCCCGCCCAGGACCCCAACGGCGTCTACGCCGAGATCACCAACGGCGCGCCGTTCATGGCCCTGTACCAAAAGTGCGTGCACCTGGGCTGCCGGGTGCCGTGGTGTGCCCAGTCCAAGTGGTGGGAGTGCCCCTGCCACGGCTCCCAGTACAACCGCTGGGGGGAGTACCAGTTCGGCCCCGCACCGCGGGGCCTGGACCGTTTCGCGCTGACCATCGAGGAGGGTCGGGTCATCGTCGACACCTCGACGGTCGTCACCGGTCCTTCTCGCGGCTCCGGGGCGCCGCTGGACCAGCCACCCGAAGGCCCCCACTGCACCGGCGCGTAAGCCGGCGCCGCTTCGCTAAGCCAAGCACCCCGTAACCGCAAAGGAAGACCGGCTCCATGAGCACCACCCTCCTGGTCATCCTCCTGCTGGCGCTCGCCGCGGGGCTGGTGGTCATGTTCCTGCTGGCCAACGCCGCCCGCGACCGCCGGCCGATCCAGGACGTGCCGCCCGCGTTGCGGCCCGGCTACTCCGACGAGGAACTCGAGCGCAGCGTCCTCGAGCGCTACATGGGCTGGGGCATCGTGTTGACGGTGATCTTCGCCGTCTTCCTACCCGCCTACTGGCTCAACGAGCCGCGCCGTCAGCAGGGCAAGACCGAAGCCGACTTCGTCGCGTCGTTCGAGCGCGGCCAGGAGCTGTACGTGGCCAACTGCTCGATATGCCATGGTGCCCAGGGCGAGGGCGGTGGCACCGCGTCGACCTACGACGCGGACGACACCTGGGCGGCACCCAACCTGACGACGATCGTGCGGCGGTACGAAGAGGGCGAGGGCGTCACCGACATCCGCGACTACATCGAGACCACGCTGCACCGTGGCCGGCCGGGCACACCGATGCCGGCCTGGGGATCCGACTACGGCGGCCCGCTGACCGACCAGCAGATCACCGACATCACCGACTGGATCCTGGCCAACCAGAAGGCTCGGGTGGCCGAGGCCGACCCAGCCGCCGACCTCACAGGCCGCCAGCTGTACAACCAGAACTGCCTCAAGTGCCACGGCAAGGATCTCGAAGGCTTCATCGGTCCCTCGCTGGTCGGAGTCTTCCAGCGGCACAGCCGGGAGACGGTGCTGGGCATCCTGCGCAACGGCATCTTCCTGGCCAACGGCGTGTCGATGCCGCCATGGCAGACCGGTTACATGTACGAGGACACGCGCTACACCGATGAGGCCCTCACCAAGATCGTCGACTACCTGCGCTCCCAGCAGCCACCGCGCGGCCAGCTGCCCGAGGACGCCGAGCAGTACCAGACCCCCTATCCCAACGACGGCCCGGAGGAGGAAGCACCCTCCGGCTCAGACACCTAGCGCGAACAGGACCCGCCGATGACCCCGACGCTGGCCGCGCTGTACGTCCTCGCGACCGAGGGCGGCATCCCCGCCTCCGACTGGCGCGCGAAGATCGCTGTGCCGCTGGGCATCCTGATCTTCGTCGGCAGCGTCTACCTGCTGCTGCGGTCCAACCTCGGCACGCGACGTGGCTACCTGGTGCTGGGCACCTCGTTATGGGGGTTTATGGTCATCTACGCGCTGTTTTGGACCGTCGGCGCTCCCGGTACGCCACCGGCGACCGGTCCGCAGAGCCTGCCTGGCCAGGAGTTGGACGCCTACCAGAACGTCTGGCGCCCGTTCGCCGGCGACAGCAACCTGGCCAACGACGCCAACTACAGCGTGGTCAAGAGCTTCCCCGAAGGCTTCGGGGCGGTGCCGGCCAACTTCCTGCCAACGGCCAACACCGGCGCCGCGGACATCCAGACCTTCTTCTCCAGCAACGCGGGTCTGCGCGAGAAGCCGGTCGGCCAGGACTGGGTGGTCGTGCCCGACTCCATCCGCTACACAACGTCTGCCAACGGTCAGCCGCTGATCGGCGCGACCTTCCAGGAAACGTTCCAAGCCCCTGCCGAAGGTGAGGAGCCAGAAGGGGAGGTCGGCGCGATCAACCCGGACGGCGAGACCTACACCGCCTTCGCCTTCTTCGATGCCGGCAGTCCGCTGTTCCCCAGCCTGGTGATGCTCGGCCTCGTCAGCCTGCTGTTCGTCCTGCACGCCGCACTGCTGTACCGCGACGAGGGCAAGGAGCGCCAGGCGCGGGAGCGCACCTCCGAAGACCAGGAGGAAGGCCGCCTGGTGCCCGCCGGCCGCTAGCCGGCTGCGTCCCCGCCTCCCGGCGCACGGTCGCCCATCGAGCGCTGGGCCCATCGCTGTTCCTTCCGCCATGGCCGATGAGTTTGTGCTCTCAGGTTCGTCGGTACCCACGCCAAGCCACTCACCCAGGGAGGAACCCATGTCCCGGCAGATCTTCGTCAACCTTGCCGTCAACGACCTCGACAAATCCGTCGAGTTCTTCACCCAGCTGGGGTTCGAGTTCGACCCCAACTTCACCGACGACAAGGCCACCTGCATGATCATCAGCGACGAGGCGTTCGTCATGCTGCTGGTCGAAGCGCGGTTCTCCGACTTCACCAGCAAGCCCATCGTCGACGCCACTACCCACACAGAGGCGATCCTGGCGTTGTCCGCCGACAGCCGCGCGCAGGTCGACGAGCTGGCCGACAAGGCGCTGGCGGCCGGCGGGCAGCCGTCCAACGAGCCCATGGACGAGGGGTTCATGTACGGCCGCAGCTTCCAGGATCTCGACGGCCACCTGTGGGAGGTCATGTACATGGACCCCAGCGCACTCGGGCAATGAGGAACTGGCCGCGATCCCGGCCAGAAGGGTCGGTCTATCCCGGTCGGCCCAGGAGGAGCTTCCGCATCTAGACTGGCCGGTATGCGCTTCCTCGCCGCACTGTTCGTGCTGGCGCTGGCGCTGCCGGGCTGCGCCGCGCGTCAGGACGACGGCCGCGCACAGGGCTTCATCCAGGGGGACGGCTCCGCGCAGGTGCTGGCTCCGGCCGACCGGCAGCCGGCTCCAGCGGTCGACGCCGAGACCGTCGGCGGCGGGCGGCTGGCTCTACGCGAGCTGGATGACGGCCCGGTGGTCGTCAACTTCTGGGCGTCATGGTGCGGCCCGTGTGTCCGCGAGGCTCCTGCGCTGGCCAATGTTGCCAGGGCCTACGCCGACCAGGGCGTGCACGTCGTCGGGGTCAACGTCAAGGATCGCCCCGCCAACGCGCGGGCGTTCGAACGCGATCTCGACGTCCCCTACGAATCCTGGTACGACGAGGCTGCCGCCATCGCCGCCGCCTTCGGAGGGATCGGTCCCTCGGCCCTGCCTTCGACGATCGTGCTGGATGCCGAGCACCGCGTCGCCGTCCGCCTGGCCGGTGAAGTCACCGAACCGCAGCTGTCGGTCTACCTGGACCGCCTGTTGGACGAGCGGGCCGTCGGGCAGGACGCGGCCGGAGACAGCGGATGACGCTGGCCGACCAGATCCGCGAGCTGATCACCAGCGCCAACGTGGTGGTGGCCGCGGTGGTGGCCTTCGCGGCCGGGGTGGTGTCGTTCGCCTCGCCCTGCGTCGTGCCGCTGGTGCCCGGCTACCTGGCCTACATGACCGGGTTGTCGGGCGAGCAGATCGCTCGCGGAAGCCGTAATAGGGTGCGGGTACTTGGCGGCGGCCTGTTGTTCACGCTCGGGTTCGCCGTCCCCTTCACCCTGCTGGGGCTGATCGGCGGCAGCCTCAGCGTGGCGCTGAGCTCGCGGCCGTGGCAGGTGGCGATGGGGTTGCTGGTGGCGCTGCTCGGCCTGGCGTTCACCGGCCTGCTGCCGTTCGACCTGCTGAACCGCGAGGCCCGGATCACCGACTCGGCGATCGACCGGGGCCTGCTCGGCGCGTTGCCGCTCGGCTTCGTCTTCGGAGTCGGATGGACGCCGTGCATCGGGCCGGCGCTGGCGGCGATCTTCACGCTGTCGGCCGCGCAGAGCGGTGGTAGCTCCTTGCGAGGGGGGGTGCTGGCCTTCGTGTACGCCCTCGGCCTTGGCCTGCCGTTCATACTCTTCGGGCTGGCGTACGGCTCGGCGGGTGGGGCGCTGCGCTTCCTGCGCCGCAACGCCCGCGGGATCCAGATCACCGGAGGGCTGATGCTGGTGGTGGTGGGCATTGCCATCGCCACGGGGCTGTGGCAGGCGTTCATCACCTACCTGCGGCCGCTCATCAGCGGCTTCTCGCCCCCGATATGAGTGTCCCAACCGACACGACGCCGCGCACCGACGCCGCCGCAAGCCGGTCCACCGGCCCCCGGCTGCCCGACATCCCCGGTCCGTTGGAGACGCTAGGGAGCGCCTGGCGGCGCCTGCGCAAGATGTCGACGGCGCTGCTGCTGCTGTTCGCCCTTGCCGCGGCCAGCGTCGTGGCCACGGTCATCCCGCAAGCGCCGGTCACCCCGCAGTCGGTAGCGCAGTGGCGCGCCGGCACCGCCGGACCGGGCACCGCCGTCGCGTCGGGACTTGACGCGCTCAACCTGTTCGACGTCTTCGGCTCGTGGTGGTTCGCGGTCCTGGTGGTCCTGCTGTTCACCAGCCTCACCGGATGCCTGCTGCCGCGCTACGCCGCTTTCGCCAGGGTGGTGCGGAGACCACCGGCCGCCGGGCGTAACTTCGGGCGCCTGTCACACGCGCAGACCAGCACTACCGAGCTGGCGCCGGAGGAGGCGTTGGCCCGCGCCGAGCGGCTGCTGCGGCGCCGCCGGTTCCGCTCCCGCCGCGTCGGCCGGCAGCTCGCCGCGGAACGAGGTCACTGGCGCGAGGGCGGCAGCCTGCTGTTCCACACGGCCTTTTACCTGTTGCTGCTCGGCGCCGTCATCGGCAAGGTGTTTGGCTTCACCGGCCAGGTGACGATCCCCGAGGGCAGCGCCTTCGCCGAGACGCGAATCGCCTATGACGCCGCCGAGCCGGGACGCTGGTGGGACCTGTCCGACCACCGTGGCTTCGTGGTCACCCTCGATGACTTCGACGTGTCGTACTTCCCCAACTTCGTCCCGCGCGACTTCGTCTCCACGGTCACCATCTCCGAGCAGGATGAGCCCGTGCGCACCGAGACCGTGCGCGTGAACCACCCCCTGCACCACCGGGGCATGAACCTGTACCAGTCCAGCTTCGGCATGGCTCCGCACATCATCGTGCGAGCCGGCAATCGGGTGCTGCTCGACGAGCGCTTCATGTTGGCGCCAGCCAGCGGCCAGAACGTCTGGACCGGGACGGCAAAGGTCAAGTTCGACGACCCCAGCCAGCAGATCGCCCTCGACCTGGCGCTGGCGCCGGACGCCAAGCTCCGCGACGGGCAACCGGTGCTCGGCCCCGACCCCGCCCCGCGAAACCCGGTGCTGGTCGGCAGCCTGTACTTCGGTGAGCTCGGATTGGAGCGACCGGTGCCGGCGTCGCAGTTCCGCCGCTCCGGTCCACCCGTTGACACCACGATGCTGCGCCCCGGCAAGACCGCACAGCTCGCCGAAGGCAGCCTCAGCGTGGAGTTCGTCGACCTCGGCTACTGGTCGGGGCTGCAGGTGAGCCACCAGCCCGGCCGCTGGATCCTCCTCGCCGGCGGGCTGCTGCTCCTGATCGGGCTGGTACCCTCGCTGTACAGCTATCGGCGCCGGATCTGGGTCGAGGCTGGGCCCCATCCCAACGGCAGCCGTGTGACCCTCGCCGGGGTGGCACTGCAGCGAAAGACGGCCTTCGCCGACGAGTTCGCGGCACTGGACGAGGCGCTGCGCCGAGAGCTCGACGCCCATCCCGCAGCCACGCAGGAGCGTCCGCACTGATGGTCAACGAGTCGCTGGCACAGACCTCCAACACGCTGTTCAACGTGGCCTTCGTCGGCTACATCGTGGCGATGGTCGCCTACTTCTTCCGCCTGGCCTTCACGCAGGTGACGGCGGAAAACCAAGTTGCGGGGACCGCGGCCGGCCGGCGGGTGGGGCTGACCGGCACGGTGCTGGCATCGGCCGCCTGGCTGGTCCATCTCGGCAGCGTGGTGACGCGCGGGATGGCGGCCGGCCGGGTGCCCTGGGCCAACATGTATGAGTACTCGTCGATTCTGGCCCTTGGAGCGGTGATCGTCGGCTTGGTGGTCGTGCAGCGGCGCTTCGGCTACGGCCACCTCGTCGGGTTCGTGCTGGCCGCCGCCGTGCTGTCGATGACCACCGGCCTGCTGCTGTTCACCGAGGCGGGGCCGGTGGTGCCGGCACTGAACAGCTACTGGATCAAGATCCACGTGGCGGCCATGATGTCGGCCTCCTCGATCTTCATCGTCGGGTTCGTGGCCACGGTGCTGTACCTGGTCAAGGACACCGCCGAGCGGCGCACCGCCGACCGCAGCGGCTCGGCGTTCTCCGGTTCGACGGTCGGCGCAGCGCAGGCCCAGGCTCCCGCCGACGCGCGGCCCGAGGGTTACGAGGCCGACGCCGGTGCTCCCGGCGGACCCGCGGTCGCGGGCCCGCTGGTGCAGCGCGAGGCGTTGTCGCCGCTGCTGTTCCCGCTGGTCCCCGCCGCCGTGGTGGCCGCCTTCGTGCTGATCGTCTGGCGGACGCCGGGAATCGCGATCGTCGCCGCCAGCGTGGCGGCGCTGCTGGGCACCGCGTCCTGGTACGCCGTCCCCTACCTGCCCCCAGCGGCGCGGCTGGACAACTTGGCCTACCGCACCATCGCCTTCGCCTTTCCCGTCCTGACCTTCGGGGTCATGGCCGGTGCCATCTGGGCCGAGGAGTCGTGGGGCCGGTACTGGGGCTGGGATCCCAAGGAGACCGGTTCGTTCTTCACCTGGGTCCTGTACGCCGCCTACCTGCACGCACGGTCGACGCACGGCTGGCGCGGGCGGCGTGCCGGCTGGATCGGCGGTATCGCCTTCGTCGCGCTGATGATCACCTACTACGCCGTCAACCTGTGGATCGTGGGTCTGCACAGCTACGCCGGGGTGTGACCGCCGCCTCCCGTGCTCGTGCGCAGTCGCCGTCGTCGGCGCGGGTCACCGCACACGCTTGCGGAGCAAGGCCGGTGTGCTGGCGAGGAGGGTTGGCGTGCGGGCAGCCATGTCGCGGGAGAGGCGGCTGAGTCGTGGCCGTCCTGCTCGGGCTCGCGTCGGCCCTGGTGTACGGCGCGGCCGACTTTCTCGGTGGCATGCAGGCACGTCGGTCGGGCGCCCTGGCGGTCGTCGTGTGGTCCCAGCTCGCGGGGCTCGCCTTGCTGCTGATGGCACTGCCCCTGGTGAGCCCGTCACCGCCACGACCCAGCGATCTGGGTTGGGGTGCGCTGGGCGGAGTCGGTGGCGGTGCTGGCGTGGCGCTGCTGTACCGAGGCTTGAGCGTCGGGCGGATGAGCGTCGTCGCCCCCGTCACGGCCGCCGGTGCCGCGGTGATTCCCGTCCTGGTCGGGATCAGTTTCGGCGAGCGCCCTGGCGTGCTGGCCGTGGCCGGGGTGGCGCTGGCGCTGGCGGCGATCGTGGGGGTCTCGTCAGCGGCGCGGGCTGAGCCGTCCAGCGGATCCGCCGACCCGGTCGGCGGATCGGGACGGCGTCCTGGCCTGGCCGAGGCGATGGGAGCCGGCCTCGGCTTCGCGCTGTTCTTCATCTGCCTGGACCGCGCTTCGGACGGCGCCGGGCTGTGGCCGCTGCTGGCGGCGCGCAGCTCCGTGATCGTTGCTTGGCTTGCGGCGGTGACGAGCCGCGCCTGTATGCGCCCGGCTCCGGGCACCTACGCGAAGGTGGCCGCCGTTGGCGCGGTGGACATGCTGGCCAACCTGCTGTATCTGCTGGCCGTTCGCGCGGGACTGCTGTCGCTGGTGGCGGTGCTGGTGTCGCTGTATCCCGTCAGCACCGTGGTGCTGGCCAGGGTCGTGCTGGCCGAGCGCCTTACGAGGGTGCAGCTCGTCAGCCTCGGGGCGGCGGCGGGCGGGGTGGCACTGATCGCGGTGGGTTGACCTGCTCGCGACGTCAGCGGTCGTCGTCTTCCAGCAGGTGCGCCGGCGGCGGTGGCATGGTCGAGGGCAGCTGCCCTCGCGGCACGGCGGCCGTGCCGTCGTCGGGGCAGGTGGCCTGCCATGGCTGCAGCTGTCGGCGGCAGGTGGGGCAGTAGCGCTCGTCGAGGTCCAGGTGCAGACCCGATCCGCCGGCGCCCGGCTCCTCGATGTCATTGCGCTTGCTGAACACGCCCATCCCCACACCCTACGTGCCGGCA
>Ga0136614_10002145_pt1 | contig 12148 bp, 11 predicted proteins | sample AntDrymUQ2792106_2_FD_106643 | JGI IMG/M metagenome (GOLD analysis project Ga0136614, IMG submission 106643) | Polar desert sand microbial communities from Dry Valleys, Antarctica - metaG UQ279 (21.06) | ecosystem: Environmental > Terrestrial > Soil > Desert | place: Antarctica: Dry Valley...
GAATTTACCCTCGCCGCAAGAAGAGAAGTCCACTTTTAAGAAGAAAACCATTCCACTTGAAACGCAAACTATGTTTGTGTTATAACAAACAGGCTAAACAGCAAACACCGTTTAGCCTGTTTCAATTCTTCATATCAATCGTCCTCCGATTTTCGCTTACAAGCGAATTAATTTTCCTCCCCTTCTCTGAGCGAGCCTAAAGATGTATACCGATCAACGATCCGAGTCCTCCGACGCCGTTGTGCCCACTCAATTTGAAGACAGTGACAACGCGGCATCACCTGCCGACGCATCCCTTAAAGCGCGCGAGTTGCTGCGGCAAGGCATCATTATTGCTAAAGGGGGCGACAAAAAGCATGGGCGTGAGTTGCTGCTTAAGTCCGTCAGGCTCGATCCGCGCAGCGAAATGGCGTGGTTGTGGTCAGCTTCCGTAGCGGAGACGCCCGAAGACAGCATCTCTTGTTTGCAGCGCGTGCTTGACATCAACCCCGCCCACGAACAAGCGCTTGAGTGGAGCAAACAGGCGCGGCGCAATCTCGCGCAAAGCCTTCTCGCGCGCGGCGTTGCAGCGGCGAAGGACGGCGATCAGGAGGCGGCGCGCACGCTGCTTTCGCAAGCCGTCGAGATTGAACCGACGCGGGAAGTTGCGTGGTTGTGGCTGGCGTCCGTAACCGAAGAGTTGGAAGAGAAGTTGACGTTGCTTCAACGCGCGCTCGATCTCAACCCGTCGAACGAACAAACGCAAACCTCCCTCCAACGGGTGCAAGCCTCGCTCGCCCGTGCGCGTTCGCAACGCGCAACTGAAGCTACGAGGAACGAAGATCAGACGCCGCGCGAACACGCCGTGCAAACCTCCACCACTGAACTGCAAGCGCCGAGCTGGGAGACGCCCACAACGGAAGTTGATCAACCGGCGGCGGAGGTCGCACAGCCCGCGCTCGCCGACTCAAGGGTTAGCGCGTCGCCCTTTAACACCTTACCGCAGACGACCGCGCGCACGATCCTTGTTGTTGACGACAGCCCGACGGTGCGCAAGCTGATCGCCATCAAGTTGGAGAAGGAGGGGCATCGCGTTGTCCCGGCGGTTGACGGCAAAGATGCGCTCGCCAAACTCAACGATGTGATGCCCGATTTGATCTTCACCGACATCACGATGCCGCGCATGGACGGCTATCAATTCTGCAAACTCGTGCGCAGCGACGAGACGACGAAGCACGTCCCCGTCATTATGCTTTCGGGCAAGGACGGCTTCTTCGACAAAGTGCGCGGGCGCATGGCGGGTTCGACCGCCTACATCACCAAGCCGTTCGAGCCGGAGACGCTGCTCAAAGTCGTCAACGACTACTGCCGTTCAGCGAACAATTAGAGATCGCTTTCGTTCACAGTCGGGCATTCGACTGCGAAGCGAATCTAGCCATAACGTCCGCTTATCCATTCCTCAAATCTCTCACGACGCGCCCCTGCTTGTTAAGGTTCTTCACCGCACCACCGCATTTTTCGTTTCGGAGCACACAAAACCCCTATGGCACTCGAAGGCAATCTGCAAGATTTAAGTTTACCGAACGTCCTTCAAATCATCTGTCTTGAACGTCAGCGCGTCGGCATTATGCTCCGGCGCAACGCCGAATCGGGCGCGATCTACTTCGAGGACGGCGAAATCGTCCACGCCACCGTCGGGCGTCTCGTCGGCGAGGAAGCTGTCTATCAGTTGCTGACGTGGACGGAAGGCAATTTCCGCACAACGACCGACGTCAAGATCGAGCGCCGCACGATTCGTTCACGCTGGGATCAATTGCTGATGGAAGGCATGAAGCGGCTCGATGAACTTGAGCGCGACCGCGCAGCGCAGCCCAACAAGTTGACCACCGCCGAAGTCGAGCACGACGCGCGCCTCGAAAACGAAATGCTCCTTTTGATGTCGCGGCTCGACTCGCTGCGCGCGCGCCTCGCCGAACGACAGACGCAGAAACGACCCGTTCAAGCGCTTCAAATCCTGACGCTGATGGCCAACCAAGTCGCCGATCTCTCCGAAGCGATCTTTGGGCGCGAGCGCACGGCCGACGTGCTCTCCGACGCGCTTTCGCGCGCGACCGCCCAACACCCGACGGCGCAGGTGCTTGAGTTTGCGTCCAATCGCTTGCCCGCCGAACACGTCACAGACCTTTACAACAGCGCGGCCGGTCGCGGCCGCGCGCAAATCTACGGCGACGTGAGCCACACGCTCATCGGAGTCATAGAAGACAGCTTTAAGCAACTCACCAGCTGCCTGCGCTCAGGCGGCACGGTCGCCGAGTTGAAGGAAGCCTACGAGTATTTCCTGCAAGAACTGACGCATACAGCCGAAGCCGTGAAAGCTTAACGCCTCAGGAACATTCAATTTCCGAAATCATACGCTAACCCGCGCCCAAACCTTTAAGGAGAGATTGATGGAGAACGAAACGATACTTGTCGCCGAAGACAGCCCGACCGAGATGCGCATCGTCGTCAGCGCCCTCGAAGCCAGAGGCTATCGCGTGGTCACGGCCGTTGACGGCGAAGACGCTTTTGCGAAGGCGACGAGTTTGCGTCCGCGCCTCGCCGTGCTCGACATCGTGATGCCGAAGATGAACGGCTTTCAAGTCTTACGCAAACTGAAATCTTCGGACGACACGAAGAATATCAAAGTTCTGTTGCTCTCAAGTAAATCATCGGAGAGCGACCGCTTCTGGGGACTGAAACAGGGAGCGGACGAATACATCACGAAGCCGTTTGAATCCGACGCGCTCGCCGCCGCCGTCATGCGCCTGCTCTAACTTTCTCCAGCGCTCTTCCCATTCCGCAATGAACACACACACCCATCTCTCATCCGACCAATTGACGCGCGACCACCTCGACGGACACTCTTCACCTGCGCGGCGCGGCGACACACTCCGGTACGCCGCCAAGGTTGCGCAAGCGATTGCCGCCGCTTCCTCCACCCAACAATCCACGTCAGCCGACGACGCGCATGAGCGACACCTCGAATTCCGACTCGACGTGCTGAACTATGCGCTGCCGCTGGCGAACGTCTTGGCGATTGAACTTCCGCCCGCGACGACCCGGTTGCCGTTCGTCCCCGCATGGCACACAGGAATCGCCGATCTGCGCGGCGACATCATCTCTGTCATTGACCTGCGCATTCTGTTGGGGATGGACACGGTGGCGCGCACCCCTTCGACGCGAATCATCGTCGCCCGCGCGCTCGAAGAAGAAACAGCCATCGGCTTGGTCGTTGATGCGGCGAGCAAAATCAGTCGCTTGGATTCCTCACGCTTCGCGCTGCCGACAGGCGCGTTGACAGCCGAAGAGGGCAAAGGAGAATTACGCTTCGTGCGCGGCGTCAGCGACTCGGTTGTTGTGCTCGACGCCGGAAAATTGTTTCGCACCCTAACGCTCGGAGAGACGGAGAGCGTCGCCGCACGCTGACCGCTCGCGCCGCCGCTCCGTCAGTCGTTACAGATACCCGCCTGCCATTTCACTCGGTCGCCTCACGACCAAGCTTAAAGGAGTTCAAAGTAATGTTCGAGTCAATGTTTGGAACAACCAACGAACCCGTCGAAGAAAAGGTCAGTCGTCGAATTTCTTTTGCCGACCTTACGCGCCGCCTGAGCTTCAAGCTGGCGGCTTCGGTCGCGGGCGTCATCCTCGCCATCTTCCTTGCGATCTCGATCTACACCGGCTACGCCAATATCAGATCGCTGAAGGCGAAGACGGAAGCGGACGCGCGAGCGCAAGCTGTAAGCATTACGCGCGACCTCGAAGTGATTGATCGTTTCGTGCAGGGCGACGTGCGAACGGCGATGCGAGTCTTGCAGGGCGAAGGTCAGAAGGCGGGTGCGCCTTCCTTAAGCGGCACGACGCAAGTCGGCGCGGAGACAATTCCAAACATTGTTTTCGGCGGCGCTTCGCAAGTTAACGACTCGGCGATTGTAGACAAGGTCGCCGAACTCACCGGCGGAACAGTCGCGCTGTTCGTCAAACGCAAAAACGATGTCGGTGAAGACGAGTTCATCCAAGTCAGCAGCAGCGCGCAAGGCGCAGACAAGTCGCGCGCCGCCGGCACGAAGCTCGAAAGAATCAATAAAGGCTTCGAGCGCCTGCGCGCCGGCGAATCCTTTTACGGGATGACGAACATCTCCGGGCTGCCTTACATCGCCGCGTACGAACCCGTCCGTGACAACTCAAACAACGTGATCGGCGCGCTGCACGTCGGCTACCCGATGCGCTCGCTTTCGGAGATCGGCGTGACGATTGAAGAAACTAAACTGCTCGAACAAGGCTTCGTCGCGCTCATTGACTCGAACGGCAAACCCGTCTTCAAGTCGCGCAACGCCGACGCCGAATTCGTCAGGCAACTGGAAGAAGCCAAAAGCGGAATCGGCGTCAACGGGTCGCTGATGGATAACATGGGAAAGGCGTCGTTTGCGACCGAGGCGGCGAATTGGAATTACCTCACCACGCAATTCGAGCCGTGGAACTACAAGGTGGTCGCCGCCTACTCAAATTCCGATCCGGCGCTCAGTGGACTAGTGAGCCGCACGATCAAAAGTTTCATGCTCCAAGTTTTACTCTTCGCCCTGCTCATCTCCGCGCTCTGCTATTTGCTCGTGCGACAGATGACGAAACCGCTCGCCACAGCCGTCGAAGCGGCGGACGCGCTCGCGGGCGGCAACGTGTCGGTTGACTTGAGCGCGCCGCGCCACAACGACGAAGTCGGGCAACTGCTCTCGGCGATGGAACACATGACGCGCTACTTCAAAGAGATGGCGGACGTTTCCGACCGCATCGCTGACGGCGATCTGTCGGTCGAAGTCACGCCCCGCTCGCCCGACGACCGCTTCGGTCAATCGTTCCAGCGCATGACCCATTACCTGCGCGGCATGGCCAACATCTCCGACGAAATTGCGGCGGGCAACCTGCAAGTGAACGTCGAGCCGCGCTCAGAAAGGGATCGCTTCGGTATCGCGTTTAAGAACATGCTTGATAACACGCTCTCGCTCGTGCAATCGCGCGAGCAGCGTGACGCGATCCAAGAATCAATCATGAAACTCCTTCAGGAAGTGTCGGAAGTCGCGTCTGGCGATCTGCGCGCCGAGGCGGAAGTCACCGCGAACGAGACGGGCGCCATCGCCGACGCCTTCAACTTCATGATCGCCGAGTTGCGGGGCGTAATCACGCAGGTCAAACAGGCGACTCTGCAAGTCGGCGCGTCAGCGGGCGAAATCCAGACGACGACCGAGCAGCTCGCCGAAGGCTCGGAAGCGCAGTCGCTCCAGATCGCCGAAACCTCGCGCAACGTCGAGGAGATGGCGACCTCCATCCAACAGGTTTCCGAAGCCGCGACTCTTTCGGCGAACGTTGCCGACGAAGCGCGATCCTCAGCGCAGCAGGGTGCAACGGCCATGCAGAACAACATCACGGCGATGGGCAAAATCCGCGATCAGGTGCAGGAGACCGCAAAGCGCATCAAGCGACTTGGCGAACGCTCGCAGGAGATCGGCGAGATCACGACCGTGATTGACGACATCGCCGTGCGCACAAGCCTCCTCGCCTTAAACGCTTCGATCCAAGCCTCAATGGCCGGAGAAGCGGGTCGCGGTTTTGCGGTCGTCGCGGAAGAAGTCGAACGCCTCGCCGACAGATCGGCGAACGCCACGAAGCAGATCGCCACACTGATCAAAACGATTCAGTCGGAGACGAACGAAGCTGTGGCGGCGATGGAAGACACGACGCGCGAAGTGGTCGAAGGCTCAGGCTTGGCGAACGAAGCCGGAAGCGCGCTGGCGGAGATCGAAACCGTGTCAAATCGTTTGGCGAACCTCATCGGATCGATCTCCGAAGCTTCGCTGCAACAGGCGCGCGGCTCGGAAGAGATCGCGCGGGCGATGGTCGGCATCTCGGACGTCACCCAACAAGTCGCAACGGGCACGAAGCAGGCGACTGTTTCGGTGCGCGGACTCGTCTCGCTCGCCGAAACTTTGCGCGGTTCGGTCGTCGCCTTCAAACTGCCGGAAAGCGAAGAAACAAGCCCGCAAGCCCGCGTCGAAGAGCCGCTTGACCTCATGCCGGAATTCGAGACGACCGCGCCGTTTGGCGTCGAAGCGTTTGACGAACTGCAACCCGACGTTGAGTTCGCGCAGGACATGGACGATCACAACGATCATAACGGCAATGGTCACGACGGCAACGAACGCGACGATAACAACGACGATGGCGGTGTGCGCATCACGAAACCCGATGTCGTCTTCAGCCATAACTAAGAGTGCGCGGTCGCACACACAAGCACAAGAAGAGTATGAGCAGAGAAGTCAATCGCGCCAAAAGTTTTGGTAAGGAAACGGGCGGCGCGATTGACCTCTTTCGCTCGAAGAAAAGCGTAGAGGTGTTAAGGTGACGAATTCATTCGACCGTGAATTGTTCGCAGGCTTCATCGAAGAGGTGGGCGGCTACCTGCCGGAGATCGAGAGCGCGCTTGAGTGCTACTTCGCCGATCCTTCCCGAATTGATTGCTTAGAGCAAGCCCATCGCCTGACGCACACGATCACCGGCGCGGCGGCGATGCTTAACTTAACCGAGTTAAGCGACGCGGCGCGCCGCATCGAGAGTAAGCTCGAGGAAGTTGCGACGGGCGCGATCAATTCAGAAGCTTTGCTTGCCGACGACTTGGCGAACGACTTTGCGTTCGTCTCCGAACAACTCGCCACCCTCACCGCAGGGTTCGCCGCCGGTAACACGAAAGACGAAACTGAAAACTCGCCCCACAATTTTAGTTCGCCCGCCCAACGACAAGACGAAAGCGGCGATCAAGAACATGACGGTTTGCCTTCGCCTGAATTGACGACTTTAGAGATGCTGCCCGACGCGATGCTAACCGCGCCGACGACGATGCCGGAGTTGTTCGACGTGCCGCACTTCGCGGAAGACATGCGCGCAATCGAGTTTGCCGCGCCACAAGTTGACGAAGATTTCCTTCACCACGCCGTTGAGTTCGACACGCCGATGCCCCCGGCGCAGATCGTGAGCGAGGAATTTCCGCCGCAGTTTCGCCAATCGCAGTTCGATAAGGATGTGCGCCTCGACGCGCCGGAGCAGTTTGAGGCACAGACGCTCTCGGTCGTTTCGCCGAAAGTTGACGCGGTGGAAGCGATTGACCCGGAGATGCTCGAAGTCTTTCAGGAGGAAGCGGAAGACCATTTACGCACAATGAGTGCCGGACTCGCGGCTTTAGTCACTGAGCCTGACAACCGCGCCGTGTTGCAAGAAGTGCGGCGCAGCACGCACACGCTCAAGGGGGCGGCCGGGGTCGTCGGTTTGACGACGGCCGCGCGCGTCGCGCACCGCATGGAAGATTTGCTCGACGAGCTTTATGAGAATCACACGAGCGTCGGACGCGACGCTCTAAATCTGTTGCTGCGTTCGACCGACGTGATCGAACATCTCGCGCATGGCGGCGCGCTCGATAGTTTCCACACGCTACTCGCCGACCTTTACGGGGGATACGATTCTCTCCTCGCCGCCAAAGCGGACGAAACTTCGCTCGCGGATTATTCGCGCCTCCTGTTCGCAGAAACATCGCAAAGCGACATCACGGACGCGCTTTACCAAACCGACGCTACCGCCCCACGCGAAATCGAACTTACCGAGCGCGTGTTGCCTGATGACACTCTTGCTGCGTCGCGCTCTAACAACTCTTACGCGGACGTGACGCTAGAAGCGCGCGCACAAGAACGACAAGTCGAACGAGCGACGGAGACGGCGGCAACGAACAATATCGCTCCTCAGATGTCCTTCGAAGCGGGCGAGGCCGAACCGCGCACAGGCGAGCGGCGGGCGAACTCACGCCGCGTCGTGCGCGTGCCGCTCGACCGTCTCGACAGCGTCCTCAAACTCGTCGGCGAACTGATCATCAGTCGCTCCACGCTCGAAAACTATGCCGCGGACTTGCTGCGCGAAAACGAAGATTTACTACGCAGCACCGAGCGTCTGCGCCGCGTTTCAACGAAGATTGAAACCGAATACGAAGCGGGTTTCTTGCGTAGCGGAGCCGAGCGCGTGATGCACTTCGCGGGCGCGAACGCCGTCGGCAATACCGATTCTTTCAACCCCGCCGGGCACACACACTCGCAACTCGCCGCGCCCACCACCGGAGCATCGCCCGGCGCGGGTGAGAGATGGACGCGCGACGCGCGCGCTCTCGACTTTGCCACACCTGGCGAGGAGGCGCACGGCTTTGACGAGTTAGAGTTTGACCGCTACACGGAATTCCACCGTTTGTCGCGCGAGTTGGCGGAGGCGAGCACCGACACGGCGGCCGTGCACAGCGAACTTAAAATTCTGCACGGCAACTTTGAAGGCATCCTGCTGCGGCAACGGCGTCTGACGAACGACGTACAAGAGCGTTTGATGCGCGTGCGCATGATTCCGCTTCAGACGCTCGCGGCGCGTCTCGAACGCACGGTGAGAGTTGCGGCTGACGCCGAGAATAAGTCTGCGCAGCTGGTTGTTGACGACGCAAGCGTCGAACTCGATACGACGGTGCTCGACCAGATGGCCGATCCGCTTTTGCATATCTTGCGTAACGCCGTCAGTCACGGAATCGAACGCGCAGAGGTACGTCGCGCGCTCGGTAAACCGGAGCAGGGCACGATTCGCCTGCGCGCCGCTTACGAAGGTTCGCAAGCGGTGATCGAAGTTACGGACGACGGCAGCGGCATTGACGCGGCGGCCGTGCGCGAGCGAGCGGTTGAAGCGAATTTCGTAAATGAAGACGCTGCCGCGCGGATGACAGACAAGGAAGCGTTCGCGCTCATCTTTCTGCCCGGACTTTCGACGGCAGGGCGCGTGAGCGAAATCTCCGGGCGCGGCGTCGGCATGGACGTCGTCCGCGACACGGTCGAACGTTTGCAAGGCACGCTCGATCTCGAATCAACGCCGGGCGCAGGCACGCGCCTCACGATTCGCTTGCCCTTAACGCTCGCCGCGACGCGCGCCCTTCTCGTCCGCGCGCACGGAGGGGTTTACGCGATCCCGACCAGCGCCGTGCGCCAAGTCGTCCACGCCGGCGAAAGGATGCTCGAAGCGATGCGCGGCGAAGGAGTCTTGCGAATTGAAGAAGCGAATCATCAGGCGAGCTATCCCGTCATCTACCTCGCCAAGTGGTTACGGCTCGTGGAAGGCGAGATTGCGGAGAACGTGAAGCGTGCGCCGGTGCTTATCTTACGAACGGCCGGAGAAACAGTTGCGCTCGTCGCGGATGAAGTCGTGGAAGCGCGCGAAATCGTCGTCAAGTCGCTCGGCGCGGACTTGCGCCGGATGTACGGCGTGATGGGCGCGACCGTGATGGGCGACGGCCGTGTGATACCGATCCTCAACCCCGAAGACATCGTGCGTGGCGACAGCAGCGGCAGCGGCGCTACCACCGTCCTCGTATCATCCGCGCGCGCAGAGTCTGATTCCACGTCTCCGCCCACGCCGCGTCCCCTTGCCCGCCGCGTCCTCGTCGTTGACGACAGTCCGAGCGTGCGGCGCGTGATGACGAATCTACTCAAGACGACCGAGTGGACGCCCGTCCCCGCGAAAGACGGACTCGACGCGCTCGAAATTCTGCACAACAGCAGCGCGGACGAATTGCCGTCGGTGATCCTCCTCGACGTTGAGATGCCGCGCATGGACGGATACGAACTGCTCGCCACCTTGCGCCAGCAGGAGGCGCTATGCCACATCCCCGTCGTAATGATCACGTCACGCACCGGCGAGAAGCACCGCCAAAAAGCTCTCAGTCTCGGAGCGAGCGAATACCTGACGAAGCCTTATCAGGACGACGTGCTGCTCGAACACATCGCCCGCCTCAGCGCGTTAACATCGTCCTAACGACCGCTCACACATAAAGCTTCGCAAAATTGCTCACACAGTTTTATTGGAATCTCTTTGCAGCCTCCGTCCGCCGAGCCACAGCAGTAGCGAACTCAAGAGGCAGGCGAGCGGGCAGACGAGGAGTGCGTAGCGCATCACTGACGGGTTGCGATCCGCGCCGAGCACGTCGTTGAGTTTGCCGATGAGCGGCGCGCCGATGGCGTAGGCGGCGATGTTGACGGCGAAGAAGTAGATGCCAATGCCAAGACCTCTCAGTTGCGGCCCGGCGATCTCGTGCACGTCGGCGGCGGCCGGCCCCAGCCAGATCAACGACAAAGCGAGAAGAACGAAGTTTGAGGCGAGAAGCAGCACGGTGTTGTCGCTGAAGAGCAAAGCGAACCAACAGGGTATCGCGCAGAGCGCGGCGAAGGAGCTAAAAAACATGCGGCCGCCGCGCCCCGTCCGGCGCAGGCGATCCGCCACCCAGCCGTGCGTCAGGTGAAAGTCGGTGCGTTGATAGAGTTCGACGGCTTCGACGTGGTCGGGTTCGTCTTTGTGGAAAACGCACAAAAAGCCGGAAGTATCTATCAGCATCAATCTTCATTCTCGTGGTTATCAGCATATGAGCGAGCTAAATCGGCATCAATGCTTTCGTTGTCCGAGCCGGTCGCATGTCCCAGACTAACCGCACCAAAAAACTTGGTGATGTCGCCGTCTTTGCGCTTCCGCTTCTTCGGTTCACCGTCTGACACGTTTTTTTTCGTCACGTCTTCGAGAATCAGAGTGGCGATTTGCAGCTTCTCTTCATCGGGCAGCGGACGAATGGCAGTGGCGTAAATTTCCTGAATATCTGTTCGCATCATCTTTCCCCCTCGCACCGAATTTTAGCACGAACTGCGCGTCGTTTGTCCTTGCGCTCGGTTTACGGTTGGCTGCCGACAAGCGGAAAGCCGCCGTGCACTTCGATTACGTCGTCAATGTGGCGCATGTGCTCGATGGTGGCGGCGAGGGCGTGGCAGGTGCGCGTGTAGTGGCGTATGTCTTCTGGCGCGAGCGTGCGTTCGCGGCGGTCTTTGAGCCAGAATCTTTCATTTCTTCCAACTACTCCGTTAACGATAGACAGTACCTCGCGCTTCAAATAGCAGGTACATTGAACGGATAGCGTCTCGAAGATGTTTATTGAAGATAACGTAACGGATAGCTGCGCCAAAAAAAGACGCATTCCATATGATAGGTATTACTCCTGGGGATTGTTATTTGAGCTTTCTAAGTAGAGGATCATTTCTAACCTAGGTGAGCGAATCGGTGGCTTATGTATTTTCAACATGACCACAATAATGGGTATCACGCCTTGATTACAAAGTTGTCGAGTTGGGCACAAGTAAACGACGCGAGCATTACTTATCTGTCTCTTATACTCAGCAATCAATAAACCGACCAATGTTTTGCCGGAACCAGTAGGAAGTTCCAGCGCAACATTGGGAGTGTTCAAATGCTTTTTGTGGTACTCCTCAAGAAGCTTACCCTGGTGCTCCCAAAGAAATTTTATTTCAGGGCTCCTCCGGAGGTCCCGGAATAAAAGAGATGGAGATTCAGCGACAGTGTGTGCTGCACCACGTTTCCTAAAAATATTCACTTCTTGCCGCCCTTCTTAGATTCATTGCTCCACTTTTCGACGTGCGCCGCCACATTGGGAACGTCCTCAGGTTTGATAAGATAGTCCTGCGCACCGGCCCTTATTGCCGCTTCTTTTTCTTCCTGTAAGGGCATGTCCCGAACAGAATAGTATCGGCGTTTGTAATGCGCCCCTAGACTGAGACAACCAGTTAAGCCTCTAATATGTAGGGAGGCAAAAACAGATGGGTCTCAAACGCCGCAAATTTACCAAAGAATTCAAGCTGCAAGTCATTGCGGAGGTCGAAGCCGGTAAGCCGATGTCGCAAGTCGCACGCGAGCATCAGGTAAATGCCACCACGATAGCGAAGTGGCGTAAACAGCTTCGCCAGTACAAAGACAAAGCGTTTGTCGGCAACGGACATGCTGATACGGATGAAGCGCGTACCGCCGAACTCGAACGCCTGCTGGGTCGGCTGACAATGGAGAACGATTTGTTAAAAAAAGCCTTGCACAAACTCGGCGCATAGGCGCCGTCTCTGAACGCGAGCGCAAACGAGTAATGATCGAACTCATCCGCACCGAAATCAACGCCCACGAACAAGCCTTGACGCCGCACCGCCTATCAGTAGCAAGCATGTGCCGCTTGCTCAATGTCACGCGC
>Ga0136614_10002147_pt1 | contig 12146 bp, 8 predicted proteins | sample AntDrymUQ2792106_2_FD_106643 | JGI IMG/M metagenome (GOLD analysis project Ga0136614, IMG submission 106643) | Polar desert sand microbial communities from Dry Valleys, Antarctica - metaG UQ279 (21.06) | ecosystem: Environmental > Terrestrial > Soil > Desert | place: Antarctica: Dry Valley...
CCCCCGTCCCGGCGCCGTCCGTCGGTGACGCCCCCGCGGCGCCCGCCGACCCGGACGTGGCAGCGGAGATCGCGCAGGCGCGGGAGACCCGCCAGAGCACCGACCCGGCCGTGCAGCAGCAGGCGCTCGCCGAGCTGCAGTGCATCGGGCAGGACCCGCTGCGCGGCAACGCGGACCCGAACCTGCCCCTGGTCGCCTGCGACCAGAACCGGGTGGCGAAGTACGTCCTGGCGCCTGCGTTCCTGTCGGGGGAGCAGGTAGCGGGCGCCTCGGCGCAGCTGAACCCGCAGGGTGCCGGTTACATCGTCTCACTGGATTTCACCGGCGAGGGGTCGCAGACCTGGGGCGATTGGACTGCGTCGCACGTCGGCGACCTCGCGGGGATCGTGCTGGATGGCGAGGTCGTCTCCGCCCCACGGATCAACGAGCCCATCTTCGGCGGGCGCGCCCGGATCAGCGGGCAGTTCTCCCAGGCCGAGGCACAGAATCTGGCGAACGTGCTGAAGTACGGCTCGCTGCCGCTGTCGTTCGAGTCCTCGGAGTCCGAGACGGTGTCGGCGACCCTCGGGCTCGCGTCGCTGCGCGCCGGGCTCCTCGCGGGCGCCGTCGGGCTTGCGGTCGTGTTCGTCTACTGCCTCTTCTACTACCGGCTACTGGGCATCCTCACGATCCTGTCGCTCGTCCTCTCCGGCGTCGTGGTGTACGCGGCGCTGGTCCTGCTCGGACGGTGGATCGGGTTCACGCTCGACCTCGCCGGGGTCGCGGGCTTCATCGTGGCCATCGGCATCACCGCGGACTCGTTCGTCGTCTTCTTCGAACGGTTGAAGGACGAGGTGCGCGACGGGCGGTCGTTCCGCTCGGCGGTGCCGCGGGGCTGGGTGCGGGCACGCCGCACCATCCTGTCCGCGGACGCGGTGAGCTTCCTCGCCGCCGCCGTGCTCTACCTGCTGGCGGTCGGTCAGGTGAAGGGGTTCGCCTTCACCCTCGGCATGTCCACGGTCCTCGACCTGATCGTCGTGTTCCTGGTGACGCACCCGCTCGTGGCGCTCGCCTCGAAGTCGAAGTTCCTGTCCCGCCCGTCACTCTCGGGTCTCGGCGGCACGCAGCGGATGGCAGCCAGGGCACAGGCGTCGACGCCCGCCGCCACGAAGGGAGCCTGAGGTGACCGAGCGAGAGAGCGGTTTCGCCCGGCTCTACAGCGGCACCGGGGCGTTCGACATCGTCGGGCGCCGCAAGGCCTGGTACGTCGCCACGGCAGTGCTGTTCCTCGCGTGCCTCGCGTCGATCGTGTTCCGGCAGTTCAACCTCGGCATCGACTTCGAGGGCGGCACCAGGGTCCAGCTGCCCGCCACAGGGTCGGCGGGGCTGATCACCTCCCAGCAGGTGGAGCAGGTCTACACCGACGCCCTCGGCGAGCCGCCGGTGAGCGTGCAGACCGTGGGCGCAGGCCCCAGCGCGGGCATCCTGGTCCGGTCGGAGTCGCTGACCCCGGCGGAGACCGTCGAGCTCAAGGCTGCGCTGTTCGACGAGCTGCAGCCCTTGGGTGGCAACGGTCAGCCCAGCGAGGCCGCGGTGTCGGACAGCGCGGTGAGCGCCACCTGGGGCGGGGAGATCACCCAGCAGGCGGTGATCGCGCTGATCGTGTTCCTCGCGCTGGTGAGCGTGTTCCTCGGCGTCTACTTCGAGTTCCGGATGGCGATCGCCGCGCTCGCCGCGATGATCTTCGACGTCGTGGTGACGTCCGGGGTGTACTCGATGATCGGGTTCGAGGTGTCACCCGCGACGGTGATCGGCCTGCTCACCATCCTCGGGTTCTCGCTGTACGACACGGTCGTGGTATTCGACAAGGTGCAGGAGAACACCCGCGGGCTGCTCGGTCTCACCCGCCGCACCTACGGCGAGGCGGCCAACCTCGCCGTGAACCAGACGCTGATGCGCTCGATCAACACGTCCTTCATCGCGGTGCTACCGGTCCTCGGCCTGCTCGTGATCGGTGTGGGGCTGCTCGGCGTCGGCACGCTGAAGGATCTGGCACTCGTGCAGCTCGTCGGGATCCTGTCCGGCGTGTTCTCCTCGATCTTCATCGCGACCCCGCTGCTGGTCGACCTGACGATGCGCAAGCCCGCCTACCAGCAGCAGGCGGAGCGGGTGCGGCAGCGCCGCGTCAACCTCGTCCGACGTGAGGCGGGCACCGAGGCGGGACCCGGCGCGCCACGGGAGACCGCGATGGCGTCGAGCGCGCCCCCGCCGACACCACGGGCCGGCAGGGCACCGGGCCGTTCCCGGCCGTCGCGCCCGGCGGGCAAGGCGGGAAGGCCCTCGGGTAAGCGACGACGCTGACACGCCCGGTGGCCCGATCGTGGTTCCCAACCGGTGCCGCTCGGGGATAAGCTGACGTTCTGTCATCGAGTTGGGGCAGCGGCGTGAGCCGTGCCTCGGGGGGAGGCGCCGGTATGACACCAGCCGACGCAGCTCGTCCCGTGCGGGAACACGGCGAGGGCGTGCCGCTGCGCTCCGTGCTCGGCGATGAGGGTGCCCTGTCCCCGCAGGCCTCGCTGTTGGTGCTGCGCGAGCTGCTCGTGGCCCTCGTCGCGGCCCACGCGCGGGGCGTGGTGCACGGGGCGCTACGGCCCGAGTCCGTGGTCGTCAGCCCGGACGGGGCCGCGTCGGTGGTGGACTTCGGCACCGCGACCCGTGCTCGGCGGGAGTCCCTGGCGGGGCGCCTGCCGTACTACCTCGCACCCGAGGTCGGGGAGCCCTCGCCGGCCGCGGACCTCTATGCGGCGACTGCGATCGCGATCGAGTGTCTCTCCGGCGCGCCGCCGTTCTACGCGGAGGACCTCGCGACCCTGCGCCGGCTCCACCGGTACGCGCCGCGGCCCACCGGGCTGGTGCCCGCACCCGCCGGGGCGCTGCTCGCCCGTGGGCTCGCGGCCGAGCCCGGAGGCCGCCCGGCCGGGGCCGCGGCTCAGCTCGCCGAGCTCGACGCCTTCGCAGCCCGGGCGTGTGGACCCGCCTGGGCGGCGGACGGCCGCGCTGAGCTGGCTGCCCTCGCAGCCGGCCCGCGGCCCCCGCTGCAGCTCGATCCGGCCACCTTCGCACCCGCGCCGGGCCGCGCTGCGCGGCGCTCGACGATTGCGCCGGGAGCCCGCGTCGCGGTGGCCGTCGCGGCCGCGGCGTCGTTCGGGCTCGCCCTCGCCGCTTTCCTGCCGGTGGAGCCTCCGACGCGGGACCCCGTGGCCTCCGCCGTTGCGGCACCGGACGGGTCCGGTGTCGAGGAGGGCTGGGGTGCCGAACCGGCCGCCGGCGGGCGGGACACCGGGACCGCGCCGCTCCCGCTCGGCGACCCGACCCTGGCCGGCGGCGCCGCTGCAGCGCCGGGTGCGCCCGCGATCCCCGCCGAGCTGCCCGCGACCACTGGGGAGACGCCCGCGGATCCGTCGGCTCCGGCACCGACGCCGGGCACGAAGACCGGCGTCACCGGACTGACGATCTCCTCGTTCGCGGTCGACGGGGACGCCACCCGTCTCGTGGTGGACGTCGTGACGAGCGGGACCGGCCCGGTGGAGCTGGTCTTCAAGTACGCGACCGCCGGTCGCAGCGAGCCGGGCGCCGTCGAACTCGGCACCGTGACGAACACCCTGGTGGGTGACACGAGCTACTCGGTGACCGACGTCCTCACCATCCCCGCATCCTGCCCCGACACGCGGATCGTCACGGTGCTCACCGCCCCGGTCGCGCGACCGGGGACCCGGGTCGACCAGGTGAGCTTGCCCGCGTGCGAGGAGGGTGTCCCGGTGGAACCGCGGTCCGACCTGCCCGGCGCCCCGCCCGCGCCCGCCGGACCATCGGCGTTCGCACCGGCAGCGGGCTGACCGACCGTAGAGTGCCCCGGTGGACCGGTGGGCGGTGCTGCTCGTGCCGTTGCTGCGTGACGTGCCGGACTTCCGCGTCGTGGTCGAGATCGCCGGGCGACCCGTCGAGGCTCTGCTGGCAGTCTGAGGAGGTCCGCCACGCACCGCGGTGCCCGTGGTGCGCGTTATCGTGGTGAGTCGGCGTTGGCCCGAGCGCAGCGAGGAGGAGGCGTGAGCCAGGACCTGCAACCTGCCGTCGTGCGGCAGCCCGGCGATGACGCCGCCGACGGCGCGCCCGAGCGAGCGCCGTCCGCGACGCGTCGGGTTCGCGCGCGGATCGCCCGGCGGATCACCGCGCAGCGTCCCTCCGCGGTGAAGCAGGTCCTGGAGCCCCTCAGCGCGGTGCACCGCGAGCTGCACCCCAAGGCCGACCTCGCGCTGCTGCAGCGCGCCTACGACATCGCCGAGGAGAAGCACTCCGAGCAGCAGCGCAAGTCCGGTGACCCGTACATCACCCACCCCCTCGCGGTCTCCACGATCCTCGCCGAACTGGGCATGGACACCACGACGCTGGTGGCCGCGCTGCTGCATGACACGGTCGAGGACACCGATTACTCGCTGTCCCGGCTGACCGTCGACTTCGGCGACGAGGTCGCGCACCTCGTCGACGGGGTAACCAAGCTCGACAAGGTGCAACTCGGTGCCGCGGCCGAGGCCGAGACCATCCGCAAGATGGTGATCGCGATGGCCCGCGACCCGCGGGTGCTGGTCATCAAGCTGGCCGACCGGCTGCACAACATGCGCACGATGCGTTTCCTGCCGCCGGAGAAGCAGGCCCGCAAGGCCCACGAGACCCTCGAGGTACTCGCCCCGCTCGCGCACCGGCTGGGGATGGCGACGATCAAGTGGGAGCTCGAGGATCTGTCGTTCGCGATCCTGCATCCGAAGAAGTACGACGAGATCGTGCGGCTGGTCGCCAATCGTGCCCCGTCCAGGGACACCTATCTGCGCACGGTGATCGACGAGGTGTCCTCGCAGCTGTCCGGCTCACGGATCTCCGCGACCGTCGAGGGAAGGCCGAAGCACTACTACTCGATCTACCAGAAGATGATCGTCCGCGGCCGGGACTTCGACGACATCCACGACCTGGTCGGGGTCCGGATCCTGGTGGACGACGTGCGTGACTGCTACGCCGCCGTGGGCGTCGTGCACTCGGTGTGGCAGCCGATGCCGGGACGGTTCAAGGACTACGTCGCGCAGCCCCGGTTCGGGGTCTACCAGTCGCTGCACACGACCGTGATCGGCCCGGACGGCAAGCCGCTCGAGGTTCAGATCCGCACCCGGGACATGCACCGCACCGCCGAGTACGGGATCGCGGCGCACTGGCGGTACAAGGAGGCAGGCGGAGCGCACCGCGGTGGTCACAACCACGCCGTCGAGGTCGACGAGATGGCATGGATGCGCCAGCTGCTCGACTGGCAGCGGGAGGCCGCGGACCCGGGGGAGTTCCTCGAGTCACTGCGCTACGACCTCGCCGTCCACGAGATCTTCGTGTTCACGCCGAAGGGCGACGTGATCACGCTTCCCGCCGGCTCGACGCCCGTGGACTTCGCGTACGCCGTGCACACCGAGGTGGGGAACCGGTGCATCGGTGCGCGGGTGAACGGCCGGCTCGTCGCGCTGGAGCGGCAGCTGGAGAACGGCGAGGTCGTCGAGATCTTCACGTCGAAGGCGGAGGTTGCCGGCCCGAGCCGCGACTGGACCGGCTTCGTGGCCTCGCCGCGGGCAAAGGCCAAGATCCGGCAGTGGTTCGCGAAGGAGCGCCGCGAGGAGGCGATCGAGCTCGGCCGCGACGCGATCGCCAAGGAACTGCGCCGCGTCGGGTTGCCCGTGCAGCGGCTGGTGTCCGCGGAATCGATGACCGCGGTGTCCCGCGAGCTGCACTACACGGATGTCAGCTCGCTCTACGCCGCGGTGGGGGAGCACCGCGTCTCCTCCCGCCACGTCGTGCAGCGCCTCGTCGCGCTGCTCGGCGGGGAAGAGGCCGCCGAGGAGGTGCTCGCCGACCGGGCGACGCCGTCCACCGTGCAACTGCGTCGCGAGACCGGGGACTCCGGCGTCATCGTCAAGGGGACCGGCGACGTGTGGGCGAAGCTCGCGCGGTGCTGTACCCCCGTGCCGGGCGACGACATCCTCGGCTTCGTCACTCGCAGCAGCGGCGTCAGCGTGCACCGCACCGACTGCACCAACTCGCCCGACCTCCAGGACCAGCCCGAGCGGCTCGTCGAGGTGGAGTGGGCGCCCTCGACGTCGTCGTCGGTGTTCCTCGTCGCGATCCAGGTCGAAGCGCTGGACCGGCACCGGCTGCTCTCCGACGTCACGAAGGTGCTCGCGGACGAGAAGGTGAACATCCTGTCCGCGTCGGTCACCACGTCGCGGGACCGGGTCGCGGTGAGCCGGTTCTCGTTCGAGATGGGCGACCCGAAGCACCTCGGCCACGTGCTGCGCGCCGTGCGCAATATCGAGGGCGTCTACGATGTGTACCGCGTGACGTCCTCGAACTGACCGACTGCGGTCAGCCGGTGATGATGGCGGTCTGGATCTGGACGGGGGTGGCGGGTGGACCGTCGGGGGCGCCGCCCTGCGCGCCGGCGCGGGCGATCTCGTCGATAACCTCTAGGCCCTCGTCGGAGACGGTGCCGAAGACCGTGTAGTCGGACGGTAGGGCGGCGTCGCCGTAGACGAGGAAGAACTGGCTGCCGTTGGTGTCGGGGCCGGAGTTGGCCATGGCGAGGTAGCCACGGCCGTAGCGGATGTCGGGCCACGTCTCGTCGGCGAAGCTGTAGCCGGGTCCGCCGGTGCCTGCGCCGGTGGGGTCACCGCACTGCAGCACCTGCAGTCGGGCGCCGGTGGTCAGGCGGTGGCAGGGGGTCTCGTTGAGGTAGCCCTGTTCGGTGAGGCTGACGAAGTTCGCCACCGCGCAGGGGGCGAGGGCGCGGTCGAGGGTCACCGGGATCACGCCCGCGCTCGTCTCCAGGGTGATCCCGACGGTGCCCTCGGTGGGCGTGGGGCCGGCTGCGGGCGGGGTCACCGGCTTGGCCGGGGGGCGCCCGTCGGCTGGGTACTGGCAGTCGACCGAGGCGGGCAGCGCCTCGGGACGGACGGGTTCCGGCGCACGCTGCGTCGGGATCTCGACCGGGGCCGGTGCCGCGTTCGACGGCGCCGCACTGGAGGGCGCCGCACTGGAGGGCGCCGCATCGGGCGGTGCCGCGGCGCTGTCGACGTCGTCGTCCCTGCCCAGCATGGTGATGAGCACCACCAGGCCCACCACGAGCAACACCGCGGCCGCGCTTCCTGCGACGGCGTACGTCCGGCGACGCTTGGCCCGCTCGGCGCGGCGGGTGAGCTGACGGTCCAGCTTGCGCTTGGCGGCCTGGCGACGCTGCTCGTTCGTGGGCACCGGTGTGCGCTCCTGGCGGTTCGGGATCGGGTCCGCGCCGGAGTCTAGGGCCGCGCAGCGTGCGGCCCGCGTCAGCCTGTCAGGATGGCTGGGTGACGACGATCGAGGAGGACTCGATCTCAAACGCGAGACTAGGCTGGTCCCCGCTCCCGACCCCGTGAGGTGTCCCCGTGCTCGTCGTTGGCTTCCCCGCCGGGGCCTTCCAGGCCAACTGCTTCGTCCTCGCCGCCGAGGCGGGCGGTCCCTGCGTCATCGTGGACCCCGGCCAGGACGTCGAGGAGCCGCTGCAGCAGGTGCTGCGTGAACACCGGCTCGACCCGGTCGCGGTCGTGCTGACCCACGGCCACTTCGATCATGTGTACTCGGTGACGCCGGTCTGCGACGGCAACGACATCCCGGCGTGGATCCACCCCGACGACCGGGTGCTGCTGTCCGACCCGATGCGCGGGCTGTCCGCGGAGGCCGGTCAGCTGTTCGGCGGGCGCGTCGAGCTGCGGGAGCCCTCCGAGGTGCGGCTGCTCGAGGACGGGGCGTCGCTCGACCTGGCCGGGGTGACGCTCATCGTCGACCACACGCCCGGGCACACGCGGGGCTCGGTGACGTTCCGCACGGCGGCCGACGACGGCACTGGCCTGCTCGTCGCGGGCGACGTCCTGTTCGCGGGGTCGATCGGGCGGACCGACCTGCCCGGCGGCGACCACCAGGCGATGCTCGCCTCGCTGCGGGACAAGGTGCTGGTGCTCGACGACGAGACGGTCGTGCTGCCCGGCCACGGTCCCACCACGACCGTCGGCCGCGAGCGTGCGAGCAACCCGTTCCTGCAGGGGCTGCCCGTCGGCGGCCCACGACGAGGGCTCTGAGCCGTCCTCCACCCGCGCTCGGGCCGACCTCACGCGGGCACCGCGTCCCGGCGGGCCACCACGGCGGCGATGATCGTCGTCACGGGCACGGCGGCGACGAGGCCGATGCTGCCGACGAGGGTGCGCACCACCTCCTGCGCGACGTCCTGCGCGGTCACCAGCGTGCCGAAACTCTGGCCCGACAGGGAGAACAGCAGCAGCACGGGCAGCGCGGCGCCCGCGTAGGCGAGAGCGAGCGTGTTGACCGCGGAGGCGATGTGGTCGCGCCCGATCCGCAACGCCGCCCGGTACAGCTGCCCGGTTCCCAACGACGGGTTCGCCCGCCGCAGCTCCCACACCGCGCTCGTCTGTGTCACCGTGACGTCGTCGAGCACCCCGAGGGCGCCGATCACGACCCCGGCCAGCAGCAGCCCCCGGGCGTCGATGCCCGTCCCCAGCACGCCGATGAGGTTCTGGGTGCCGGTGTCGAGCCCGGTCAGCCGGGTCGCTGCAGCGAACGCGACTCCCAGCGCGCCGATCAGCGCGAGGCTCAGCAGCGTGCCCAGCACCGCCGTGGACGTGCGGGCGGACAGGCCGTGGGACAGGTACAGCGTGCCGAACATGATCACCGCGGCGCCGAGGACACCGACGAGCAGGGGCGAGCTGCCTGCGAGGATCGCGGGGACCACGTAGCCGAGCAGGACCGCGAAGCTGAACCCCAGCGCGGCGAGCGAGGCGACACCCTTCCACCGGCCGAGGAGCAGCACCGCTGCGACGAACAACGCCAGGAGCCAGACCATCGGGAGACCGCGCTGGAAGTCGACGATCTGGTAGGACCCGGGCGCCGTCGGGTCACCCCCGGTGTAGGCCAGCACGATGTCGTCGCCTGCGGCGAACTCCGGGGTGCTCGGCTCGTCGGGCAGCACCTGGCGGATCGTGCTGCCGGGCAGGTCCCCGTCGGTCAGCCGGATCGTCAGCGCGGTGCAGTCGGCACGACCCGAGGTCGCGCCCACGGAGCAGGGCGACATGCTCGTCTCCGTCACCTCACCGCGCACCGGCTGCTGCCCGAACCCGACGTCCGTGGTCGGCACCTGTTGCCGATCGGGCCAGGTCAGCGCCACCCCGGCGACCGCGACCAGCGCGAGAGGGACGAGCAGCACGGCGAGCAGCACCCGCACGGTGCGGGTGGCGGGGTCGGCCGGGCCGTGGCCGTGCCCGTGCCCGTGCCCGTGGGACGGACGCGGCGTGGGCTCGATGCGGCGGCGGTGCGAGGTCGGTCCGCGGGACGTCACCGCGCCATCCTGCCCACGAGCGTCGCTGCCATGGCGCGAGCGTAGGCGGTGATGGTGTATCGAACTCATGTTCGATACAGTGCGGGTCGTGCGATGGGACAACCTGACGCTGTCGTCGGACCAGGACGCGCTGTTCGGCGTGGACCGGGTCGTCGAGCGCACCTTCGACACTCCCGAGTTCCGTGGTATGACGTTCTACGAGGTCCGCGCCCGGTCGATCATCAACCGGGTGCCGAGCGGCTCGCGGATGCCGTTCAGCTGGACGATCAACCCGTACCGGGGCTGCTCCCATGCGTGCCGGTACTGCCTGGTGGGCGAGACACCGATCCTGCTGGCCGACGGCCTGCCGAAGCCCCTGGCGGAGCTGCGCGTGGGTGACGCGATCTACGGCACTGTCCGGCGGGGCTCCCACCGCCGCTTCGCAGTCACCGAGGTACTGGCGCACTGGCGGACGGTCAAGCGCGCCTACCGTGTGACGCTGCAAGACGGCACCGAGCTCGTGGCCAGTGGTGACCACCGCTTCCTCACCGACCGCGGATGGAAACACGTCGTCGGCGCAACGCCCGGTGACCGCCGTCGACCGCAGCTGACCACCCACGACGAGCTGGTCGGCACCAGAGGCTTCCCGCACGAGCCGGAAGCACCGGTCGACGCGCGGCTACCGGTGGTGTCCGTGGCAGATCTGGGCGTCGACGTTCCGATGTACGACATCACGACCGGCACCGGCGACTTCATCGCGAACGGTGTGGTGTCGCACAACTGCTTCGCTCGCAACACCCACGAGTACCTCGATCTCGACGCCGGGCAGGACTTCGACTCGAAGGTGGTCGTGAAGGTGACCGCGCCGGAGCTGGTGCGGATGGAGCTGGCCCGGCCGCGGTGGGCGGGCGAGCACATCGCGATGGGGACCAACGTCGACTGCTACCAGCGCGCCGAGGGCCGGTACCGGCTGATGCCGGGGATCCTGGCCGCGTTGCGTGACGCCGCGAACCCGTTCTCGATCCTCACCAAGGGCACGCTCGTGCTGCGCGACCTCGACCTGCTGCGCGAGGCGGCCGAGGTCACCGACGTCACCGTGAACGTGTCGGTCGGGTCGGTGGACCGGCAGGTGTGGCGCGACGTCGAGCCCGGGACCCCGGCACCGCAGGCCCGGCTCGGCGTCTGCCGCGCGCTCACCGACGCCGGCATCGGATGCGGTGTGCTGATGGCCCCCGTGCTGCCGTACCTCACCGACTCGCCCGAGCAGCTCGACGCCACCGTGCGGGCCATCGCGGAGGCGGGGGCGCGCAGCGTCTCCCCGCTGGTCCTGCACCTGCGCCCAGGCGCGCGCGAGTGGTACCTCGGCTGGTTGCAGCGTGCGCACCCCGAGCTGGTCGGGCCCTACCGGGAGCTCTACGGCCGCGGCGCCTACGCACCGAAGTCCTACCAACGCGGCGTCACCGATCAGGTGGCCCGCCTCGCGCGGCGCTACGGCGTGGGGCGGGCGTCACCGGACACGCCCGGCACACCGGCTCACGCCCGTCCCGGATAACCTCGTGCGCGGACCACGTCCCCTGCCGAACGAGGAGCCGTTCCCGTGATGCGCACCCATCCCGCCGGCTCGCTGCGCGCCGAGCAGGCCGGGCAGGCCGTCACCCTCGCGGGGTGGGTCGCCCGCCGCCGCGACCACGGGGGCGTCATCTTCATCGACTTCCGGGACGCCTCTGGGATCGCACAGGTCGTGTTCCGCGATGCAGCGATGGCCCAGGCCGCGCACCGCCTGCGCGCCGAGTACTGCGTGCTCGTCACCGGCATCGTCGCCCAGCGTCCCGCGGGCAACGAGAACCCCGACCTCGAGACGGGCAGCATCGAGGTGACGGCCACGGCGCTCGAGGTGCTGAGCGAGGCGGCAGCGCTGCCGTTCCCGCTGGACGACCATCTCGACGTCGGCGAGGAGATCCGGCTGCGGCACCGCTACCTCGACCTGCGCCGGGCGCGACCCGCCGCGGCGATGCGGATGCGCAGCGAGGCCAACCGGGTGGCGCGCACCGTGCTGCACGACGAGGGCTTCGTCGAGGTCGAGACCCCGACCCTGACCAAGTCGACCCCGGAGGGAGCCCGCGACTTCCTGGTGCCCGCCCGCCTGCAGCCGGGGTCCTGGTATGCGCTGCCCCAGTCGCCGCAGCTGTTCAAGCAACTGCTCATGGTCGCCGGGTTCGAGCGGTACTACCAGATCGCCCGCTGCTATCGGGACGAGGACTTCCGCGCCGACCGCCAGCCGGAGTTCACCCAGCTCGACGTCGAGATGAGCTTCGTCGACCAAGATGACGTGATCGCGCTGGGCGAGCACATCGTCGTGGCACTGTGGCAAGAGCTCGCCGGGTACCGGATACCGACCCCGATCCCCCGCCTGCGCTACGCCGACGCGATGGCGCGCTACGGCACCGACAAGCCCGACCTCCGCGTCCACCTGGAACTGACCGAGCTCACCTCGTTCTTCGTCGAGACCCCGTTCCGCGTCTTCCAGGCGTCCTACGTCGGCGCGGTCGTGATGCCCGGCGGGGCAGACCCGCCGCGGCGCCGGTTCGACGCCTGCCAGGACTGGGCCAAGCAGCGGGCTCACCGCGGTCTCGCGTACGTCACCGTCGGTGCCGACGGCACCCTCGGCGGGCCGGTGGCGAAGAACCTCGCCGACCACGAGCGGGACGGCCTCGCGAAGGCC
>Ga0136614_10002148_pt1 | contig 12146 bp, 10 predicted proteins | sample AntDrymUQ2792106_2_FD_106643 | JGI IMG/M metagenome (GOLD analysis project Ga0136614, IMG submission 106643) | Polar desert sand microbial communities from Dry Valleys, Antarctica - metaG UQ279 (21.06) | ecosystem: Environmental > Terrestrial > Soil > Desert | place: Antarctica: Dry Valley...
CCTTGGCTCGCGCCAGGTAGTGGAGATAGCCGCGGGTGTGGTTCCGGCACGCCGCGCAGGGGCAGCCCTCGGCGATCGGCTCGCGGCGTTCGCGCTGGGTCGCGCCCTTGAGGTCGAGGCGGAAGCGATGAGCGGGGTCCGGCACCAGGGCCGTGCCGTGCCGCGCCAGCCGCGTGGGGGTGGCGCAGTCGAAGGTGTCGACGCTGATGGCCACCGCGGCGAGAATGTCGTCCACGTCGCCGATGCCGAGCCCGTGGCGCGGGAGATCGTCGGGCAGCGGTCGCACGGCCCACTCGAGCACCTGGCGCATCTGGCCCTTGTCCTGGCCGAGCGAGCCGCCGATGGCCACTCCGCCCACCCCGGCCTCGGCCACGCGCCGGGCGGAGCGCTCGCGAAGGTCCTCGTAGACCCCACCCTGCACGATCCCGTACAGGAGCTGCCCCGCAGGGGCGTGGGCAGCGTGCCACGACACGCACCGGTCCAGCCAGCGGTGGGTGCGCTCGGTCGAGCTCGCGGTGTACTCGCGGCTCACGTGGAACGGGGTGCACTCGTCGAAGGCGAGCGCGACGTCGGAGCCGAGGGCGGCCTGCACCTCGAGCGAGGTCTCGGGGCCCATGAAACGCTCGTCGCCGTCCAGGTAGGAGCGAAAGCGCACGCCCTCCTCCTCGATAGCGAGCACCCGGCCCTGACCCTGGGGGCCGTCGCGGCGGCCCTTGACCTCCTGGGCCACCGAGCCGTGGCCCATGGAGAAGACCTGGAAGCCGCCCGAGTCGGTGATGATGGGGTGGCGCCAGCCCATGAACTCGTGGAGCCCGCCCATGCGGCCCACGCTCTCATGCCCGGGACGGATGAAGAGGTGGAAGGTGTTGCCGAGCACCATCTCGTAACCGAGCTCCGCGACCTCGGTGGCCTGCAGCGAACGCACCGTGGCGGAGGTGGCGAGCGGCACGAACGCGGGGGTGTGGACGTCCCCGTGGGGGGTGCGAAGGACCCCCGCGCGGGCACGGCCCGCGCGGGCGATCACGTCGAAGGAGGGCCGGTCCAAGTGCCGAGAGCCTAGACCGGCGGGAGGGCGGAGCCCCCCGCGTGTCAAGTCTCGCGGCCCGTCCCCGCGATCAGGGAGCGCCCGGTCATAGCCCCGGGCTGCTCCTCGCCGAGCAGCTCGAGCACGGTCGGCGCCACGTCCGCGAGCGCTCCGCCCTCGCGCAGCCCAGCCACCTCGGCGGTCACGACCAGGGGCACGGGGTTCAGCGAGTGGGCGGTGTTGGGGCTGCCGTCGGCCTCGAGCATGTGGTCGGCGTTGCCGTGGTCGGCGGTGATCACGCACGCTCCGCCCGAGCCGTGGACGGCGGCAACGACCCGCCCCAGGCACTCGTCCACCGTCTCGATCGCCGTCACCGCCGCCTCGATCACGCCGGTGTGGCCCACCATGTCGGGGTTGGCGAAGTTGATGACCCCGAAGCGCCGCGGCTCGGCGCGCCAGCCCTCGACGAAGGCCTCGGCCGCCGCGCGGGCGCTCATCTCCGGCCTCTCGTCGTACGTCTTCACGTCGCGCGGGGAGTCCACGAGGCGGAACTCCTCGCGGGCGTGCTCGTCCTCCTCGCCTCCGTTGAAGAAGTAGGTCACGTGAGCGTACTTCTCGGTCTCGGCCACGTGCAGCTGCGAGCCGCCGCGCTCGGCTACCGCCCCGGCCAGGGTCGCCTCGGGCCGGTGCGGCGCGAAGGCCACCGGGTACGGGAAGGCCTCCTGGTAGCGGGTCATCGTGGTCAAAGCCACTCCCGGTGCCGCGCCGCGCGCCCACCCGTCGAAGTCCTGCTCGCCGAGCGCGCGGGTGAGCTGGCGGGCGCGGTCGGGCCGGAAGTTGAAGAAGATCACCGCATCGCCCGAGCGCACCGTGCTCTCGGCGCCGACCACGGTGGGGAGCACGAACTCGTCAGTCTCCTCGCGTCCGTAGGCCGCCCGCACGGCCTCGGCGCCGCTCTCGGCGTCCGGCGCCTCGCCGCGCCCGTGCACGATGGCCTCGTAGGCGCACTGGGTGCGGTCCCACCGGCGGTCGCGGTCCATGGCGTAGTAGCGCCCGGTCACCGTCCCCACCCGGCCGCCGTGCTCGGTGAGCCAGCGCTCGGCACGGGTCACGGCCTCCTCGCCGGCGTGGGGTGAAGTGTCGCGGCCGTCGGTGAAGGCATGGAGCACGATCTCCCGGACCCCCTGGCCAGAAGCAAGCGCTATGAGCGCCCCGAGGTGCTCCATCGAGGCGTGCACGCCCCCGTCGGACACGAGGCCGAGCAGGTGCAGCCGGTCGGTCTGGCGCCCGGCGTCGCACGCGGCCAGGAGCGCCTCGTTCGCGGCGAACGACCCGTCGGCCACCGCGTCGTCGATGCGCTTGAGGTCCTGGGGGACCACGGCGCCGGCCCCGAGGTTCAGGTGGCCCACCTCGGAGTTGCCCATCTGCCCCTCCGGCAGCCCGACGGCCTCGCCGCTCGTGGTGAGGGTGGTGCGAGGGTTGCCTTCCCACAGAGCGTCGAAGACCGGCGTGTCGGCCAGCTCCACCGCGTTGCCCGGGCCCGGCTCGGCCAGGGCCCAGCCGTCCAGGATCACGAGGCACACCGAGGGCACCGGCGGGGCGCCGGGCCCCTCGGCGGAGGTCACCCTTGCGCGGCGGCGGCCATCGCGACGGCCGCGAGCGTGGCGGGGTCGAGGCTCGCCCCGCCCACCAGGGCGCCGTCCACGTCGGGGAGCGAGCACAGCTCCAAGGCGTTCTCGCCTTTCACGCTCCCTCCGTAGAGCACCCGCACCACTCGCGCGGCCTGCTCGGACAGGTCGCCCACCAACGCTCGAACGAAGGCGATGGCCTCTTGGGCCTGCTCGGGGGTGGCCGAGCGACCCGAGCCGATGGCCCACACCGGCTCGTAGGCGAGCACCACCTCGGGAAGGCGCTCGCCGGGAACGCCCTCGAGCGCCTCCTGCACCTGGTAGCGAAGGCGCCGCTCGGTGTCCCCAGCGTCGCGCTCCTCCTCGCTCTCGCCCACGCAGAGGATGGGCCGAAGCCCCGCGGCCAGCACGGCGGGCAGCTTCTCGTGAAGCGCGCGGTCGGTCTCCCCGAACAGGCGGCGCCGCTCCGAGTGCCCGAGCACCACGCCCTGCACCCCGAGCTCGAGCAGCATGGACGCCGAGACCTCGCCGGTGTAGCCGCCCTCCGGCTCCTCGTGCATGTTCTGGGCGGACACACGCACCTCCGTGCCACTAGTGGCCGCCACGGTGGCCGCGAGCAGCGTGTAGGGCACGCACAGCTCGACCTCCACGGCCGCGGGGTCGGGAAGCAGCGGAAGGAGCTCTCCCACGTAGGGGCCGACCTCGGCCAGCGTCTTGAACATCTTCCAGTTGGCGGCCACGATGGGGCGCCGGACGGCGGCCTCAGGCGTCAGCGAGGGCCTCCACACCGGGCATGGGCCGGCCCTCGAGCAGCTCGAGGGCGGCGCCGCCTCCGGTCGAGAGGTGCCACACGCGCTCGGCCAGCCCGAACGCGGCGAGCGCCGAGGCCGAGTCGCCGCCGCCGACCACGGACTTGGCGCGAGTGCCGGCCACCGACTCGGCCACCGCACGCGTGCCCGTCGCGAAGGGCTCGAGCTCGAAGGCACCCATGGGGCCGTTCCAGAATAGGGTGGCCGCTCCGTCGATCTCGCGTCCGTAGGCCTCCGCGGTGCCGGCCCCGATGTCGAGGCCCATCCATCCGTCCGGCACCTCGATCCCGTCGAGCTCCCGACGCTCGGCCTCGGCGTCGAAGCTACGCCCAAGCACGAGGTCGGTGGGCAGCAGGAGGCGAAAGCCGCTCGACGCCGCACTGTCGAGGGCGCGGCGAGCCGTATCGACTCCCTCTCCTTCCTCGACCAGCGAGTCGCCGGTGGGGAGCCCTTGGGCCCGGAAGAAGGTAAAGGCCATGGCACCCCCGATGAGCAGGGCGTCGGCGATGTCCATGAAGCGCTCGATCAGGTTGATCTTGTCGGTCACCTTCGCCCCGCCGAGCACCACCACGAGCGGCCGGTCGGGATCCTCGATCACCTCGGAGAGGGTGGTTACCTCGCGTTCGAGAAGCGGCCCGGCCACCGACGGGATGTGCTCGGCCACCCCTACGTTCGAGGCGTGGGCGCGGTGAGCGGTGCCGAAGGCGTCGTTGACGTGCAGCTCGGCCAGGGAGGCCAGCTCGCGGGCGAGGTCGGGGTCGTTCTCGGTCTCCCCGGCCTCCCAGCGGGTGTTCTCGAGGAGAAGCACCTCGCCCTCGTCGAGGGCGTCGGCCTGGCGCCTCGTCTCCTCCCCGACCACCTCGGGGGACTGGCGAACCTCCGAGCCGATCAGCTCACCGAGCCGCTCCGAGACGGGCGCGAGCGAGGTCTCCGGCTCGCGTTGCTTGGGCCGGCCGAGGTGCGAGCACACGAGGATGCGCGCCCCCCGCTCGCGGAGCTCCTCGATGGCGGGCAGCGCCCCGCGGATGCGAGCGTCGTCGGTCACCCGGCCGCCTTCGAGCGGCACGTTCAGGTCGGCTCGAAGGAGGACTCGAGCTCCGCGCTCGACGTCGGTGTCGCGGAGGGTCTTCTTGGCGAAGGGGGGCAGGTCCGCCTCCGGCTAACCGGCGGCCGGTGCCGCGCCGGGGTGCGGGTGAGTCGCCGCTCTCGCGGAGGCCATCATGCCGCCGGAACGCGCTCGAGCACCCGCTGGACCAGGTCCACCAGTCGGTTCGAGTAGCCCCACTCGTTGTCGTACCAGGTCACGATCTTCACGAAATTGCCGTCCATGACCATGGTCAGGCCCGAGTCGAAGACCGACGAGTAGGGCGACTGCACGATGTCGCTCGACACCAGCGGCTCCTCGGAGTACTGGAGGATGCCCTCGAGCGGGCCAACGTCGGCGCGCTCGCGCACGGCGGCGTTCACCTCCTCGACGCTCGTCGGGGCGGCCACCGTGACGCTTAAGTCGACCATCGATCCGACGGGGATCGGCGCCCGCACGGCCACGCCGTTCAGCTTGCCCTCGAGCTCGGGGATCACGAGGCCGATCGCCGCGGCCGCGCCGGTGGACGTGGGCACCAGGTTGACCGCCGCGGCGCGGGCCCGACGCGGGTCCTTGTGCGGGCCGTCCTGAAGGTTCTGGTCCGCGGTGTAGGCGTGGATGGTGGTCATCAGCCCGCGCTCGATGCCGAACGCGTCGTGGAGGACCTTGGCCACGGGCGCCAGGCAGTTGGTCGTGCACGAGGCGCAGGAGATGACCTCGTGGGCGTCCGGGTCGTAGGCCTCGTCGTTGACCCCCGGCACGAGCGTGACGTCCGCACCCTTGGCCGGAGCGGAGATGACGACCTTGCGCGCGCCCGCCGCGAGGTGCTTGGCGGCGGCGTCGCGATCGGTGAACAGGCCCGTGGACTCGATCACGACCTCGGCGCCCACGTCTCCCCAGGGGAGATCCGCGGGATCGCGCTTGGCGCTGATGGGGATCTCCTGCCCGTCGATCACGAGCGCCGAGTCGGTCGAGTCGACCTCCCCCGGGAAGCGACCGAGCAGCGAGTCTCGGCGCAGCAGCGCGGCGAGGACGCTCGGCTCGGTGATGTCGTTGATCCCGACCCACTGTATGTCTGCCCCGTGCTCGTAGGCGGCCCGGAAGGCGTTCCTGCCGATCCGACCAAACCCGTTGATGCCGGCCTTTAAGGCCATGACCCATCCTCTCTCTCGACCGGGGGCGTGACGCGCAAACTATCAACGCGACCGGGCACCCAACACCGCCTCCGTCGTCTACGGCCTGGCCTCAAGGAGATATTCCGATGGCACGTCAGATCGCGCTCCTACGCGGCATCAACGTCGGCGGGCACAGGAAGGTTCCGATGGCTGAGCTCCGCGACCTGATGGTCCGGCTCGGCCACCAAGACGTGCTCACCTACGTGCAGAGCGGCAACGCGGTGTTCACTGGTCCCGACGACCCACGGGCCGAGACGGCGCGACAGCTCGAAACGGAGCTCGAGGCCGCCTTCGGCTTCGCGGTCTCGGTGATGGTCCGCTCGCGCGACGAGATCGCCGACGTGATCGACGCCAACCCGCTGCGATCGGTGGCCACCGACCCCGCGAGGCACCTCGTCCTCTTCCTCGACGAGCCCGTGGACCGCGATCGCCTCGCCGGCCTGAGCCCCGCGGATTACGAACCCGAGGCCTTCCACGTCCGCGGCCGCGAGGTCTTCCTCTGGGCCCCCGAGGGAGTGAGCAACTCCCGCCTGGCCAAGGATCTCTCCGAGAAGCGCCTCGGAGCCACCGCCACGGCGCGCAACTGGAGGACGGTGGAGAAGCTGCTGGAGATGGCGGACGAGGAAGCCTGAGCCGCGCTCAGGGGCGCCGGGGCGTCTTCTCTATGTCCCTGTGGACGACCTCGGCGACGAACTCCCCGCGCTCCTCCCCGTAGAGGGCCGCCAACCGCTCCCCGATCACCACCGAGCGGTGGCGTCCTCCCGTGCAGCCGATGCCGATGGTCAGGTGGGCCTTTCCCTCGCGCACGTACGCGGGCAGCAGGTAGTCGAGCAGCGGGACCAGGCACTCGAAGAACTCCTCGAGCCCCTCGCTGCGCTCGACGTAGCTCACCACCTCGGGGTCACGACCCGTGAGCTCGCGCAGCTCCGCCTCGTAATGCGGATTGGGGAGGAAGCGCACATCGAAGAGGAGGTCGGCGTCCCGGGGGGCGCCGTGCTTGAAGCCGTAGGTGAGGAAGGTCACGGCCAGCTTGCCCCGCGTGGTGCGGAGCAGCATCTTGTCGGCCACGATCTTGCGCAGGCGAGCGGCGGACAGGTCGCTGGTGTCGATGGACACGTCGGCGCGCTCGCGAAGGGGCCGAAGGAGCTCGCGCTCGGCCTCGATGCCCTTGGTCACCTGCCCGGTGAGGGCGAGGGGGTGGCGCCGGCGAGTCTCCTTGTAGCGGTCGACCAGCACCGATTCGGACGCCTCGAGGAAGAGCAGGCGCGGGGCGTTGCCTCGCCGCTCGAGCTCTCCGAGCACGCCGACCATGCCCCCGAAGTAGTCGCCCCCGCGAACGTCGCACACGATCGCCGCTCGCCGCACGTCCGAGCCCTCGTGCTCGAAGAGGTCGGCCAGCGAGACGATCATCTCCGGCGGCAGGTTGTCGACGCAGAAGTAGCCGGCGTCCTCGAAGCAGGCCATGGCCTGGGACTTGCCGGCGCCCGAAAACCCGGTGATGACCACGAAGTCCTCGATGCGGGGCGCCCGCGTCCCGCCGGGCGAGGCGGGTGCGTCCCCCGCCCCCCGCCGCGGCCGGTCCGGGGGCGAGGTGTCAGTCGGTCTTGTGGACATGCCGGTGGATGTCGCGGGCGACCTTGCCGGGTAGCCCCGGCACGGCCTCGAGCTCCTCGCGCGAGGCACCGAGGAACCGCTCGGGCGAGCCGAAGTGGTTGAGCAGGAGGCGCTTGCGCGCGGCCCCCACCGCCGGCAGGTCGTCGAGGACCGAACGCGTCATCGCCCGGTCGCGGCGGCCGCGGTGGAAGTCGAGGGCGAAGCGGTGGGCCTCGTCGCGCGCACGTTGGAGCAGGTGAAGCTCGGCGGAGTCCGGCGGCAGCCTCAGGGGGATGCTCTGGCCCGGCAGGAAGACCTCCTCGATCCGCTTGGCCAGCGAGATGATGTGGACGCCCAGATCCCGGAACTCGCGCACGGCCTCGAGGCCCGAGGAGAGCTGACCCCTCCCGCCGTCGATGACGATCAGTCCCGGCGCCGCCGCGAAGGACTCGTCGTAGGCCTGCTCGTGAGGCGAGCGCTCGCGGTGGGCCACGTACTGGGCCATGCGGCGCGACAGCACCTCGTTCATGGCGGCGAAGTCATCCTGGGCCGCGTCACGGATCGCGAAGCGTCGGTAGTCGGACTTCTTCGTGGACCCTCCCTCGAGCACGACCATGGAGGCCACGGTGTGGGTCTCTCCGAGGTTCGAGATGTCGAAGCACTCGACCCGCATGGGAACGGTGTCCATGCCGAGCGCCGTCTGGAGGCCCTCGAGCGCCTCGATCCGCGCCGTGCGCCGGTGCTCGGAGCGCAGGCGGTCCTGGTCGAGCGCGAGTCGGGCGTTGCGCAGCGCCAGCTCGAAGATCCGCCGCTTGTCGCCTCGCTCGGCGTGGCGGACCTCGACGGGGGCGCCGCGGCGCTGGGCCAGCGCCTCGGCCAGCACGTCGGGGTCCTGGATCTCGCGCGGCACGATCACCTGCGGCGGGATGGCGGGGGAGCTCGCGTAGTACTGGAGGATGAACTCCTCGGCCACCTCCGCGTCGTCGCGAAGTGCGGCGTTCTCGAGGTAGAAGGACTGCCGGTCGGCCAGCACCCCGTCGCGGACCTGAAACACCTGGGCGTTGGCGTCCGCCTCCTCGGTGGCCACGGCGATGGCGTCCATGGTCCCCACGGCCGAGTTGGAGATCCGCTGGCGCTCGAGCAGCGACCGCACGGCCTTGAGCCGGTTGCGGAACAGGGCGGCGGACTCGAACTCCTGGTCGGCGGCGGCGTCGTGCATGGCGGTCTCGAGGTCCTGCTCGATCTGGCGGTAGCGCCCCGAGAGAAAGGCGACGATGGAGTCGATGTTGCGGCGGTACTCCTCAGCCGATACGTACCCCACGCAAGGGGCCTGACAGCGCTTGATGAAGTAGTCGAGGCAGGGCGAGCCGGACGCGCGCCCGGGCTCGACGCCGTCGCAGGTGCGGTACTGAAAGACCTTGCCCAGGAGGTCCAGGGTCTCGCGGACGCGCTTCGCGTTCGAGAACGGACCGAAGTAGGCGCGCCCCCTCCGGTGGCGCTCGCGGGTGAAGTAGACCCGCGGGTACTCCTCGTCCAGCGAGATGGCCACGTAGGGGTAGGACTTGTCGTCGCGCAGCTTGACGTTGAAGCGCGGGCGGTACTGCTTGATGAAGTTCTGCTCGGCCAGGAAGGCCTCGGCCTCGGTCTGGGTCACGATGAACTCGATCTGCTCGATCTCGGCCACCATGTCCCCCGCGCCCCGGACGTGGGAGCGCGAGAAGTGCGAGCCCACGCGCTTGCGGATGGACTTCGCCTTTCCGACGTAGAGCACACGGCGCTTCGCGTCACGAAAGAGGTAGACGCCCGGGGAGTCGGGAAGGGATCGGCGCTGGGCGGTGAGGCGCGTCGAGCGGTCGGCGCGCTCCGCGGTGGGAGTGGCGGCCACGGCTGTTCGAGGATACGAGGCGGCTCCCCCGGAACGAGGCGCGCAGCGAGCGCCTGGGGGAAGCGGTTATACATAGGCCGATGAGAGGCTTTCTCGGTGCCGGCGCGCTCATCGCCGCCCTGGTCGGGCTGGTGCTCGTGCTCCTCCTCCTGACCCTCTCGTCGCTCTACCGCGCCCGGTGCGAGGGCAGCCGGCCCCAGTACATCTTCGTGGTGCCCACTCAGGAGGTGCCGAGCGAGTGCCGGGGCGCCATCAGTGGCTTCCAGGTGCTCCAGAACTTCGTGCGCAGCGGCGAGGCCGGCGGCTAGGGCGAAGGCCTCATCGTTGCGCGCCTTCGTCTCGCGATGAGCGCGGGCGACACGACGGATTCAGGTCGGCTCGAACAGGTCGACCTCTCGCTTCGTCTTTCGAGGACGGAGGAGACCGAGCGGCTCGGGGCTGCGCAGCGGCGGCTGCTCGAGCTGAGGCTCGCGTTCGCCGGGCTCACCGGGGCCGGCACGCTCGGGCCGCCGGTCTGCGTGGTCTTCGAGGGGTGGGACGCGTCCGGCAAGGGCGGCGCCATCAAGCGCCTCGTAACGCCGCTCGACCCTCGCCACGTCCGGGTGGCGCAGTTCGCCGCGCCCTCCGACGATGCCCGCCGCCATCACTTCCTGTGGCGCTTCTGGCCCGCCCTGCCCGGTCGTGGCGACATGGCCGTGCTGGACCGCTCCTGGTACGGGCGGGTGCTCGTCGAACGGGTCGAGGGCTACTCCTCGGGGGTGGAGTGGGAGCGCGCCTACGACGAGATCCTCGCCTTCGAGCGCGGCCTCGCCGCGGAGGAGATGGTCCTGGTCAAGTTCTGGCTGCACCTCTCGCCCGAGGAGCAGCTCCGCCGATTCGAGCGCCGGCGCGACGACCCCCTCAGGGCGTGGAAGCTGACCGAGGAGGACTGGCGAAACCGCGAGCGGCGCCCCGACTACGTGGCCGCGGTCGAGGAGATGCTGAGCCGGACCCATTCCGAGCAGGCCCCCTGGCATGTGGTGGCGGCGGAGTCCAAGCGCTTCGCCCGGGTAGCGGTGCTCGAGACGGTGGTGGCCGCCATGGAGGCCGCGCGGTAGCCGGCGCCGGCGGCCGAGCACGGCGCTCGACGCGGGAGCCCTGCCTCCGGTTGAGGACCGCTGGTCGACGGGCCCTACTCCACGAGCCGCACCTCGAAGCTCGGCGTGGCCATATCCCCGCCGCCGCCGAGAAGGCCAAGGATCTTGGCCACGTAGGCCCTCGTCTCCGGGAAGGGTGGGATGCACCCGCACTGCGCCACCCGGGCCGGGCCCGCGTTGTACGCGGCAAGGGCGAGCGACACCGTCCCGAAGCGCCCGAGCAGCTCCCGCATCATGCGAGCCTGGGCGTTGATCGCCTGCTCCGCGTCGAACGGGTTCGAGAGACCGTAGGCACGGGCCGTGCCCGGCATGAACTGCGCGATGCCCTGCGCCCCGGCCGGCGAGCGCGCGTACGGGTTGAAGTTCGACTCCGCGTAGATCTGGGCCGCCAGCAGGGCCGAGGACACGTTGTAGCGCTGCGCGGCACTCGCGAGCATCTCCTGGTAGCGGGCTGGGACGAACGATGGAAGGGCGCGGGACGCACCCTGCTCCTCGCCGCGGCCCCTGCGGTCCATGGCGGGGCGGCTGGCGATGTTGTGGGTGTAGCCGTAGTGCCAGGGCTCCCACGAGTAGCGCTGCACGAAGCCTGCCCGCTTGGCGTTCCGAGCGAGCCACCCGTAGGCCGACGGCGGTCCGAGGTCGAGCTCGGTCCCGTTGCGATGCAGGCTCTGCCCGGGCCGAGCGACCATCCGCGGGTTGGGGTTGGCCGCGAAGAGCCGAGCCTGCTCGGCATCGGAGCGGAAGCCGCTGGTGATGGTCAGCGACACGCCGTCTCGCCGCGCGGCCGCGGCCAGGCGGTCGAACGCCTCAGCCACGTCCGGCCGCATGGGCTTGCCCATGCGGTACGCGAGCGGCCCGTCGTACCCGCCGCCCGTCGCGATCGTGGGCTCCCCGCCCGCGGTGGCGGGCGGGGCGAGCTCGGCCACCGCCCGCGCTCGAACGGCGACGGTCCTCCTCGCGGCGCGCGAGCCGCCCTCGTCTCCGAGGCGTACGGCCGCCTCTCCGCGCACCGCCACGGCGACCTGGGTGGGCGCGAACGAGTCGCCCGGAAACGAGACGTCGGCGGTGCGGGTGGGCACCCCGTTGAGCCCTCCACCGCGCACTGCCGCCGAACGAGCCCGGGCGAGGTAATCGGCTCGCGAGAGATGCCGCGGGTTGGGCGCTCCGGATAGGAGGTAAGCGGGCTCGAACAGGCGCGGGTAGGCCTCGCGCATCGCGCCGGCCGCCGACACCGCGGCGAGATCGGCGGCCCGCTGGTGGCGCCCCTTCACTCCGAGCGCCTGATCGAAGGCGCCGAGGATCAGGGAGCCCAGGATGACCGCCGCGCCCACCCCGAGCAGGAGCACGGTGGACTGGCCTCCCTCACCCCGCCGGGGCGCGTGTGGGCGCTCCCGTCGATTCTGAGCCGACTGCGCCCTCACACCCACACCGATTCCTCGCAGGCGTCGGCGATCCGGGCAACGGCCACGCCGAGGGCGCCACCGGGCGCTCGCCCTGCGGCGGCCCGGCGGGCCCCGAGGCGCGAGCTCGGCAGCAGCAGGCCCGGGCGATCCTCCCACCGCTCGGCCTCGTCGGCCCGGTTGACCACGACGAACGGCTCGGGCCCGGTACGGGCGAGCGAGGCGGCCATCACCGCGGCGAGCGACGGCTCCACCGAGGGCACCGCGACCAGGACGACGAAGTCGGCGAGCGAGGTGAGCCCGCCGGCCGAGGCTCCGTGGCCCCCGTCGATCACCAGCGGAGCGAGGCACGTAGCCGCCACCGCGAGAGGTGAGTGTTCGGCGGCGTCGAGGAGACAGAGCCGCCGAACAC
>Ga0136614_10002149_pt1 | contig 12144 bp, 15 predicted proteins | sample AntDrymUQ2792106_2_FD_106643 | JGI IMG/M metagenome (GOLD analysis project Ga0136614, IMG submission 106643) | Polar desert sand microbial communities from Dry Valleys, Antarctica - metaG UQ279 (21.06) | ecosystem: Environmental > Terrestrial > Soil > Desert | place: Antarctica: Dry Valley...
GATGTGCTCGCGAAGTACGTCGAGCGACTGCTCGAGGCGCGAGGGCTACGATCCGAGCAGTGAGCGCAGTCAAGGAGCCGGAGACCTCGCCGTTCTCGACGATCGAGGCGGCGATCGAGGACTTCCGCTCGGGCAAGTTCGTCATCGTGGTCGACGACGCCGACCGCGAGAACGAGGGCGACCTGACCATCGCGGCCCAGTTCGTCACCCCCGAGGCGATCAACTTCATGGCCACGCACGCGCGCGGTCTCATCTGCCTCTGCCTGACGCCCGAGCGCTGCGACGAGCTGGCTCTGCGGCCGATGACCGAGCACAACGAAACGCCGCTCGGCACCGCGTTCACCGTCTCCATCGAGGCGCGCGAGGGAGTCTCGACCGGGATTTCGGCCGCCGACCGCGCCCACACCATCCAGGTTGCGATCGCTCCGGGCTCGAGCCCGCACGATCTCGTCCAACCGGGCCACGTCTTCCCGCTACGGGCGAAACCCGGGGGGGTCCTGCAGCGGTCCGGCCAGACCGAGGCCGCTGTCGATCTGGCCCGCCTCGCCGGCGTGATTCCGGCCGGAATCGTCTGCGAGATCATGAACGAGGACGGCACGATGGCACGTGTGCCGGACCTCACGGTTTTCAGCCACCAGCACGACTTGAAGATGATCACGGTCGCCGATCTGATCGAGCACCGGCGCCGGCTGGAGAAGCTCGTTGAGCGGGTCGTCTCTGTCCGGCTCCCCACCGACTACGGAGATTTCCAGGCGATCGCCTATCGCGAGGTGCTGACGGACAAGCAGCATGTCGCTCTCGTCAAAGGTGACGTCGACGGCGCCGGGAACGTGCTGGTCCGAGTGCATTCGGAATGCCTCACCGGCGACGTCTTCCATTCGCTGCGCTGCGACTGCGGCGAGCAACTCGAGCTCGCTCTTGCCCAGATCGAAGCCGAAGGCACGGGCGTTCTCCTCTATATGGCCCAGGAGGGCCGCGGGATCGGGCTCTTGAACAAGCTCAAGGCCTATGAGCTGCAAGAGGGCGGCCTGGACACGGTCGAGGCGAACCTCGAGCTCGGCTTCCCGGCGGACGCGCGGGAGTGGGGGATCGGGAACCAGATCCTCGCCGACCTCGGGCTGACGACGATCAGGATCCTCACCAACAATCCGCGCAAGCTCACGGGTCTCGACGGCTTCGGACTGACCGTCGAGCAGGTGCCGATCGAGGTCGAGCCACAGGCGGAGAACGCCAAGTACTTGAGCACGAAACGTGAGAAGCTCGGGCACACGATCACGAAGCTGCACCACCAGGGCGCGCGCCTCGAGCCCGAGCCTGATAGAGAGACCGACACGTGAGCCGCGACGGCGACATCGACATCGACGACTCGAGCGAGAACGTCCTCTCGGAGTGGCCGCGCGCGGTGGGCCGGCCGAACGACGAGCCGGAAGCCGGAGGTCAGGCGACGGGCGGTCCCGGACGCCGGGACGAGACCGAGGCGTGGTCGATCGCGGCGCCCGCCTACGAGGGGGAGGCCAAGCACGAGACGGATCCGGAGCTGCTCGAGCCCGATTCGAACGAGCCCGAGTCGGACGAGCAGGAGCCGGAGCTGTTCGGGCTCGACTCCGAGCCGCCCGATCCGGAGCCCGGCGCTGAGGGCGGCGCCGCGATCGCGGTAGCGCCGTCGCTCGAGCACGCCGCCGGCGACCTCGAGATCCCCGAGGGCTACGCGGTTCTCGAGGGCGTTGCCGACGGCGGCCGGCGAGCGGTGGGGATCGTCGTCTCGCGCTTCAACGGCAACGTCACGTCGCGTCTTCTCGACCGTGCGCTCGAGGAGCTCGAGACGGCGGGCGTGCGCCGCGACGCGATCACGATCATGGTCGTTCCTGGGGCGTTCGAGCTCCCGGTCGCCGCCACGGCGCTCGCCAAGACCCGCCGATTTGCCTGCATCGTCGCCCTCGGCTGCGTCATTCGCGGAGACACTCCGCACTTCGACTATGTCGCGAGCGAGGCCGCGAGCGGGCTCCAGCTCGCCGCGCTCGAGACGGGCGTGCCCGTCTCGTTCGGCCTCCTCACGCTCGATCGAGTCGAGCAGGCCGAGCCGCGCGTCGAGAAGGGCGCGGAGGCCGTGCGGAGCGCGCTCGAGATGGCAGACGTGTTCTCGCATCTGCGAGCGGCCGCGTCCAGGTAGAGCCGGGCATGCCCGGCCCCTACGACGATACGGCAGCCGACGACACCGCTTCACCCGGTACCATGCTCGGCCGCATGTCCAAGGTCTGCGCGATCTGTGGGAAGAAGCCGGGTTTCGGGAACAACCGGAGTCACTCGATGGTGGCCACGCGCCGCCGCTTCAATCCCAACCTCCAGCGCGTCCGGGTGCTGCTCGAGGGCCGCGCGACGCGCGCTTATGTCTGCACGCGCTGCCTCAAGGCCGGCAAAGTCCAAAAAGCGCTCTAGCGCGGTTCGCCTCGCCCGCGTTCGTCGGCGGACGTGGAGGGCGAGGCCGCCCCTCCGAACTGGTTCCCACTAAGCTCGCGCCGTGGAACGCGGCCACCACGTCCTCGCGTCGACCGAGCTCGGCCAGGTCGTCGTCTCCGAGGCGGCGGTCGCGCAGATCGTCCGCTACTCGGCCGCGGAGAGCTACGGCGTCGTAGCTCTCGTCGGGCAGGGCTTCCGGTCACGCCTGTGGGGCGCCAAGAAGGGTGTCGACGTGCAAAGGCGTGAGGACGGGCTCGCGATCGAGCTTCGGGTGGTCGTCGAGCGCGGCCTCAAGCTCGCCGAGGTCGCCACGGCCGTGCGCGCTCGCGTGTTGTACGAGCTCGAGCGGATGATCGGGCTGCCGGTCGCGGCGCTCGAAGTCCACATCGTCAAGGTTCGCGGGCGTTAGGGGCTTAATGCAGCTCGAGATCGTGCGCGAAGTCACCCGTGCGGCGCTCCAGAACCTCGAGGCGCATCGACAGCGCATCGACGACCTGAACGTGTACCCGGTGCCCGACGGCGACACGGGCACCAATCTCGTGCTGACGTTGCGCTCGATCGTCGAGACACTCGACCGCTCGACCGCGGAGGGGAGCGAAGCCGTCGCGAAGGAGCTATCGCGCGCGGCGCTGATGGGCGCACGAGGAAACTCGGGTGTGATCTTCTCCCAGATCGTTCGCGGCTTCGTCGACATGCTCGCCCGATCCGATGACGTGAGCACTCCCCGCCTTCGCCGTGCGTTTCGCGGCGCCAGCGATGCCGCTTATCGGGCCGTCAAGCGCCCCGTCGAGGGAACTATGCTCACCGTCATCCGCGAGATGGCCGAGGAGGGGGAGCGGAAAGAGAACCGGCGCCTTTCGCCGCCGATGCTCCTGGCGGCGGTGCTTGCCCGCGGGGAGGACGCGGTCGCCCGCACGCCCGAGATGCTGGACGTCCTTCGCGATGCCGGAGTGGTGGACGCGGGAGGAGCCGGGCTTGTCGAGATCACGCGGGGGCTCGCGCTCGGTATGGCCGGCGAGGTGCTCCCGGATGCGCCGGTCGCAAGCGAGGCGCCGGGGTTCGACGCGATTCACTTGGAGCTGTCGGCCTACCGGTATTGCACGGTGTTCGTCGTCGAAGGGGAGAGACTCGACCAGATCGCCCTGGAGAGCGCGCTCGAGCCGCTCGGGGACTCTCTCCTCGTGGTTGGCGACGAGACTGCGCTCAAGGTGCACGTTCACACGGACGATCCCGGGCTCGCCCTCTCGGCGGGGATCGCGGTCGGCGCGATCGAAGGCGTCGAGATCGCGAACATGCACGTCCAGACCTCGGAGCGTGAGGACCGTCTCTCCGAAGCCGCCAACCTGAGCCCCCTGCCGGCGCTGACCACGCTCGAGACAGGACTCGTCGCTGTCTGCCCGGGCCTCGGCAACCGCCGGCTCTTCGAGCAATACGGCGCGACAAGAGTTATCGAGGGGGGCCAGACGATGAACCCCTCCGCGGCCGAGATCGTCGAGGCGATCGAGGCGACGCCGGCTGCGGAGGTGATCGTCCTCCCGAACAACTCGAACGTCATCTCGACGGCGGAACAGGCGGCTGGCCTCAGCTCGAAGCCCGTGCGCGTGGTTCCGTCCCGCTCCGTGCAGGCCGGCTTTGCCGCCGTCGCGCGCTACATCCCGACGCTCTCGCCCGAGGAGAACGAGGCCGCAATGCTCGAGGCGCTGGCGTCGGTGGCGACGGGCGAGGTGACCATCGCCTCGCGCGACGCCACGCTCGACGGCATCTCGATCCGCAAGGGCGCCTATCTCGGGCTCGTGAACGACTCCGCAGTCGTCGCCGACGAGGATTTCGATGCGGTTGTCAGAGACGTCGTCGCTCGCGTTCTCGACGGCGAGCGGGAGTGGCTGGCCCTGCTCGCGGGCGAGGATGCGCCACCGCTCGACGAGCTCGTGGCCGCGCTCCGGCACGAGCATCCGGATGTGGAGATCGAGCCACACAATGGCGGACAGCCGCATTACTCCCTGCTCGTGGTCGCGGAGTGAGAACGGAGTTCTTAAGGTGGGAGAGACGATTCGCGTGCTGCTCGTCGAGGACAACGACATCTATCGCGAGTCTCTCGAGTTCCTGCTCGATCGCTACGACGGGCTCGAGGTCGTGGGCGCGGTGGCGCTGGGCGGCGCTGCCGCATCCGCGTGCGCGGCGCTCGAGGCCGACGTCGTGGTGATCGACTACCGGCTTCCCGACGTGGACGGCTCCGAGGTCGCGGCGGAGCTCCGTGAGAGCTGTCCGCGGTCGACGATGGTCTTCCTGAGCGCGTCCGCGGGTCCGCACGAAGTCGCCGCCGCCGAGCGCTCCGGAGTGGCGTTCGTGCGCAAGGACGAGGGCGTTGACGTTCTCGTCGGCGCGGTGCGCGCCGCAGCTGGGAGGATAGGAGCATGAATCTCACCGCCGAGAACACCGCCGTCGTCCTCGATTCGACCTCGGACTATCCGGAGGCGCCCTCCCGCTTCCCCAACATGCGCTTCGTGCCTCTGTACGTGCGCTTCGGCGACGAGACGTTCAAGGACTACACGGAGCTCGGACCTGCCGAGTTCTACTCGAGGCTCCGCACGTCTCCCGAGCTTCCGGCTACGTCGCAGCCGACTCCGCAGGACTTCCTCACGACCTACAAGAGCCTGTAGGGATACGAGCGGATCTACTCGCTGCACGTCTCCGCCAAGCTGTCCGGCACGTTCCAGAGCGCCGAGCTCGCCGCCTCCGAGCTCGGCGGCGATCGGGTGCGTGCGGTGGACTCGAAGACGGCGTCGCTCGCGATCGCCATGCTCGCCCACGCGATCCAGCGGCGTCTCGCGCGCGGCACGACCGATGTCGAATTGGCAGCGTTGATCGAGCGCTTCCAGCGTGACAACACGGTGGTCTTCACTCTCGAGACGCTGGAGTACCTGCAGCGCGGTGGTCGAATCGGCCGGGCTGCGGCGCTGGCGGGCTCGCTCCTGAACGTCCGCCCGATTCTGAGCGTCTCCGACGGCGAGGTCGTCGCCGTAGCACGCGTCCGCGGGCGCAAGAAAGCTGTGGCCGAGTTCGAGCGCCGCTTCGCCGGAGAGACCGACGATCGCCCAGGGCTCCGAGTCGCGATCGCGCACGGCGACGCGCCCGAGTGGGTCGGCACGCTGAGCGAGCTCGTCTCGCGCGTCCGCCCGAAAGCGGAGCTCGAGTTCACGGCGACGCTGGGCGCGGTCGTCAGCACGCACACCGGCCCCGGCGCGGTCGGCTTCTTCTGGTTCCAGGATGAGTAACGCGCACGCAAGGGGTCAGGCTTCAGCCTGACCCCGGTCTTAGGGTGTTCGGCAACCTCACACCGAGGCCAGGCTGAAGCCTGACCCCAGCGCTGACCGGCTCACGGCCTTCGCCGGCCTGCAGGCCCCCGACGCCTGGCCCCGCCCGCGAAGCGTCCCCAGGCCAGAGCGACTCGAGGCGCCTCTCGAAAGCCTGCACTGGGTCGGCCCGGCTCTCGCGGGGCGACTCGCGCGGATCGGCGTCGAGCGAGTCGGCGATCTCCTCTGGCAGCGCCCGAGACGGTATGAGGAACCCGTCCTCGCCAAGAGCATCAGCGAGCTCTTCGGCGACGACGAGACGGTCATCGAAGTCGAGGTGCGAGCCGTCTCCAGCCGCCGGCGCGGGCGCCTGAGGATCCTCACCGCGCGTGTCCGCGACGCGAGCGGCGAGATCAACGCGACGTGGTTCAACCAGCCCTGGCTCGAGCAGCGCCTGGCGCCCGGCACGCGCATTCGGCTGCGAGGACGCGCGAACAAGTTCGGCTTCGCCGTCGCCTCGTACGACCTGGAAGGCGAGGTGGAGACGGCCGACTTCGCGCCGGTGTATCCGGCGAGCGAGGACGTCTCGCAGAAGAAGCTGCGTGAGCTTCGAGCACAGGCGCTCGAGCGAGTGCGCGACGCGGGGGAGCCGCTGCCGGCCGCGCTCCTCGCACGCGAGGGGCTTCCGCTGCGCGCAGACGCGCTCGCCGCGTTGCACCGGCCACGCTCGCTCGACGACGCCGAGACCGGACGTGTGCGGCTTGCTTTCGAGGAGCTGCTCGTGCTGCAGATCGCGCTGGCCCGCACGGCTGCCGCACGGGCGACAGCATCCGCCGATCCTTTGCCTGCGCCGGGCGAGCTGATCGAGCGCTACCGCGGATCCCTCCCGTTCACGCTCACCCAAGATCAGGAGCGGGCGATCGTGGAGATCGATGCCGATCTCGTGCGCTCGACGCCGATGCAGCGCCTCTTGCAGGGCGAGGTCGGGTCCGGGAAGACTGTCGTCGCGCTGTACGCGCTCCTGCGTGCGATCGAGGCCGGCCGTCAAGGAGCCCTCATGGCTCCGACGGAGACGCTCGCCGAGCAGCACTTCCTCACGATCGACGAGCTGTGCGCGCCTCTCGACATCCGCGTCTCCCTGCTCACGAACTCACTCGGCGCGCGCGAGCACAAGGCCGTTCGCCAGCTGATCGCCTCGGGCGACGCCCCGCTCGTGGTCGGAACGCACGCGCTCATCCAGAAAGAGGTCGACTTCCGTGACCTGGCGGTCGCAGTGGTGGACGAGCAGCACCGCTTCGGGGTGGGGCAGCGGACGGCCCTCGTCGAGGGACGAAGCCCGCACGTTCTTCACCTGACGGCCACCCCGATCCCTCGCACCCTCGCGCTCACCGTCTTCGGCGACCTGGAGACGAGCGAGCTGGCGCTGCCGCCCGCGGACCGAAAGCCGATCGTCACGGGGTGGGTCACCGAGGAGAGGAGCTCGGAGGCCTACCAGCGGCTCAGGCGGCATCTCGACGAGGGGCGGCAGGCGTACGTCGTCTGTCCGCTGATCGAGGAGTTGGCGTCGAGCGTCGCCCGCGCTGCCGAGGCCGAGGCGGAGCGCCTGCGCGGCGCCGAGCTCCGCGGCTATCGGGTGGGATGTCTGCACGGCCGCCTGCGGACTGCCGATCGGCGGGGAGTCATGGCGAGCTTCAAGGCTCGGGAGCTCGACGTGCTCGTCGCGACCACGGTGATCGAGGTCGGGGTCGACGTCCCGAACGCGACCATCATGATCGTGCAGGAGGCCGACCGCTTCGGGCTCGCGCAGCTGCACCAGCTGCGAGGGCGCGTGGGGCGGGGCGCCGAGCAGTCGTACTGCCTGCTCGTCTCTCGGCAGCGGGAGGAGCTGTCGGAGGGCGCGACAGAGCGGCTGGAGGCGATGGTCGCGTCGAACGACGGGTTCGAGCTCGCGGAGCGAGATCTCGAGATCCGCGGTGAAGGCCAGCTCCTGGGCGCGCGCCAGTCCGGGCTCTCGGACCTGCGCTTCGTGCGCCTTCGGCGAGATCGCGGGCTGCTCGAGCGCGCGCGCGCCGCGGCTCGTGGGTTGGACGACGAAGGGCCGCTCGCGGACGAGGCGGACCGCTTGCTCGGCGAAGCAGAGCACCTCGGCGAGTCGTAGTCGGTGTGGTGAGTCTCGAAGCCTTACGGCCCCGCTCGTGGTAACTTGTGGTCACATGCCGACGCAGATTGGTATCCGTGAGCTTCGCGACACGTTGACGCAGGCGATTCGCCGTGTCCGCGCCGGCGAGACGATCGAGGTGACGCACGACGGTGAGCCCGTCGCGGTTATCTCGCCCTACCGCCGAAGCCGCCTCGATCAGCTGATCGCCGAGGGCCGGGCCACACCCGGTCGTCCGTTCCGGGCACCCACCCGACTGGTAGAGGCAAAGGGTCCGAAGTCGGCTTCGCAGATCATCCTCGAGGGCCGCGAGGATCGCTGAGCAGGTCATCTACGCGGACGCATCTGCGCTCGTCAAGCTGGTCGTTCGCGAGCGCGAGAGTGCGGCCCTCGCCGCTTCCGTGCCCGCGGGAGCGCGGCTAGCAACGAGCGGAGTCTCGACGGTCGAGGTAACGAGGGCCGTGCGCATAGCCGGGTTGGAGGAAGATCTCGAACAGGACCTCCTGGCCGATCTTCTCGGAGGATGCGTCGTTCTGGACGTCGACTCCGATGTCCTTCGGTCGGCCGCGGCACTGGCCTCGGACACGCTGCGACCGCTGGATGCGATACATCTGGCGACTGCGCTCGCCATCGCACCCGAGATCATGTTCGTCTACGACCGCCAGCTCGGTCGCGCGGCCCGCGAGTTCGGAATACGCGTCCAGGCACCCGGCGCAGCGCCGCCGTGAGGATCGTCGCTGGCTCGCGCAAGGGTCATCGGATCGAGGCGCCGAAGGGCATCGTCACGCGGCCGACCGGAGACCGGGTCCGCGAAGCCGCGTTCGCGCTCGTCGGCCCGGTCGACGGGGCGACCGTTCTCGATGTGTTCGCCGGCTCGGGCGCGATGGGGCTCGAGGCTCTCTCGCGCGGGGCATCGCGCTGCGTCTTCGTGGAGCGCGACAAGGCCGCCTGCCGGGTGATCCAGCGCAATCTGGAGAAGCTGCAGCTGACGGGAGCTGTCGTTCTCTGTCAGGACGCGACCCGTACGTCGCGCGAGGAGGCAACCCGCGAGCATCGCTACGACCTCGTTCTCGTGGACGCGCCCTACGAGGATTGGGGGCAGCAGCAATCGCCGCTCGGTGACCTTCTTCCCGATCTCCTCGAAACCGACGGCTTGGCAGTGGTCGAGACCTCGTCGCGCGTCGAGCCCGAGCTTCCGCTTACCCTCCTCACCACGCGCCGCTACGGTTCCGCACGCATCACGGTCTTCTCCCGATGATCACCGCAATCTGCCCAGGCAGCTACGACCCCGTCACGAACGGGCACGTCGATGTCATCCGCCGCGCCGCGTCGATCTTCGACCGCATCGTCGTCGGCGTCATCCGTGACCCGCTGCACAAGCAGACGCTCTTCTCGGTCGAGGAGCGCGTCGCGTTCCTGGAGGGCGCGCTCGGCGAGCTCGACAATGTCGTCGTCGACGTCTTCTCGGAGCTCGTCGTCGACTTCGCCCGCAAGCACAGCGCGCAGACCATGGTCAAGGGCCTACGCGTGATCTCGGACTTCGAGTGGGAGTTCCAGATGAACCACCTGAACCGCCTGCTGGCGCCGGACATCGAGACCCTCTACGTGATGGCCAGCCCCCAATACAGCTTCGTATCCTCGAGCGGCGTCAAGGAGATCGCCTCCTTCGGCGGAAAGGTCGACGAGCTCGTGCCGAAAGCGGTCGCACGGCGCTTCGCCGAGCTGTACCCGGACGGCCGCCCAGGCGCTCCCGTCTCACCGCAGGAGTAGACTTTCCCGCCCATGGACGTACTCGTTCTCATCGACAAGCTCGACGACCTCGTGCACAACGCGAAGGCCGTCCCACTCACCGACCAGGTTCGCCTCGATCGCGAGGAGATCTACGAGATCCTCGACCAGATGCGCGCGACCATTCCCGAGGAGATCAAGCAGGCCCGCTGGATCGTCAAGGAGCGCCAGGAAATGCTCGCCGAGGCCAAGCGCGAATGCGACCGCATCGTCCAGGAGGCCCGCGAGCAGGCGGTTCGCGAGGCGTCGCAGACGGAGATCGTCAAGCTCGCCGAGCGTCAGGCCGACGACATCGTCGACGACGCGAAGCGGAAGGCGCGGGAGACCCGGCTCGAGATGGAGGACTGGGCCGACAGCATCCTCTCGACGCTCGAGGTGAACCTCGACAAGTTCCTCGGCGCGGTGAGGCGTGGCCGCGAGCGTCTTCACGAGCGCTCGCAGGAGACCGTCGTCGCCGGAATCGGCCCGGAGCCGTTCGAGCCGGAAGAGCTGGAACGCGTTTAGCTTTAGGGGCGAGGCTTGCCTCGCCCTCGATGTTCCACCCTCGACCGAGGGCGAGGCAAGCCTCGCCTGTACTGGCTGGTGCAAGACCGAAATCCGCTCATGCGAATTTCGGTCGCGCGAAGATCCCAGAAGGCGTCCGCTTCGCGGCCGCTACGCCGCGGCCGGCTCGGCGGCGAGCTCGCCGCACACGGCGCGCGCCGTTTCCACGAATGCTTCAGCGGCCGGGCTGCGATGGCGGTCCCGATGCCACACGAGCCCGATCACCCTCGGCGGGATCCGGCCCAACAGGTCGATGACGACGACATTCGGGTCGTCCTCGTCGACGGTCAGAAGCGGCGAGACGCTGACACCGACTCCGGCGCCGACGAGCCCCTGGACGGTGCCGTTGTTGTCGGAGCGAAACACCACGTTCGGCACGCGTCCGCTCGAGGCGAGCTGCGACTCCACGTGGTTCATCGCGGCGCAATAGCTGAAGCCGACGAGCGGCTGGAGCGAGATCTCCTTCAGCGTCGGCGTGCGCTCCAGAGCCGCGAGCGGCGACCCGGCTGGAACCACGAGCACGTAAGGGTCGGTGAGGAGCTCCGTCCACTCGTACGGACCGGTGTCGACGGGGAGCGTCCAGAACGTGACGTCGAGCTCGCCCCGCTCGACCATCTCCAGAAGCTCCTCCTCGTTCACCGACTCGCGGAGAACGATCTCGACACCGGGGCGCGTCTCGGTGAAGCGGCGCAGCAGCGTCGGAAGGACTCTTGCGCCGACGCTCTGAAAGGTTCCAACGCGGAGCCGTCCGCTGTCCCCGGCCTCGAGCGCCAGCATGTCGGCCTTCGCCGCGAGCAAGCGTGCGTGGATCGCCTCGGCGTGACGCAGAAGGATCTGACCGGCCTCGGTCAGCGAGATGGGGCGGGGGCCACCGGGCCGCTCGATGAGGCGGAGGCCGACGATCCGCTCCAGAGTCGCGATCTGCTGCGAGATCGCGGACTGCGTGTAGCCGAGACTCTCGGCGGCTTTGCCGAACGAGCCCACGTTCGCGATCGTCTTGAGCGCCACCAGATGACGGAGATCGAGTCCCATCCAGCGATCAGCCTCCATGATCGAATGCTAGCAATCAACCAAATCGCCTAATACAGCATGGTGACTGTCACCGGGACGGTGACTGTCACCAGCGTTCGCCTTCCACGGCTCCCCGCAGCGCTACCCTCCGGTAATGAGCTCGATCGATCTCCGGCGGCTCGGGCTCCGGCCGGGCGAGGTGCGGAGCGAGCATCTCGACGTCGAGCTCGATCCGTTCCTGCTCGGCGGGCAGCGCTACGAAGCTCATCCCGAGACGATTCCGGTCGACGTCGAGATCACGCAGGCGACCAGCACGACGGTTTTCGACCTGCGGCTCCACGCGAAGCTTGCGGGGCCGTGCATGCGCTGCCTCGGGTACGCGGAGGTCGAGGTCGACGCGACGGCAAGGGAGTTCTACGACCCAGCGGCGCCACCCGCGGATGTCCTTCGCTCCGACTACGTCGTCGACGACCGGTTCGAGGTCGGCGCCTGGGCACGCGACGCGATTGGCCTGGCTCTGCCCGAGCAGATCCTCTGCCGGCGCGATTGCGCAGGGCTCTGCCCCGTGTGCGGAAAGGATTTGAACGCCGAGCCGCACGAGCACACCGAGCGCAATGCGGATCCGCGCTGGGCGCCGCTCGAGGAGCTCAGAGACCGGCTGTAGGGGCGAGGCATGCCTCGCCCCTACGACCACCGGCGTGCAACGGTTAGATGACAGTCACCATGCGTCAGCTGCCGGCGGCTGTGGTTTTCCCCTGGACGAGGCGGTAACCCGCGACACCTCCGAGCGACGGATCCCCCGACCGGTAGGCCTTGACGAAGAACTGAACGTTGCCCTGTTTGCGGAGCGGGAACGCTGCGAGAGGCTGCAGCCGGAACGTCACCCAGCCGTCC
>Ga0136614_10002150_pt1 | contig 12141 bp, 8 predicted proteins | sample AntDrymUQ2792106_2_FD_106643 | JGI IMG/M metagenome (GOLD analysis project Ga0136614, IMG submission 106643) | Polar desert sand microbial communities from Dry Valleys, Antarctica - metaG UQ279 (21.06) | ecosystem: Environmental > Terrestrial > Soil > Desert | place: Antarctica: Dry Valley...
GCCGAGCTTGAAAGCCTCGCGCGCCGTCTCCACCGTAGCGAAGGCCGTCATCATCACCACCGCCACTTCGGGCGACAACTCGCGCGCGGCCCGCAACAATTCAATGCCGCCCATGTCCGGCATCCGCACGTCCGAGACGATCAGATCAGCCGCCTCTTCACGCAACAGTTCTAAAGCCTTCCTGCCGTTCTCCACCGCGCGGACATTGTGGCCTTCACGTTTGAAGATTAAAGATAGAACTTGGCGAATGCCTTGTTCGTCGTCAGCGATTAGTATCTTGGACATAAGGGTGTTGGCCGAGTAGTTACTAAGAAAAATGAAGAATGATCCTTGCGGCACAGCCGCAGAACATTTAACTCTGTTTGCTCTCTGCTCCCTTGCTTTCCGGCAACTCAATCGTAATCGTCGTGCCATACTCTTCGCGGCTGCGGACGTTCAGTGTACCACCGTGATCGCGGACGATTTGATAGACAATTGATAATCCCAGTCCAGTGCCGCCGGTAGTCGAAGAGGTGAACGGCTCGAATAATCGTTCGACCTGTTTGGGCGACATGCCGCAGCCGGTGTCGGCGAAGATGATCCGCAGCCGCCCGTCGTCGTGATCGTCGCCGGACGGCGCGGCGGGTTGAATCTCGGCGCGCAGCGTGCCACCTTCGGGCATCGCGCGTAGGGCGTTGCGCGCGAGATTCCAGAACACCTGTTTCAGTCCCGAGGCATCGGCTAATGCTAACGCCGGTTCATCGACCACGTTCACCTCAAGTTGATGATCGTCGCGGATGTCCGGGCTATTTCGCAGCAGCGCGAACGTCTCGCGCAAAGGCTCGCGCACATCTGTCTCGACGAGGGCGAGCGGGCGCGGGCGCGCATAGGTCAAATAGTCGGTGATGATCCGGTTGATGCGGTCGGATTCGCGAAGAATGATCTCCATCAGTTCGGCCTGCGCTGAGTCGCCGTTGATCTCGGCATTGAGGACTTGAATCGACCCGCGCATCGCCGCTAGCGGATTGCGGATTTCGTGCGCGATGCCGGCGGCGACCCGCCCGACCGCCGCCAGCCGATCCTGCCGCCGCGAAGTTTCTTCGAGCGCGCGCACTTGCGTCAAATCTTGAAAAGTGATGATCAGTCCCGTCGTCTCGCCGCCTTCTGAATAAAGCGGCGAGAGGCTATAGCCGAGCCGCAAGCGAAAGCCTTCGGCAGTCAAGCAGTCGGCTTCGAGTCGCGGATTTTTTCTGTTCTCGTCCGGCGCGTGTAGCACGTGTGCTATCTGTTCGCGAATGTTGCCGAAAAGGATCGAAGCGTCTTGGCCGCGCATCATCTCGGCTTTGTAGCCGGTGATTTCTTCAGCGGCGGCATTGAACGAATAGATGCGGCCCTGTAGATCGGTAGTGACGAGACCGGAGCGGATCGATTCGATGATCCGCTCGTGCAGCGCGCGCAGATTGGCGAGTGCGTGCGTGGCTTCAATCAATTCTACATCGGAGCGCGTCTGCCGCTCGGCCAGCCGCGCGGCCAAGAGGCCAACGACGAGAAACGCAACGTCGTACAGCCCGATGGTCGTGAGCGTGTCGGAGAACCGCTCGCGGGCAAATGCGATGGCGGGCGCGTCCCCGCCTTGCAGCCAGCCGAACGTGCCGGCCAGCGTCACCGCCGTGTAACTGAGCGCGCAGCCGAGCGCCGTGATGGGCGCGCCCCTCGGGCCTAAGAAAATTCCGGCCAGCGCGATGATCACGATGTAGAGCGTGACGAATGGCGAATGCAGATCATTCTGCGCGCCTATCAACCACGTCAGCAGCGAGATGTCTAAGAAGAACTGTGTCCCGGCTTGTTTCGACAGCGACACGCCGGAGAAGCGCAGCAGGATCGCGTAGATGCCGCAGAGCAGCAACGCCGCCCGCCCGACCGCGAGCGAAGGTTGCCATGCGCCAGCCAGCGCGTTTGTCGCCGCCTGCGTTCCCGAAAGGCTAATCAGCAGCAACCCACACGCGACTGCCGCACGCCCTAAGATCAGCCACCAGAGCCGCCGTCGCCGAGCCCCGGTCAACGCTTCTGCCTTCGCCTCACGCTCCCGCATCACGCTTAAGCCTAGCATAAAAGGGAAGCGGGCGGAGTGATCAAACAGGAGGCAGACGGCAGGAGCAGGAGGCAGGGGCAGACGGCAGGAGGCAGAAGACAGTAAGCAGTCAAGACTAGTTTAATTCCTGGCTGCCTTGTGCCTTCTGCCGTCTGCCTCTTGCTCCTGCTTCCTGTCTTGCGGGGTGTGATAATCTCACGAGTCCCGATTGAGGAGAAAAATGGATGCCCAAATTCAGAAAGAAGCCTGTCCCTGTTCGTATTGAGCCGGTGACGGAAGCGCGGAGGATCAAAACCAAAGAAGGCTCGCAGGAGATCAAACCGGGACAGTATCTCGCCACCGGCGTGCGGGGCGAGCAATATGCTTTCGCGCCAGATGTCTTCGAGACTTACGAGCCAATGGCCGAACGGCCCGGCTATTACGTCAAGCATCGTGATACCACGGTCGAAGCTGTGCGACTGGCTTTCCCCATCGATCTGCACCGGCCCGGCTGGGAACACAGCGGCAAGGCCGGCGACTGGCTGATCACGCGCACGCCGGAAGACCAGTACATCTGCGACGCCGAAATTTTTGCGGAATCTTACGAGCTGGTCGTTGATGCTGAAAGTATTGAAGGAGTTTAGCGCATGAAGATCATCATCAGCGGCGCGACCGGCCTCGTCGGCTCCGCCCTTGTGCCGGTGCTGCTCGCAGATGGTCATCAAGTCACGCGTCTAGTGCGGCAGCAAGGTCAGGCACAGCCCAAGCCCGGCACGAACGAAGCACTGTGGAATCCCACGACCGGGCAGATCGACGCCGGCGCGCTCGAAGGCCACGATGGAGTGGTGCATCTCGCCGGTGAGAATGTCGCCGACGGGCGTTGGACTGAAGAGAAGAAGCGGCGCATCCGCGACAGTCGTGTGAAGGGGACCAAACTCTTGGCCGAGACAGTCGCGCGGTTCGACGCGCCGCCCAGAGTTTTCATCTCTGCTTCGGCCATCGGGTTTTACGGTGATCGTGGCGCAGAACTCGTCAACGAAGACAGCGCGCCGGGCGCGGACTTTCTGTCCGGCGTGTGCCGCGAATGGGAAGCGGCGGCGGATGCGGCGCGGCAGGCCGGAATGCGCGTCGTGCATTTGCGGATCGGGGTTGTGTTGAGCGGCAAGGGCGGCGCGCTGGCAAAGATGCTCACGCCGTTCAAGTTGGGCGCGGGCGGAAAAGTCGGGAGCGGCGAGCAGTACATGAGTTGGATCGCGCTCGACGACGTGATCGGCGCGATCAAGCACGCGCTCGGCAACGAGCAGATCGCCGGGCCGGTCAACCTCGTCGCACCGGGGGCAGCGACGAACGCCGAGTTCACCAAGACGCTCGGCGGAGTCTTGGGCCGCCCGACGCTCTTGCCCGTCCCCGCATTCGCCGCGCGGCTCGCGTTCGGCGAAATGGCCGACGCGCTGTTACTCAGCAGCGCTCGCGTCGAACCATCGCGCTTGAACGCGACCGGCTATCAATTTCAATATCCACACCTCGAAGGCGCGCTCCGGCACGCGCTGAAATAGGAGAGAAGAAGTGATGAATGCGAAATGATGAATGATGAATGTAATGAAGCGCCGTCGTGATCTTCATCATTCATCATTTCGCATTCATCATTCCTCTGTAAAGACACATGAAGCTCAATCGTTTGGCCGCTTTCGCGTGGGGCGTGGTGGCTTGGAATTTGTTGGTGATTGTGTGGGGTGCGTATGTGCGCGCTTCGGTGTCGGGCGATGGGTGCGGCAGCCATTGGCCGCTGTGCAACGGCGAGGTGATTCCCGACACCGGATTGGCGAAAACTCTGATTGAGTTGACACATCGTTTGACGAGCGGCGTCGCGCTCGTCCTCGTGCTGGCATTGGTCATCCGTGCGGTTCGCGCTTATCCGAAATGGCATCGTGTCCGGCGCGGCGCGGTGTGGTCGTTGATCTTTATTTTGATCGAGGCGTTGATCGGCGCAGCGTTGGTGCGTTTCGAGTTGGTGGCGGACAACGCTTCGATGACGCGCGCAGTTGTGATGTCTGTTCATTTAGTGAACACATTCTTGCTGTTGGGTGCGCTGTCTTTGACAGCTTGGTGGGCGGGCGGCGCTCCCGCGCTGAAGTTGCGCGGGCAGGGAATAGCGAGCGCGTTGCTGGCGGTCGGGTTGTTCGGCATGATCCTGCTTGCCGCGAGCGGAGCGGTGGCGGCTTTGGGCGACACGTTGTTTCCGGCCACATCGCTTGCCGAAGCCTTCAAGCAAGACATGTCGCCGACGGCGCACATTCTCTTGCGCCTGCGCGTGCTGCATCCGACGTTGGCCGTGCTGGTCGGTTGTTACATTCTCGTGACAGCTTCTTACGTCAGCAATTTCTTGCGGCCCGGCTTGTGGACGAAGCGGCTGATGTCGGCGCTGGTCGCGCTCTTGTTGACGCAACTGGCCGCCGGCTTGCTGAATGTGTACCTGCTCGCGCCCATCCCGTTGCAATTGCTTCATTTATTTTTGGCCGATGCGTTGTGGATCGCGCTAATCCTTTTCGCGGCGTCGTCGTTGACTGATCGTGCGGCTGAACACGAGGCGGCTGTCGTGAATTTAAGTCCGGCGGTTGAACACTGATTCCTAACACTGATGGGCAAACTCGACGGACAAATGATCATTGTGACGGGCGCGTCGTCCGGCATTGGCGAGGCGACGGCGCGACGTTTGGCGCGGGCAGGCGCTTACGTCGCGCTGGCCGCGCGGCGGCTGGAGCGGTTGGAGACGATCAAGCGTCAGATCGAGGCGAGCGGTGGTCGAGCAATCGCGGTTGCGGCGGACATTACTGCGGCGGCGGATAGGGAGCGTTTGATCGCGGAGTCGTCGCGCGCGGGCGGGCGGATCGACGCGCTGGTGAATAACGCGGGGTTCGGGCAGCGCGGCCCGCTCGAACTGGTCCCCGTCGAGAACATCCGGCAAAATTTTGAGTTGAATTTATTCTCGCTGATCGCGTTGACGCAACTTGTGATTCCGCGAATGCGCGAGCGGGGCGGCGGTCGGATCGTCAATGTCGGGTCGGTGGCCGGTCGGATCGCGCGCCCGCTCTCATCCGTCTATGACGCGACGAAGCACGCGCTGGAAGCTATCTCGGACGGGCTGCGCGGCGAGCTGGCCCCGTTCGGGATCAAAGTGATTCTGATCGAGCCGGGCTTTATCCTGACCGAGTTCCAGCAGGTGGCGAATGAAGTCTCACGCGAGGTGACGGAAGACGCCGGGCCTTACGCGCCGTTCGTCGCGGCTTTCGAGCGCGGCTATGACCGCACGCGCCGGATCGCCGGGCAACCCGACGACATTGCCAAATTGATCGAATGCGCGCTGCTTGCCGAGCATCCACGTGCGCGTTATGCCGGTCCCGGCCACGCGCGCGTCGCCCTCGCGCTCAAAAAGTTTCTGCCTGAAAGATTGTTCGATTACGTCTTGAATCGGCAGGTGGCTCCTATGAAAGCAAAAGGCCAAATTATCCGCGAAGTGGATTAGTGTTCAGGGTTGTACGGGTTATGAACAGTCAAAAAGAAGGTTGACAGGTCGCGTGTTGTGAACTAAATTACCGGCACTTGGTACAAATCAATAGGAAGCTGTTCACGCACTTCCCTACAACACTTGGGACAGTAGCCGTGCGAAGAGTCAAACACGTGGCTCTCTACAGTTGTCGGTGATGATCACACCGCTTCCGCAAAATTGAGCCGGGGCTTCCCGGCTCGCGAGAACGCCCTTCACAGGAATTAAACCTGTGAAGGGCGATGTCGTTTTTGGACGATGGACGATAGACCATAGACGATGGATAAAGCAGGTCGTGTTCTATCCATCGTCTATGGTCTATCGTCCATCGTCCATTCTGGCGTAGATCGGATTAGAAATAATCCACGGCCTTTCATTGAGCGGGGCGGGCAGTTGCGGCAAGTAAACTTCGACGCGATAGACGCCCGGTTGATTGATCTTCCATTCGTGCCTCACAGTCTCTTTCTCTTCGGAAAAAAGCTGTCCATCTTTCATTAACCGGATGCGGCTTGGCAAAGGCGTTTGGACATGCAGGTTGGTTTCGCCCGCCGTTAGCGTGATCTCGTCGCCCATTAACTTTTCTTCCGCGCCGTTCGTCACCGTGAAGCGAAAGCCGGTCGCATCTGAGAGCAGATCGAAAGAGACATAAGCGTGTCCTTGTGCGATGGCTGAGAGCAGGCGCTCGCGTGTGAGCGGCTGATCGCGGGGCAGCAGGACGTGTGTGCGGACGACTTGAAAGCTGCGCTCGTATGGATCGAGTTTCAATTGCAGGATGGGCCTGCCGGTCAGTTCTTGGAAGCTGAGGCCGATGTTGGCGTGCGCGTCGTTGCCGGCGATGGCGACGACGCGGCGGCCCGGTTGCGCGGTCAGTTCGTCCCATCTTTTCAGAGTCTCGTCCGGGCTGTCGTAAAACCTCGTCCAGAGCAGCGAGGCATAGTTGCGGTAGGACCAGAGGCCGACGAAAAAGAGCGAGAGGCGGTTGATATTTTTAGCGTCGGCGTGAAGGTTATAAATCTCCATGCCGTCGAAATTGGCGGTCGTCTGCCAGCCGGTGTAAGTCTCCGGGTGCGCGACGAAGACTAATTGCCCGGCGGCCTTCGCGCGGTCAATGATCGCTTGGGACGAAGATGCGCTGGCCGGTGCCGGTTCGTTGATGGGCGGTATCGTGTCGCTGCCGCCAAACGTCAGAAAACGATCCTGCGCCGACTCGCTCGTTTCGTTGCCGTCCACGAACAGCACGCCGCCATGCGTGCCGCGCAAAGTCACCGCGCGTGTGTCGAAGTGTGCGGACGGATGTTCGGCCATCACGACGAAATCGAGGCGGTTGCTCTGCGCGGCCTCAATAATCTCGGCCAACGTGCCGGGACTATGGCCGCCGAGAAATGAGTGGACGTGAATCACGCCTTTGTAATCGGCATGATTGTCCAACTGATCTACTGCGCGCTGTGAGTTCAATTCTGCGATCTTCGCGCTCAAACGGCCAAGCTGATAACGTCGGTAAATAAACGGCGCTTGCGTCGCCAAAAGGATGACGAAGAGGACGAGCGCCAATTTCAGCAAGCGTCTCAACAATAAAGCAAACGATGGGCGATGAGCGATGAGCGATGAGTGAGATGAACGAAAGGCAATTTATCTTTCATTCATCACTCATCGTTCCGCGTTCATCGTTTCGATTTTCGTCCTCGAAATCGACTGACGCGACATGCTCGGCGAGTTCGCGTCCGAGCGCGGCGACCTCTTGGTGTTGCGGGTGGTCTGTGTACGCGTCTAGCCCGGCGCGCTCGCGGAAGACAGCGACGAGGCCGAGATCGTAAGAGCGCGGTAGCCGCAAGACGTCGAAGCCGACGACAAAACTCACAATTTCAGGGATGACGCCGGGCAATGCGCGCAAACGCGCTGCATGAGCTTCACGCTCGGCCTGCGAAACTTCAGAGCGGTATTTCCAGATAACGATGTGTGTCAGCATAAATTCGGGAATGGTGAGTGCGAAATGATGGATGCAAGACAGACCGCTTCTCATTCATCATTCCGCACTCATCATTTTTTTTCAGCGCCGATGCGTCCGGCGAGGCTGGCGACGACGGTGATTAACTCGGTCGGCTCGACCGGCTTCGGGATGTGCAGTTGAAAGCCGGCGAGTAAAACGCGCTTGCGGTCTTCGGCGCTGGCATAGGCCGTCAGGGCGGCGGCAGGCGTGCGCCCGCCCCGCTCTGCGGGTAACGCCCGGACTTTGCGGATCAGCGAGTAGCCGTCTTCGCCCGGCATTCCGATGTCGGAGAGCAGCACATCCGGTCTCACTTCTGCGAGCAGGCGCAAGGCTTCGGTGGCGGAAGCGGCGGTCAAGATTTTGGCCCCACAACGTTCGAGAACAACGGTGAGCAACTGCCGCGCGTCCGGCTCGTCGTCCACGACAAGTACCCGCACGCCGTCCAGTTCCGGCGGGCATTCAATCTTGATCCCCTCTTCGGCTTGCGGATGACGGCGCTTTTCGTCGCCCGGCTCGTGGTGGACGATCATCAACGGCAATTTCACCGTGAACGTTGCGCCGCGTCCTTCGCCGCCGCTGGCGACGCTGACCGTGCCGCCGTGCATCTCGACGAGCTGGCGCACGATTGCCAAGCCTAAGCCTAAGCCCCCATGCTTGCGCGTGGTCGAAGCGTCGGCTTGGCGGAAGCGCTCAAAGACGTAGGGCAGAAACTCGTCGCAGATGCCTTGCCCGGTATCGCTGACGACGATCTCGACGTGCGAGTTGATGCGCTCAAGGCGCACTTGCACGCGCCCGCCTTTGGGTGTGAACTTGATGGCGTTTGAAAGTAGATTCCAGACGATCTGTTGCAAGCGATCTGGATCGCCGGAGACAGCGCTGGCGATAGGATCGAGGACAGGTTGCAGACGAATGCCTTTGGCCTCTGCCGCCGGGCGCACAGCTTCGATGGCCGAGTTGATGACTACGACGAGTTCGACCGGGCGGACGTTCAACCGGAGTTTGCCGGTGATGATGCGCGACACATCCATCAAATCTTCGATGAGCTGCTGTTGCGCCTGCGCGTTACGCTCGATGGTGTTGAGCGCGCTTTTTATCACGCTCGCGTCAAGCCGGTTGTCTTGGAGCATTCGCGCCCAGCCGAGAATCGCCGTTAGCGGCGTTCGTAGTTCGTGAGAGACAGTAGCGAGAAATTCATCTTTCAAGCGGTTGGCCTGTTCCGCTTCGGCGCGCGCCGTCTGTTCGGCGGCCAACAACCGTTCGCGCTCTTCGCCAGCCCGCACTTGGTCGTCAATGTCGGTGTTCGAGCCGATCCACTTCAGGACGTTGCCTTCAGCATCGCGCATTGCATGGGCGCGGCTCAAGTGCCAGCGCCAAGCGCCATCCGCACGGCGGAAGCGATGCTCGAACTGAAATAGCTCGCCCGTGTCAATCGAGTGCTGCCAGACGCGGACGTTCTCTGCCACATCGCTGGGATGGATGAACTGCGTCCAGCCCCAATCTCTGATCTGCACGAACGAGAGGCCGGTGAAGTCCGTCCACTGCCGGTTGAAGTAATCCACCTCGCCGTTCGGCTTGGCCGTGAAGATCTTCTGCGGCATCGACTCGGCCATGAAGCGAAAACGCTCTTCGCTCTCGCGCACCGCCTCTTCGACCCGCTTGCGCTCAATCCCAAGCGCGATCCCCTTCGCCACCGATGCCATCGCCGCCAACGCTTCATCGGCCAGCGGGTGACGGGCAAACATTGCCATCACTCCCACCAACCGATCTTCGACGATCAAGGGATAACCGGCGAAGGCGACCATCCCTTCGCGCCGCGCCCATTCCTGATCGCTGACGCGCGGATCGCCGACCACTTCGTTGGTCAGATGAGGCTGGCGCTCTTGGGCAATGAGGCCGATCTTGAATTGGCCCACGGGGACGCGCGAATGCGGGCCGTCGCGATGCGTGTATATTCCGGCGCTGGCCTGCAACTCCAACATGTTCTCCGGTTCGTTGAGCGTCCAGATGCGGGCGAAGGCCGCGTCCATGTGGCGCACCATCGTTTCGGCGCAACGTTGCAAGATGTCCCGCAAACTATCACTGCGGGTTAGCGCTGTGCCAATATCCGCCGCCAGCAAGGCCATCTTCTCGCTCTCGATCAGAGCTTCCTCTGCCTGCTTGCGCTCGGTGATGTCGATGACCGAGCCGATGTAGCCGAGAAACTCGCCGGCGGGGCCGAAGCGCGGCGCGGCGGAATCAATCGTCCAAGCGTAGGAGCCGTCCTTGCACCGCAGACGGTATTCGAGCCGGAAGGCTTTGCGCTTCTCGTTGGCGGCGAGGAAGATTTTTTTGGCGGACTCGATGTCTTCGGGGTGCGTTGCGTCCAGCCAGCCGAAGCCGAGTCCGGTTTCCGGCGTCTGCCCGGTGAACTTGTACCAAGACTTGCTCAAGTAAGTGCAACTCGCATCTGGCTCCGTCACCCAAATCATCACCGGCGCGTTGTCGGCTAAGTTGCGGAACCGCTCTTCAGACTCGCGCAACTCTGCTTCGGCCTGCACCATTGCCGTGTTGTCGCGCATCAACTTCGACAGCCCGCGCGAATTGCCCGCTTCGTCCCGGATCGCCGTCATTACTCCGTCGGCCCAGAAGCGCGAGCCGTCTTTCCGCACGTGCCAGCGTTTATCGTCGGCGCGTCCGGTCTCGAGGGCCGTGCGTAATTCCTGCTCTGTTTTTCCGCCGGCGATGTCTTCCGGCGTGAAAATCCGGTGGAGCTTGTGGCCGATGACTTCTGCTTCTTTGTAACCGAGCAATCGCTCCGCGCCGAGATTCCAACTCGTGATGCGCCCCTCTGTGTCCATCATAAAAATGGCATAGTCGCGAACGCCTTCCACCAGCAAACGAAAACGCTCTTCCGACTGGCGCGAGGCGGCTTCATGCTCGCGCGACTCCAGCGTGCCTGCTTTGGCGCGGCGTGTCATGTCGTGCAGCGTCTGGCTGAGGTAAGAGATCACAATACCGAGCAGCACGAACAAACCCACCCGCACGCCGTCGCGCGGATCGCTGAAACCAATCTCGTTGTATGGCGCGATGAAGAAAAACTTGCCCGCCAACGCGCTCAAAAATGTCGCCAGCAGGCCCGGTCCCAAACCGCCGTACCACGCGCTCGCCATCACCGCGAAGGTGAACAGCAATAACGGCGCTTGCTCTTGCAACGCCGGCCAGAGCAGCCATCTGATCGCCAACACCAACGCGACGGCCAACACCGCTACCAACCACCGCAGCCCACGGCTTGCCGTTTCACTCGCTTTGTCACTCTCGTCAGAACTATCGTTCATACTGGAGAAACTCTTCATGCTTGATCCCTCTACGGCAGACGCGCCCGACGCCTCCGGTGTCAGCGAAAGGGAAGTGAAGAACGACTGCCAACGGAAACTTGGGGGCAGTAATCTTTACAACAAAAGGAAATTTCACGCAAAGACGCAAAGGGCGCAAAGAGCGGCGCGGTGTTATGTAAGTTTGGCAGTTTGTTCATTGAGCAGTTCCCACGCGCGGCGCACGTGTTCTTCGGTGGTGCGAATGTTGCCGATGGCGAGACGGAGCGTGAGTTTGTCGTCGAGGCGCGTGTGCGAAAGGAACATCTCGCCGGTCGAGTTGGCGGCGTGCATGAGTCGTTCGTTCAAAGCGTCGAGCCGTGCCGCGCGTTCGTCGTCTGTCTCGCCGTCAACCGCCGGGCAAGCCCGGAAACAAACAAGACTCAAGGGAACAGGCGCGAGCCGTTCCCAATTGGGCGCGGCCTCGATCCATGAGGCGAAGAGACGCGCGAGGCGGCAATGTTCGCGAATGCGTGCGGCCAGTCCTTCGTGGCCGAAGTAACGGATGATCATCCAGAGTTTTAAGGCACGAAAGCGGCGGCCCAATTGAATGCCGTAGTCCGAGCCGCTACGGATCGTCTCGGCTTCGGGCGTCCGCAGATATTCGGGAACGAGCGAAAAGGCGCGGCGCAGCACGTCTATGCGGCGGCAATATAAGACCGAAAGATCGAATGGTGTGAAGAGCCACTTGTGCGGGTTGGTTGTCAGCGAGTCGGCGCGCTCGCTGCCGGCGATGATGTATTGCAACTCCGGCACGACGGCAGCCGAGCCAGCGTAAGCCGCATCGACGTGCAGCCACAGTTGATGACGCTCGCACACATCGGCAATCGCCGGCACGGGATCGATGCTCGAAGTGGAAGTCGTGCCGACGGTGGCGACGACGCAGAAAGGAAGATGGCCGGCAGGCTTGTCTTCATCAATCGCCCGCGCCAGAGCTTCAGCGTCCATCCGAAATTCCGCGTCTGTTGGAATCTTGCGAAGCGATTTTTGTCCGAGTCCGAGCGTGATGATCGCTTTCTCGATTGACGAGTGCGCTTGCTCCGAAGCATAGACGCGCAGCAACGGCAAATCATTCCTGCCGCTCAGTCCCTCTTCGCGGATGCGTAAATCCAAATTCTCGCGCGCAGCGGCGATGGCGTGTAGGCTCGAAACCGAAGCCGTGTCGTAAATGAGGCCGTCGAACTCGGCGGGCAAATTCATCATCTGCCGC
>Ga0136614_10002151_pt1 | contig 12137 bp, 12 predicted proteins | sample AntDrymUQ2792106_2_FD_106643 | JGI IMG/M metagenome (GOLD analysis project Ga0136614, IMG submission 106643) | Polar desert sand microbial communities from Dry Valleys, Antarctica - metaG UQ279 (21.06) | ecosystem: Environmental > Terrestrial > Soil > Desert | place: Antarctica: Dry Valley...
CCGCACCGGTGCGCTGATCTGCATCGGAGACACCGAGGAGCTGTCGTTCCTCTACTCGGGTGGCCTGAAGCTCGACGTGGACTATGCCCCGGCGCTGCTGTTCCAGCTGGCGAAGATGGACGGGGCAATCATCCTCTCCTCCAACGGGACGAAGATCGGCTGGGCCAACGTCCAGCTCATGCCCGATCCCACCATCCTCTCTCTGGAGACCGGCACCCGCCACCGCACGGCCGAGCGAGTGTCCAAGCAGACCGGCGCGCTCGTGATCGCCATCTCGGCCGCTCGCAACGTGGTCTCCCTCTATCTGGACGGCGCCAAGTACGTCCTCGAGGACATCCCCGTGGTGCTGGCCAAGGCCAACCAGGCACTTGCCACACTCGACAAGTACCGCAGCCGCCTCGACCAAGTCTCCACGCGGCTCACCGCGCTGGAGTTCGAGGGCGGCGTGACGCTTCACGACGTCCTCACCGTAGTCCAGCGCTCCGAGCTGGTCACACGCATGGCGGTGGAGATCGAGCGCTTCATCGTCGAGCTGGGCGCGGAGGGGCGCCTGATCGAGATGCAGCTGGAAGAGACGATGGTGGGCGTGGCCGGCGACAAGGCCGCGCTCGTGCGTGACTACATCTCCGAGCCGGGGGACGAGAGCCACGCCGGCGTGCTCGATTCGCTCGCGCGGCTGCCACACCAGGATCTGCTGGACTTCGGTCGGCTGGCCGAGCTGCTCGGACACGACCGCAAGCTCAACACCCTCGACCATCCCGCGTCTCCCCGAGGACATCGCGTGCTGGGCCGCATTCCCAGGCTGCCCAAGCTGGTGGTGCAGGACATCGTGGCCGAGTTCGGCGGGCTCGACGAGATTCTCGCCGCGAGCGATGGCGAGCTCGAGGCCATCAGCGGCGTGGGCGACATGAGGGCGAAGGACATCCGCGAGGGCCTCCGGCGGCTGCAGGAGGTCAACCTCGTGGATCGGTACCTACAAACGTGACAAGGCGCCCGGGGCACGATGCCCGTGGGCTTTCAACTAGGAGGAAGTCATTTCCGAAACCGTGGAGCAAGAGATCGAGGACCTCGAGATCACCCGTGAGATCCCCAACATCGACTACGAGGTAGGGGATCACGTCGTATATCCGCACCACGGGGCGGGCAAGGTTCTCAAGAAGGAGCCGAAGATGATGCTGGGCGAGAGGCGGGACTACCTAACGATCCAGATCCTTCACAACGACATGACGGTGATGGTTCCCTGTGAGAACGCCGGCCGGGCAGGACTGCGGCGCGTCATCGGGGAGGAAGCGGTGGCCAAGGTGCTGTCCGTGCTCCGCGACGAGGTGAGCCAGATGCCCAAGAACTGGAACCGTCGCTTCAAGCACAACCGTGAGAAGATCAAGACCGGCGACGTGTACGAGCTGGCCGAGGTCGTCCGCAACCTCGCCATCCGGGAGTCTGAGAAGGGGCTCTCGACCGGCGAGAAGCAGATGTACACGCGCGCCAAGAAGATCCTCGCCTCCGAGCTGATGTACGCACTGGAGATGGAGGAGGACGGTGCCGAGGAACACCTGGACTCACTCATCGAGGAGGCCCACGCGGGGCGGATGGCCGAGCCCGCAACGGCGTAAAGGGCCCTCAGCGCACTCGCGGCCGGTCGCTCCGTCTGGCTAGGAAGCAGGGTCGAAGCCTTGCTGGGGCAATGCGAGACCCGATGACAACGCCAGACGGAGGCGAGCGGCCGCGAGTCGTCGGCATCATTGCCGCCGGCGGCAGTGGCGAACGCCTTGGGGCAGATGGCCCCAAGGCGTTCGTCTTTCTGGCCGGCCGCCCGATGGTGGATTGGAGCCACGATGTGCTCGCCGCTGTGTGCGACCGTGTGGTCGTGGCAGTACCGGCCGGGTACGAGGACGATGGGCCCGACCGCATCGTGGGTGGCGTGTCGCGGTCGGCGTCTGTCCGCAATGCGGTTGTGACCGCGCCCGAGGCAACGGTCTTCGTGGTTCACGATGCGGCGCGGCCGCTCATCGACCACGATCTGATCGAGCGGTGTGTCGAGCCGCTCCAAGCGTTCGACGGCGCCGTGGCGGCGGTGCGGTTGACGGACACGGTGAAGCAGGCGGACGGTGCAGGGCGGGTCATGGCAACGCTTGATCGCTCAACGCTGTGGACCGTGCAGACCCCGCAGGCTTTCAGGGCGGTGGCTCTGCGCGCCGCGCTCGAGGTGGACGAGGCGCTGCTGGCGTCCGCGTCCGACGATGCGTCCCTCGTCGAGCGCGCCGGCGGGAGAGTGGCAATCGTGGAGGGCCACCCCTCGAATCTGAAAATCACGTCTCCCCTCGACCTCGCGATCGCGCACAGGTTGATTGAGGAGGTGCCTCGAGGTGTATAGTGGTGTACGTGGCTCGGACCAACATCGATATCGATGAAGCAGTAATCGGTCGCGTGATGGACCGGTACCAACTGGCCACCAAGCGCGAGGCCGTGGACTACGCGCTGCGACAGCTCGACGTCGAGCCGATGTCGCTGGAAGAGGCCTTGGCGATGGAGGGCTCCGGCTGGGGCGGCAATCTCGACGAGATGCGCTCCGGCGGCGAGGCGCCGGACCTCTCGGATGTCGAGCTGGACGATTGATCCTCGCGGATACCTCGGCTTGGGTCGAGTATCTGCGCAAGACCGGCACTGACGCGAACCTGCGCATGCGTGGCCTGTTCGAGGGTCGCGACTTGGCGATCACCGACATCGTCCTCATGGAAGTGCTCGCCGGCGCCCGTGACCACCGTGATCGTCGGAACCTGCATCGTCTCCTGGGTCGCTGCCCGTACCTGCGCACCGAAGCTCCGCTGGACTTCGAGCGAGCCGCCGATATCGGAGCGGCCTGCCGCCGCGGTGGCTCCGCCGTACGCCAGCTGACCGACTGCCTCATCGCCGCCGTGGCCATTAGGACCGGCGCCCGCGTCCTCCATGCCGATCGGGACTTCGAAACGATCGCCCGCTTCACGGCCCTTCAGCTGGACTAACCGGTGCTGACCGACTATCACGTACATCTGCGTCCCGACGAGGACGGCACCACCGCTGCCGAATACTTCACCGCCGCCAACGCCGAGCGCTACCGCGAGACCGCAGGCGAGCGGGGGATCACAGAGCTCGGGGTCGCCGAGCACGTGCACCGTTTCGCGCAGTCCCTGGAGGTGTGGACCCACCCGTCATGGCGCCAGAATGCCCACGACGACCTCGACGCGTACTGCGAGTTCGTCCGCGAGCAGACCGACCTGCGCCTGGGCATCGAGGCCGACTTCATCCCCGGGCGCGAGGACCGCATGGCCTCGCTGCTGGAGGCGCGCGAGTGGGACTACGTGCTGGGCTCGGTGCACTTCCTGCGCGACGAGGCAGTGGACATGCGCGGCGACTGGGACGTGTGGCGCTCGGCCGACCCTGACAAGGTCTGGCGGCGCTACTTCGAGACTCTCGGCGAGGCCGCCCGCTCGGGCATGTTCGACATCCTCGCCCACCCGGACCTGGTGAAGGTGTGGGGCGCTGACGCGCCTCAGCCGGAGGGCGACCTGCGCCGCTTCTACGAGCTGGCCATGGATGGCATCGCAGACTCCGACGTGGCGATAGAGGTCTCCACCGCAGGCCTGCGCAAGCCGGTCGGCGAGATCTACCCGGCGGCGGCGTTGCTGGAGATGTGCCTCGAGGCCGGGCGGCCCGTGGCGCTGTCGAGTGACGCCCACGTGCCCGAGGACCTCGGCCATGCCTACGACCAGGCGGTGGCGTGGCTGGCCGACGTGGGCGTGACCGAGCTGGCGGTGTTCGAGCGCCGCGAGCGAAGGCTGGAGCCGATCTGATGAGCGCGCGCTCGGGCATCGGCTACGACTCGCACCGTTTCGGCGAGGGCCGCCGCCTGATGCTGGGCGGGGTGGAGGTGCCCGAGGCCGAGCGTGGCCTGACCGGACATTCCGACGCCGACGTGCTCACCCACGCGGTGATCGACTCGCTCCTCGGCGCCGCGGGGCTCGGTGACATCGGGCTGCACTACCCCGACACCGACGAGCGGTGGCGCGATGCCGACTCGATCGCGCTTCTGCGGGAGGTCTGCCGGTTCCTGGGGGAGCACGGGTGGACAGTGCGCCACATCGACGCCAGCGTCATCTGCGAGGCCCCGAAGCTGGGCGTCCACCGTGACGCCATGCGAGCGAGCTTGGCCGACGCGGTCGGCGCTGCCCCACTCGAGGTGAACGTCAAGTTCACGACCAACGAGGGCATGGGCTTCGTGGGCCGCGGCGAGGGCATCGCCGCGCTGGCCGTGGCCACCGTCGAGCGCGAGGACTAGCTACGCCCAGGTCTGGCGGCGATTCACCTCCCAGCGCTCCGATTGTGCCGCCGCCTTGGCCAGCGTGTCCCGGCCCTGGTCGCTGCGGTGGGTGAACACCAAGCGGGAGGGGCCCAGCCAGCGCTGCCAGGCGCGGGCGAAGGCCTCGGCGCGCTCTTTGCGCCGGCCGAGCTCTGCAGGAACCGCATGCCAGTGCTCGAGGTAGCCGCCGCGCGTCAGCCGCTGAGGCGAAAGGGGCGCCACGCGGCGGGCGGCCAGCCGCGAGACGAGGTAACGGGGAGCGGCCACCTCTCCCAGCAGCTCGTCCATCGCGGCGGCGAAGCGGGCGCTTTCCTCGCGATCGGCCGTCCGGAGCCGGCAGCGCAGGTATCCGGACGGACGCGGCTCGATGCTGAGCGACGCGGCGGCGGCGGTGCTCAGATCGCCGACATCGACCATGGCCTCGCATACGGCATGAGCGGCCAGGTCGAGCGGCGCCACCTGCGGGAGCCGCGCGCGCGCCCTGGCTGACCTGACGCCAGCCCATGCGAGCGTGAGGGGAGACATGATTGCGCCCGTCGCCACCAGGACTGGCGCGCCGGCGAAGGCGCCCACGCCCGCGGCGAGGCCACCGGCGGCGGTCAGCCCGAACAGGGGGCGCTGGTTCAGGGGATAGCTCGGCGGGGTGGGCGCCGCTGAGCTCGCGGCGGCCTGAGAGCCGCCGGCCACGGGCCGGACCAGCAGCACCTCGCGCTCCGTGCCGTCGTAGGGCAGCCCGATGGACCATCGCTCGCGCGCCAGCTCGTGGTTCGTTGCGCGAGCGGCCATCGCGACATTGATCTCGGAGAAGATCGCGGCGGGCGGCGGCGAGAACGGGCCAAGGCCCGGGTGCACGTGAGACGGTCCCGCCTCGATCGTCCCGTCCTCGCACGGGGCGAACAGGTGCAGGTGCTTGCGCACGAAGCGGTGGTAGTCGGCGGATCCCCGGGCCAGGTCTGGGGCCACGCACACCACGTCCCAGTTGGAGGCGATCTTCTCGGGGTCGTCGGGGTCCAGGCGCAGCGACCGCCCGCGCATCTGGCGCACCGAGACGGCCGTGGTGGACGAGGTGAGGTCCACGAGGCAGTTCACGCACGGCGCGTCCCAGCCCTCGCCCAGCATGGCGCGGGTGCCGACCAGCGCCTGCGTGTAGCCACGGTCGAAGATCGTCGTTGCCAGCCGTACCCAGAGACGCGCCTCCCACGCGGTGCCCGCGGCGGTCAGGCGCATCAGCTCATCGCCTTCCTCGGCCCTCCAGCCTGTCACCCCCGCTTCCGGGCCGGCGGCGTCGCGCAGCGCGGCGAGCAGGTGGCCGGCGTCCCTTGACGCGCAGCGCAAACCGCGACCCGAGACGAGCAGCGGCCGCAGCGGGGCCGTGCGCAGGTCACCGGCGATGGTGGTGACCGCCCTGGGGGCCGTCCCGGCGGACAGGTCGAGCACGGTGGCCAGATCGCCCTCGGGCTTCACCCTGCTCAGGGCCTCGGCGTCGGTGAGCACCAGCGCGCGCAGGCGGTCGCCGCGCGCCTCATGCTCCACCGCGAGGACCTCGGCGAGGGCAATCGGCTTCGAGGCCGATGTGGTGAGCAGACGGTCGACTTCCGAGGCGCCGCGGCGCACTCCCTGGCGGGTGAGTGAGAAGCCGAGGTCGCCCAGCGCGCTGCCGATCGCCTCGTAGCGATTGGCGGCGGCCTGCGACGGATCGGCCGTAAGGCATCCGAGTGCGTAGTCCTCGAGCAGCACGATCCAGTCCTCGAGGTCGGGCGGCTGGCGGTAACCCTCTCCGCGGGGAGCGTCGGGCGGGAGGGCAAGCCTGCCCTCGTGCAGAAACCGCACACCCGCCCGCGCGAGCGCCGGATGGCGCTTCTGAAAGCGTGCCCAGGAAAGCCCTCCGTCCCCCTCAGTGCGCTCCCTGTGGCGTGTCCGCGTGATCACCCACTCGGCCAGCCCCATCGGGGGACCGTTGCCGGCCGGGTCGTGGAGGCGGGTGATCAGCTCCTGGAAGCGCTCGTTGTGCTCGGACAGCCACTGCTCCTCGGAGCTCAGCGGCTCGGTGAGCCAGGCCAGCTCCTGGAACGGGGCGAGGTAGCCGTCTCGGACCACGGCGGGGGTTGGAATCGTGAAGTCCACCGGCCCGAGCAGCTCCTCGTAGAGGGCTCGCTCGTCGGCCGTGAGCCGGTCCGGAGGGGTGGCGGTCAGGCCGATCACGTGAGGGGAGTGAAGGCGCGCCATCGCCGCCCTCACCACGTAGCCCCACATCGAGGCAAGGTGGTGGCACTCGTCGAGCACCAGCGTGCCCACGTCGGCGAGCCCCGCCAGGCGCTCGATGACCGACGCGGAGAAGAGGTCGGCCAGGTCGACGTCCGACTCCTCTCCGCGGGCGATCTCGGCCTTGATTCGGGCGCGCACCCGCGCCAGTTCTCGCTCGCGGCGTCGCTCGGCCTCGCCCGTCCAGGCGGCGGCGTCGACCGCCACGGCCTCCGGGCTGTGGCCCGTGGCCTCCGCGCGGTCGCGCGCCCAGCGAGCCTTCGCAGCGTCGCCTATTGCCCGGTCTGGATCGTCAAGGCGGCAGAGCGACTGGTAGGTGAGGCAGGCGATGGGCGCACGTGCGTCGGGCCGCGCCGCTGGCGCGCCATCGTCCTCCTGGAATAGCGCCACCGACGCGAGCCACTGGGCCTGCACGGCGGAGTTGGGGGCCAGCACGAGCGCCCGCCGGCCCATGCGCCGGACCATCTCCACCCCCATCAGCGTCTTTCCGCTCCCCGGCGGCGCCACGATGTGCGTGTTCAGGCGCCCAGCGTCGCGATCGCGCTCGAACGCCTTGATCGCCATCTGCTGATAGCGCCGCCAGGTACCCCTGAACTCGAGCGGCGGAAGCTCGGACACGCCACCACGGTATCCCGACCATTAAGTTCCCGGCCTTGGACGCCGCCGATCTAGCCTTCGCCGGACCGTCGCGCCAGGCCGAGCTGGTGCGCTCCGGCGAGGTGAGCGCGCGAGAGCTGACCGGCCTCTATCTGGAGCGCATCGAGAGGCTCGACCCGGAGATCAACGCCTACCGCACGGTGATGGCCGAGAGAGCGCTGATCGAGGCCGATCAGGCCGACCAGCGCCGCAAGGCCGGCGATGACCGCCCCCTCCTCGGCGTGCCGCTGGCGGTCAAGGACAACGTGGACGTGGCCGGCGAGCTGACCACCCACGGAACATCGGCTCACGACGGACGCCCTGCCACAGAGGACGCCGAGTTGGTGCGGCGGCTGCGTGGCGCCGGGGCGGTGATCATCGGCAAGACCAACATGCCCGAGCTGGCGATCATCGGGGACACGGAGTCGCCGACCTTCGGCGTGACGCGCAATCCGTGGGACCTGGAACGCTCAGTGGGCGGATCCAGCGGCGGCAGCGCGGCGGCGGTGGCAGCCGGCCTCGCAGCGGCGGCCCACGCAACCGACGGCGCGGGTTCGATCCGCATACCGGCCGCCAACTGCGGACTGTTCGGGCTAAAGCCCCAACGTGGTCGTGTGTCGCTGATGCCCGACGCCCGCCACTGGCACGGCCTCAGCGTCGCGGGTGCCCACACCAGGTCGGTGCTTGACAACGCCCTGCTGCTCGACGTGATGAGCGGCCCCGCGCCGGGGGAGGAGCACAACGCGCAGCAACCCGAACGCCCCTTCGCCGACGCTGCCCGTCAGAAGCCCGGCCAGCTCCGCGTAGCGGTGTCTACCCGGCCGTTCGCGCCGAGCAGGCTGCACGGAGAGGTCCGACGGGTGGTCGAAGAGACCGCCGACCTGCTGCGCTCGCTGGGCCACGACGTGTCGAGGCGCGATCCCGCCTACAACGAGCTGGGCACCGTCTTCATGCCGCGCTTCCTCAAGGGGATGCAGGAGGAGGGGGAGGCCATGCCGCGCCCCCGGCGCCTCGCTCGGCGCACGCGGGGCTTCGTGCGCCTCGGGCGGGGGATCCACCCGGCCGCGCTGCGGCTCGCCATGCGCGACGAGGCTCGGCAGACCGCGCGCATCGGCCGCCTGTTCGAAGACTGCGACGTCCTGCTCACTCCCCTCACCGCTCGCCCCCCGGTCCGGGCGGGCCGGTGGGAGGGGATGAGCGCCCTTCGGACGCTGGCCGAGATGAGCGCCACCTATCCCTACACCGCGCCCTGGAACGTCACGGGGCAGCCCGGCGGCGTCGCTGCCGGCCGGCTTCACGCCGGACGGCCTGCCCCTCGCGATTCAACTCGTGGGGCGCGCGCACGACGAGGCCACGCTGTATGCGCTCGCCGCCCAGATCGAGTCCGAGCGCCCCTGGGCGGACCGCCGTCCGCCACTGGTGTAGGGGATCGTGCGCAGCCGGCCAAGCCGGCTGCTTCGCAATAGCCTCCCCGCCGTGCGCGAGATCCGCCTGCACGACACGCTCAGCGGCGAATTGCTGCCACTCAAGCCGCGCGACCCCGGCCGCGTGGGCATCTACGCCTGCGGACCCACCGTGTACGCCCGGATCCACGTGGGCAACGCGCGTCCGTTCGTGGTGTTCGCGCTGCTCAAGCGATTCCTCGAGCGGGAGGGCCTCGAGGTGACGCTCGTGATCAACGTGACCGACGTGAACGACAAGATCTACGACGCGGCGCGCCAAGCCGGGGTGGCCAGCGTCGATCTGGCCCGCGAGATGACCGCGAGCTACGTAGAGGACACGGGACGCCTGGGCTTGGGCCGTCCCGACCACGAGCCGCTGGCGGCCGCGACCATCGAGCCGATCGTGGACCTGATCCAGACGCTTATCGACTCGGGCCACGCCTACGCCGCGGCCGGCGACGTCTACTTCCGCGTGGCCGGCTTTCCGGGCTACGGCAAGCTCTCCAACCGCCCGCAGGAGGAGATGGAGCAGGGCGAGGGCGACGACGCCGCTGAGATCAAGCAGAGTCCGCGCGATTTCGCGCTGTGGAAGGCGCACAAGGGCGGCGAGGACACCTCCTGGCCCGCGCCGTGGGGCGACGGGCGGCCCGGCTGGCACATCGAGTGCTCGGCGATGGCCGAGCAGCTGCTGGGCACCGACTTCGAGATTCACGGCGGCGGCTCGGACCTGGTGTTCCCCCATCACGAGAACGAGATCGCGCAGACCGAGGCCGCACGCGGGCAGCCACTCGCACGCATCTGGATGCACAACGGCATGGTCCGCATCGGTAGCGAGAAGATGGCCAAGTCGGTGGGCAACATCCACCTGCTCCATGCCGCGCTGGACGAGTTCGGTCGCGACGCGCTGATCATGTACTTCGTGGCGGGGCACTACCGTCAGCCGCTGGCGTTCTCGGCCGAGGGGCTGGAGGAGGCCTCCCGGGCGGTGGATCGCGTGCGTGAGCTGGTGCGGCGCCTCGAGGCGGACGGGGCGCAGCCGCAGGCCCTGGACGCCCACGCCGAGCGGTTGTTGGACTCCCTCGCCGACGACTTCAACACCCCGGCGGCTCGCGCTGCCCTGTTCGACTGGGTTGGCGAGGCCAACCGCAGGATCGATGCCGGCGAGCGGATCGCACCGGGCAGGATGCCCGAGATGCTCCACCTCCTGGGGCTCGACACCCTCCTCGAGACCGACGACCAAGTGACAGATCAGGAGGCCGAGCAGCTCATGGACGAGCGCGAGCGAGCCCGCGCCGAGCGCGACTTCGCTCGCGCCGACCAATTGCGCGACGAATTGGCCGCGCGGGGCTGGGAGGTGCGCGACACGCCGGAGGGACAGCGCCTGGTGCGGCGCCAGGCGTGATCCTGTACGGCCGTAACCCCGTCCGCGAAGCGCTGCGCGGGAGGCGCCGGGTGCAGCGCATCTGGGCCACGGAGGCGGCCGCGAGGGAGAGGTGGCTCGCTGATCGCGAGCATGCGGTGACCGCCTCGGCGGAGATTGAGGCGCTCTGCAGCTCGCCGGACCACCAGGGGGTCTGCGCGGAGGCCGGCCCGTACCCCTACGCCGATCCCGACACGCTGCTCGGACCGCAGGACGCTCTGGTGTTGTGCCTCGACGAGGTGACCGATCCGCACAACCTCGGGGCGGTGGCGCGGGTCGCGGAGTCGGCCGGTGCGGCCGGAATGGTCATCCCCCAGCGGCGCTCGGCCGAGGTGACCCCGGCGGCGTGCAAGGCATCGGCGGGGGCGCTGGAGCACCTCGATGTGGCGATGGTGCGCAACCTGGCGGATTGGCTGGCAGAGGCCAAGGGCGCCAGCGCGTGGGTCTACGGCGCCGCTGCCGAGGGTGAGACGGTGCCCTACGACAGCCCCGACTACCGCGGGCGGGTGGTGCTGGTGCTTGGATCGGAGGGCCGCGGCCTGCGACCGCGGGTGGCGGCCGCATGCGATCAGCTCGTCTCACTTCCCCAGCGCGGGCGAGTGGGCTCGCTCAACGTCTCCGCCGCCGCCGCGGCCCTGGTGTACGGGATCTTGCAACTGCGAGATGCCGGACTTGACAGGGATCCCTAACTTCGGACATACTCGAGTCGACATAAAGCTGGAGTCGAGCTTGATGGTTCGATGTCCAGGTGAGCGCGGCGCCAGGGGAGGTAGCGCGCCACTGAGCTTCAAGGGGTCCTAAGGGAGTCCGGAGGGAGCATTCGTGGCTGCACCTATCTCATTGCCGGCAATCGGCAAGTCTCAGGCTCATGTCGAGCTAGAGGACAACTATCTCATCGCACTGGCCAAGCAGGGCAGGCCGGACGCATACGACAGGATCGTCAAGCGCTACCACGGCTTCGTGCGGCTGAAGGCCAGCTCGTACTTCCTGATCGGTGGCGACTCGGACGATCTGATTCAGGAGGGCCTCGTCGGCCTCTACAAGGCCGTGCGCGACTTCCGTACCGACCGCGAATCGAGCTTCCGCAACTTCGCGGAGCTGTGCATCACCCGCCAGATCATCACGGCGGTCAAGACCTCTACGCGCAACAAGCACACCCCGCTCAACGAGTACGTGTCCTTCTCCCAGACGCCGGCAGCGTCCGGCGGGGACTCAGATCCCACCCTTGACGAGCTGCTGCCGGGGCCGACCGCGCACAACCCGGTGAACCAGGTGATCTCTACCGAGGAGCTGCAGAGCCTGGTGGCGTGCCTTTCAAGCGTTCTGAGCGAGCTCGAGAGCTCGGTGCTCTCCCTCTACCTGGACGGGCGCTCCTACGAGACGATCGCGGAGTACCTGGAATGTGACACCAAGACCGTGGACAACGCCCTCCAGCGGGTCAAGCGCAAAGTCGGTGCCCACCTGGATTCACGGGCCGTCCCGGCCTGAACGGCGTTTTCACAGTCGAGGTCAGGGGTACTTTGACCCTGCACCTCAACCGGAGGAGACACAATGAGCATCGTCGGACTGATCATCACCCTGTTGGTGGCCGCGCTGGCCTACCTGTTGCTAGTCGCGCTCGGCCTACCCACGATCGTGGGAATCATCGCTGCGGTCCTGATCCTGCTCGCGGGCATACCGAGCGGAGGCTTCGGCCTTGGTGGCCGCTTCAGCGGCGGCGGCGGAAGGGCGGGACCCGGACGCTGAGCCCCCTGGTGAGGTCGCGGCGGCGTGCGCCGTCGCGACGCACTTCGGGCGCTGAGCACACTGGTGCCTGCGTGACGGTGCAGTGAGTTCAGAACACGCAGCGTTCGCTCGAACACGAAGAAGGCGATCGTCAGAGGCTACGAGGGCGAGACTGATGTCTTCCTGGGGCCACACGCTCACAGGGCTCCCTGAGGATTGAGCCTCCTGCGAATGGACAGAAGTGCGGGATACGCTGGGCCCAGGACTTTGAGTTGCCCGCCTAGCTCAATTGGTAGAGCACTTCACTTGTAATGAA
>Ga0136614_10002152_pt1 | contig 12136 bp, 8 predicted proteins | sample AntDrymUQ2792106_2_FD_106643 | JGI IMG/M metagenome (GOLD analysis project Ga0136614, IMG submission 106643) | Polar desert sand microbial communities from Dry Valleys, Antarctica - metaG UQ279 (21.06) | ecosystem: Environmental > Terrestrial > Soil > Desert | place: Antarctica: Dry Valley...
ATCGAGGTCATCCTCCGGCTCAAGGGGAACGAGATCACGACGCCGACGATCGTCCTCGTCGCGTTGCTCCTGATCTCCGGCAGCCAGTTCACACTGTTCGCGATGTGGTTTGACATGGAGTCGAACAAAGACCTGCGTTAATAAAACGCCGCTTGAATCGCATGGTTGAGCCAAAAAACACGCTCGCGGATGGTAAGATTATCGTCAGTGCGGGCAACCAAGGTCGGCTCTCGATCAGATCCTTCCGCGTCGCGGACGTCCACGTGCTCCACCGAGCGCGTGGAGGCACCGGCGACTTCAGCGCTGACGGTAGGGCAGTGGCTCGACGAATGGCTGAACCTATGTGCCCAGCGAGGGTTGAGACCGTCGACGATCGCGAGCTACCGGACGATGATCGAGCTTCACGTGGGGAGAGGTCTAGCTGCCACGGCGCTCGAGTGCGTAACCGCGCGAGACCTAAACGATCTGTACGGACGGCTGCTGCGGGTAGGGCGGCGTGACGGACGCGGTGGTTTGTCCCCGCGGACCGTCCGATACCTGCACACGCTCTTGAATAAGGCGTTCTCCGATGCTGTCCGGGTTGGGCATATCCTCTTGAACCCCGGTATCGCTGCCGACCCTCCGTCGTCGCGTGCAGCGCAAGCTCCGGTATTTCGGGTGTGGTCTCCGGCAGAATTGGCGCGGTTCCTTGAATCCGCGAATGGCGATCCACACCACGTCGCGTTTCACGTCGCCGCTGCGACGGGACTTCGTCGCGGTGAACTCCTCGGTTTGCGGTGGTGCGACATCGACACTGCCGCAGGCGAACTGCATGTCGTGCAGGCGGTGGTCGAAGTGGCGCATAAGGCGCGGGTTTCGCCGCCGAAGACGAAGCGGAGCCGGCGGCTCGTCGCGCTCGACGTGAGAACGTCGCAGCTCCTTGCCCAGCATCGCGCCGCCGCGGTAGCTCACGACCCTGAGCTCCACGCTTACAGCCTGGTCTTCTCGAACGGGGGTGGAGATCCGATCCATCCGGCGCTGTTTAGCTACTACTTTCAACGGCGGGTTCGCCTCGCTGGTGTGCCAAGGATTCGGCTTCATGATCTTAGGCATACGCACGCGACGCATGCCCTGCGTGCCGGTATTCATCCGAAGGTGGTGAGCGAACGGCTCGGCCACTCGACGATCACGATCACTCTCGACACGTACAGTCATGTGCTTCCGAGCATGCAGCGCGAGGCAGCCGAAGCGATCGCCGCTCTCGTCCACGAGTAGCGACGGCGGTCTCGTCCGATTCGTCTGGTAGGTGTGTGCCTCCATGAACAAGAAAGGCCACCCCGACACACTCGTCGCCGCCCACCCAGAGAACCGTAACGCGGTCAGGTCTGGCGTGTTCTCCCCCGCGACGCGAGCGGCCCGCGTCCACGAGCTCGAAGCAGCTATCGCCGATCGACCCGTCAAGGAAATCGTCGTCGACCTTCTCCGGCGCGAAGTCGCAGCGTTGCTGGCTCTCGCTGAAGCCATGGACGATTCGCTTTCAGCCGACGGGATTCAAGGCCGTCGTGGCGAACCCCGAAACTTGATCAGCCTACGCCTGCGGACGAACGATAAGTTTCGGAAGACGGTTGAGCAGTATAGATCCGCGAGTGAGCCCGCCGAGGCTGGGGGTGGACAATGGTGGCCCAGGGGTGCGTTCATGATCTCTCCTGCGGAGGCGACGAGACAGGTCGGCGCGATCGCTGATGTTGCGCTTCGCTATATCGACGAAGACTTGCAGGAACAGTTTCTACGGGACGGGGTTAGAGCAACCGGGGGCGGCGAGCTCCCAGAGTAAGGGGTCCTCGGTCAAGACGTGACCGTGATGGACGATTAGTCTGGGGAGCAATGGCTCATTCAGCATGGTTTCCAATCGGTCAACACGAAAACAGCGGCGTCCGTCCGGTCGACGAGAAGCGTCAGCGTCGCGGGTTCGCCATATTTAGACCAGGCTGCGAGTTACCGCAGTCCTAGAGTCCCAGCCGGCCTTACTCGTGCCGCGCCTCGAGGCGAGGATCCCAAGCGCGTGACCGACCATCTGCACGTTCCTTCGCTACGGTCGACGCACCCGCAGCCTCGACTGGCTGCGGCGCGCCTTCGGCTTCCGCGTCGCTGCGCGACCACGACGTCGTAGCCCTGCACGCGCGCGACATGTGGGCGGGGTCGCCAGGGATTCTCGCGCACGATCTCGATCCGTTCGTCCACCACGTCGGTTTCGAAGGGCACGACGAGCGTGACCTCGTGGTCGCGTGCGAGCTCGACCGCGAACCGGTGCGAGCGGATCCCGGGCCCGCCATCGCGGTCCCGACGTGGTCGTTGGAGACCACGAGCACGCGTTGCCTCACTGTGGGACTCCAGACTAGGTCGTTCCAGACTGTGGCATCCCAGCGAGCAGCCAGTTCAGGTGCGTGAGTCGAACAAAGACCTCAAATAGCCGAGCGGCGCTCCGGCCACAGCGTCGGGCGGCGTTGGCCCGGTTCTGTCAGTTCGCCGAGAACATGCTCGAGGCATCCAGGGTGCACGAGCGGTAACGGCGGGCCATCGCAGCGGGCCGCCGTGAGAGCGGGCAGGCGCTCGAGCGTGGCCGGCTCCGCGTAGCAGAGCATGTTTTGTGCGAACCACCACTTCACGTCCGGCTCCTCCCAGAGCGCGCGGCGAAACGGATCCGACGCGAGGTAGCCGTGCTCGGCGAAGCGCTCGGCCCAGTACGCGGGCCACTGCTCGTTCAGAAACATCGTGCCGCCTTGCCCCGGGATTCCGGCCGAGAAGACGATCACGTCTGCGAGCGCGACGAGGGCTGCCGCCACCGGCGCAGCGTGCTCGGGCTCGAGCATGTGCGCCACCTCCAAACAGATCGCGACGTCGAACCGGCGCTTCACCGCGAGCGGCTCGCGGAGGTCGGCAGCCTGGTACTCCGGCGGGGCGACGAGGAGCCGCGAGCGGTCGACCCAGGGACCGTCGAAGCCAAGGACGTCCTCGACGCCGTGCACCTTGAAGACGGCGAGCCAGGCGCCGAGCCCGCACCCGACATCGGCGACGCTCCGGGGCGAGGTCGCCTCGAGGATCAGCGGTACCGCGACGTCCGCCGACTCGGCGGAGCCTGCGAGCCAGGCCTCGTAGTCGAGATGTTGGAGTGCGGACGACACGCATTGGGAATAGTACGGGTGGGATGAGGGGTGTAATCGAGGGAACGAGTGTCTCCGCGCGAAAGCACGTCGGTGGGCGGCGTGCGGCGACGCTGTCGATCTGCTGCATGACTTCGGGCCGGCGTCCTGCGTTGCTCGCAGGCGTGCTCGCGTCGCTGCGCGCCGTCGCTGACGAGATCGTCGTAGCGGTCGAAGCGACGACAGCAGAGAGGGTGTACGACGCGGTGGCGGGCGTCGCGGACAGGGTGCTCGCCTTTCCGCAGACCTCGCCTGCCGACCGCCCGATCGCCTGGCTCTTCGGTGCGTGCACCGGAACTTGGATCTTCAACGTCGACGACGACGAGGTTCCCTCGCCCTCACTCGTCGCCTCGCTGCCGGAGCTTGTCGAGCGGAAGGACATCACCCACGCCTGGGTTGCGCGCCGCTGGCTCTACCCGACGCTGGACACGTACATCGCGTCCGCGCCGTGGGGGACCGAGTTCCAGCTGCGGCTCGCGCTGGCGGACGAGCGCTTCCTCCACTTCTCCAACGCCTTCCATCGTCCGGTCGTCTGTCATGGGCCCAGTGCGTACGTCGAGGCGCCGCTCTGGCATCTCGACACCGTGCTGAACCCGGCCGCTCACCGCCGGCTCAAGGCGGCCGCGTACGAGCGCGAGCGGCCGGGGATGCGGTTCGCCGGGGTTGCGCACAACCTTGGCACGTACCTCCCCGAGCTGCATCCCGGCCTCGAGCTGCTGCCCGTACCGGGCGGCGAACGAGAGACGATCGCAGCCGCGCAAGCCTTTCCGATCGTGGCGCCGGGGGAGCAGCGCGCGACACTTGTCCACGCCTCCGCCGCCGACGTCGACCGGGACTGGGTCGGTCAGCCGTTCTCTGAGACTCTCTATCGGGCGACGCTGACGCTACCGGTGGCACCCGCGGTGATGACCGCGGGAGTCCAGCAAACGGTCGACGTCTTCGTCACGAACGAGAGCGACACCGTTTGGCGGTGGGGGCGGGACGCCCGCCCTGAGATCCGGCTCGCCTATCGCTGGCGCCGGGGCGACGACATCGTGCGTGATGCCACGGCGCTGCGGACGAGCTTGCCGGCTGATCTGCCGCCAGGATCGGCCCAGCTCGTACCCGTGCACGTGGTCGCGCCCGAGGAGCCGGGGGCGTACAAGCTCGAGGTCGACCTCGTGCACGAACATGAGCGCTGGTTCGGGTCCGGCGTGGCGGCCGCGATCGTCGTGCGGAGGCCGCGGCGCATCGCCGTCGTGGCGCGGGCAGACCGTCTGGCGGAACTGGTGGCGGAGCTCGAGCTCGACCCGGAGGTCGAGCCGGTGGTCGTCCTCCGCGATTCCTACGACCGCGACGCCTACGGCGACTACGTTTCGGTTGCGGGGCCGCGCCGATACCTGCTCGACGGCACCGAGGGCCGCAGCAAGCTCACGGTGCTGGCCCGGCTGCTCGTGCGGACGCTGTTGCTGGCGCGACACTCACGCCGCGCGCACTGGTCGCGGCCCGAGTACGCCTCGCTGTTCGCGGTCCGGAACTCGACCGAGCGGCTGATCGTCGACGGTCCCAACTGGGCTCTCGATGCCGCCTTCGGCCGCGAGTGGGCGTGGGTCGCGGTGACCGCGCTCCTCTGGCGGCTCGACGGTCGACCGGTCGCAATCGCGGACGGTGCGCTCCCCGACGGCAGCGGCTTGCGGACTACATCCGTACGCTGGGTTTTGCGGCGACTACGCAGCTCCTAGCAGCTGTCCCACATCGTCAATGCCTTCCTCGTCTGCCGCAACAGCCGCGGATTCAGGATCGCCTGGCGCACGGTCGCGTGAACGCGGCCAAGTCTCGGCATCGGGTAGTTGCCTTCCTGCTGGCGACCGAAGAAGCAGTCGACGCCGAAGGGGAACGAGATCACGACGCCGACGATCGTCCTCGTCGCACTGCTCCTGATCTCCGGCAGCTAGTTCACACTCTTCGCGATGTGGTTCGACACGGAGTCCAGCAAGGACCTACGCTGAGGGCCCGCCTCGCGCTCACGGCGTCGGTCGCAGCAATCGCTTTCAGCGGAGGAGGAAGCGCCTCCGCCGCGACCGATCCGGCGTCCTTCGTGAACCCGTTCGTCGGGACCGGCGGCGACGCCGGCCACACGTTTCCCGGTGCTGTGTTGCCGTTCGGGATGGTGCAGTTTTCGCCCGTCTCGTCGAGGACGGCCAGCCCAGCCGGATACCGCTACGACGACCCCACGATCAGGGGCTTCGCGCTCACCCGGCTCAGCGGCGCCGGCTGCACAAACGCGGGAGCTATCCCGATCATGCCTCTGCGCCGGCCGTTCCGGCAGTACCCCATCGGGCTGGCCGCCAAGTTCTCGCACGCACGCGAGACCGCCGTGCCGGGCCGGTACCGAGTGCGGCTGAGCACGGGCATCGATGTCGAGCTCACGGCGACTCGGCGCACGGGTTTCGCCACGTTCCGTTTTCCGGAGAACTCTGGCTTTCTCGCCTTCGACGTCGGGGGCGGCGCCACCGACCAGAGCAGCGAGACGTTCGAGGTCGTGGGTAAGACCGAGATCCGCGGCTCGGCGACGGATGAGGGCTTCTGCGGCGGCCCGGCCTCGTCGACGGTTCACTTCGTCGCTCGCTTCGACCGGCCGATCGCCGCATTCGCGACGTGGGGCGAAGACGGCCTGGTAGCGGACGGCGTTCCCACGCGGCAGACGATCAACACGGGCGGCGCCCTCCTTCGCTTTGGTCTCGGTGCAAATCGGAGGCTCAGAGTGAAGGTGGGCGTTTCCTACGTCAGCGTCGCCAACGCAGCGCTCAACCTCGAGTCCGAGAGCCGCAACTGGGACGGAGCGGCCGTTGCGGAGAGTGCCCGGGCCGTGTGGAATCAGGCGCTCGACCGCGTCCGCATCAAGGGCGGGTCGCCTCGGCAGCGGAGGACGTTCGCGACGGCCCTCTACCACTCGCTGATCCACCCCTCGATCTCGAGTGACGTGAACGGCCGGTACCGCGGCCGCGACGGGGTCGTTCGCACCGCGAACGGCTCCACGCGCTACACGAACATCTCCGGCTGGGACGTCTACCGCACGCAGATGCCCCTCCTGGCCCTGCTCGCACCGCGAGTCGCCTCCGACGTAATCCAGTCGCTCGTCCAGGGAGCCGCCGAGTCGGGCTCACTCGCCAAGTGGGAGATCGCCGGGGTGGAGTCGGGAATCATGGTCGGCGACCCCGCACCGCTGCTGATCGCGAGCGCGTGGGCATTCGGCGCGCGGCGCTTCGATTCGGGTGCCGCGTTCTCGGCGATGGTGAGGACGGCGACGGCCGCGCACCCGGGGCCGTTCGTGTACCCGAGCCACGGAACGCCGGCCGCCGGCGCGGGGAAGTGGGGCGAGTTCGTCGGGCGCCCCGGGCTCGACGACTATCTGGCGCGCGGTTACGTGCCGCTCGACCACGATGCCGGCTTCATCTGGGGGCCCGCCGCGACGACCCTCGAGTACGCCCTGGCCGACTTCGCGATCGCGAGGTTCGCGCGCGCGACCGGACGTGCGGATCAGGCGGCGCAGTTCGCACGCCGCTCGGCCAACTGGCGCCACCTGTTCAACCCCGCCACGCGCTTCATCGAGCCGCGGCGCGCGGACGGCTCCTTCCCCGCCCCGTTTTCACACACGCTCGAGAACGGCTTCGTCGAAGGGAATGCAACCCAATACACCTGGTTCGTGCCCCACGACGTGCTCGGGCTGACCCGGCTGCTCGGCGGTCCGCGGTCGACGATCGCGCGGCTAGACCGCTTCCACGCAAACCTCGACTCGAGCCATCTCGCCCCGCACGCGTGGCTCGGCAACGAGCCGAGCTTCGGCACGCCGTGGCTGTACCTCTGGCTCGGTGCGCCGTGGCGCACGCAGGCCGTCGTCCGCCGCGCCGTCGACACGCTCTTCCGTCCATTGCCTGCCGGCCTACCCGGCGACGACGATCTCGGCGCGTTGTCGGCGTGGTACGTGTGGAGCGCGCTCGGCCTCTACCCGGCTGTGCCGGGGGTCGGCGGACTGGCGATCGCGAGCCCGCTCTTCCCGAGCGTCACGATCCGCACGGGCCTCGGCCGGCTCCGAATCGAGGCACCGGAAGCCCGCAACGGCCGGCCGTACGTTCACGCGCTGCGACTCGACGGCCGTGCGTACGCGCGGACGTGGCTCCCCGTTTCCGTGTTGCGTGGTTCGCGGACGCTGCAGTTCGACCTCGGCTCGGCGCCGGCGAAGGGCTGGGCGACGTCGGCCGGAGCCCGGCCACCCTCGTTCCCGCGGGGCTAGCCTCTAGCAGGACGTCTTTGCGATCTTCGCGCGGCCCGTCGCGCGCAGGCGCTCGGGGTGCAGGATCGCGCTCCGCACGGTCGCGCGCATCTTCCCGGCGTGCGGCACCGGGTGGTTGTCCGCCTTCCTGCGCGCGAAGAAATAGTCGGAGCCGAACGTCACGGTCAACGTCTGCTTCGGCTCGACCGCGCTCACGAGCCGGACGAGCGTAGGCAGCCGGTTCAGCGGGATGTCCGTGTGCACGTTCGTCTCGATCGTCTTCGCCAGCGAGCCGAAGTTCCGCAGCACTCGCACCGGGTCGAGCTGCTCGGCCAGCGCGCTCAGAAAGCAGCGCTGCCGCGCCATCCGCGTGTAGTCGCTCGAGTCCTTGCGAGAGCGGACGTACGCGAGGGCTTCGCGGCCGTAGAAGCGATACGTGCGGCCGGGGAGGACGTCGATGCGCGGCTTGGGCTCTCCCCACGCGGGCCGCGTCACCTCGTCGACGAGCCGCTCCTTGACCTCGATCTCGACGCCGCCGAGCGCGTCCACGAGGTCGGCGAAGCCGAGCAGGTTGACGAGCGCGTAGTAGTCGACCCTGACGCCGAGCAGGTTCGAAACGGCCTGCTTGAGCGTGCTCGCACCCGGACCGCCCCCGCCCGAGAGCCCGTAGAGAGCGTTCAGCGGCGCCTTTGAAGACCGTCCCCTTCGCCCGAGCGGCACCTGGGCGAGGTTGCGCGGGACCCCGAAGGCAGCCGCGCGGCCGGTGCCGTGCTGGATCGCCGCGAGGATGATCGTGTCGGTGCGCGCACCCCAGTTCCCAGGTCCCTCGTCGGTGCCGAGCAGCAGGATCGTCGTCCACGGCCTGGTGCCGGCGGGCGTCGCGTCCGCGAGTACCCGCGCGTCGGCCTCCAGCGGCGCCACCTCGCCCGGTCCGAGCCGCTCGACGAGCGCGAGCTCCCAGGCGTCCTTCGCGACCCAGCGCGGCAGCTGCGGCTCCAGGAAGAGTCCCTCGCCTTCGGTGACGTCGCCAGGTTCCTCGTCCGCGAAGACCTCCTCGAGCACGTCGTAACCGCGGACGGTCAGGTACCCCGCGGCGACGTGGGGGGCGGCGGTGATCGCTGCGAGCGCGGCGAGCCCCAGGACCCAACCGCCGCGCGCGGCGTCCACGACCGCGAAGAGCCGCAGCGCGAGCGCAGCGAGGTTCAGCACGAGGAGGAAGGCAATCAGGCGACGGTCGATGGTGACGACAGAGCCCCACTTCGCGAGCGCGAGCACACCTGCGAGGAAGGCGGCGGAGAGCCCAAGGAGCACGAGCCCGCGGCGGTGCGCGCCGCGGTAGAGCTGTCCCGCTCCAGGCACCAGCATCGAGAGGAAGCCGGCGATCAGCAGGGCCTCCCGAGTCGCTCGTTGAAGCACCTGACGAGAGCCTCAGCAACTCGTTCCGAAGCGTGTCCGTCACCGTAGAGGACCGGCGGATCTGGCGGCATCTGCGCAGTAGTGACCGCAGCGGCGATCGCGTCAGGATCGTCGTCGACGAGGACGTTCGCTCCAACTCGCACCGTGTCCACCCATTCCGTCGAGGGCCGAAGCGTGACGCAGGGAACGCCGTACCAGTACGCCTCCTTCTGAAGCCCCCCGGAATCAGTCAGGATTACTCGCGCCTGCGACGCCAACGCCGCTAGCTCGAGGTACCCGAGCGGCCGCATGAGGGAGATGTGCGGCGAGACATCGAGGCCGAAGCGCAAGAGCGCGGCCCGCGTCCGTGGATGCGCCGGGAAGAGGACCGGCTCAGTGAGGCTGTTCAGGCCCTCGACGATTCGACTCAGCCGGCGCTCGTCGACGTTGGCCTCACGATGCACGGTCACGACGAGATACGTTCGCGGCGGAAGAATCGTGGGGAACCGCTCCCTGGCGAGCGGCACGAAAAGCCGTGCGGCGTCCGCCATCACATCCCCGACGACTGCCGCCGCTCCGGCGATGCTCTCGGCTTCGAGCGTGTCGCGTGAGTGCTCGTCGGGGCACAGCAGCAGGTCTGCGATGCGGTCGACCTCGATCCGGTTCCGTTCCTCGGGCATCGACAGGTCGCCGCTGCGCAATCCTGCTTCGATGTGTGCCAGCGCGACCCCCGCCCTCACAGCCGCACGCGCGCCCGCGAGCGTCGTATTCGTGTCGCCGAAGACGATCACCCAGTCGGGTCGCTCGCGTTGCAAGACGTTGGTGATCCCACTCTCCAGGAGATCGACGTCTGCTGTGCGCAGGTCGAGCGAATGGGACGGCTCGGGGAGGCCGAGCTCGTTGTAGAACACCCCAGACATGACGGCGTCGTAGTGCTGTCCGGAATGGATCGAGACCTCCTCGATCCTCGCGTCGGCGAGGGCCAGGGAGAGCGGCGCCGCCTTGATGAACTGGGGCCGATTGCCGACGATCGTCAGGACTCTCACAGAGCGCAGCGTAGAGGTGTGCCCGCGTCAGAGCCCCGCCTCACCGTCGTCGTCAGTCTATGAAGGACTGGGCCCAAAGCTCGACGCTCAGCGCCCGCCACAGCTCAAATCCCGCCGAGAGACGGCCGCTACGGTGCGAATCGAGGCGAGCGAGCGCTGCATCCGGATCGATCAGGCCTCGGTCGCGACACGGCTGGGAGACGAACGTCGCCGCCGCGAGGTCGCCGAGCGCCCCGCGCAAAAAGCGCGCTTCGGGCGTGACGAATCCGAGCTTGTCGCGCCGGTCGCGGACGAGAGGGGGTAGCAGGTCCGAGAACGCACGCCGGAGCACGAGCTTCGTCGTTCCCCGGTCGACGAGCTCCTCGGCCGGGAGGCCGTACGCGAGCTGCACGACGCGCACGTCCAGGAAGGGAACTCGGGACTCGAGCGAATGGGTCATCGAATTCCGGTCCTCGTACCGCAGCAGCTCGGGCAGCCCGCGCTCGAGCAGGATGGATGCGTAGGTTCGGCGCAGCCGGTCCGGAAGCCCGTCCGGCGCAGTCCGTAGCGCGGTCGGCTCCATTGCGCGCAAGCGGGAGTGCACGAGCGATCGCGCATCGCCGCGGCGGCCCCGTAGCCGCCACCGAGTTCGCTCCGGCAGGAAAGGCGTGCCCAGCGCGACCGCCGTCGCGGGGACGCCGCCGCCGAAGTTGCCGATCTCCCGCGCTAGCGACCTCATGCGCCCTGTAAGGAGAAGGTCTGCAAACCGGTACGGCCAGGTGGTCGGATACCCGGCGAGGACCTCATCGCCGCCCTGTCCGTCGAGCATCACCTTGAGCCCGGCCTCGCGCGCGGCGCGCATCACGTACCACTGGGCGACGACGCTCGTCGATCCGAACGGCTCGCCCTGCGCCTCGACGACCGCCGGAAGCACGTCGACGAGGTCAGTGTCGTCGAACGAGATCCAGTGGGCGTCCGCACGGACGTGGGCCGAGACCGCTTCGGCGTACGGGCGCTCGTCGAAGCCCGTGTCCTCGAAGAAGACCGTGAAGGTCCGCTGCCGCTCGCCGATCTGGAAGGCAGACTCACTCTCGGTCTGCAGAAGATGTTCGATGGCGACGGCGATCGCCGACGAGTCCAGCCCGCCGGACAGGGCTGTCCCGATGGGAACATCGGAGCGCAGCCGGAGCCGGACCGAGTCGAGGAAGAGACGGCGAAAGGCAGCCGGTGCGTCCTCCTCCGGCGCGACGGGCTCGAGCTGCCAGTAGCGGTGCGTGCTCAGGCCGCGCTCATCGAGGACGAGCACGTGCGCGGCCGGAAGTACGGCGACGCCGGCGAAGAAGCTCTCTTCGAGGTGGTCGGTGTATCCCTGCTCCACGAAGTCGCGTACGGCCCGCTCGTTCACCATCGGCTGATAGTCGGGGTCGCGCAAGAGAGCGACTGGCTCGCTCGCGAACACCAGCCGAGAGCCGGAATGGCGATAGTAGAAGGGCTTGACGCCGAAGCGATCGCGAGCGCAGAACAGGCGGCGTCGTGTCCCGTCCCAGAGCGCGAACGCCCACATACCGTTGAAGCGGTCCACGCAGGTGTCCCCCCACTCCTGGTACGCAGCAAGGATGACCTCGGTGTCCGTTGCGCTGCGGAAGCGATGGCCGTGGTCCTCAAGTTCCGCACGAAGCTCGCGGTAGTTGTAGACCTCGCCGTTGTGCAGCAGTTGCAGGGAGCCGTCCTCGCTCGCGAAGGGCTGGCGGCCGCCGTCGGAGAGATCGATGATCGCGAGCCGCGCATGCCCGAGCGCGACCCCGGGGGCGGCGTAGAAGCCGACCCCATCGGGCCCGCGGTGGCGGAGAGCGTGCAGCATCGCCCGCGTTGTCTCCTCCTCCGCTGGACGGTCAAGCGCCACGACGCCGCAGATCCCGCACATCAGAGCCCCCAGGCTCGCTGCAGGGCGGGTCGCTGAGCCTCGGCGTTGAAGCGGGTTTCGGCGAGCTCGCGGGCGCGCCGGCGCATCGTGTCGAGCTCGTCTCGGTCCGCGGCGAGCTGGGCGAGTGCCCTCCCGAGACCGCCAGGGTCGTAGACGATGCCGATCCGGTGCTTCTCGACGAGTGACGCCATGGCCTGCGCCCGCGGGACTGCGACGGCCAGACCGGCCATCAGGTACTCGAACAGCTTGTTCGGGAGTGCGAGCCGCGCGTTATCCGTCTCAGGGCGGTCGATCACGAGGCCGATGTCGTACGGTACGAGCGCTTCCACAAGGCCGTCCGCCGGTACGGGAGGCTCGACCA
>Ga0136614_10002153_pt1 | contig 12136 bp, 11 predicted proteins | sample AntDrymUQ2792106_2_FD_106643 | JGI IMG/M metagenome (GOLD analysis project Ga0136614, IMG submission 106643) | Polar desert sand microbial communities from Dry Valleys, Antarctica - metaG UQ279 (21.06) | ecosystem: Environmental > Terrestrial > Soil > Desert | place: Antarctica: Dry Valley...
CCGGATCGCCACCCTCCCTCGCCGTCCAGGCTTACCAGCCTGCACGACGAGTGAGTGCGTCGCCCGGCTTGGTCGTGACCGCCCCCGGCTGCGCGTCAATTCCCGATCAACCATCTAGAGGACGCATGAGTCGCCAAGTCCGGATTGTGGGCACGCTCGTCCTCACCGCGCTCGCCGTCGCCTACCTCGCCTGGAAGATCGAGCTCGGGACGACGCTCGAGGTCCTCCGAGAGACCGTCCTCGCGTGGTTCGTCGCTGCCGTCGCGATCATGGTCTTCACGATTCCGGCGCTGGCCGCGCGCTGGGGCTGGCTCCTGCGCGCGCAACATCGAGGAGGGCCTCGCGTGGCTCACGCGCGCGTACCTGGTCGCCTACACCGCCGGCCAGATCCTGCCGACCTCGCTCGGCGGTGACGCGGTGCGGATCGTCGAGACGGCCCGCCGGCACGAGGGCCAGACAGCTGTCGCGACCGGAACCGTGGTGCTGGAGCGGGGTCTCGGGGGCGCCGCGACGGTGTTGCTCGGCGCAATCGCCTTCGTGCTCTCGATCGGGCGCTTCGACGTGAGCGCGTACGTTTGGCTCGAGGGGATCTTCGTATTCGGGACGATCCTTCTCGCGTTCCTCTTCTTCGCCCGTTCGGCGCGCCCGCTTCTCCGCCTGACAGCACCATGGCTCGAACGCGTTCGCCTCGATCGGCTTCTGCGGGCGTTCTACGAGAGCGTCCACCACTACCGTGGCCGCCCACGGCTTCTGCTTCGCGTGTTCGCCCTCACGTTCGCCGTCCAGACGGTGCGCATCCTCGCGATCTGGGCCACGGCGAGGGCGGTCGGCATCGAGCTCGAGGTGCTCGTCTACTACGTCATGGGCCCGCTGCTCTTCCTCGTTTTGCTCGTGCCCTTCACGCTGAACGGGATCGCCGTCCGCGAGGCGTTCTTCGTCAGCTTCCTCGGCAGTCTCGGCGTTGGCGCTGAGCAGGCGTTTGCAGCGGGGTTTCTCTTCTTCCTCGTCACCCTGATCATGGCGCTGCCGGGTGGGGCGATTCTTCTCTGGGAGGGACTTCGCGGGGGGAAGACGCGGCCTCGGGTCGAGCATGGCTGACGTCTCGGTCGTCGTCGTCACCTACGACGCGCTTCCCTGGGTCGAGCACTGTCTCGAGAGCGTGCGCGGCGTCCCAACCGTTGTCGTCGACAACGGCTCGAGCGACGGGACGGCAACGTTCGTGCGGGAGCGCTTTCCCGATGTCGACGTGATCGAGTCCGAGAACCTCGGCCTTGCCGCAGGCTGGAACACGGGCATCCGCGCTACGGACAGCCGCTACGTCCTCCTCTTGAACGCGGACGCCTGGCTCGTCGGGGACGCGCTCGGCCGGCTGGTCGAGTTTGCCGATTCACGTCCGAAAGCGGCGTTTGTGGGACCGCGTCTTTCCAACCCGAACGGAACGCTGCAGCGCTCGGTTCGTGGCTTCCCGACGCTCTGGAGGCTGGCGACCGAGTATCTCGGCATACGCAAGCTCGCGCCACGCTCGCCTGCGCTGAACGCGTTCTACGTCGGCGGCTTCGACCACGACCAAGTGCGTGACGTCGAATCCGTCATGGGCGCGTGCATGCTCGTCCGCCGCGCTGCCCTCGCCGATGTCGGCTTCGCCGACGAGAGCTTCTTCCTCTTCAGCGAAGAGACCGACTGGCACTATCGAGCCCGGCAGACGGGGTGGGAGATCGTCTTCTTTCCCGGCGCCGAGTGCGTCCACGTCCGGGGCGCGTCGCATGCGGGACGTCTCTACCACGAGAACTTGCGGGGACACCTGCGCTTCCTTCGGAAGCACCGGGGAGCGCGCCAGGCGGAATGGGCGAGGCGTCTCCTGCTCGCTGCGCTGCGGCTGCGGGCGGCGATCTTCCGAGGTGAGCGCGGTCGCGCATACCGCGAAGCAGGGTCCTGGCTCGCCTCCGGAGACGTGGCGGAGCTCCTGAGACGATGAGCAACATCGAGCTCTACCTCCGGCTCATCCTCGGAACCGGGCTCGTGCTGGCGCCGGGCTGGGCTCTCGCCCGCGCCCTCGGCGTTCGCAGCGTCGCGGCGACGCTTGCGTGGTCGCTGACGCTTGTCTTCGCAGCGCTCGGGGTGACGTTCGCGCTCGGCGCCTCACTCACGCTCGCGATCGCGTTGCTCTTCGTAGCCGGGGTGGCGGCGGGTGTCAGCTGGTATCTGCGCAGGAGCCGGACCTCCGAGCGGATCCCCTGGCGCTGGGCGGCCGCAGGCGCGGGCGCCTCCCTCGGCATCGGCCTGTGGCGGGTTGCAGGATCCGTGCAGGGAGACGGCCTCTTCCATCTCGCGCGAGCGCGAAAGATTCTCGAGCTCGACGACCTCTCGCTGAAGGCGGTCGGGGAGTTCGCCGACGCCAGCCTCCATCCGGGCTACGCGTTCCCGCTCTGGCACGGATTCCTCGCGCTCGTGTCCCGGATCTCCGGGGCAGACCTCGAGCTGGTGGTGCTCCATCTCCCCTCGATCCTCGCCGTGCTCGCGGTCGTGATCGCCTACGAGGCCGGCTGGGCGCTGTTTCGGAGCGTCTGGGCGGCCGGCGCGGTCGCCGGCGCGCAGGCCGGGATCATCTGCTTCGCTCCCGGCTCGGGCGGCGCCTACGCCTTCCTCTCGCTGCCGGCGACGTCGTCGCGGCAGCTGCTCGTGCCCGCAGCGCTTGCGCTCGCGCTTTCCGCTCTGCGCCTGCCTTCTCGGGCGCTCTTGGCCTCGACCGCCGCCGCCGGCTTCGTGCTCGCTGTCGTGCATCCCACCTACGCGATCTTCCTCTGGCTCCCGTTCGTCGGGTTCCTGCTCGTCCGGGCGCTCTGGACGAGACTCGACCTGCGACCCGGAGGGGCGGCCCTGGCGGCGCTCGTGCTGCCGGCGGCGTTCTTCATGCTCTGGCTGATCCCGATCGTCGCCGACACGGGCTCGGTCTCTCCCGATCGCGAGGAGATTCGGCGTGCGTTCGAGCAGTATCCGGGCCAGCTCGACATCCGCTCGGAGACGAGCTACAGCCTCGCTCCGGAGGTCTTCACGAGGAGCGGGCCCGTGGCCGTTCTTGCGCTGCTGCTGATCCCGCTGGCCGCATTTGCCGCCCGCAGGCGCTGGTCCGCGTTCGTGGTCGGCGGGTCACTCGCCGTGCTCGTGTGCATGCTCGTCCCAGTCCTCTTCACCACGCTCTCCGACCTCGTCTCCATCTCCCAGGCGCGGCGCGCGGCCGGGTTCCTGCCGTTTGCCTTCGCCTTCGCCGGGGGGCTCGGCGTTCTCTCACGAGTCCTCTGGCCCTGGCTTCCTCCGATAGCCCTCGTCGCCGGGGCGGTCCTGCAGTACCTCTATCCGGGTGACTTCGACTACGCCTTCGACGACCCCGGTCCCGCCTGGGTCGTGTGGCTCGCGGTGATCGGCGCCGCTGCCGCCCTCGTTCTCGGCTTCGTCCGCCGCAGCCGTCCCCCCGTGGAGGACACTGCCGGACTCGCCGCCGCGTTCTTCCTGATTCCGGTCGTCGCCGTGGGCCTGGCCAAGTGGAGCCCGCCGTCGACACCTCCCCTGGGATTGCTCTCACCGGGACTTGTGGAGGCCGTGCGCGAGAACGTGCCGTACCGCTCGATCGTGTACTCGGATCAGGAGACGAGCTTCCGGATCGCTGCCTTCGCACCTGTCTATATCGCGGTCGCGCCGCCCGGTCATGTCGCCGACACGATGGTGAACCGGCCGTTCGAGCGGGCGCGCGAGGCTCGTGCTTTTCTGAGAACCGGCGATCTGGCGATCCCGAGGAGCTACGGCGCGCAGTACCTCATAGTCGACCGCGCGCGCGGGCGACCGCGCGCGTTCGATCTTCGGGAGCTCTACCGCGACGCCCGCTTCGTTCTTTACCGGCTGCCCCCGGAGCCGTAGCCCCCGCCGCCGGGCGTCTCGATCCGGAGGAGATCTCCGGGCTCGAGATCCCTGGTGACGAAGGCCGGCAGCTCCTCACCGTTCAAGAGGTTTCGGCCCGGAAGCCCGTCCTCGCCGCCCGCGGCTCCGCGCGGCGGGAGCTGGCGACGTTGGGTGAGGAGCGAGAGGCGGCAGCGCTCCAGCACTCGTAGCTCGCGAATCACTCCGTCTCCGCCACGAAAGCGGCCCGCGCCACCCGAGCCGCGGCGCAGCTCGTAGCGCTCGATCCTGAGCGGATATGAGAGCTCGAGCGCCTCCACGGGGGTGTTGAGCGTGTTTGACATGGCGACGTGGACCGCGGACGGGCCGTTCGCATCGGGGCACGCTCCCTGTCCGCCCCCGATTGTCTCGTAGTACGTGAAGCGGTCGTTTCCGAGGACGACATTGTTCATCGTCCCCTGACCCTGCGCGGGGACCGGAGCCGCTTGCGCGAGCGCGGCGAAGACGACGTCCACGATCCGGCTCGAGGTCTCCGTGTTGCCTGCGGCGACGGCGGCCGGCGGCTGCGCGTTGACGAGGCCGCCCGCGGGGGCGCGAACGGTGACCGGTGTGAAGGCTCCTCCCGAGGCGGGAAGGTCGGGCGCGGTCAGGCAGCGGACGACGTAGAAGCAGGCCGAGCGGGTAACCGCGAGCGGGCAGTTGAGGTTGCCCCGGTGCTGAGACGCGGTTCCCTCGAAGTCGATGTCGATCGAGTCACCGGCGATCGTCACGGCGGCGCGGAGCTCGAGCACCCCGTCCGGCGTCTCGAGCGCGTCGGCGCCCTCGAACCTGCCGTCCGGGAGCTCGCGAATTGCGGCACGGACGACGCGCTCGGAGTACGCGAGGAGCTCGGTCATCGCTTCCCTGACGCGCCTTCGCCCTCGTCGAGCGCAGAGCTCCTCTACCCTGCGCTCGGCGAGCGTGTGCGCCGCGAGCTGTGCGCGCAGGTCGCCGCGGCGCTCGTCCGGGTTGCGCATCCGGCCGACGAGCTCCTCGAGCGCGGTCATGTCGAGCCGTGTCGGCGCGATCACCACGCCTTCTTCCTCGAGCGTCGTCGATCCGGCGGGAAGGCTGCCCGGCTCCGAGCCTCCGACGTCCGCGTGGTGCGCGCGAGAGACCGCGTAGCCAAGCGCAGTCCTGGTGACGATCGTGAGGTCGGGGAGGTGCGTTCCACCCGAGTAGGGGTCGTTGAGGATCCACGGCTCGCCGGGCGCAGGATTGTGCTTCCGAACCGCGGCGACCGCCTCCGGCATCGCCCCGAGATGAACCGGGATGTGCTCGGCCTGCGTGACCATGCGACCCTCCTCGTCGAAGAGCGCGGTCGAGCAGTCGCGGCGCTCCTTGATGTTGGCCGAGAACGCGGCGCGGACGAGCACTGCCCCCATCTCCTCGGCGATCGCGCGAAGACCGCTGCCGATCACCTGCAGCTCGACCGGGATCATGGCGTTCTCCGCAGGACGAGCGTGCCGTGGGGATCGGTCTCGCCCGCCCAGCCTTCGGGAACCCAGACAGTGGCGCCGTCCAGCTCCAGCACTTGCGGGCCACGGACGATGAGCTCCGGCCCGCCGATCTCGATCGTTGGGGCTGCGCGGATCTCCGCCGTGCGCACGGCGACGAGCTCGAGCGGGCGGGCGGGGTCGGCGTAGCCGTAGCGCTCCCGGTGTGCCTCGTGGAAGCGTTCGAGGAGCCGGGGTCCGAGGGGAACCGTGAGCTCGAACGACTGCCCGACGTAGCGGAGGTCGGCTTCTCCTTCTGTCGGCAGCTCGCCGGCCTCTGCGAGCGGCTCGACGAACGAGCGCACCGAGTCGAGTCGCTCGTCCGCGGCTACCAGGCCGAGAGCTGAGAGGACGCCAGCCGCGGCGGGGACGAGAACGGTCTCTATGTCCAGCTCGTCTGCGAGCGAGCAGGCGTGGAGCGGCCCCGCTCCCCCGAATGCCACCAGCGCGAACTCCCGCGGATCGAGGCCCTGCTCGACCGAGACGACGCGCAACGCGCGCACCATCTCGGCGTTCACCACTTCGACCACTGCGGCCGGATCGAGGTCACCGAGCGCACGACGCGCGGCGCCCGTGTCGAGCACGATGCCACCGGGCAACTCGCTAGGCACTCGCCCGAGCAGGAGATTGGCGTCGGTCACCGTCGGGCGCTCTCCACCGAGGCCGTAGCAGGCGGGGCCTGGAAAGGCGCCCGCGCTCTCCGGGCCGACCCTGAGCGCGCCGCCGGAGTCGAGCCGGACGATGGAGCCGCCGCCCGCCCCGACCGTGTGCACCGCAAGCGTCGGGAGCCGAACCGGGAATCCGCCCACGCTTCTCTCGTGCTCGCGCCGGGGCTCGCCGTCCGTGATGGCGCAGACATCGGTGGACGTCCCGCCCATGTCGAACGTGAGCGCGTTCGGGAAGCCGGCGAGAGACGCGATCCGGGCGGCTCCCACGACGCCGGCGGCGGGGCCGGAAATGAGCGCGAAGGCGGCATGCTGGGCGGCCTCTTCGAGCGTGGCGAGCCCGCCCGAGGAGCGCATGACGAGCGGCGTCGCGAGGCCTTCGCTTGCGCAGGCGGCCGCGAGGGCGCGCAGATACCGGGCGAGGACGGGGCCGAGGTACGCGTCGACCACGGTCGTCGACGACCGCTCGTACTCGCGGAACTCCGGCGCGACCTCGTGGGAGGCGACGACGTGGGCGTCCGGGTAGCGGCGGCGGAGCTCGGACGAGACCGCCTGCTCGTGCCGGCTGTCCCGAAACGCGAACAGGAGGCAGACGGCGATCGCCTCCGCGTCGAGCTCTGGCAACGTCGCGACATCGAGCGGCTGGAGCTCGCCGTCTCGACCGATGCGGCCGTACACGCCGACACACCGCTCGAGCGGCACGAGTGGCTCCGGATGCTCGGCGCACGGCCGGTACAGGTGCGCGCGGGGCTGACGCCGCAGCTGGAGAACGTGCTCGAAGCCCGCTGTCGCGACGAAGGCCGTCCGGGCGCCTCGGCGCTCGAGGAGCGCGTTGGTGACGATCGTCGTGCCATGCGTGAAGCGGTCGACCTCGTCCGCGCCGACTGCCCGCGCGGCTGCGAGCACCGATTCCTCCTGGTGCTCGGCGGTCGGCACCTTGGCCGTTCGGATCTCACCATCGGAGACGAGCACGGCGTCCGTAAAGGTTCCTCCGACGTCGATCCCGAGCGCGCGCATCGGTGCATGGTGACTGTCACCGGAGGTGACTGTCACCCGCTTCTCGTCCTCAGTAGAGTCCCTGTCGTGGACCGCCTCGTCTGCCTCGGGCTCAGCCATCGCACTGCCCCCGTGGAGCTCCGGGAGCGCGTGGGCACGCTCGGACTCGGCGCCGAGCGCTGTCCCGGTGTCGAGGAGCATGTCTCACTCACGACTTGCTATCGAGTTGAGTTGTATGCGTACCTCTCCGGCGGAGTCGAGGAGGCGCGCGAGGAGCTGATCGCCGTCCTCGCGGGCAAGCATGGGGTCGACCGGAGCCTGCTCACCGACCACCTCTACGTGCACGCAGGCGAGGATGTCGCGCGTCATCTCTGCCGGGTTTCGGCCGGCCTCGACTCGCTCATGCTCGGCGAGTCCGAGATTCTCGGACAGGTCGGCGACGCGTTCGAGGAAGCGCGTGCCTCCGGAACGACGGGGCCGGTGCTTTCGCTGCTCTTCCGCACGGCTGTCGCATCCGGTCGGCGCGCGCGTTCCGAGACCGCGATCGGCGCGAACCCGGCCACCGCCAGCTCGATGGCGCTCGCACTGGCCGAAGGGGTGCTCGGCGATCTCCGTGACCAGCGCGTGCTGGTCCTCGGGGCGGGACGCATCGCGGTGCAATCTTTGAAGGCGGCACGGGGCCGCGGAGTCACTCACATCGCGCTAGCCAATCGCACGCGCGAACGGGCTCGAGAGGCAGCGACGCTTTTCGGGGCAGATGCCTACGGGCTCGAGCAGCTCGCGGACGCCATCGCCTGGGCGGACTTGGTGGTCACGGCGACGTCCTCGGAGAGTCCCGTGGTGGCCGCCGAGACAGTCGAGGCGGCGATGTCGCGTCGGGCTGATCGCGCGCTCGTTTTCGTGGATCTGGCAGTGCCTGCGGACGTCGAGCGCAGCGCCGGCGCGGTTCCCGGCGTTCGGCTGTTCGACGTCGATGACCTTCGCGCGGGTCTCGACGACGCGATCGGGTCGCGCTTGGGCGAAGTTCCGAGCGTGGAGGCGATCGTGGAGGACGAGGTTGAGAGCTTCGGCCGCCGCTACCGCGAGCTCGAAGTGGAGCCGCTCGTCGCGTCTTTTCGCCAGCGCGCGGAGGCGATTCGACGGCAGGAGGTCGACCATGCGCTGCGTCACCTCGGCGACCTCGATCCGGAGATCGCTGAGCGAATCGAGCAGCTCTCCCGCGCTTTGGTCAAGAAGCTGCTGCACGAGCCCACCATTCGGTTGCGACAGCGCGCGGCCTCACAAGACACGGACGAGGTCGTCGCCGCGATACGCGAGCTGTTCGGGCCTCCGGCGCCGCGCGATCCGTGAGCTCCGAGACGGCGGCGCTCCGCGTCGCCGCGGTAGTGCTCGGCACGAGAGCATCGGCGCTCGCACGGGCGCAGACCGAGCGCGTCGCAGACTCGCTTCAGCAGGCGTGGCCCGGGATTGCCTGCGAGACGAAGCCGCTAGGCACACGTGGTGACCGAACCCAGGCGAGCGGCGTGCCGCTTCCTGCGATCGGCGGGAAGGGGCTCTTCACCGCAGAGCTCGAGCAGGCCCTGCGCGCAGGCACGATCGATCTCGCTGTCCACTCCCTGAAAGACCTGCCAACGGAGGAGACACCGGGTATCACGCTCGGCGCCGTCTGTTTGCGGGAGGACGTCAGGGACTGCGTCGTCGCGCGAGACGGCCAGAGCCTGAGCGGACTTCCAGCGGGTTCTGTGATCGGGACGAGCAGCCTGCGCCGCGCGGCGCAGCTCCTCGGCCTGCGCAACGATCTCGAGGTCCGCTCGATCCGGGGGAACGTGGACACACGCGTCCGCAAGGTGCAAGACGGCGAGTTCGACGCCGTAGTGCTCGCCGCCGCGGGCGTCCTTCGACTCGGGCTCGAGGACGCGGTGACGGAGTGGCTGGAGGCCGAGACGATGCTCCCCGCCCCGGGGCAGGGCGCTCTCGGAGTGCAGTGCCGGGCGGATGACGAGCGGGTTCTTGCTCTCCTGGCCGCGATCGACGATCCCGGCGCCCGAGCGGAGACGACAGCCGAGCGCATGTTTCTCCGAGCGCTCGGCGCCGGCTGCACCGCTCCGGTCGGCGCCCATGCAGTCGCGGTCGACTCCCCGCCAAGTGACACAGTGTCACAAGGACGGGTTCGGTTGAACGCATTGGTCGCCAGTCCGGACGGCCGGCAAGTCGTTCGAGTCGTGGGTGACGGCGAGCCCGAGGAGGTGGGTGAGCGCCTGGCGCGAGAGGCGCTGGCCGCAGGCGCGGGCGACATTCTCGCGGCGATCCGGGGGGCGCAGCCGCTTCGCGACCGGCGCATCGTCCTCACGCGCCCGCGCGATCAGATCCGCCTGCTCGCCGAGGCGCTCGAGCAGATCGGCGCGTCCGTCCTTGCGCTGCCGCTCGTCGAGATCGCGCCGATCAAGGATGCGAGCGCTCTCGACGCAGCATTCGGTCGCGTCGAGAGCTACGACTGGTTGGTGTTCACGAGCGCGAACGGTGTGGCGGGCGTACGCGAGCGGCTCGCTGGCAAGTCTCTGCCTGAGGGGACGCGCGTGGCCGCAGTCGGTCCAGCGACCGCAGAGGCTGTCCGGGCACTCGGCGTAGAAGCGGAGTTCGTCCCTGACCGCTTCGCGGCAGAGGAGATAGCCGCGGGTCTCGGGCCCGTCCAAGGCTTGCGCATCCTGCTTCCGCAGGCTGACATCGCTTCGCCGGGCCTCGCGGTCGAGCTCCGCTCGCGGGGCGCGATCGTGGACGCGGTCGCCGCCTACCGGACGATCGCCATCGAGCCGTCTCGGAACGACATGGTCGAGCTTGAGCGTGGGGTCGACGCGATCGTGCTTGCAAGCGGATCCGCAGCTCGCAGCCTCGTGCTGTCACTGGTAGGGAGAATCGCCGAGAGCGCCGTCATCGTCTGCATCGGCCCGAAGACAGCGGAAGCCGCACGGGAGGTAGGGTTGCGCGTCAGCCTCGTCGCCGACGAGGCGACCGCCGAGGGCATCATTGACGCTCTCACCTCGCACTTTTCGCAGAGCCCAGTCGTGGGGAGCCCATGACCGACTTCACAGAGACAAGCCCGCTCGATGCCCTTCGGCTCGACCCCGGAGCGCATCGGCCGCGCAGGCTGCGCCGCACGCCCGCGCTTCGCGATCTCGTGCGCGAGACGACGCTCGCGCCCGACGACTTCGTCTACCCCCTCTTCGTCGTGCCCGGCGAGGGCGTGCGGAAGCCGGTGCCGTCGATGCCAGGGATCGACCAGCTTTCCGTCGACAGTCTTGCGAGTGAAGCCGCAGAGCTCGCCGCGCTCGGCATCAAAGCCGTGCTGCTCTTCGGGATTCCGAGCGCGAAGGATGCGATGGGGCTCGAGAGCTTCGCGGACGACGGCGTCGTCCAGCAGGCGATCGGCGCGCTGAAGAACGCGAGCCCCGAGCTCGTCGTGGCGACCGACGTCTGCATGTGCGAGTACACGGATCACGGCCACTGCGGCTTGCTCGATGCGGACGGCTACCTCCTGAACGACGAGACACTCGAGCTCCTCGCCCGCATCGCCGTCTCGCATGCGGAGGCCGGGGCGGACATCGTCGCGCCGAGCGGGATGATCGACGGCATGGTGGGAGCAATCCGGACCACCCTCGACGGCGCCGGGCTGGAGCGGGTCGCGGTGCTCTCGTACGCGGTCAAATACGCGTCCGCTTTCTACGGCCCGTTCCGCGACGCGGCGGAGGGCGCACCCGCGTTCGGGGACCGAAGAACGCATCAGATGGATCCCGGGAACGCACGCGAGGCGCTGCGGGAAGCGGCGCTCGACGTCGAGCAGGGCGCCGACGGGCTCGTGGTGAAGCCCGCGCTCGGATATCTCGACGTGGTTCGCTCGGTGCACGAGCGCTTCGGAGAGCTGCCCCTCGCCGCCTACAACGTGAGCGGCGAGTACGCGATGGTGAAGGCGGCGGCGGCGAACGGGTGGCTCGACGAGCGCGCGGTCGCGCTCGAGATCCTCACCGGAATCCGCCGAGCCGGCGCCGATCTCGTCATCTCGTACCACGCCAAGGACGCGGCGCGTTGGATCCAGTGACGAGCTCAACGCGGGGGCGTGTGGACGACCGGCCCGACGAGCTGTCGGAAGAGGTCGACGTCGCCGAGCACGGGCGGACGGCGGAGGGCGAGACGACCTCGCTCGACCGGCGGCTCTTCATGCAGCTCCAGGCCTTCGGGGGCGCGCGCGACACCGCCGCGCTCGTGTCGGCGCTCGAGGCGGCGGGCGTCGGAGGGGTTCTCTACGAGGACGCCAACGACCCGACCGGCGTCGCCTTGCTCACGCTGAGCGAGTCCCCGGACGCTTTCGTATCGGAGTTCCGCGGGTTCTTCCAGTCGGCGCCGTTCGCGGAGCTCGAGCCCAAGCCCGAGCTGACGATGCTCGGCCGAACCTACGCGATCGGCCACGAGCAGGATCTCGACGAGACGCTTGTCGAGCGTCCTCGCCGTCGCGTGCTCGATCCTGCCCTGCGCTGGGCGATCTGGTATCCGCTCCGCCGCGCCGGCTCTTTCGAGCAGCTCTCTCGCAAGGAGCAGAACACGATCCTGATGGAGCATGGCGGAGTGGGGATGGCCTTCGGCCGCGCCGGTCTCGGGTACGACATCCGGCTTGCCTGTCACGGGCTGGACAAGCTCGACAACGACTTCGTCATCGGGCTTCTCGGCCCCGAGCTGCACCCGCTCTCGATCATCGTCCAGCGGATGCGGAAGACGCGGCAGACCTCGCTGCACCTCGAGCGGCTGGGCCCGTTCATCGTCGGCAGGGTCGCGTGGCAGAGCGGGTCGGCGTAGCCGAGACACCGCCGGGCGAGGTGGACAAGGAGCCGACCTCGCCGTTTCTTCGGGCATGCCTCGGGCTGCCTGCAGACCGCACGCCCGTCTGGCTGTTGCGCCAGGCCGGCAGGTACATGCCCGAATATCGCGCGCTGCGGGAGAAGCACACGATGCTCGACGTCATCCGCACCCCCGAGCTCGCGGCGCAGGTGACGCTGATGC
>Ga0136614_10002154_pt1 | contig 12133 bp, 11 predicted proteins | sample AntDrymUQ2792106_2_FD_106643 | JGI IMG/M metagenome (GOLD analysis project Ga0136614, IMG submission 106643) | Polar desert sand microbial communities from Dry Valleys, Antarctica - metaG UQ279 (21.06) | ecosystem: Environmental > Terrestrial > Soil > Desert | place: Antarctica: Dry Valley...
TCGAGGGCGTGGAGAGCCAGGAGGTCACGGTCGAGGTCGACCTTCGGCGGGGGCTGCCGGTGTTCGCCGTGGTGGGGCTTCCGGACGCGGCCGTTCGCGAGGCTCGAGAACGGGTGCGGGCGGCGCTACTGAACTCCGGGCGCGAGTTCCCCCTGAAGCGGCTCACGGCCAACCTCGCCCCGGCCCACCTTCGCAAGGCGGGGCCCTCTTTCGACCTCGCGTTGGCGGTGGCAGTGCTCGCCGCCAGCGGGCAGGTGCCGCGGGAGGGCCTCGACGGCTACGCGATCTGCGGAGAGCTCTCGCTGAGCGGAGAGCTCCGGCCGGTCCTCGGCACCCTGGCCATGGCGCTCGGCGCACGCCGCGCGGGGTACGCGAAGCTGCTCGTGCCCGAGGAGAACGCTCCGGAGGCAGGGCTCGTCGACGGGCTCGAGGTTATCGGGGTGCCGAGTCTCGGGCGTATCGTCGACCTCCTGCACGGCCGCTGGCGCGCGCAGCGCCCGGCGTCGCTTCGAACCGCTCGAGGGCCGGTGGTCGGCGGTCCCGATCTCGCGGAGGTACGAGGCCAGTCGGACGCACGGCGAGCTCTCGAGATCGCCGCGGCGGGCGGCCATCACCTGCTCATGATCGGCCCGCCCGGGGTGGGCAAGACCATGCTCGCGCGCCGACTTCCGAGCATCCTCCCGCCGCCCTCGTTCGAGGAGGCGGTGGAGATCACGCGGGTTCACAGCGTCGCCGGGCTGACCGGCGGAGGCGTGGTTCAGGAGCGCCCCTTTCGCGGTCCCCACCACACCATCTCGAGCTCGGGACTCATCGGCGGCGGCGCCAGCCCTCGGCCGGGGGAGATCTCACTCGCGCACCGTGGGGTGCTGTTCCTCGACGAGTTGCCGGAGTTCTCGCGAGCCGCGCTCGAAGCGCTCCGTCAGCCCCTGGAGAGTGGGCGCGTGGAGGTGATGCGGGCGCAGCGCTCCATCGTATTCCCGGCCGAGGCCATGGTCGTTGGAGCGTGCAACGCCTGTCCGTGCGGCCGGGTCCGTGACGAGTGCACCTGCCATGAGGCCGATCGAGCCCGTTACGCGAGGCGGCTCAGCGGCCCGCTGCTGGATCGGATCGACCTGGTCTGTGAGCTGACCCCGACGACGGCCTTCGAGCTCGACGAGGCGGCCGCGGCCGGCGAGAGCTCGGCCGATGTGCGTCGCAGGGTGCTCGACGCTCGAGCACTCCAGCTCGCTCGTCTGCGAGGCACGCCCGCGCTTTCGAACGCGGGCATGGACGCTCGCCTGACCCGCAGGCTGACCCGCGTCGGCCTGGGCGCCCGTCGACGGCTCGCGGAGTGGGGCGCGGGCGCTCGGTTGAGCGGACGAGGCCACGACCGCGTGCTGCGCGTGGCAAGAACGGTGGCTGATCTGGCCGGGCGGGCTTCGATCGAGGCCGAGGACCTCGACGAGGCGCTCGGCTACCGCATCGGCTCGTCCATGCGTTCCGCGGCGTGACGGCCGATCGCACGAAAGGCGCGGCGTGCTCTCCGGAAGGGCCTCAGGGCGGGGCCTGCTCGCCATGCCTCAGGCGCAGTCACCTGATCGCCTTTCTCGCCCCGCGGATCCAGGGGTTGCTCAGCCGGCGCCACGGGCGGGCCTCGGTCCTGCTCGGCCTCGGAGAGGAGGAGCTGATCAAGGCGGTCGGGGGCTCCCGGCAGGAGGCCGCACATCGCTACGCCGCCAGCTTTGACGCCGAAGCGGCGCGACGGCGTGTGGAGGACGTGGGCGCGCGCGCTCTATGCGCCCACGGGTCCGGCTACCCGACCGGGCTCACGCGGCTGGCCGATCCCCCGGCGGTCCTCTACGTCGTCGGCGAGCCCGGGCGGTTGGACACCGAGGAGGGGTCCTCCGTGGCCATCGTCGGCTCGCGTCGGTCGACGCCGTACGGGCTCGAGGTAGCCCACGAGTTCGGCCGCGGCCTGGGCGCGGCCGGCGTCAGCGTGGTCAGTGGCCTGGCCCTTGGGGTGGACGCCGCGGCCCATCGGGGGGCGTTGGCGGCGAACGGGGCGGCGATCGCCGTCCTCGCCTGCGGACCTGACGTGGTCTATCCACGCCTGCATCGGCCGCTCTACGAGAGGATCCGGCGGGTCGGAGCCGTGGTCTCAGAGCTCCCGCCCGGGCAGCCGGCTCTGCGGTGGAGCTTTCCCGCCCGCAATCGGATCATGGCCGCGCTCGCCGACCTCGTCGTGGTGGTAGAGGCCGCGGAGGGGTCGGGGTCGCTGTACACCTCGGCGTTCGCCGAGCAGCTCGGACGAGAGGTCGCCGACGTGCCCGGTCGCATCACGGGCCGGGCCTCGACCGGATCGAATCAACTGCTTCGCGACGGGGCGACCGTGGTCCTCGGCCCGCAGGACGTGCTCGACGCGCTCTTCGGAGTCGGTCAGCGCTCGGCGGCGGACGCCGATCTGCCGGCTGCCGCCCTCGAGCCCCGCGAGCTGCAGGTTCTGCAGGGGGTGGAGGCGGCAAGGGGCGGCGCCGACGCCATCGGGCGGGATCTCGGGCTCTCGGCGGGCCCGGTCCGCGCCGCACTGGGGCGCCTCGAGATGCTTGGACTCGTGGCCCGAGACTCCTTCGGGCTCTACGAGCGAACGGCGCGTTGAGGATGGCGCCCGCGGCTTCGAGATCGCTCGGCGGCCACGCTTGGAGCCCTTCACCGACGATGGCCGGCGGCTCCTATGCTCGCGCCCCCACCGTTTTCCTCTGTCCATGCCCTCCGTGTCAGTTCCCGCCTCCCGCCTCCCGCGCCTGCTCTCCATCGCGGGCTCCGATTCCGGTGGCGGCGCCGGGATCCAGGCCGACCTCAAGGCCTTCGCCCGGTGTGGCGCCCACGGCATGACCGCGATAACCGCGATCACCGCCCAGAACACCGTCGGCGTGCGGTCGGTATGGGCGGTGCCCGGTGAGGCCATCGTCGACCAGGTCCGAGCGGTGGTCGAGGACATCGGCGTGGACGCCGTCAAGATCGGCATGCTCGGGAGCGTCGACACCATCGCCGCCGTCGCGGAAGCACTCGACCTGCTCGGTGAGGTGCCCGTGGTGCTCGACCCGGTGATGGTGGCCGAGAACGGAGCGGTGCTCCTCGACGAAGGCGCTCGGAGCGCGCTCGTCGAGCGACTCGTGCCGCGGGCCACGGTGGTGACCCCGAACCTGCCGGAGGCCCGCGCGCTCACCGACCACGACGATGCCGCCCCTCCTGAGAGCCTCGCGCGCTCCATCCACGCCCTCGGGCCCCACGCCGTGGTGGTCACGGGTGGGCACCAGGAGGAAGCCACGGACCTGTTCTTCGACGGACATCGTCTCGCCCGCCTGCCGGGGGAGCGCTACGCCGGCGACGCCGCCCACGGCTCGGGCTGTACGCACTCCTCGGCGATGGCGGCCGGACTCGCCCTGGGCCTCGACCCCCTGGAGGCCGCGCGGTGGGCGAGGGTCCTGGCCTCCGAAGCGGTTCGAGACGGCCTGAGCGACCTCGGCGCGGGCGCTGGACCCGTCAACGTCCTCGGCTCGACCCGGGCTCGCGAGCCTCCCGTAGGAGAGTCGAGCGGTCTGGCATAATCGCCGTTCACCACGCGGTGGGAAAGGGCACTCCGCTCCCCCGCCCTGACAAGGGGACAGTCATCAAGTTTCTTCGCATGAAGCCCGGGCACGGCGAAGTGCTGCTCACCGAGGGCGACCCTCGCCTCGAGGAGGACCAGCGGCGTCTCGTGGAAGAGTTCCGCCGCCAGCTCGACGAGGGGATGTGGGCTGCCGCGCCGACCACCGATCCCGAGACGGGGCGGCGCGAGGCGGAGATGGTGCAGGAGTACGAAGAGATTCCCGTGCACGCGGACCGCGTGATCTTCTTCCCCCGCGCTGCGGGGGGTTGAGTCCCCCGGTCCCGAGTTGCTGCTGGCGCTGCTCGTCCTCGGCCTCGTAGCCGCGGCTCTACTCACCCCGTCGCTGCTGCGTGCCACGGCCGCTCAGCGCACACGCCGCGCCGACGACCGCCAGCGCGCGTCACGCCGCCGGGCCGAGCAGTTCGAGCCGGGGGACCCCGGCCGTGAGCGACGTGCCGAGCAGCGTGCCCGTGAGCTGTTGCGCACGTGCGTCAACGACGAGGAGTGGGGGATGTACAGGGACCTAGGCTTCATCCGGGTGCCGGGTCGCCTCGTGGGAGCGAGCCGCGAGCGCGCGACCGGCGACGGTGTCGGGACCGGCGCTCCGCCGCCACCCGCGACGGACGACGTCGTCGACGGGCCCGGACCGAGTGAGCCACCCCGAGGCGCCCGGGCCCCGTACGCGTACCTCATCTATCCGCATAAGCCGATCGTGGCCTACGTACCCGAGAGCCGGCGGCTGCTGAGCGAGTACTGCGTCGAGTTCCCCGACCTCACCGGTGTGATCTCGGACAGCCGCCTACCCGATTCCGACGATGTGCTCGCGAAGTGGATGGCGGTGACCGGCGACGAGGCGCGGCTGCTTCGCAGCGCCAACATGCACCTTCCCGGCCGCCAGGTCGATCCCGCACGCGTGCGACGAGACCTCTGGCGACTGGCCGAGTGGGAACGTCAGCGAGGAGACTCGAGTTCGTTCGAGACCCCGCCGCGATGAGAGCCCGCGTGCGCCGCGTCCCCGCCCGCCCCAACCGGTGAGGTCCCGGCGGCCGCAGTCCCGGAGCACGCGGGGCCGTCCGTGAGCACCCGCGTTCGGCGACCGAGCCGAACCATCCTCGAGGGACCCGACCGCGCCCCCGCGCGTGCCTACCTGAAGGGCATCGGCTTCGACGACGACGCCCTCGAACGGCCCATCGTCGGCATTGCCAATACCTGGACGGAGACCATGCCGTGCAACTTCCACCTGCGTCGGCTCGCCGAGCGCGTGAAGGAGGGAGTGCGGGCGGCGGGCGCGACACCCATGGAGTACAACACCGTCGCTGTCTCCGACGGCATCACGATGGGCACGCAGGGGATGAAGACCTCGCTCGTGTCCCGCGAGGTCATCGCCGACTCGATCGAGCTCGTCGGCCGCGGCCATCTCTTCGACGCGGTGGTGGCCATCTCGGGCTGCGACAAGACGATCCCGGGCTGCGTCATGGCCCTGGCGCGCCTCGACGTGCCGAGCCTGATGCTCTACGGCGGCTCCATCGCCCCGGGGCGCTACCGCGGCGCGGACGTGACGATCCAGGACGTGTTCGAGGCGGTCGGCGCCCACGCCTCCAACGAGATCTCCGATGCCGACCTGGCCGAGCTCGAGTCGGTGGCCTCCCCGGGCGCCGGCGCGTGCGGCGGGCAGTTCACGGCCAACACGATGGCCACGGCCTTCGAGGTAATGGGGATCTCCCCGATGGACAGCGGGATGGTCCCCGCCGAGGACGGCAAGAAGGGTCAGGTGGCCGAGGACTGCGGGCGGCTGGTGGTCGAGCTCCTCGAGCGGGACCTTCGTCCGAGCGCCGTGATCACCAGGGGCTCGCTCGAGAACGCCATCGCCATGGTGGCCGCGAGCGGCGGCTCGACCAACGCGGTGCTCCACCTGCTGGCCATCGCCTCCGAGGTCGGCGTCGAGCTCTCGATCGACGACTTCGATCGGGTGAGTGCCTCGACGCCTCTGCTCGCGGACCTCAAGCCGAGCGGCCGCTTCGTGGCCACCGACCTCCACCGCGCCGGGGGCGCCCGCCTCCTGGCCAAGCGGCTGCTCGATCATGGGGTGCTGCACCCCGACGAGATGACGGTGACCGGGAGGACCATCGGCGAGGAGGCTGAGGCCGCCGAGGAGATCGCCGGCCAGCAGGTCGTGCGCCCCCTCGATCGCCCCCTCCAGGCCACGGGGGGCCTCGCCATCCTGCGCGGGAACCTGGCACCGGAGGGGTGCGTGTGCAAGGTCTCCGGCCACGGTCGAACCTCGCACCGGGGTCCGGCGCGGGTGTTCGAGAGCGAGGAGGAGGCCTTCGCAGCGGTCAAGGCCCAGGAGATCCAGGCCGGGGACGTGCTGGTGATCCGCAACGAGGGTCCCTCGGGCGGACCCGGCATGCGGGAGATGCTCGCCGTGACCGCCGCCCTCGTAGGGGAGGGCATCGGACACGAGGTGGCGCTGCTCACCGACGGTCGCTTCTCGGGGGCCACCCACGGCCTGATGGCCGGGCACGTGGCCCCGGAGGCGCCGCGCGGCGGCCCGATCGCCGCCGTGCAGGACGGGGACATGGTGGTCTTCGACGTGACCGGCCGCGAGTTGCGGGTCGAGCTCCCCGACGAGGAGATCGAACGTCGGGTGGCCGCGTACGAGTCGCCGCCACCTATGTACCGTTCGGGCGTGCTCGCGAAGTACGCCCGTCACGTCGGCTCGGCCTCCCTCGGCGCCGTAACTGCCTGAGGTTCTCGGGTGAGTCCCCTTCTGGCCCTCGGGGTGCTGGCCGCCCTCGGCTCTTCGCTGCTCTACTGCGGCGGCGCGGCGCTCCAGGCTCTGGAGGCCCGGGACTGCCCGAGCGCCTACGGCCTTCACACGACGCTTCTCCGAAGGCTCGTGACCCGTCCCCGGTGGATCCTCGGCACGGTGTGTGTGCTCGCCGGCTGGGGGCTCCAGGCGTTCTCGCTGCTGCTCGCGCCGGTGACCGTCGTGCAGCCCACGCTCGCCGTCGGGCTCATCGCCCTGCTTCTCATCGGGCTGAAGCTCCTCGACGAGCCCGTCGGCCGGCGGGAGATCCTCGGGGTGGCCGCCATCCTGGTAGGGGTCACGGGGCTGGCGCTGACCGCGCCGGCCAGCACGAACGACCACGCGAGCTCAGCCGTCCTCGCCCTCGCCCTGGGAGCCTTCGCGCTCGTCGCTCTGGTCCCCTACGCCTTCCGCTCGCACCGCTACCTCGGGGCACTGGTGATCGTGAGCGGCGGGGTGGCCTACGCGTGGACCGGCTTCTCGACCAACTTCGCCGGAGATGCCCTCTCCTCCGGACGCTGGCTCGTGTTCGGGCTGTGGATGGCGGCCACCGTGGGGGCCGCCATCGTCGGTCTGATCAGCGAGATGACCGCCTTCCAGCACGGACCGGTGACCCATGTGTTCCCCGTGATGCTCGTCGTGCAGATCGTCATCGCCGTCGCCCTGTCGCCTCTCCTGGCCGGGGAGGGGTGGGGCTCCACGCCGCTCGACGGCTTCGCGCTGGCCGCCTCGCTCGCCGTCGTGACCGTGGGGGCCGCCTTCCTGGCGGGGGGCAGAGGGGTGGGGGCGGCCATGGCCTCCACCGCCCAGAGCTGAGCTAGCGCTAGTCCGGCCGGGCCGCGGCCTCCTCGAGCTGCTCGGCCGCGTGGCGGGCCCGGCGCGCCGGGAAGAGCGTGGGAAAGGGGATGACGCTCACCATCAGCACGCCCAGCGCGAGGGTCACGCTCAGGGCGATCTCCACCGGTGGTCCCACGGCCGCGATGAGCGCCGCGGTCACGCCCGCGGGCGGGATCGGCAGCCCCACGTAGCTCCGCGTACGCGATACGAGCGGGTAGCGCGCAAGGCGCCACGCGCCGCACAAGAGAAGGCAGAGGCACGCCGCGATGCCGAGGATCGGCACCTCGTGGAGCAACGCCAGGTACAGCGCCAACGCGGGAGCGGCGCCGAAGGACACGAGGTCGGCGAGCGAGTCGAGATCGGACCCGAACCCGTCGGAGCTCGAGGGGCCGTGGCGGGCGGCGATGCCGTCGACGGCGTCGCAGGCCGCAGCGATGCCCACCATGCCCGCCGCCCAGGCAAACTCGCCCTGAGCCGCGAGGATGAGCGCGACGAACCCCGCGGCGAGATTGCCGCTGGTCAGCGCGTTGGCCGGATTGACCCAATCCTTCATGTCCCCTCCTCCGGGGAGCGGCCAGTCGCGGAGCCGACGAGCGCGTCTCCGCGCCCGCCGTCCACGGCCGACTCCTCCTCATTCGTGTAATACCGCGCGATCGGGCTGACGCCCGCGCGAACGCGGTCTCCTCTCCTCACCAGTACCTCGACCCGCTCGGCCGGCACGAGCACGTCGGCCCGAGAGCCGAAGTGAATGAGCGCCACCCGCTCTCCCGCCTCGACGTGGCTGCGAAGGCCGACCCAAGGCGTGATCCTCCGGGCGACCATCCCGGCGATCTGCACGAGCACGACCCGGCCGCCCTTGCCGTCGATGGCCAGCCGCGTGCGGCGGTTCTCCTCAGAGGCCCGCAGGAACGCCGGCCGCAGGCCGCCCTCGATCCGTTCCGCCATCGCGACCTCCCCGGCAACCGGACTGCGCGTGACGTGGACGTTGTGGAGCGACAGGAAGGTCGAGATCCGGGTGGCCTCGGCCGCGTCGAGCCACGGCTCGGGGACTGCCGTGGCCACGTCGGTCACCACGCCGTCCGCCGGTGCGTAGAGCGTGTCCGCCCGGTCGGCCGGCGGCCGGTCGGGATCCCGGAAGAAGAGGAGGCTGCCGAGCCCGGTGGCGAGGATCACCCGTCCGCTCGGGCGACCGAGCGCCAGCAGGAGGAGCTCGGCGAGCAGGGCAAAGGCCACGTAGCGGCGGGCGACCCGCAGGCTGCGCCGGGTCATCAACGAGATCGTCCGTCGACGCCGTTGCGACACGCGTAGAGAAACGCGGGCGGCACGTTCAGCGGCGAGATTCGCCGCCGGACCTCCGGCCATCTGCTCTCGAGGTCGCCGCGTACGAAGGGCGAGTACTGCAGCACCAGCATCACTCCGTCGGGCGCGAGCAGCCGCCGGCACTCGTCGAGGACCTTCTGGCGCACCGGCCCTGGCAGGGAGGTGAACGGCAGGGCCGACACGATGACCTCGGGCTGAGCGTCGGCCAGCCGGGCGCCCATGCCCTCGGCCGACTCCGCGAACACCTCGAGGCGGCGGTCGGGAAGGCGCGAGTCCAGAGCCCGGGCGAGGTTGCGGTCGGTCTCGAAGGCGAGCAGGCGCCCGTCGGAGGGAAGCCGGGCGAGGATCTCCTTCGTGTAGACCCCCGTGCCGGCTCCGAGCTCGACCGCGACACGCACCTCGGGGAGGGAGGCCAGGTCGAGGAGGCCGTTGACCGCTCGACGCGAGGTCGGGAGCACGGCCCCCACCTGACGGGGGTGCGCGATGAAGGATCGGAGGAACTGGACGCGGTCGCCCATCCTCTCGCTGGCGCTCAAGAGTGTGGAGGCACGGGATTGTCGCGCGCCGTTGCCTCGGCGCCCGACAAGACTAGGGCGCGGACGCCGATCGTGCCACCGGTCCGAACCGCTCGGTCCGGGCCGGCTTCTCGATCTCGCGCTCGCTGCCCTGTCCGTTCGAGCCGGCGGGGGTCTCCGGGGCCTGCTCGAGAAAGGCGAGCAGCGCATCGTTGAACGGGACCGGGCGCTCGAGCATGGGCGCGTGGCCGGTGTCGTCGAGGACGACCTTCCGGCTGTCGGCGATCGCGCGTTCGAACTCGTCGGCGTCCTTGACGGGCACGAGCATGTCCTCGGCCCCCCAGACGAGCAGAGTCGGGCACGCGACCTCCTCGAGGCGATCGCGGAAGTCGTAGGTCAGCAGGGCGTCGAGGGCCGGCACGTAGCCGGGAGACCCCACGGCCTGCATCACCTCGTGGGTGATGTCGGGCTTCAGCCTGGTGGGGTGGCGCACCACCGGGGCGAGCGCCACGTGGCGCAGGCGCGGGCGCACGACGACCTGGCGGTGCTTGGCCACCCCGAAGACCCCCGCGATGGTCGAGGCGCGGGCGGCGGTCACGGTGGGTCGGCGGTAGGCCGTGGTCACCGAGATCCCGGCGGCCGCCGCGAGGATCAGCCGCTCCGTGCGATCGGGGTAGGACATCGCGATCTCGGCCGCTATGAAGCCGCCCATCGAGTTGCCCACCACCGCCACGGCCGGTAGCTCGAGCCGGCGGCACAGCTCCTCGACGAGGTGCGCGTAGTGGGAGATGGAGATGCGGTCGGCCGGCATCTCCGACCGGCCGAAGCCGGGTAGGTCGAGGGCCACGCAACGCCGCGAGCCACCGACGCGCGGGAGGTTCTCGAGCCAGTTCTGCCAGTTGCCGCCGAGCCCGTGCACGAAGAGCAGCGGTATGCCGTCCCCGGCCCCGTAGTCGACGTAGTTGATCGTCCTTCCGGCCACCTTCATCTGGCCGAGATGGCGGCTCCAGTCGATGCCCCGCCAGTCGGGCGCGTCGCTGACGCCGTAGTCGGCTCCGGCCCGGCGGGCGGCCCACGGCCCGGCGGGGCGGACCATCGAGGGATAGACCCGCTCGAGATTCACCGGGAGGTAGCCCTTCGCCATCGTTCACACGGTACTGAAACCGGAGTGCACCACTTGCGACCCACGGGGCCTCTGCCACAATCGCCGCGATGGAGCAGGCTCGCTCAGGTGCAGGAGAGATCCCGCACGCCGGCGGAGCTCCGGGGGCTGACGATGTGGGCGTGCCGGCGCCGAGCGATGAGGATCTCCGCCGCTTTCTCCCCGGCGTCGAGCCCGAGCGCCGACTCGACGACTGGGGGCGCTCCGAGGCCGTCGAGCGGGCCCTCGACCGGACGGTGGGCGACTTCCTCTACCGCTACTGGTTCCGCTGCGAGGTGGAGGGAGCCGAGAACGTGCCCTCGGCCGGGGGCGCGCTGCTGGCGGCCAACCACACCGGGGTCCTTTCCCCCGGCGCGGGCATCATCGCCAAGGCCCTGCGTGAGGAGCACCCGCACGCACGAGAGGTGAGCGTCCCGGTGCGGCGCTCTCTCCGCGGCGCGCCCGGCGTTTCGATGCTCCTACCGAAGGTGGGCTGCGTGTCGGCTCATCCGGCCAACGTCCAACGCCTCCTCGACGACGAGCAGCGGATCGTGCTCATGTTCCCCGAGGGGGCCGGGGGAGGCGAGAAGCTCTACCGCGATCGCTACCGGTTGAGGCCGTTCGGCCGCGGCGGCTTCGTCGAGGCCGCCGCCCGCGGGAGAGTCCCCATCGTGCCGGTGTGCGTGGTCGGGGCGGAGGAGGTGGCGCCCGTGTTCGCCCGATTGCCGCTGCTCGGGCGGCTCACCGGGCTTCCCCGCGTGCCGGTGACCCCGACCTTCCCGCACCTCGGCCCGCTCGGCCTCGTCGCCTACCTGCCGGCGAAGTTCCGTGTCCGCTTCCTCGAGCCCATCGAGGTCGAGCGCTCGGCCATCGACCGGGACCGGGGCCTCTTGCAGAGCGTCTCCGACGAGGTGCGCACCCGCATCCAGGAGAACCTCCTCGACATGCTGCGCACCCGCGCATCGGTATGGCTCGGATGAGCTCGCGGCGGGTGCTCATCATCGGCCTCTCCTCATACTGGGGCGGGCGCCTGGCCGCGGCCCTCGAAGCGCGCCCGGAGATCGACGCCGTGGTCGGCGTGGACTCCGAGGACCCGACCCGGGAGCTCGGCCGCACGGAGTTCGTGCGCGTGGGCACCCAGCACGGGCTGCTCAGGCGCATCGTCGAGGCCGCGGAGATCGACACCGTGGTAGACGCCCGGCTGGTGGTCGACTCGGTCGCCGCCTCGCCCCGGAGCGCCCACGAGAACAACGTGATGGGCACGATGAACATCCTCGCCGCCTGCTCGGGGGAGGACTCGCCGGTGCGCAAGCTCGTCCTCAAGTCCTCAGCCCACTACTACGGCGCCGAGCAGGACGACCCGGCCTTCTTCACCGAGGTCATGGAGCGCCCGCACCCACCCCGCACGCCACTCGAGCACGACATCGTCGAGGCCGAGGCGGCGGTGCTCGACCACGCGGCGAAGCGTCCCGACACCTGCGTGAGCATCCTCCGCTTCGCCAACGTGCTCGGTCCGGACGTGCGGACCTCGCACACGGCACTGTTCGCCCTGCCGGCCGTGCCGACGATCCTGGGCTTCGATCCTCGCTACCAGTTCGTGCACGAGGACGACGTGGTGGGCGCGCTGTCGCACGCCGTCGAGCACGATCTACCCGGCATCTTCAACGTCGGCGCCGACGGTGTGCTCGCCCTGTCCGAGGTCGCCGGGCTGCTGGGCAAGCCCTACCTGCCGATCCTGCCTCCGTGGGGCACCGGCCTGGCCGCGGGGATCGCGCGCCGGCTGGGGGTGAGCATCCCATCGGAGATGCGGGCCCAGCTGCGTTTCGGCCGCGGAGTGGACAACCGCCGCTTCAAAGCCGCCGGCTTCGAGTACGGGTACACGA
>Ga0136614_10002155_pt1 | contig 12131 bp, 8 predicted proteins | sample AntDrymUQ2792106_2_FD_106643 | JGI IMG/M metagenome (GOLD analysis project Ga0136614, IMG submission 106643) | Polar desert sand microbial communities from Dry Valleys, Antarctica - metaG UQ279 (21.06) | ecosystem: Environmental > Terrestrial > Soil > Desert | place: Antarctica: Dry Valley...
CTGGTACCCATCAGCGATCGCGCGCCCTGGAGGTGGCTCGACAAAGGGAAACTGCGCGACATCGCCGAGCCCCAGGGACTTCATTCGCAGGATCACGCCGGCGAGCGAAGAGCGCTGCACTTCAGGGTCGGTGAAGCGGGGACGGCGCAAGTAGTCGTCTTCGGAATAGAGCCGAATGCAGACTCCATCGGCCACCCTTCCGCACCGACCGGCGCGCTGATTGGCGGCAGCTTGCGATATCGCCTCGATCTGCAACTGCTCCACCTTGTTTCGATACGAGTAGCGTTTGACGCGGGCGAGTCCGGTGTCGACGACGTAACGAACTCCTGGAACAGTCAGCGAAGTTTCGGCAACGTTGGTTGCCAACACGATGCGGCGGCGCTGCGACGCCGGATTGAAGACGCGCTCCTGCTCCTCGGCCGAGAGGCGCGCATACAACGGCAGAATCTCCGCTCCGGCGGGGTGATGTTTGCGCAGCGCCTCCGCAGCCTCGCGTATTTCGCGCTCTCCCGGGAGGAACACGAGGATGTCGCCTCGCCCGAGGGCGGCCAGCTCGTCCACAGCATCAACAATCGCCTCCATCAGCGTTCGATCGTCGACGTCATCGGCGCGGTCTGTGTCAATGAGCGGCCGATAGCGCACCTCGACCGGATAGAGCCGGCCGGATACCTCGATGACAGGCGCGGGGCCACTCGAACCGCCGAAATGGTTTGAGAAACGCTCAGCGTCAATGGTCGCCGAGGTAATGATGACCTTCAGATCGGGGCGTCTATTAACGGGCCCGTGTACCAGCTGCTTGATATAGCCGAGAAGAAAGTCAATGTTCAGCGAGCGCTCGTGAGCTTCATCGATGATCAGCGTGTCATACGCACGCAGAAGAGGATCGCTCTGTGTTTCCGCGAGCAGGATGCCGTCAGTCATCAACTTGATCGACGCGCCAGGCCGCGTCTGATCGCTGAACCGGACCTTGTAACCCACCACTTCGCCCGGTGCGCTGCCAAGCTCGTGCGCAATGCGTCGCGCAATACTGGACGCGGCAATGCGACGTGGCTGCGTGTGTCCGATCAGCCGATCACCGCCGCGCCCCATCGACAGGCAGATCTTCGGCAGCTGAGTGGTTTTTCCGGATCCTGTCTGACCGCTGACGATCACAACCTGATGCGCTTCGATCGCGCGCGCAATCTCGTCGCGTGCACCGGAAACCGGTAAGTCTTCCGGAAAGCTGATTGCAGGCAACGGAGCGACGCGCACGGGGAAGCGGTCAGTATACTTTTGCGAATGAATGACGCAGTTCCCGCCGAGCCGATTACGTCGGTTACGGCATCCGCAGTTGACCATGCACGATTTGTGACGTGGCTGCGTGATGTTGCACCCTATGTTCATGCGCACCGAGGTCGCACATTTGTTGTGGGTTTTGCCGGGGGCTTGATCGAAGCAGGCGCGCTGATCGCACTGGTTCAGGATTTATCGCTGCTCAACGCGATGGGCATTCGCCTTCTGGTCGTGCACGGCTCGCGGCCGCAGGTGCAGGCACAACTTGCGCTTAAAGGTGTCGAGGCGCGGTTTGCCAACGATGTCCGCATCACCGATGCGCCCGCACTCGAGTGCGCGAAGGAGGCATCGGGCGAAATTCGGCTCGACATCGAAGCGGCGTTCTCTCAAGGCTTGCCATCGACTCCAATGGCGCACTCGAAGGTACGCGTGGTGAGCGGCAACTTCGTCACGGCACGTCCTCTCGGCGTCATCGACGGGGTCGACTATCAGTTGACTGGCGTCGTGCGCAAAGTCGATTCCGATGCGTTGCGATTCACGCTAAGCAACGGTGCGATCGTGCTGTTGTCGCCGCTCGGATTTTCACCTACTGGCGAAGCGTTCAACTTGACGATGGAGGACACGGCGTGCGCAGTTGCGACCGCGCTCAAGGCCGACAAGTTGATCCTGCTTACCGAGACCGACGGTGTACGCGGTACCGATGGCAGATTGCGCAGCGAGCTGACCGTGCAATCGGCCGAGGCACTGCTGGCGACCGGCGAGGTCAAGCCGGATGCGGCATTTAATCTCCGCTATGCCATCAAGGCCCTTAAGGGTGGCGTTGCTCGCGCGCACATCCTTTCGTTTGCGCTGGATGGCAGCGTGCTCGCCGAGCTTTTTACACACGAAGGCGTCGGTACGATGGTCGCCGCCGAAGATCTTGAACAGCTTCGCGACGCGACGGCCGACGACGTGGGTGGCATCATCAAGCTGATCGAACCACTCGAAGCCGAAGGCACACTGGTCAAGCGTCCGCGCGAGCTGATCGAACGCGAGATCGACCGGTTCGTAGTGCTCGAACATGATGGATTCATTTTTGGCTGCGCCGCACTCTATCCGTTTCCGCGTGAGCAGATGGGCGAGCTTGCCGGCCTCACGGTTCATCCGGACTACCAGAGCTTCGGCGACGGTGAGCGTTTGATGAAACGCATCGAGGCGCGCGCGAGAGCCGCGGGAATTACCAAACTTTTCGTTCTGACTACGCGCACCGGACACTTTTTCATCAAGCGCGGATACAAACCGGCGGCGGTGGACGATCTGCCGCCGCAGCGACAGAACATGTACAACTGGCAGCGCAAGTCGCAAGTGCTGCTCAAGCAGATCTAGGAGTGAAAATGGCGCGAATGGTTAATTGCGTAAAGCTTGGACGTGAGGCCGAAGGCCTCGACTTCCCTCCGGTCCCCGGAGATCTCGGTAAACGTCTCTGGGAAAACGTGTCGAAAGAAGCATGGGCCGGCTGGTTGAAGCACCAGACGATGCTCGTCAATGAAAATCGGTTGAATCTTGCCGATACGCGCGCGCGAAAATATTTGCTGACTCAAATGGAAAAGCACTTTTTCGGCGAAGGCGCCGATGTCGCGCAGGGTTACGTTCCACCCAGCTGACTAGCTTCCGATACGTCGGAGTTGAAAGAACAGAGCAACGTCAAACGGCGACCATACCGGCGCTCGCACCCCCGCTTCGCTAAGGGCGGTGCGCACCCAGTCGTTACAAGTAAACCAGGGACGGTAGCGGGTGGTGGCCTCGTAAAAAGCATCGTAGGCAAAATAGCCACGCACGTTGGCGCGCTGCGGGCGTCCTGCGGCATCGCGCGCAAACGAGGAGCGGATGTTCGCGACGAGTCGGGCGTATTGATCGCGGCTGACCTTGATCTCGAACGCCTTGTACGACAGCGGCGAGTCGAGGTATTCAACATGCATCGCCCCCGGACCCGTTCCGCTGAGGGCTGACAGCGCCGTGGTCATCCTCAGGTCGCTCCATGTGGGCGTATCAGCAAAGAACGCGCGATCGCCCCACCCGAATGCCACCCATTTGAGCGGCGTCGCAAGCGCTCGCATGTGCGCGGGTGGATGGTCGACACTCCAGTCAACACCGGCTTCGCGCGTCGGCAAGATGAGCTCGGCGTGCACGCCGTTTGTACGCACGTAAATCGAAACACCCTGCGGCGACTGGACGAACGATGAGTTCACCGGGATCGCACCGAGCGCAATCGCAGCGAGTGCATAAGTCCCGACGACAAGAATCACAAGCGCGATGGTCCACCCCAAAACGCGCAACATCCCAGTCCACACCGAGGGCCGGCGGTACCCCCTAAGCCTTGCAGCCGTCATCGCGACATTGGAACGTCGGCAATTTTTCGGGATTCGACGACGCCATCGGAAGTGCCCAACAGCAACACGTCAGCGCCGCGCGCAGCGAACAAGCCATTGCTGACGACGCCGGCAATACGGTCGATGCGCGCCTCGACCTCGCACGCGTCGTCGATCACCACGTGGTGGATGTCGATTATGGCGTTTCCGTTATCGGTGGTGAAGCCCGCGCGCACTTTCGGATCACCGTACCGGGTCAGTTCGCGCAACGCATACGCGAGTGCGATTGGAAGCACTTCCACCGGCAGCGGAAATCTACCGAGGCGCTTGACGAACTTGCTTTCGTCGGCAATGCAAATGAACTTTTCAGCGACAGCCGCCACGATCTTTTCGCGTGTCAGCGCCCCGCCACCGCCTTTGATCATGCAGAAATCCGCATCGATCTCGTCCGCACCATCGACATAGATCGACAGCGATTCAACGTTGTTCAGATCGAGAATGCGGATGCCATGGCGTGCGAGTCGATTCGCGGTGCGCTCGGAGCTCGCCACCGCTCCAGGGATCCGATCCTTGATCGCTTGCAGTTCGTCAATAAAGTAATCGGCGGTCGAGCCGGTACCTACACCGAGCGGCTCGCCATCCCTGACGTACCGGATCGCGGCTCGCGCGACAGCGCGCTTTAAATCGTCTTGCTTGGCCATTCGGTGCCCGCTTATGCCCGGGCCGAATGATACGTTTAGGATTACCGGTGTGCGGAATGCGCGGCGGCGCGTGCCATTGTCGATTGCACAATCCAGAATGCGCGCGGACGATGCTCACAGTAGCTGCGCATTTTCTGATCCGCGAAGCGCGCCACACGTGGCCGGAGTGCGAGATTGGTCGTGACCAACTGCGGAGAATTGTCTTCGCTCTCCACAATGTAGCCATGACCGTAGGGCTTCACGACGACATTGCCGCTGATGCGCACATGGCGCGAACCGACCGTGACGATGCCGCGCTGATAAGACTGATGAATCAGGCACCCTATCACCGAGCTCTCTGCGGCTTCACCGTTGTTATGCCAGTGAAGCGGATAGCGCCCGAGACGATTCAATTGACCCATGCGCCGAAACTCGACACCCGAAAATCGGCCGGTCGATGGAGTCGTAGACGTCGCCCGGTCCGACGTGCGGGCGATTACGCAATACGCGCCCACGCTGTCGCGTTCTGAATCCGCGCAACCTTCCACCACGATGTTGCGCGAGAGCAGCACCACTTTCCCGATCGAACCTGGAACGATGTGCCGCAGCGTTGCATGGCCACCGTGATGCCGGTGCCAGACCGGAGTTGCAAGCTGGACCGTTAAACAATCTGCGCCGACGTTGCCAATAATTCGTTCTTCCAGCAGGCAATGCTGCGCTCCGGAGGCAATCGCGATGCTCTCGCCAGCACACCAATCAACGGGCTTTGCAAGGCGCAGAGTGTTGTGGCCGGGGACAGTACTGCCTCCAAGGGGGACCCACGACGTGCGAGCTTCACCATGCAGATCAATGGTCCCGCCATCTAGCGCTGCCAGAAATTTGCTGCCGAGCAATGGATGGTTCGGCGCGCGGCTCGGCGCAGCCCGCGAACACAGCGTCACCTGAAGTTGGTGCTTAAACGGTTTGTCCGCGCCTCCGGCAGTCAGGGAGCCACTTGCTTCGACCAAAATCCATTCGGCCCCGATGCGCACGTTCTTCCGTGCAACGATCACCCTGCCTTTGATGTGCAGCGATCCGACGTCAATATCCTGATCGATCAGTACGGTGCGGCCTTTGGCGATCGTTACGGGCTCCCCGCGCGCAGGAAACGCGCCATCCCACGTGTCGGGATCGGACCATCGTCTTGCGTCGGCGGGAACGTCATCGAAGGACACCGCGTCGGTCGCAGCGCCAGTTGCGAGGAATTCCAGAAAGCCCATCGCTTGATGACGTTGATATGAGAAAGTACTTGAGGTTGCATAGGGTACGACGTGCCGACGACAAATCAATCGCGCCCCACGCATCCGGAAGGATGAAATCTGAAAAGCCGGCCAAGCCCCGGTTAGTTAGGCGCTTGCGCAGATCTTATTTACGCTGTGGCGGAAGGTCGGTGCAGGTCCCGTGGGCAACTTCGGCCGCCAGCCCCACTGACTCACCCAGCGTCGGATGCGGATGAATCGTCTTTCCGATGTCAACCGCGTCAGCGCCCATCTCAATAGCCAGCGCCACTTCGCTGATCAAATCGCCTGCGTGCGTGCCCACAATGCCGCCGCCGATGATCCGGTGCGTTGCCTCGTCGAAAATCAGCTTGCTGAAGCCCTCGTCTCGGCCATTTGCAATCGCCCGACCACTCGCTTGCCACGGAAACTTGCCAACTTTGATCTTGATGCCCTGCGCCTTCGCTTCGTCTTCGGTCACTCCAGCCCATGCAATTTCAGGGTCGGTGTAGGCCACCGACGGAATAACTCTCGCATCGAAATGACTCTTCTCACCCGCCGCTGCTTCGGCCGCAACGTGTCCCTCGTGCACCGCCTTGTGCGCAAGCATTGGGTTGCCGACGATGTCGCCGATCGCAAAAATGTGCGCGACGTTGGTACGCATCTGCGCATCGACCTCTATGAATCCGCGGTCACTCACCGTTACGCCCGCTTTATCCGCACCGATGTCCTTGCCGTTTGGCACGCGCCCTGCACTAACCAGCACGAGGTCGTATAACTGAGGACTCGATGGCGCCTGCTTGCCCTCGCAACGCACAGAAATTCCCTCCGGACGCGCTTCAACACCAACAGTCTTGGTGCCCAGCATCACCGCGTCAAATCTCTTTTCGTTGTACTTCTGCCAGACGCGAACGAGATCGCGATCGGCGCCGGTCATCAGCACATCGAGCATCTCGACGACGTCAATGCGCGCGCCCAGCGTCGAATAAACCGTAGCCATTTCGAGCCCGATGATGCCGCCGCCAATTACCAGCATGCGCTTGGGCACCGCTTCCAGTTGCAGCGCACCGGTCGAATCGACGATGCGTGGATCCTCGGGAATGAATGGAAGCTTCACCGCGCGCGAGCCGGCCGCGATGATCGCCTTGGCGAAACGAATCACCGTTTTTTCCCCGCTGCCCACGCGGCCCTCGCCGGAAGTGGTTTCGACCAGAAGTCGATGTGGACCGGTGAACGTCCCGACACCGCGCACCACCGTGACCTTGCGCGCCTTCGCCATCGTGTTGAGCCCACCGGTCAACTTACCGACAACTTTCGACTTGTGGGTCCGCAACTTTTCCAAATCGAGCGTGGGTTTTTCGAATCCAACACCGATGTCTGCGAAATGCGCTGCCTCGTCGATCACCGACGCCACATGCAGCAAAGCTTTGGAGGGAATGCATCCAACGTTCAGGCACACGCCGCCCAACGTTCCGTAACGCTCGACCAACACTGTTTTCTTGCCAAGATCCGCGGCACGAAAAGCCGCCGAGTAACCACCGGGCCCGGCACCAAGCACCAGCACATCGCACTCGAGATCAGGAACACTCGGATCCGTATCGATTGCATCCGTTTCTGCAACAGCGGCGGCAGCTAGAGGTGCTGTCGCAACGAGTGCGGCGGCGGATGCAGTCGTCAGCGGCTTAGTGGGCGCGGCGGGCGCAGCGGGCACGCCCTGCGGGGATTGCGCTGCATTACCGACAGTTGCTTCGAGCCGCAGAAGCGCGCTCCCGGTCGACACCTTATCGCCCAGCTTGACCCGCAACTCCTTCACGACACCGGCCGCCGACGATGGAATCTCCATCGAAGCCTTGTCGCTTTCAACAGTAATCAGCGACTGGTCTTTTGCGATCGTATCGCCCGGCTTGACCAGCAGTTCGATGACCTCAACGTCCTTGAAGTCCCCGATGTCCGGCACTTTTACGTCGATGTCGCTCATGGCTGCGGCCCCTGCGGGTTTTCTTGCGGGTGTTGCTGCTCGGAAGCGGAGCACGCGGGGCGTGCCGGAAAACTGAAGACACGCAACGGCAGCGCTGAACTCTTATCGAACTCTGCACCCGCTCGCACCCCGATCTCAGCAACGCTGCGCGCGCTGTCGGCCTGGTCATAGGCGGCAAACATGGCGCCAAGCGCAAAGTTACGGCCCGAACCAATGCCCCAGAAGCGGTCGAAACAAAACACCTCGCGGTACGAATACACGCCGTAGATGCCGGAAGGGTTTGCAATCAACGCAGTGATCTGCGACGACTCGTAGGGATCGGAGTCGTCTTCCTTTGGGTTCAGGAAAAACTTGTCTTTCAGGATGATGTGCACACGCTGAAATGTGTTGAACACCTCCTCGCGGCTGCCGAGCCTGCATTGATCGGCCAGATACTGCATCGCGCCCGCCAGGACGACAAAATGCGCCGTGCTTCCGGCAAGGCCGATGTAGGAGTCGCCGATCGAAAAAATCTTTTGATTGACTTCGTAGCCATGCGGCAGGCGCGTTTCACCGAAGGTCACCAGCGCATCGGACGCAATCGCGATCTCTTCATTCTTCTTCACAACGACGATCGTGGTCATGCGTTCTCATCGAAGAAAGCAAACGTGCTGCTCAGAGCAGGACCCTTCTGAAATCCGACAGGATCTTCGCCAGAAATGCATTGAATCGTCCAGCACTGGCGCCATCGACGACGCGGTGATCCCACGACAGCGACAACGGAAGCATTAGGCGTGGCACGAAGGCCTTTCCATCCCAAACGGGCCGAATCTGAGAGCGGCAGACGCCGAGAATCGCGACTTCGGGCGCATTAATGATTGGCGTGAAATACGTGCCACCGATTCCGCCCAGTGACGAAATGGAGAAAGTGCCACCCTGCATATCTGTAGGGCCAAGCTTGCCGTCGCGCGCTTTCGCGGCCAGCAGCGCCGTCTCCTGCGCAATCTCAATGACGCCTTTCCGGTCGGCATCCTTGATGACGGGCACCATCAGCCCATTGGGCGTGTCTGCCGCAAAGCCGATATGAAAATATTCCTTGCGGAAGATTGCGTCGCCGATTTCAGCGTCGATCGAAGCATTGAAGTCTGGAAACTTCTTTAGTGTGGCAACGCACGCCTTGATCAGGAACGCGAGCATCGTGACCTTGACCGCATCTGCCTTGCCGCCTTTCTCGTTCTCCTTGTTCAACTCCACACGAAATGCTTCAAGATCAGTGATGTCCGCGTCATCATGATTGGTGACGTGCGGAATCGTGACCCAGTTGCGTGTCAGCGCGGGCCCGGAAATCTTACGAATCCGCGACATTTCAACGCGGGTCACTGGGCCGAACTTGGCGAAGTCGATCTGCGGCCAAGGCGGCAGACTCGAGCCCGGTGAGCCGGACGCGGCAGCAGTTAGCGATCGCGCAGGTTTTGCGTCGTTACTCATGACGCCTTTTACGAAGCCGCGCACATCGTCCTCTGTAATGCGACCTTTCGGACCACTGCCCGTCACCGCGGTGAGATCGACACCAAGCTCGCGTGCAAACTTTCGAACCGAGGGCGACGCGTGCGGCTTTGCCCCCGGCGCCCCAACGTCGAGTGCCTGCGGGCGGGCGCCCATTTCGGTGGCGAAGGCATGCGAGCGAGGCGTGCCAAGCGACTCTGCGCTTGTCGATTCCGCTGCAGGTTCAGCAGCGGGCGTCGGTGCCGCCGCCGGTGCAGCAGCCGGTGGGACTGGCTTGGACGTTGCGGCGGGCGCCGTCGCAACGATAGGTTCACTTGCAACTGCAGTTCCAGCACTTGGCGTAGCGCCATCTGGTGTCAGGCTCGCGAGTGGCGTTCCCTTGGACACCTTGTCGCCAAGCTTGACCTTGAGCTCCTGGAGGATGCCCGCGTGCGACGAAGGAATCTCCATCGAAGCCTTGTCGCTTTCTACGGTCACGAGCGACTGATCCTTCGCGACCACGTCACCGGGCTTCGCCAATAATTCGATGACTTCGACCTCTTTAAAGTCGCCGATATCCGGAACTGCCACTTCGACTTGTTGCGTCATGCTGCTACACCGTCACCGGATTGGGCTTGTCGACGTTGATCCCATACTTCTTGATCGCCTCGGCAACCCTCGCTGCCGGAACTACGCCTTCATCGGCCAGCGCGCGCAATGCCGAAACCGCGACGTAACGACGGTCGACCTCAAAAAATTCCCGCAGCTTGGCGCGAGTATCCGACCGCCCGAAGCCATCGGTACCTAATACTCGATAGTCCCGACCACGCGGTACGAACGCACGGATCTGGTCCGCAAACAGGCGCATGTAGTCGGACGTGGCTACGATGGGACCTGCTGTCTTCTCCAACTGCTCAGTCACGTAGGGTTTGCGCAGCTTCTCGTTTGGGTGCAGCAAATTCCAGCGCTCGATGTCGATCCCCTCGCGGCGAAGCTCGGTGAAGCTTGTGACGCTCCACACATCGCCCGCAACGCCCCAATCGGCTTCCAACATTTCGGCGGCGGCGATGGCTTCGCGCAATATGGTGCCGCTGCCGAGCAGCTGCACGCGCGGAATCGATTTGCCCGTACCGCTTCCGGCCGGACCTTCCCGCAGGCGATACATGCCTTTCAGAATTCCATCTTCCTGGCCCTTCTTCAGCCCCGGTTGCGGATAATTCTCATTCATCAACGTGAGGTAGTACCACACGTTCTCCTGGTTTTCGATCATCCGCTTGAGCCCTTGCTGAATGATCACGGCCACTTCGTGTGCAAAGGTCGGGTCGTAGCTGATGCAATTCGGTATCGTGGAGCTCATCAGATGCGAGTGTCCGTCTTGATGCTGCAAACCTTCTCCATTTAGCGTCGTGCGACCGGCCGTCGCGCCGAGCAAAAATCCCCGCGCCTGCATATCACCCGCGGCCCACGCCAGATCGCCGATGCGCTGAAAGCCGAACATCGAATAAAAAATGTAGAACGGCACCATGATTCGATTGTTGGTCGAATACGAAGTCGCCGCAGCGATCCATGAGCTCATCGCGCCGGCCTCGTTAATGCCCTCTTCGAGGATCTGTCCTTTCTTGTCCTCGCGGTAGTACATCACCTGGTCCTTGTCGACGGGTTCGTACAGCTGGCCCTGTGACGAGTAGATGCCCAGCTGGCGGAACATGCCCTCCATACCGAACGTGCGCGCCTCATCGGGGATGATCGGGACCACGCGGGGACCTATGTTCTTGTCGCGCACCAGCTGCGTCAGCGATCGTACAAACGCTTGCGTGGTGGAAATTTCTCGTCCTTCCGACGTCGGATCCAGCACGGCCTGAAACGCATCAAGCCCGGGCGCTGCAATCTTCTCGTCGGCGTTGCGACGCCGCTGCGGCAAAAAGCCACCCAGCTCGCGTCGACGTTCCAGCAGATATTTCATCTCGGCCGAATCGTCGGCCGGCCGGAAAAACGGAACTCCTTCAAGCTTGTCGTCCGGTACCGGTATCGCGAATCGATCGCGGAATTCACGGATTGCAGCGTCGTCCAATTTCTTCAGCTGATGGGTTGGATTCTTGCCTTCGCCGACCTTGCCCATGCCGTAACCCTTTACGGTCTTGGCCAAGACAACGGTCGGCTGCCCGGTGTGCGTCGTAGCGGCTGCATACGCCGCATAGATCTTGTGCGGATCATGACCACCACGGTTCAGTCGCCATATATCGTCGTCGCTCATGCGCGAGACCATCTCGAGCAGCTTTGGGTCCTTGCCGAAAAAATTCTTGCGCACGAACGCGCCGTCGTTGGCCTTGAAGTTCTGGTACTCACCGTCGACGGTTTCTTCCATCACCTTCAGCAAGCGTCCTTCATGATCGCGCGCCAGCAGGGGATCCCAGTACGAGCCCCAGATGATCTTCAGCACGTTCCAGCCGGCGCCGCGAAAAGTCCCCTCGAGCTCTTGGATGATCTTGCCGTTACCGCGCACCGGACCATCGAGCCGTTGCAGGTTGCAGTTGACGACGAATATAAGGTTGTCGAGCTTCTCACGTGCGGCCAGCCCGATCGCACCGAGCGATTCGGGTTCATCCATCTCGCCATCTCCGCAGAACACCCACACCTTGCGTCCTTCGGTGTTCGCGATCCCGCGCGCATGCAGGTACTTGAGGAACCGCGCCTGATAGATGCCTTGTATCGGGCCCAGCCCCATTGAAACCGTAGGAAACTGCCAGAAGTCTGGCATCAGCTTCGGGTGCGGGTACGACGTGACGCCTTTCTTGTCCACGTCGCGCCGAAAATTGTTTAACTGGTCTTCGGTGAGGCGGCCTTCCAGGAAGGCGCGCGCATAAACCCCCGCGGCACAGTGGCCCTGAAAGTAAATCAGGTCGCCTCCGAATTCCGCGGCCGGTGCGCGCCAGAAGTGATTGAACCCCACTTCCATCAGCGTGCTCGACGAGGCGTAACTCGCAATGTGTCCGCCGAGCTCGCCCTCCCCGCGATTGGCGCGCACAACAATGGCCATCGCATTCCAGCGGTTGAAAGAGCGAATGCGTTCCTCGATCGCGGCGTCGCCCGGCGACGGCTCTTCCAGATGCGGCGGAATCGTATTGATGTAAGC
>Ga0136614_10002156_pt1 | contig 12125 bp, 12 predicted proteins | sample AntDrymUQ2792106_2_FD_106643 | JGI IMG/M metagenome (GOLD analysis project Ga0136614, IMG submission 106643) | Polar desert sand microbial communities from Dry Valleys, Antarctica - metaG UQ279 (21.06) | ecosystem: Environmental > Terrestrial > Soil > Desert | place: Antarctica: Dry Valley...
GGTCCGCGGCGCGGGCTGCGGGCGGGTCCGGATGGAGGTCATCGACGACGCGCGCCGACGCAACTACAGCCGTGCCGGTTACCAAACGTCTCGACCGCGCTCCGGCCCGCCTGGCTTCCACTGGTACGAGCTGCTCGGTTCAACCAGAACCGCCCAACGATGCCAGGTTCTGCCGGTACCGCTGGATCTGGCCTGAGTCGAGCCAAAACTGACGCAGCAACCACTCGTAGATCGCCACCGCGTCATCGGAACGGCCACGCTCGACCAGCCAGGCCGCCTTCGCCTCGAGCAGGGACCCCCGCAGTAGCCGCTGCTCGATGGCGATGCCCTCGTCGTAGGCGGCTTCGGCCTCGTCGACGCGGCCCAACCTGGTAAAGGTCAAAGCCAGATTCTGTAACTGCAGGGCCCGGTCGGGAAGCGGCAGCTCGGAATCTGAGGCCAGGACGCGCCAGGCGACCGCTGCCTCCTCGAGGCGGCCCGATTCGAACAACTCCACCGCGGCATGGATGTCGCGGGTGTAGCGCGCGTGGTCCACAGCCGGACCCTACGTCGCGGCCCCACGCGACACCATCAGCGCCCTTATTCTCCCTCGTCCGGCTCACGCTCCTTGCGCCGCAACATGAATGCCGTGACGCCGAGGAGAAGGCGTCGTCACCGAATACAAGAACCACGCTGCGTACGGCAAAGATCAGCAAGCCAATCGCCGTGATAGCCAGCATGATCGCGATGCCCACGTAGACAATTGCCTCGTATATCTCGATCGTCCGGTCAAGGGTCCGGGTATAGATCGTGGTCCTACCGCCCTCAAGGGTGGTACGTCTCAGCGATCCACTCAGTGGAGACTTTCGTTCTTGTCACAGGACAGGCTGGGCCACGCCGAACTGAGGAAGCATCGTGGCGCCGAGTTCAGCCTTGATCTCGAGCATCCCCTTGCCCAAGTTCAACCCTGACTTACCTGCGTGGATTCCCCATTCAATCTGGCGTAGGTACATGTCGAAGTACAGATGTTTACGCCCTCCGAGGGAGGCCGGCAGCGTCGACCAATGTCGGCCCACCGACCACGAGGGATGGTCAAGGATGCTGGCGAAGGCGAGCAGTTTGCCCCACCCGTCGCGGTAGTCGATGGTCGTCACCTCCTGGTGCCGTAACAGCGCCTCGACGTATGAGGTGCTCTGCGGCAGTGGACTGCGTCGGCCGCGGTCGTGGGCCCGCTCGTTATGCCTGAGGAGTTGGGTGACCTCGCTGGCGTCAAGGCCCACCTGTCTACCAACGGTGACCTGAAGGTCGGGATCGAGGTCGATCTGCCGGCGCCGACGTCGCAAACTCTTGCGGCGATCTTTCTTGACCGTGCTCAGCCACGCGGAGGGCTCCGCCCAGGGCAGCTCCAACATCGCGACGGCCGGCGTCGGTCGTACCAAGCGCGGCCCTTGAGCGAAGTCGGGCAAGTTCTCATGACCGACCTGCCGCCAGAGAACGCCGCGACAGCCGGTGCCGAGCTCCCTGCGCATTCCGGTGCGGTAGGCATCCACCAACTCGCGCCGGTCACAGTCCCGCAATCCGTCTGCGAACCACCATCCCGGTACGGCGCTGGTCCCCGGAGACTTGACGTCGAGCACGCCGGCCCATGGCCACCCGGACCGGGCTACGAAACCGTGTCTGCGGGCAGGTAGTCCGGTCCAGCTTGCACACACCAGGCCCAAGACACTTTCGCCGCCGTGCAGGATCGTCACAAGAAGCGGGACTCGTGAGCACCAGGCCGCGATCCGGATCAATCCGTAGTCCCAGTCGGCGCGCAAGCCGGCTCGGGCGCGAAGGGCGCGCCAGTAGGTCGGCTCGGCATCGTGTCGCGGGTCGAGCACTTCCAGCCGCACCGCCGAGGTCACGTGATGCCTGAGCAGGTCGTCACCTGGCAGCCCAACGTGGGACCGCGACACCACACAGCGGGACCTCGGTGAATCCCAGGGTCGCCTTGACATCCAGTTGTCCACGTCCGGCGCTCAATTCGCGTCCACCTCGGGAGATGACATAGCTGACGTGACGCATGAGGGAATCGAAGTACAAATGTGGCCGGCCACCCTGCTCGAGGTCGAGCTTGGCCCACCAGCCGAGTGCGGGTACCTGTGGATGGTCGATGAGGCTGCCGAAAGCCAGCAGCTTCGAGTTCCGGGTGCGATAGGTGATCGTTCGTACGTCGGGCCGTCGGAGAAGCGCTTCCAGGTAGGCCGCCGATACCGGGGAGCGCGGATCTAACTGCTCGGGGTAATTCTGGTTGTGCTGCTTGAGCAGCTGCGCGAATGCTGGCCCGTCGAGGCCAGTCCCTCCTGCGGGGTACTCGATGACGAGCTCGGGATCGGCCTCGAGGGAGGCTGCATGTTTGCGTAAACCCTGCCGCCGGGTACGTCGCAGAGAGCTCAGCCAGTCCTTTGATGAGGATGGCAGGACGGCTAGCGCATTCCCACCCACCGGCTTGGTCACCCGCCCGCGACCCGTTACCACCGGGACCGATTCGACCGGCACGTCCCGGTAGACCAGACCTACGCAGCCCAGGCCCAGATGCGACAAGGCGGCGCGTTCGAAGGCCCGGAGAAGCTCACGTTGACCGGTGATGTCGATCTCATCGCTGAAGATCCATGACGGTCGGCCGCTGCTGCCGACCAGCCACACGTCTAGCACGCACGGAGTGGGAAAGCTGCCCGGCGGAGCAAATGCCCGACGCCGACCGGGTCGCCAGCACATCGCCGCCACGGCTCCCACTACCTGTCCCGATCGGCGAATGAGCCCCAGCAGCACCGGCGCCCACGACGTCCATGAGGCGATTCGGAGCAAGTCATAGGACCACATCGGATAGAGCTGCTGCCGCCGCTGGAAGTCCACCCAGTCCGGCGGTTCTGGATCCGTCCTGGGATCCAACAGCTGAATGCTGACGCTCATGTAGTCAGCACCGGGGTGTAGTCAGCACGGGGCAGCCGTGTCGAAGGCAGAGGCTGATGGTGACCGCTGCGCTACCCGATAGCAGAACATCGACCAGGCGGGGGGACTGCTGCTGCAGGAGCGTCACCGCTATACCGAGTTCGGTTCTTCGCGCATACACCTCGGGCCATAGGAGGTGCCAGAAACCGCAATCGCCTACTACGCCGAGGTAACCGAGCATCGGATCCCTGAGCAACGTTCCGGGCAAGGATGGCGAGTCGGGATCGGCGAGATGGTCGGCAGTCGTAACTTGCCCACCATTGCCGCCCGCACGACAATGAGCCGCTCCCAGGGCAACGGCGAACCTGGTGATGGACCGATGGCTATGGCGTTCATCGGTTTCCTCGGCACCACCTCCCAGCGGGATCAGATCGGGTCCGCGACGGTGCGCCTCGTCAACGGTGATCACCCGTGAACCAGGCGTAAGCGCCCATCTCTCCCGATAGAAGGGCACCGTCCGGAACGAGTCTCGGGTAATGCGGCGGTAGGCCCTGTCCCAGCGTGCGGCTGAGTACCTGATCGGCACTCGCGCCCGAAAAGCGGCTGCTGCGTCGGCAAACACTCCTACCTCACCTCGTTGCAACCCGCCCCGTTCGAGTCTGAAGCCTCCCACTGGCAGGTCGACGCATCGCCGCTGGATCACTTCCAAGGATTCTCCGGGCGGTGGCCCGACCTGGCGTAGGGTGATCCAATTGAAGCCGTGCGGTGACTGACGCTCAGCGCGGAGCGGACAACAACCACGGTGGGTGGCCTGCTGGGCAACGCCATCTGCCCAGAGTCATGGAGACTTCGTGAAAGTTGGCGTGACCGGTGGCAACGGTTTCATCGGAACCTATGTGTGCGAGACACTGTTGGCCCGGGGTCACGTTCCGATCGTCTTCGATCATCGAGGACGCACCGGGCTCGGGCAGTGGCCGGCCATGATCGGAGACATCCGGGACGAGACGGCCATGGTCGAGCTTGCCGCCCACTGCGATGGAATCATCCACCTGGCTGCAGTTCTGGGCACCCAAGAAACGATCAGCAACCCGCGGCCGGCCGCGGAGACGAACCTGGTCGGCGGGCTCAATTTTCTCGAAGCAGTCGCTCAGTACGACCTTCCGGGGGTCTACATCTGCGTGGGCAACCACTGGATGAACAACAGCTACTCGATCTCCAAGTCAGCGGTCGAAAGATTCGTGTGGATGTTCAACACTGAACGGGGCACCCGAGTCAACAACGTTCGGGTCGTCAACGCCTACGGCCCCCGCCAGCCGGCGGCCGAACCGTTCGGGTCCGGCAAGGTGCGCAAGATCACTCCCGCCGTGGTGTGCCGTGCACTGTCTGGCTGGCCGGTCGAGCTCTATGGAGGCGGTGTCCAGATCTCGGACATGGTTTGGGTGGGTGACGTCGCACGAGCCCTGGTAGCCGCGCTTGAAGTGGCCGCAACCGGTGTGGTCCTCGATGATGTCGTAGAGGTGGGTCCAATCGAATCCTGCTCGATCAGGGCGGTGGCCGAGCTGATCATCGACATTTGTGTCGAGCGCGGATACGACCGCGTCCCGGTGGACGAACTCCCTATGCGGCCGGGGGAGGAACCCAACGCCGTCGTCCGGGCGGATGCACAGACGCTGAAGATGGTAGGCATGCAGGCAGCGGAGCTGGTCGGTCTGGCCGAGGGAATGGCCCGTACGGTCGACTGGTTTATCGACCACCGCGGCTCACACTGGTCAACACCGGCGTCGCGGCCGGACCCGGCAGTCAGCAGCTCGCCTCGGGCGCAGTAGAGCCCGACACATGTCGACGGAGTACCCCGCGCCTGCGTCATTCGGGCTAACCGTCGTGATCCCTTGTCTGGATGAAGGACCCAACATCGACACCGCCTACCGGGCCGTCATCGAAGAGCTGGGTCGCTACGACGTCGAAGTGCTCTTCGTCGACGACGGAAGCACCGACGACACGTTGGACATCGTCCGCCGCCTCGCAGCGGCCGACCCTCGGATTCAGTACCTCTCCTTCGCCCGCAACTTCGGCTTCGAGGCGGCGTTCTCCGCTGGTTATCGATACGCCAGCCGTCCGTGGGTGCTGCACATGGACGCCGACCTGCAGTTCGCACCGTCCCAGGCACACAAGCTCATTGCGCTGGCCGACCCCGCACTCGACGCGATCTTCGGAATACGGGAGGTTCGTCACGACTCGTTGCCGCGCCGTGTCGGCGCGGCGGTCTCCCACTTCGTCGCGTACCGTCTACTGGGGATCGAGATCCCCAAGGGTGTGACGACGTTCCGGTTGGTGCGTACGCCGTTGGCTCGCAGGGTCGTCGACCTGGGTCTCGGAACGCCGTACTTCCTCGCGACGCTGATCCGGATGACCTCCCACTACGCAACCATCCCCGCCGTTCACCAGGCTCGGGTGACCGGCGCCTCGAAGTTCACCTTGCCTGGGCTGGCTCGGCATGCGATCGAGCTGTTTGTCGGCTTCTCCAACCGGATCGCCACCGCGATGGCACTGGCCGGGTTCGCGGCCGCTGCAATCACTGCGCTCTCGGCACTGCTCGCGCTTATGGGTGCCATCGGTGTGCTCGAAGCTGTCGGGATCACCCTGGTCGCTGCGACGATCCAACTCGTCGGCATGGCGGCGGCAATCCGTTACCTCGTCCTGGTCAACTCAGGCCAGCCGGGCCTCGGACTCTTCTACGTGCGTGAATCCAGCATCGCGGTCCGGGCACAGGATCATCTCTACGGGGCCGACCAGGTTAGCGCTCCACTGGGCGAAGGTCCTGGGTGAGCGAGCCATGAAAACGCTGGTGATCCTGGGCGCCGCCGACGGAGCCGTCGCGACTTACGACCGAGCCCGGGAGCTCGGCTACCACACGATCTGCATCGACCAGAACCCCGACGCCCCGGGCGTCTCGCACGCCGATGAGTTCCTGCAGATCAGCACCCGGGACCCTCAGCAGGTGGCCGACCGGCTGGCCGGCCGGGGCTACATCTGCGGAGTGCTCGCCCCAGCCAGTGACGCGGCGTTGCCAGCCCTGGCCTGGTTGACGACACATTGGGGGGTTGCGGGCACGGTGTCCGAGGACGTTGTCAGGGCCTCGGTGGACAAGTCATTCTTCCGCCGGGTTTGTGGCGAGCTAGACCTTTCTCCGATCAACAGCGTCTCCGGAGGTGCGGGCGCGGCGCTCGCGAGGGCAGCCATCCGGCTGAGGTTTCCAGTCTTGGTGAAGCCGGTGGACGGCACGGGCAGTCGCGGCGTGCTGCTGGTAACCGAACCCGCCGGTATGTCAGCGGCGCTTACCGAGGCCGTTCAACACTCCTACACCGGGCGGGTGATCGTCGAGGAATACGTCTCCGGCAGCCATTACTCGGTCGAGGCGGTGATCGACGGAGGCACACCGGTCTTCTGTGCTGTCAGCCGCCGGACGATCACCGCCGCGCCACATTTCATCAGCACGTCCCTGGCGCTGCCAACTGACCTCCCGGCCGGGATCGTGACCGAGATCCGGCAACAGCTGGCCACCGTGTGCAGCCGACTGGACTACCGCCGCGGACCGCTGAACGCCGACCTCGTCGTGGACGCGACGAATACGGTGCACCTGATCGAAGTCGGGGCACGAGTCGGCGGCAACGGAATCGCCGAACTCGTCGCGGCCAGCTACGGAGTTGACATCCTGGAAGCATCGATCGCCGCTGCTGTCGGCGCACCGATCAGTCTGCACCCACGGCCTGCCCGCCCCGCTCTGCTGCACGTCCTGCACGACCAGCGCAGCGGCCGGCTGGCCGCTGTCGACGGAGTCGAGCAGGTCCGGAGGCATCCGCAGGTTGTCGAGCTGCGGCTGTTCGCCGAGCCGGGCCGGGCCGTCGCACCCTATGTGCAGGCAGCCAACAAGCTCGGCTACGTCGTACTGGCCGGTCCGGACGCGGCGCAACTGCAGCGGGTCGCCGACGAGATCAGCTCCGTCCTGCGCTGGCACGTCGATGATGCGCCGGTCGTCGGGGTGGCGCCATGAGGTTCGTCGGGGGCCGGACATGACCATTTCCCCGCCGGTCACGAGTTCGGCACCGCTTCGGCCCCGCACGGTCGTCTCCCTGATCGCTGGACGGGGCGCGTTCCGGGTCGCCAGCCAGCTGGCGGCGGTCGCGCTGGCCGTCGTGTGGGGCGAGCGGACGTTCGGGGCTTACGCCAACGTGGTGGGTGTATCCGCCTGGTTGATCTTCGTCTCCTCGGGCGCCGAGAAGGCGGCGCTGAAGCTTGTCCCCCGCCACCCACGCCTGGGCAAGGACATCGTCTGGCAGGTCATCTTCCTCGCTTCGCTCCCACTGGCTGCGGTCTTGATCTTGCTGGCAGCCGCGCTACTGGTGGCCGGCGGATCCACGCCCACGTTGTATCTGGCCGCTGCGGCGGTGAGCAGCTCCACCGGGTTGCTGCTGGTCGTGGCGGGCCTGCACCGGCTGTTGGGCCGATCTGGGTACGACGTCGCGGCCTTCGTCGTCGCGGCCGTCGCCATCGGCGTCTTCACGACGGTGACGTGGATCTTTGGCCTGCAGCCCCTCGGGCAGTTGCTCATGATCCTGACAGTGTCGTTGATGACATCAGCGGTGCTGCTGGCGGCGCTGCCCGCGGAGTGGACCCGTGGCCCCCGTCGCAATCGAGGTGTCGTGGCCAAGCACGTCCTGCGGAGTAGCTTCCTGCTGGGCGCCAACGACATCCTTGACGCCGCGGGTGTGGCGACGGTTTTCGCCGTGCTGGCTGTGTCCGGGCGCACCGCCCAGAGCGGGCCGCTCCTTCTTGCCCTGATCGCGGCCGGCGCGGTCGGCTCCCTGCTGGTCTTCCTCCTCCGGTTGGCTCAACCGGGCGTGTCACTGCGACAACGCGGGCGCGGCGCAGAAGCAGGACGCCGGCGGGCGGCCGTGCTGCTGCAGGTGGCGCAGTGGTCGGGTCTGGCGGTTGCGGTGGCGCTGGGTGTCGCTGTCGCGCTGACGATAACGTCGGGAACCCGGACGGCGCTGTCATCGACCACCGCGCTTGCCGTCCTGGTCGTCGCCGAGATAGTGATGTTCGCGGTTGTAAGCTACGCGGTGTTCCTGGTCGAGAACACCGACCACAGGGTGCTGAAAGTGACCGCGTCCGCCGCTCTGGTCGGCTTTGGCGCCACCGTCGGTCTCGGGGTGGTGCTGGCTGCGCGGTTCGGAGCCGCCGGAGCACTAGGTGCGGTGGTTCTGGGCATGCCGGTGAAGGCCGCCGTGCTACGGCTCTGGTTGCGCACGCCGCGATTGACTCGTACGACCTGATCGAGAAGAGGCTCATTCAAGGATGTACGTGCTCGGGATCAGCAGGCATCACGACGCCGCGGCCGCACTGGTACGCGATGGCGCCATTGTGGCCTTCGCCGAGGAGGAGCGGTTCAGCCGGGTCAAGCATGACGGCCGATTTCCCGGTCACGCCGTGCAGTTCTGCCTCGACCAGGCCGGCATCACGCTGGCCGACATCGACCATGTTGCCTACTTCTGGCAGCGCTGGCCGGGGCTGGGACAGGCGATGCGCCACTTCGTGCGCTACTTCCCAGGCACGTTGCAGGCCCTGCGCAACGAGAAGGGTGATCAGGGCGGACGCGCGCAAGGCCTGATCGAAACCGTCCGCGTCGGCGGGCGGGGCATCGACGACTTCCATGTCGGCGGTGCCCTGCTCGGCCACGTCAAGCGCAGCTTCACCCTCGGAAGTGACCTCGTTGAGTCCCTCGGGTACTTGGGGGAGACGCACTTTCGGGTTCATCTCGTCGATCATCACCGAGCCCATGCCGCCAGCGCGTTCCTCGTCTCGCCCTTCGAGGACTCCGCGATACTCACCATGGACGGCATCGGCAGCGACGGCACCAGCACGTACCTGGGCATCGGTCAGGGCAACAACATGCACGACCTGCGCAGGATCAAGTTCCCGCATTCGCTGGGCGCCCTCTATTCGGTGATCACCGGATATCTCGGTTTCTGGCCGACCCTGGACGAGGGCAAGGTCATGGGCCTGGCGGCGTACGGCACCGACACCTACGCCGGTGCCTTCAGGCATCTCGTGCGCCTCACCGACGGCGGCTACGAACTCGATCTGTCCTGGTTCCGGCACCACCTCACCGGCAAGCACGTGGTGTCCCAGAAGTTCCTGGACACGTTCGGTCCGGCCCGGCCGAGGACGGCAGTGACCGCTGAGCATCCGGTGGATCAGCACTACTGCGACATCGCCTACGCGTTGCAGGCCACCCTGGAAGAGGTCGGTCTGCACCTGGCCCGATGGCTACACGAGAAGACCGGAAATCCCCGGCTGTGCACCGCCGGGGGAGTCGCCCTCAACAGTGTGATGAACGGCCGGATCCTGCTCGAAACGCCCTTCGAGGAATTCTTCGCCCAGCCTGCGGCCGCCGACGATGGCTCCGCGCTGGGCGCCGCACTGCACGTCAGTTGCCTGGAGTTGGACCACCCGCGGCCTACGCACGGGTATCTGTTCACCGGTCCGGAGTTCAGCGACGAAGAGCTGACCCTCGCCCTGACCGATGCCGGGCTGGACTTCGATGCGGTCGAGGATATCGCGGGCCGGACGGCGCAGGCGTTGGCCAGCGGCGCCATCGTCGGTTGGTTCCAGTCCAGAATGGAGTGCGGTCCCCGCGCGCTGGGTAATCGATCGATCCTGGCCGACCCGCGCGATCCCGAGTCGAAGACGAGGCTGAACGAGAAGGTCAAGCACCGCGAGCCCTTCCGGCCGTTTGCCCCATCCTGCCTGGCCGAGCGATCGCATGAGTATTTCGCCAGCGGTTACCCGTCGCCAGTTATGCTGCTGGTCTATGACGTCCTGGAGCATCAGCGCGAAGTGGTGCCCGCGATCACCCATGCGGATGGGACCGCGCGGGTCCAGACGGTCTCTCCTGAGGACAATCCACTGTACTGGAACTTGATCAAGAGATTCGACGAACTCACCGGTGTGCCGATGGTGGTCAATACCTCCTTCAACGACAACAACGAGCCAATCGTGTGCACACCCGCCGAAGCCGTCGCGTGTTTCCTGAAGACCGATCTGGACGCATTGGCGCTGGGGCGGTACTGGGTCCAGAAACGTGATCTCGTCTGGCCGACTCAGCCATGACAGCGGCGGACGAGCGCAATGACGTAGTCCAGGTCCGGGGGACGCGCACGGGGCCGTGGCGAGCACCAGGATGGCTGTGGTTGGTGCCCACGGTCGTCGGAGTGCTACTCACGGTGTTGATCATGTTGGTCATCCCTGCCGACCGCACTGTGGATGACGTGGGCGAACTGCTGTTCAAGCTCAGCCCGTTGTGCGCCGCCGTAGTGGCGGTCTCGCTGTTTCCACAGGGGAAGTGGGCATCGATTCTGGTGGTCGGCGGTGTGCTGGCCTACATGGGGCTGGTCGACACCGCCTACGTGTTAAGCACATTCGAATTCGTCGACAGCGCGCTCGCCGGTACGCCGGACGGCTTTGCTCGGTTCTACCAGTTCACGCTCTTCGTCAACGCCTTCACGGTGCTCTTCGCACTGTTTGCTTTCCGACTCGGTGGGGCGAGCACGGCGAGGACCTTCAAGACCGGCGTAGCCGGTACCCTCATCATCATCTCGGGGCTGAACGACGTCACATATTGGCTCCTGGCCGACTGGCCCGAAGGGCGTCCGGATCGCCTGGAGTGGGCATCGCACATCGAGGTCTTCATCGGTCATCCGCCGTCGGCCACCGAAGCAGTGGTCTTCCTGGCGATCCATCTGGCCCTGGCCACCGGCGTGCTGCTGGCGCCCTGGAGCCGGTGGCACACGAGATTCCTGCGGCGAACAGAAGCAGCCCTATGACCGTGGTTCTGGTGGGTGCCAATCCTGGATTGTTGCTCCGGCATGACGGCGCGGCCGTCGCCTTCGCCTCGGTGTGGCAGGTCGACTGGTCCACCGCCGGACGGGGTTCGGCCCTCGTCCTGTGCCATGAGCGCAGGACACGGGTGTACGGCTCGGACGAGCGTCTTTGCCGGTGGTTGGTCGATGAGTTCACCCAGCACTTCCCGGAGTCCGTCGGCACTGGAGGAGAACTGGAGTACCTCGACACCGCCGTAAAGATCGACATCGATCTAGGGCGCGGTATGCGGGCCGTCGCCGCCAGCGTCGTGGTGGAGATGAGCCAACCGATGGATTGGCGCAGATTCCGGGCCGAGCGGGTCGAGTTGGCCGGCAACGCCTACGAACTGTCCAACGTATTCGTACCCTGCTCGAGCGGGTCGATGACCGTCGACGGCGAACAACTACTTGGTGAGCCCACCGTCTCGAAGGAGGGGGGCCGTCCCACCTCCTCGGCCTTTCTCGCGGTCGCCGAGGTCTGGTCGTCGACTACCCCGTAGCGGTGTCCCACGCGGGGGGCAGCTTTGCCATCGCCGAGAAGAGATCGTCCTGAGGCCGAACGTCGAGGTCGCGATCTGCCATGACGATGCCCTGACTTCACTCGTACCTGCCTTAAATGCGGCCTGACCGTGGTGTCTGCCGGATACCGGCCTACGGCGATAACCAGGGGATCGCTGAACGCCGCAGCTCCCTCGTTCGAGGGAGCGCGGTCCCACGGTAAAGGGAGGTGGGTGGACCGTCGGCTCGGCGATGGTGGATCCATGATCGATCATCCCCGGCTTGGTCCAGCACGATGTTCGCTCGGAAGCGCTGCTGCTCAACCGGGTTCACCGGCGCAAGCACGGAGAGGCAGGCAGTCGTGACGCAGCGGTTCGTCTCGGAACTGTTCGACCCCGCAATGTGGCGAGAGGTCGATGGCCCTGAAGTCGGTGGTTTCGAGTTCGCCGACATCACCTATCACCGGCACGTTCTCGACGGTGCGGACCAGCCGGTCGTACGGGTGGCCTTCGACCGGCCAGAGGTCCGCAACGCCTTCCGCCCAGCCACGGTCGACGAGCTCTACCGCGCCCTCGACCATGCCCGGATGACCCCTGATGTTGGGTGCGTCCTGCTCACCGGCAACGGCCCGTCCGTACGGGACGGCGGCTGGGCGTTCTGTTCCGGCGGCGACCAGCGGATCCGTGGCCGTACCGGCTACCAGTACGCAAGCGGCGAGACCGCCGAGACGGTGGATCCGGCGCGCGCCGGCCGGCTGCACATCCTCGAGGTGCAACGGCTGATCCGATTCATGCCCAA
>Ga0136614_10002157_pt1 | contig 12123 bp, 6 predicted proteins | sample AntDrymUQ2792106_2_FD_106643 | JGI IMG/M metagenome (GOLD analysis project Ga0136614, IMG submission 106643) | Polar desert sand microbial communities from Dry Valleys, Antarctica - metaG UQ279 (21.06) | ecosystem: Environmental > Terrestrial > Soil > Desert | place: Antarctica: Dry Valley...
CCCGCTGCGGGCCGGCCGACTCTCGCTCGCCCGCCAGCGCGCCCAGCCGCGGCGGCGGTTCGCCTCGCGCCGGCGCGGGCCGGCGGCGCCGCAGACCCAGGGCCGCTGGTCGCTCACCGCGCCACTGATCGCCGACTCGCCCGGGCACGGCGCGCGCACGCGCGCGCTCGCGGAGCTGCTGCTCGAGCGCCACGGGGTGCTCACCCGCGAGTCGGTGCTCGCCGAGGGGATCCCCGGCGGCTTCTCGACGCTCTACGGCGAGCTGACGAACCTCGAGACGCTGGGTACGGCTCGGCGTGGGTACTTCGTGGAGGGACTGGGCGGCGCGCAGTTCGCTTTGGGAGCTGCGGTCGAGCGGTTGCGGGGGCTGCGCTCGGACGAGCCCGCGGGTGCGCTGGTGCTCGCCGCGACCGATCCGGCAAATCCGTACGGAGCGACGCTGCCGTGGCCGAAGCGCGAGGAGGAGGATTGCGGAGGCGGTCGCCGGCGCGCGGCTCGGGCCCCGGGGGCCTATGTGGTCACCTTGGACGCCGAGCCGGTTCTGTTCGTGGAGAAGGGCGGCAAGGGGCTGGTGGCGCTGCGCGATCCGATCGAGGTGGGGGGTGAGGGACCGGCGCCGTGGCTCGCGGACGCGTTGGAGGCGCTGGCGGACGCGGTGCGGCGCGGAGGGCTCAAGCGGCTGGCGGTCGAGCGCTTTGACGGGGAGCCGGTGGTGGGGTCGGTGGTCGAGGGGACGCTCGTGGAGGCGGGGTTCAGGCAGGGACCGAGGAAGTTGACGCTGAGCGCTTGAGGCGGGTCCTACTCTTTCACTCGCTGAGGCCCGCCTCGCTTCCGATTCACGCGAGAAGCAGCAGTTGCAACGAAGGTGCCGAGACGATGTGTGCCGCGTTCGCGAGGGTGGACCCGACTAGCAGGCGCAGCGCACTGCATTCGGGCGCTAGTCGCCGTCTGCTTCGCGAAGCTGGTCGAAGATCCCCTCCTCTTCAAGCCCTTGGCGAACTTGCTCGAGGTGAGGGCGCAGCTGTTCCCCAAAGCCGCTCTCGACCCTATTCAGTTCGTCTAGGATCGCTTCGTAGACTTCATCGCGCTCTTCCTGATCCACGTCCACCTCGATGTGCGCCGCCATCAACCCGAATGTGTGGGCCATCGCTTCCACCAACGACGTGACGAAATCGTCTGCCGCGTTTGCCTGAGTGAGATGAACGCGCACCGCCGTGCCGTAGAGGCCCACCGCCCCCTCCCGCTCGTCAGCCCGCAGCAAGACACGCGCCGTGCGAGCAAAGGCCTGGGCGGCGGTGCCTTCAACCCCTGCCGCTTGCGCTGCGTCTGCCAGCCGTTGTCCGACTGCTTGCAGTTCGTCGTACCGCCGTCGCTCGGCGAGGCTTTCAAGCAGCCCGCCCAGGTCCTCGACTTCGCCCCGTGCTGAAACACCGGCGTGAAGTTCCGCGGCGCGCCGGTAGTGTGACGCGGCCTGGCCAAATCGACCGGCGACGAAGTGCAACGCCGCCAGTCCACCCAGCGCGACGGCTTCGTTTGCAGGTTCGCGAAGCCGTCGAGCGAGCTCCAGTTGTTCCTCATACGCGTCGCGGGCTGAGTCAAAGTCGTACTGCTCGAACCGCGCGAGTCCGAGGTTACCGAGGCTGTGCGCCAGCGCCCTCTCGTCGTTCAGCTCTCGGGCTAGACCGACGGCTTCGCTGAGGCGGGACAAGGCCAGCTGGTAGTCACCCTGGCGGCGCGCAACCTCGCCCAGGTTCACGGTCGCGTGCTCACGCAGTGCTCGGTCAGAGAGCTCGTTCGCCAGCGCAAGGCACCACTCCAGGTCGGCCAGAGCTTCCTCGTGCCGGCCCGCGTCGGACAGCGCGACCGCGCGCTCAACGCGCACTTTGCTGGCTTGCCGAAGGTCTCCCAGTCGCTCAAACTGCTCGAGGGCCTCGCCGAGTAGGCGCACCCCCTCTTCTGTCGCACGCGGATCGTTGAGCAAGACTCCCGCGGTAGCCGTTCGCCATGCGAGTGCCTCGCTCGGTTCAAACTCCGACGCGCGCTCAAGCTCGACACCGACCCAGCGTGCCGCGGCGGCGGCCTTGCCTTCCCTGGCCCACGCGAGTGCGGCCCGGCGAGCGATGTCAGACGCTCCCTCGGGGTACCGCGACAAGAGTTCGACGGCTTCGTTCCAGAGGGGCTCCGCCGCCGCGGCGTCCCCCTGCCGAAACGTGACCTCAGCAAGATTCCGGAGCACTCGCGCCTCCCATTCGCTGTCGCCGAGCGAGGCAAATTCGTCCCGCGCCAGCAGTAGTCCCTCCTGAGCCAGGTCGTCTTCTCTGAGCTCCGCGTGGAGGGCAGCCCGGTCCGCCAGGCACTCTGCTGCAACGTGCCGCAGCCCGAGCTCTTGCGCGGTTTCGTACGCTCCTTGCACCTCTGGTAGCGCTTCTCGATAGCGGCCGGTCCGCAACAGCATCAACGCCAAGCCGCGCCGGAGCCGCACTTCGACCGCCGCCGCACCGGCCTCACTCGCCCAGCCTGCGGCTCGCCGATACCACCGCATTGCATCGCCGAAACGGCCTTGGTCGGCGAGCGACGATCCAAGGTTCAGCATGAAGAGAAGCTCGCGCAACAGGTCGTCGTCGGTCCGCGCATAGCGCAGGGCAGCGCGGAAGTCGCTCTCGGCAGCGGCATGCTGGCCTCTGCGCGCCCGAACGATCCCGCGGTTACCGAAGGCCGCTCCCAGCCGGCGACGGTCATGCAAGAGGCGGGACATTTCCTCGACCGTGGAGAGCATCCGCTCGGCGTCGTCGAGGTCGCCAAGGTCGGCGGTCGCGAGCGCGAGAGAGTTCAGGACGTCCGTCGCAGAGACGTAGTCCTGAAGCTCGAGCTTCATCGGCAGGGCTTCGCGCAGTAGACGCGCGGCGTCTCCAGGCCGACCCGCCTCAACCGCGACCACGCCGCGGTTCTGTACCGCGGTCGAGATGATGTCTTGACGAACCGGGCTCACCGGCAGAGCCTCGGCGAGGCCGTACATCTCCTTGTAAGCCGCATCTGCCTCCTCGTAGCGACCGAGGCCGGACAGCGCCATCCCACACGCGTTGGTGAGCCACGGCCAGCGATCTGGTTCAACAGCGCGCTCACCGATCAAGGCGCGCAGCTCCCGCAGCAACTCCAGCGCCTCGCGATCGAGGCCAGCATCATGCAGGCCCGTCGCGAGGCTGAGGCCCGCGTCGAACGCCTCGTTAGCCTCGCCGGCTTCAGCCCGTTCGGAGAGGCGCGCTAGCTGCTCGCCAACGGTGGTCTCTCGGCCGCCAGCCTCGTCGTGTATCGGAAGCTCTCGCCAGTCGCTGCTCAAGTTCGCCGCCTCCCTAGCGGCTCTGGCGCTCGTGCCAGGTCGCGTACGCTGTACGGCGCCAGCTCTGTACCGCGAAGTACTTCAGAGCGTCGACGACGTGAGTCTGTAGCTCCGAGACATTGCGGAAGTTCTTAGTGACCGAATGGGCTCGCTCGGCCGACACGAAAGCGCGCACCGCGTCTTGCTGCGTGGTGCGCTCGTCGGTGAAAATGAATGTAGGCACATCGCGCGCTCGTGCCACCTCGTACTCTTGACGGGTAATTGGCGTCAGTTCATCGCCGAGGATCAGGATGAGACCATCGGCTGTGGCCGCATGGCCGAGACAGACGATTTCGCTGCAATAGGGGCCCGCGTTTGCGTCCCGCTCCCAGTACCACGCGCGAGCGATGCCCGTTCCCTCGACCGCATACGCGCACCGCTCGCGCTCGACGACGTAGACGCCACCAGCCATCTTGGAGGAGACGAAGAGCGTGAGGTGCGCCGGGCGCGCGAACAGCTCCTCTGTGAGAGATCGTGGCTCGGAGGCGAGCTGCGAGAAGAGCTTCGCCATCAGCTGGACGCCACCCTCTCAGCTGACGACCTGTTCGTGCTGCATGAGGCGGATTGGAGAGCCCCCGCCGAAGCTCAAGGCAAGGGCCGAGGAAGTTGATGCTGAGCGCTTGAGGGGGTCCGATCCGACGGCTCTGCTCGTCCCTTTGGTTCAGGCGAGGAGGCTGCCCAACGTCAGATACCCCTGTTCGCCGAAACTGTGAACCAGGGCGGTGGCGCGCTCTTGAAGAGCTGAGTCAGCCAGTCCGGGGGTGAGCAGGTGCGCCAGCAAAGCACGGTCGATGTGCTGTGACTCGGCGGTGCGAGCCTCAGCTAGCGCCTCGAGCACACCTGTCGCCGCTTCGGCTAATGCCGGATCCGCGGCCACCAGCTCGTCGACTAGCTTCAGAGCGTTGCGCACATCGCCGATGCGAGCGCGCGCCGCCCGGAGCGTCTTAGCCAGCCGGCGCAGGTCGTCGGCCTTCCGCAGGCGGCCACTCGACCACCACCATCCGAATTCCCAGAGCTCTAGCGGACCGGGCTCATCCGCGAGACGGGCATCCCACAGCGCCCGGTGGCGCGCCAGGTCCTCGCAAGAGGGTTCGTAGTTGCTGAGGGCACCATGAAGCGCGCGGCCTAGCGTGGCCATGACGCGGGCGCAGTCAGCGTCAGGAGCCACGGCCAAGAGCTCGTTGAGAAGCGTCGGCACGGTGTTCGGCAAATCACGCCAGATAACCGCCCCGTGGTCGGCGAGTCGGCGACGGACGTCATCGATCTCCGGTGGAGCCTCCGCGAGTGCGGCTACCGCCTGGCGATAGGAATCGGCCAGCAGCGTCGTAACCGTGCCGTAGATCCCGGCGTAGCTGAGGTAGGCCGACCACCCGCAACGGGCGAGTGAGTCGCCCCCCGGATCGGCGAGCGCGTCGGCACGCTGCGCCAGCCATCCGCGGTCGACGCTCACGAGCAGCGGAATCTCGGCGGCCAGCGCCGCGCGGACCGCTTCGGACTGGTCGCTATCGAGCAGCTGCTCGAGCACAGACTGGGTCTCCGGCGCTCCGGCGAAGCCGAGCGCTCCCGGACCCGTGCCAGGGGCTAACCGCCCATCGAGCCACTGGAGGTAACGGAGCACGGCCGTCGCGCCAAGCGGCCTTAGGGCAGAAAAGGCGAGCTGCATCGGCTCCGCCTCCGTGGACGCCTCGCGCTCGACCGTTGGATCGGGGTCAGTCGCGAGTCGGCGAACAAGCGTCCACACCTCCTCGCGTCGCTCGATGGTTAGCTGATCGCGGTCCAAGACCTCGATCATCAGGTCGGCAGCAGCGCGCTGAGAGCCGTAGAAGTCGACATCCTCGTCGAGCGACCCACCCTGTTCGTCCGGGGTGGCGTTCTGCTCGAGCACCCACGCGATGGCGGCGAGAACACGGTCAGCGTCAGGAAGGCCGGAGCCCCCACGCACCGCCGCCGTCAAGCCGGTGAGCCAGCCGCGCACGTACAGGGGCGGCAGGTCGTTCAACCGCTCGGCAAGCCAGGTCCAGCCAGCCGGATCAGATTCGGCCGCACGCCCCAGCTCGCGGCCCAGGCCTGTCGGCGTAGGCACCGCGAAGTAGCGCTCCGCAACAAAGTCGCGAAGCAGGTTCACCAGCTCCTCTCGCCCCATCGCGCCGAGGGCGCTAGCTGCGACCGGCGAGGTCGGACCTATCCAACTGGCGCTGGGCACTCCGGCCAAGTCAGGCTGGTCGAGGCGCCCCCGGCGCGTGCGGAGGTGATCGAGTCGCTCGCGATCGTCGGCTCCGAGCAGAGGCTCAACCGCACTGAGGAGACGCTGACGCCACTCGTCTTGCCAGGCCTCCACCTCGTCGGTGGCGCCCTCGTGTTCCTCGGCGGGAAGCCCCAGCCGTTCTGGCGCCGGGCCGGCCCGGATCAGATTGAGCAGGCCCGCTCGATCACCCGTCTCTGTATCGGCAAAGCCGACCGGCAGCAGCCGGTAGACCTCGCCTAAGCGCTCTCGCGAGAACAGCGTGTCGGGGTCCACAAGTGCCGCGCGTCGCCGCGCGGTTTCGTCGGGAAGCTCGGATAGCAGGTGCAGCCGCAGACGCTCGAAGATGACGGACTCCTCCGCCTCGAGATGCTCGACGACTTGCCCGCGCTCCTCATCACCTCGGGCCGCCAGCGTGGCGCACGCCTCGCGCAGAAGCTCAAGAAGCAGGTTCCGGGGGTCGTCACCGAACGGCGACCGCGTGTCGCGCACCGCGTCGCGCCAGCGAGTGGAGTCCTCGTGTGACAGGTGGCGCTGAGCGTTCCTCAACAGGCGAGTGAGCATCTTGACCGTTGCCGGCGGGTCGGCGGCAACCAAGTCGGGAAGCATGGCTCGAGCGGTTCGGTCAACGAGGTACTCGTCATGGCGGTAGCGGCCGCGCCCCCCGTTCGGCAATAAGGCGGAGCCCGATGGGACCGAGAAGTAGTCGATGCCCAGTAGTGCCTCGAAGATCTTCAGCGCCTTGCGCGCGCGGCCGGCGCCCGCCAGGCGCCTAGCGAGGGTGCCGGCGGGTTCGGCAACATCGAGTAGCCGCGCATTGCCGCCTAGGTCACGCGCGATCCTCGAGGCCAGGCCCCGCTCTGCGACCAACTCGGCGGGCAGCTCGACCGCGGTAGCGGCCAGGAGCTGGGCAACTCGGGCGTTGTCGGTAGTTGGCACGGCGACCGCAGCGCGTGCCACCGACTCCGGGGCGCTTTGCGCGAAGCGCAGCAGCACCAGTCCCTCCGGCCAGTGGGGGAAGCGGAGAGTGCCTTCCTCACGAATGGCAGAAGGCGGATGCGCGAACGCGCCCTCCTCGACCAACCGGTCGACCCACTGTGGGTCATCTAGTTCAGCGTAGAAGCGCGCCTTTGTGCCGGGACGCATACGCGCCAGAGCGGCGCGTACGTCGTCCGTATCGGGATCGGCGCGATGGGCGAGCTCGAGGAGCTCACCCATGGAATCGAAGAAAGGTTCGCGAGCCACCCTCGTCGCGAGCAGATCGGTCAGCTCCCGCCATGCCCGCTCGAGCTCGACCTCCGAGACGTCTGCGGACGCCGGGCCCCTCAGATGCGCCCACGATGCGAACCGCCGCTGCAGTATGCGCCACGCACGAGCCCACGCGGCAGTCGACCCCTCATCGAGGTCCTCGCCCGCCTCGGCTCGCACGACTAAGGCGGCGGCGCGCTGCTCCGTGGCTTCGCCAGCGCGCGCTATCGCTTCGACTAGCCCCTGGGTCGCTGCACGCAGTGTGTGGTCATCGCCTGCGAGCGCGTCACTGAGGCGCCGGGAGATCTCCTCTGGCCGGGTGGGAGCTGGAGGCCCGCTCGAGTCCTCGAGTGGCACCTCGCCCAGGTAGTCAGCTAACCGGTTCATCAGCTCCCGCCCAACGTGCGCGACCATGTGCGGCCAACCGTCGGCCCGGCGGTCCTCCAACAGAGCGCCAGCCCAACGGTATAAGTCGGCCAGCTCCACCGAGCGCTCTCGAAGAAAAGCCTCGACGGTGGTGCGCCGACGCGCGTAGGACTCACCGGCAAGCAAACCTGTCACACCGTCATGGTGACCTAAGGGGACGCCAGCAAGCGCGGCGGTGGCTTCCTTCGATCGTGCCCCACGAAGAGGCCGAGGAACCGACGCGCGCATCGACTCCTGCATCTCGCTGCTACCCGAGCTGTCCCGGTCCCGGGGGCGCGCTCCCCTTGCCCCACGCGCTTCGTTGCAAGTCCGTCTGTTCGGAGGCGACCGCGGTCTCTCTGTCTGTAGCTCGTTAGCCTACGTCACCGCGACCTCGCAGTCGTCCAACCTCCGGTGCAGATACGACATCCATGCGAATGCGTCGAGCGCGTCCTGTTCGGTCATGTGCGACTCGAGTCGCGGCTCGTGCGCCGTGGGATTGCGAAGGCCGGAGAAGACGCTCCGCAGCCCTTCAGCGAGGCCGCGCTGGCGCGACTTTGCGGTTTCGGATTGGGTACTGGTGACGGTCAACAGCGGATACCCGCGTTGGCCTGGCTCAAAGACGGCATTGACGAGTGGGACGCCATCCTCTGTCCTCTTCGTCCGCGAGCGGATCTCCGTGCCCAGGCTCTTCGACGCCTCGAGGACCGCGTGAAAGTAATTCTCCTCCTCGATCTCCTGGACACACGCCGCAAGGAGCCGGGGGTGAGTACCTCGCTCAAGGAGCTTCTCCTGCAGTCGTAGAGCGCGCCGACGGGCTTCGCTCAGTGTGTGGGCACGGCGGACCGTGGCTAAACGACCATCCTCGAGGAGCTTGAGCGCGGCGAAAGCAAGACAGACGTTGAGTTCTTCGCGAAGAGCCTCGAAACGCTCAGGATCGGCTCGAAAACGAGCCGGACTCATGGCATTTCTGACGAAGCGCAAGACGCGGTTCGCCCGTCCTTCACGCCGTTGCTGTGCGTCCAGGGCTCGCTCGAGTCGATCACGCTTGCTTACTGCTACGTACGTAAGCCCGCTCGTCCCGCGTGGGGTCGGGTCGGGGATGCTCGACTGGCTCAGAAGCCGTTCGATCTCTGCATTTGTCAGCCCTGAGTGCGTTTCGCCGAGGACCTCCGCAATTCCGCGGAGGACCGCTGGCTGAAGGGACGGCTGATCAGCCATTCGGACGGCGTCTCGGGTCTTGAAGACTGGCGACACGCCCCTCGACGCGTTCGACAAGCCGGTCGTACGTGGGGATCTCGATGTTCAGCTGGGTGGCGAGCCCACGCCGAAATGCTCGTCGTTTGTCATCCAGCGGACCTCGCCGTCCGACGATGACTAAGCCCCTACGCCAGTCGACGATCTGACGAATAGCGTGCCAGGCGTACCGCGACGGGTCACCTGCTCGATTAAACACCGGCCGCTGAGAGCTGCTCCGCCGAGGCGAGAGCTGGCACAAGGTTCCGCGCGCGCATGATGCATGAGGCGGAAAGCGGCGACGGATGCTGGCGGCCCGAAGCATCTCAGGCATGATCCTCTGACCCTTCTAGCTGCACCCGATCCACACTGATGCCTGTCCGTGCTACCGCGAACTCAAGGCGAACGGTCAAAGCGCGACAGCTTGTCGTTGACCGTCTCGTCTAAAGGGCGCAGGTAGACGCGCTCGGGCCTTCCGGCGAAGACATAGAACAGCGACTCGGGTACGTACCCCGGCCGCTCGAACCAGTTGCGAACGCGGGCGCCGTTGCCTTGGTTGTCGGCGATCTCCCCGAGCACATACTCCGTGTCGTCGTAGATCCGCCCGGTCCGCAGTCGTCCCGCGGATTCAGCAATCATAAACTCCTCGATAACAGAACGGCCGCTTGCCGTCGCGCTCGTCGCCCATGCGCGCAGCGACCGGCTTCCACCGAGGACGTCGTTTACGGCATTCGATGTTTGGACGCGATGCCAGACCTCAAGGAGACTCGAGTGCTCTTCCCGTCGCGACAGCGCTTCCCTAATGTATAGGAGGAAGCGCACCATTAGTAACGCGTTATGCTGAACATCGATGGGGACTTGGGTCCCGAGCACCGCAACCGCACCCTCATTCAAAAGCATCTCGGTGATGCTCACCGTGCCGGCACCTCTAGGTGCGACGTGGCACGCGCTCAGAATGACTACGGGCGGTAACGGCCCGAGTCCCGGACCGAGCAGGAACTCGTCTCCGATTCGGAGCCCGGCCATATTGGGATGCTTGGACAGTGCACCGTGGGCGCTGATGATGAGGATGTCCGGCGTGGCGTCGGCGATAGCGGTGCGGAACGAACCGACCGACAACGTCTCGACGACCTCCAACGTCATCTCGACCGTGGCCGCGTCAATATCCTCGGCGGCGACACCCCAAGCCGCGCGCGACGCCGCACCAACAGGATCCTCGGCCGGGATGCACTCGGCTACAAGAACCCGAAGACGCGTGGAAAGGTCGAGCTGAGGAACGTACGTCAACTCTGCCTGGACCGTGCGCGTCAACGGCAGCAACGGACGATACGCGATCGGAACGCGGGCGGACAGGGGTGACGAATCTCCCGGGAGCCGAAGCAGTCCGAAAGGAAAGTTCGAGAAGACGGTCAGCGTAGAGGCGCGGGCCACGAGCGCCGCTAGGCCGTCACTCCATAGATGCTTAGTGACAGCGTCCAGCCGGTCCAGCAGGCGCCATACCACTGCAGCGCGGGGCCTCGGTGCCTCGCAATGCCGTTCAAGCTGAGCGAGGAGCACAAACGCCTCCGGCGGCACGCTCGGCAGCACCAAGCCGATGCCGCCCTGTGCGACTGCTCGATGGGTTGTCACGAGTTCGATCGCTGCGCGTTCCACCAAGGTATCGCTGCGCTGGTGCATTGTGGCTGGCCACGTGTCGGCCTCATCGACCGCTGCAAAGGGCTCGATCCGGTCGAGCAACGACCTGTCGTACGCGCCCCTAGCGTAGGCAGGAGCTACGCCCGGCAGGGCCAATACGACCGGGCAACGTATCCTCACTCGCTCCTCTTCGATCAGTTCCAGCAGCCGCTGGTCAGGAACCGAAGGCGCCGGATGCTCGCGTTCCAAACGCGCAGTCGCCGCAAGAACTGTCTGAGCCCAAAGGGCTTGAGCGACAAAATGATCGTGACCGTCGCCTGCGACGAGCGGACTGTCCCCGGACCAGCCGAACTGACGAGTCAACCATCGCTCGGGAAGACGAACGGGGGCGAGGTCCAGCCGTTGCGTCAAGGCCGGCACGTGACCTAGATACGCCACTTCAGGAACCAACAGCGCGTGTATGTCTCGCCAATGCGCCCTTAGGCTGTCGCTTGATAGTTGCGAGTAGGCAGCCGGCGGCAGCGCAAAGCCGAGCGCCTCCGAGCGCTGGGAGGCCTCGTCGAGCAGATCGTCGGGACAGACGGCCAACACGGGTACACCTCGAGTAAGCCGCTGACCGAGATGCTCATGATCGAGGATTTCGACTGGCGCGAGCACGATGTGGTGATCTAGGTGCAGTGCTTGCGCCGCTTTGATGAACGCCGCGGAAACGTGGCCCAGCTCCCAGAACGTGTTGGGAAGGTGCTGGCAGTACCAGAGGCCGGGCAGGGCAGCGACAACCTCGCGGTCAAAGCCGTGGGGCACCGTCACCGGCGAATTCGCTGAGTACTGACCGACAAGCGGCACGTACGGGCTGTCCTGGCTGGTGGCGCGGAACACCACTGCGTAGATCGGGTTCCGACCGAACGCCTGCTCGTTTCCGATCACTGTGCGCACTCCAAAAGACAGGGCGGGAGCCCTAGTCGGGCGCGCTGAGCGAGCACGCGCCGAATCACTCGGTCTAATCGGCAGCGGGTACCGCGTCGACGGTTCTGCGAAACGCAATCAACGGCATCAGCAGAGTCTGCCTCAGGCCGCGTCGCTGTCGCGGTTGGGTCCACGACGCGCTCGCCCCGCCCGAGACGGCGCGCGGCTCGTTTCGGTCCGCTCGCGCGTTCGCCGACGTGTTGGGTCATCACACCCAAGCCGCAGGCCGCGCCGCGCCGCGCGAGATAAAGATGGCCTGCGTCGCGAGGCCTCACGCCCGGTAGCGCAGCCCATCCATCAGCAACCCCAGCAACCTCCGCGCCCGCTCCTCCCACCCCGGCTCGACCGGCATCGCCCAGATGCCGCCAATCGCAAGCAGCACATCCTCCGCATCCACGTCATCGCGCACTGCCCCGGCCGCCCGCGCCGCATCGAGCAGAGTCGTCAACGCCTCCACCAACTTGGTCCGTGACTCCGAGTACGGATTCCGCCCCGACGCGATGACCGACTGCAGTGCCCCCGACATCCCGCGCTTCGTCGCGGCGTACTCCACGAACCGGTCCATCCACCGCGCCAGCGCCTCCTCGGGGGCGTGCTCGGCCAGGAGCTCGGCGGCCCCCTCGTGCAGACGGTCGAGCTCCGAGAGGTAGACGGCCTCGACCAGGGCGTCGCGCGTGGGGAAGTGGCGGTAGAGCGTGCCCACCCCGACGCCGGCCTCGCGGGCCACCGTCTCGAGCGAGACGTCGGTGCCCTGCTCGGTGAACAGGGCGAGCGCTGCGGCCAGCAGGCGCTCGCGGTTGCGCATAGCGTCGGCGCGCCTGGGCTTCTCGGTTGGGAGGTTCGGTCTCATGGGCACAAGCGGACGGTGCCTCCGCTTACCTGCTACCTTCGGCAACGGAAGCGGAGTAAGCCTCCGCTTCATCACTCACAAGGTAGCGAGCAGAGGAGACCACATGTCCAAGGTCTGGTTCATCACCGGCACATCGAAGGGGTTCGGCCGCATCTGGGCCGAGGC
>Ga0136614_10002159_pt1 | contig 12117 bp, 10 predicted proteins | sample AntDrymUQ2792106_2_FD_106643 | JGI IMG/M metagenome (GOLD analysis project Ga0136614, IMG submission 106643) | Polar desert sand microbial communities from Dry Valleys, Antarctica - metaG UQ279 (21.06) | ecosystem: Environmental > Terrestrial > Soil > Desert | place: Antarctica: Dry Valley...
ATGGGTCAAAAAGCCTATGAACAAAAGTATCAGGAACGTCGGCTCAAGCACCTAACGACGCAAGCCAAATCACTTGGTTTCCAACTTGTTCCATCGACAACGTAAACGGAGTTTCTAAGAAGATCGGTTGCGACCGGATCCCAAGTTCAAGGTAAACGACCCGACCCTACACGCTAACTTGAGTGCTTGGATCCGGTCGCTACCGCTCTCGGTTCCGTAGTGGAGTGAACCTACAAGACCTGATCAGGCGGTTTGCAACTGCACCAGTTACGGCAAAAAGGTCCAGTCGCACTCAAGCCATTCTGGCAAGTACACCGGTCGCGCGATAGAATCAAGGCTTCTATCACTGATACGGGGAGGGTTCCATGGATGAATTTGACCTTTACCGGGCGGAGATGAATGAGAAGTTACTTGGTAGTAACCATCTGGGCATCAAACGTTTTTTTGCTCTCGACACGCAGGCATATGAAGACGGTGCTCTCGACAAACGCACGAAGGAGTTGCTGGGCCTGGTGGCCTCAACTGTTCTGCGATGTGATGACTGCATCACTTACCACATTAAACAGTGCGTTGATGCAGGAGTGACCCGACCCCAGTTTCTCGACGCCTTTAATGTGGCGCTTGTGGTTGGTGGTTCGATAACGATTCCCATCTGAGACGCGCAATCGATCGGCTGGACCAAGTCTTGGACAAACGGAGTGATGAGGTAGCGTCCGCTCACCAGCACGATTGATAGGAGTCTATGTGACAGTGCCAGCGAACAAATGAGATTTTCTTTCTTGAAACACCAAATTCCATTGCAGAGAACCTGGAATGGTTGAAAAACCAAATCAGCTTTACAGTTCGTAACTACAGTGGTCTTAGAGGAGGTAGATTGAGAACGATTTCCCCCAAAAGCTCGAAGGCTGTATTTGGCTTCGCGGTCTTCTTATCGGCTATCGCAGTGCTTTCAGCTCAATCTCTCCGCACTATAAGGAAAGGCCTTATATGTCTGCACAACAGAATTTGAAAACGAGAAGGAGACGAAGAATATTCGCGCTGGCTTAGATCCCAGGATCAGGTGCCGAAACCCAAACTGACCCTCTATCCAATGGATAGCCTTGCTCCGGCATCGTCCTGCGCGTAATATCAAGCTTCCCCTAAATTTCCTTGTAGGAGAAAGCCGTGGCTGATCAATCAGGAGTAAAAGCTGTACCTGACAAACCGTTTCTCACAGACATCAAGACTCTACGCGAACGTGCGCGCCAACACATCGAGAATGGCGCCGTAACGGAGGGCTATCGCGCCGATCGAAATACAGTCGTCAAGCTTTTGAACGAGGCGCTTGCCACTGAGATCGTTTGCGTGTTGCGATACAAGCGACATTATTTCATGGCCTCTGGGATTCATGCCGAGGGCGTGGCTGCGGAGTTTCTCCAGCACGCCAACGAGGAGCAAGGACACGCTGATCTCATTGGACAACGGATCGTGCAGTTAGGCGGTGAGCCAGACCTCAACCCGGAGGGGTTGTTGACCAGGAGCCATGCCGAATACGTCGAAGGCGAGAATCTTCTGGACATGATCAAGGAGAATCTGGTTGCTGAGCGTATCGCTATCGACAGTTATCGGGAAATGATCAATTACCTCGGCAATGACGATTCGACCACCAGACGGATGTTGGAAGGCATTCTCGCAATGGAAGAGGAACATGCCGACGATCTGGTGAGTCTCCTTGCGGAAATGGGTGGTTAGCAAAATCTTGCAGAGCGTAGCACTCCAGTTGAGCTAATCTCCGTTTACTAGATTCTTAAGCGTGATGCTTTTGATTGAAGCATCGCGCTTGTTAGCGTTTGACCACTTGACCGAAACAAAATCAAATAGGACTAACGAACCCAGGCCCAGCATGTGTCGCGGCTGTGGCGCGATTGTAGGCGCCGGCGAGACTAGCTGCGCAGTCTGCGGCGCCTCCACCATCAATTCAAATGCTCCGCCACGGAAGGTCTCGGACCGTGAGACGATGCGTTTTGCCCGAGCCGTTTTGGCTCGGCCTTACAAGTTCACCATCATTTTGCTGGTCGCAAACTTTTTCGTTTTTCTGCTTATGTGGCAGTCAAGCGGGATGACGATTAGTGTTTTGGGAGTCTTTCCTCACGAAGTCCTAATTGCCTATGGAGCGAAGCTGAACGCGCTTATTAACGAGGGCCAATGGTGGCGTCTGGTTACGCCCATGTTCGTCCACGTAAATCTTCTGCACCTACTGGTGAACATGTACAGTTTGTGGATTGTTGGCCCATACGTTGAGAAGCTGTATGGGTCGGCGAAGTTCTTAGTGATCTGGGTAGTGAGTGGCGTGGGAGCCTCTTTGGCAAGTTATTTAACAGTCGTCGACCCCGGCACCCCACTAGGACCACTGGGACGCTTTCTCTTTCGGCCAGACGGACCATCGGCCGGTGCCTCGGGTGCATTATTTGGCATGGTGGGTGTTCTCTTTGTCTTTGGAATTAAGTATCGCGACGAGTTGCCGGAAGGTTTCAAACGCGCTTTTGGCACGGGGTTGCTACCGATGATCCTGTTGAATCTGTTCATCGGATATATGGGGCGTGGTCTTTTCGATAATGCGGCGCATCTGGGTGGTTTGGTCACCGGCGCTGCGTTGGCTCTGGTCGTGGGATATCGCAGACCCGGGGAGAGAACCGGTGTCGCCATTACCTGGCAGATCTTGCGGGTCGCGGCGCTAACCCTCGTGGCGGTTAGCTTCCTTAAAGCAGCCCAGCAATTTAGGGAACCGTTGCCGCTTTCGGTAAGAGAGCAATCTGTTCTCAATTCAGGTGGCACGGACGCCGCCTTCCTGGTTTTTGCAAAGACAATTAATACTGCGCAGGAAACTTTTTATAGAGCCATGCAGGGAGACTCGAATGGCGTTGATGATGCACGGAAGAGTCTCGAATCTGTTCCGCATTTTGACCAGGAGTCGGCCCAGCTGACGGAAAGACTCAAAGCTCTTCTGAGCAACGCGCAAGAACTCCAGCGCACCCCGGCCTCTTCGCCAGCGCCTGACCCCATGAAGCTGCTACCGGAAGAGGAGGCGTTGCTAGAGGATTTCGGTTCGTGGTCGAAAGATTACAATAGGTGGCTGAAGACGACTGGAAAAACCTACGGTGGTTTGATAGATGAGCCAACACCGCAAACTCTGAACAACTCCACGCAATAGTTCTGCGAACACTCAGAGGAGAGTATAAGAGATGGAAATCAAGAAAGTAGGAGTCCTGGGCTGCGGGTTAATGGGCTCAGGTATTGCTCAGGTTGCTGCAAGTGCAGGTTTCGAGACAGTTGTGCGCGAAATATCGGACGATCTGATCCACAAGGGGTTTACCGGTATCGAGAAGTCGCTGGCGAAGTTCGCAGAAAAGGGAACGATCACCGCCGAGCAGCAGCAGGAGATCCGCAACCGTCTATCTGGCACTACGTCTTTCGAAGATCTTTCAGACTGCGACATCATCATTGAGGCGATCATTGAAAACCTTGAAGAGAAGCGCAAGAACTACAAGCAGCTTGACGGCCTATGTAAGCCTGAGACGATCTTCGCTTCCAACACTTCGTCAATTTCGATCACCGAGATGATGACGACGACTTCCCCAGCGCGGCAACAGCGCTTTATCGGATTGCATTTCTTTAATCCCGTTCCACTGATGAAGCTGGTTGAAGTCGTGCGCACGATCCTGACCGATGAAGCGATCTATGAGCAGGGCATTGAGTTTGCCTGGCGCTTGGACAAAGTGCCGGTGCGCGCGGGAGACAAATCCGGTTTCATCGTGAATCGTTTATTGGTACCTTACCTGCTCGATGCCATCCGCGCCTTGGAAGAAGGCGTAGGCTCGATTCAAGACATCGATACGTCGATGAGGCTGGGGCTGGGTTATCCGATGGGACCGTTTACCCTCGGCGACTTTGTGGGATTGGATACGACCTACTACATAGCCGAAATCATGTTCAATGAGTTTCGCGAAAAGCGGTTTGCGCCGCCGCCATTATTGAAGCGGATGGTGATGGCCGGTTTACACGGCCGGAAGTCAGGACGAGGGTTCTACGACTACACCAAGGATCCGAAGAATCCCACGCCGATGAGCCTCGTATAGTGGTCTCGAGTTTGCGCGTTTCAAGTTCCGCGTTGCCGATCTACGAGAGCAGCAACCGTGGACTTACTCGAAACGTGGAACTCGAAACTCAAAACAGATGTCTTTAGTCCTCCTCGAAAGACGCGATGCGATCGCAATCATCCGCCTGAACCGTCCTGAGAAGCTCAACGCCCTCTCACAAGCGTTGCTTGAGAATTTGAGCGACGTATTAAAACAATTGGAGAAAGAGTCCGACTTGCGGGCGGTGATTCTCACCGGCTCGGGCGAAGCTTTCTGCGCTGGTACCGACATAAATGAACTCGCGGGACTCGATCAGAACGGCGCCCGCGCCACTTCTGAACGTGGCCAGGCAGTTTGCAATCAGATCGAGAACTGTCCTGTGCCCGTGATCGCTGCGATCGATGGCATTGCGGCCGGTGGCGGCTGCGAATTGGCGCTCGCTTGCCATTTGCGTATCGCATCGACGAAGGCGCACTTCACATTGCCGGAAATAAGACTGGGAGACCACGGAGGATTTCCTGACCCTGGAAGGGTCAAACAAAGCCTGAGACTGTGATCCCTTCAGGGTCAGGCATATTCCTTTTCGGCTATCCGTGGGCGTCGCGCAACGCTCGCCCACGCTATTAACTTACATCCCTCAGGGATGACCTGCCGAAACCCGGACTTACCCGCAACGCGATAAGCATCCCCTTGATGCTCGCTTTCGCATCCCCTATACTGCGAAAGCCTTTCCAATTGCGACGATGGAGCGCTAGAACCGTATTGCAGCCCGTTATTCACGAAGGACAACTCAACGGCAAAGGATTCCGTTTTGCGATTGTGGCGAGTCGTTGGAATGATTTTATCAGTTCGCGGCTCCTCGAAGGGGCGCTTGATGCACTAGCTCGTCTAGGCGTTGCGGAGAAGGCAGTGGCGGTTTATAAGGTGCCCGGATCTTTCGAGATTCCCCTTCTGGCTTTGAAGGTCGCCGGTTTAAAAGAGTTTGATGCGGTAATCTGCCTGGGAACGATTATCCGCGGACAGACGCCACACTTCGAATACATCGCCAACGAAGTGACGCGTGGAATATCACAAGCCGGGATGGAAACCGGAGTGCCGGTTGTATTCGGGATAGTAACGGCCGACAATCTCGACCAAGCCATCGATCGTGCGGGAGTTAAGCTGGGCAACAAGGGATTTGAAGCCGCCACGACCGCAGTGGAATTGGTAAATCTTTACAAGGAAGCTTTTCGGAAGTAATAAGTGGTGAGTTTTAAGTAGTAGGGCAGACGGACTTGGTTACTTGTCACCTCATCACCCATAAATAAGTACTGGTAATTGATATATGGGTTCGCGACGTAAGGCGCGCGAATGCGCCTTGCAAATGCTCTTTGCGGCTGATGTTGCTGAAACGCCCCCGGACGAGGTGGTGCGGACGTATTGGGCGGAATTGGGCGATGCTGATCTGGAAGAACCGGCGCGCGATTTTGCGACGCGTCTGGCAGCCGGGACGCTGGCCCAACTCCAGGCCTTGGACGAACGTATACGTTCGCGGGCGGAACACTGGCGCATCGCGCGTATGGCGGTTGTCGATCGCAACATCCTCCGCCTGGCCGTTTACGAGTTCCTTCACGAGCCAACTCCCCGCACGGTGGCCATAAATGAAGCGCTCGAAATTGCCCGCCGTTTCTCGACCTACGAAGCCACGCAATTCATCAACGGTATCCTTGATGCCATCAAACGCGATCTCGACGAGCAGCAGCCGCAGGAGAACATGGAGTCAACTGAAGAATCCGACGATGCCCAGAATGCTGACGAAGGTGAGCGTCCCGTAGCTTCGCAGTAGGATCGCGACTCCCTTTCCTGCCTGACTCCACTCTTCATTTCCGCCGCTGCGTCGAAGAAATCACCAATAAGAGTGATAAATGGAAAATTAATACTACCCGGCTTTTTCGCCGCTTTTTTCCCTTGTAGATAAAGAACCCTCGTTTCCCGCTATTCACCATTTACGCTTTAGCATTACTATTCAATCGTGGACCAAAGCCAGCGCCAGTTTCTTGCCGAGACCGAAGACCTAATCGAGCAGATATTTGTCGACCTGGACGAAATGCGCGAGAAAGCGAACGACCGGAGAGCTCGACGTGAATTAGTAGACCGTATCTTCCGTAGCATCCACCGGATCAAGGGTTCCGCCGCATCCTTAGGCCTTGACGGGTTGAGCGAGATTGCCCACGAATTCGAGAGTCTGCTGAGTGCCGTTCGCACAGGCCGGTCAGTTGTGGACAACGATGTTCTCGACACGTGTGAGAGTGCGGCCATCGCCTTGTTCGAGAGTTTACATCTAGCCTCCCCAGGCGTCATCGAACCCTCGCGCCGCGCATTGTTTGAGCGGATTCAGGTTCTCGCACAGGGAAACAGCGCGAAAGCCGGTCTGGACATTGGTTCAGTGCTCGATTGTTTGCCTTTGGAAATTTACCAGTCGTTGAGCGGCGACGAGAAGCACCGTTTGAAGCAAGCGGTCGAGTCCGGCGATGATCTCTGTCTCGTTACAACCAGTTTCGATATCGCAAGTCTTGACGACGAGTTCTCACGGTTGAAAGCAAACCTTGCGGCGCGCGGGGAAATTATCGCCACCTCACCTATGGTCGACGCCGATCATCCCGACAAAATCAACTTTCAGATTCTCTTCGCCGGGAGGTCCAATCTGGATGTGGCTGACCACAATTTGATCAGTTTTTCCGGTATGTGCATCAGTAAGGTCGCCAGCAAACCGGAAAGACCTGCCTCCGGCGACAAGGCCGAACCGGGGTCCCCAAGCGGCCAGCCCGCTTGGAGTAGTGGTGAAAACTCGTTGATAGCAGGTTTGGGAGCTACACCCGCATCTCTTTCCCATTTCATTCGCACAGATCTTGATGATCTCGACCGGTTGATCTCCTCCACGCATGACCTTTTTCGCGCGACTGCCAACGCCCTTGACCTGGCGCTTTCACAGCCGTACGTCAGCAGAGAGGTCCAGGAAGAACTGGAGAGATTAGACGTGCAAATCAGACGATCGTTTCTGAGCGTGGAAGAGAAGCTGATCGGACTCAGAATGGTCTCGCTGGCGCCGGTTCTGCAACGGGCGGCGCGAGCGGGTCGAGCGGCCGCTCGTTTGACGAACAAGGAAATAGACTTCGAGGTTGTCGGTTCAAACCTGAAACTCGACAAGCTATTGAGTGACGCGATCGCGGATCCGCTCATTCACCTGGTCCGTAACGCGGTAGATCATGGGATTGAAACTCCTGAGCAACGGGGGCAGTCGGCAGAGAGAAAGCGCGGCTTGGTGCGCATAGAAGTGACTAGCGAGGGCAGGCAAACCTGTCTGCGCATTAGAGACAATGGTCGTGGCGTTGATCCAGCACTCGTCTCGCAAGCGGCAATTAAGCTGGGATTAATCAGTGAAGACACCCTCCTGGACATGGATCACAGCGTGCGAATGATATTTCGTCCCGGGTTTACAACTTTGTCCGCAGCCTCAACTATTTCGGGTCGCGGTGTAGGTTTGGACGTAGTAGAGACCGCAGTCGAACAGGTAGGTGGCGAGCTTCGAGTCTCCAGCGAATCAGGGCGAGGATCAACCTTCGAGATTCGGCTACCGGCAACTTTTGGCCTGGTCCGTTCGACTATGGTCGTGTTTGGAGGCAACAGCTTCTGCATAGACAACGCCCAGCTGGTCAAGATTGAAGTAATCGCAGCCAGTCATATCCAGAAGTCCGGAGATAAAGAGGCCCTGCCCTCTGAAAGCGGGGTTCTGCCTATTGTTCGCTTGCGTGAACTGTTGGGACAGACAGTTGATGAATCAGTGTCCACCGATCTGGTGCACATCATCACCTGCGAGTTTCCCGGAAAGGGTCCGGACGACATCGACCGAAAAAAACGCGTTGGCCTCATCGTTGACAAGGTGGTGGGAAGTGAGGAAGTTCTGGCACGCAATCTGGGTCGTCACTCATCACGTTGGCCAGGGATTGCCGGAGCTACCGAGTTGCGCGACGGCACGGTTGCTCTGGTTCTTGATCTTCCCAGACTCATTCAGGGCGGGGCGAAGGATATGTGTTGAGGGTTAAGGCCCTTACTTGGCATTCCTGATTAAGAGAACATCGGAGAGGGAAGTGCAGTGCGAGCTAACGAATTTGTTATCGCGTGACCAATCCCAAGAAAATATTCGGATCGGTGAAGACACCATGTACTACGAATTAAGCTTTCAGCGGACTTCCCATCACAAATCAAACTCGCTAATCAATCGGTGCAGGTATGACCGGCTGATGCCCAACCGTTTGGCGGCCGCAACCTTACTCCCCTCGCTTTGCAGGGCCCGCAAAATCATCCGCCGTTTGAGCGCCGCGACTCCGCCCTCCAACGTGGTCTCATCTGCCGCGTTTGCATCCGGCAATAACCGCAGCATTTGCTCCGGGAGAATTCCAGACCCAGTCTTGCCCCACTGGTAAGGACCACCAGTCTTTCAATGAGGTTTTCCAACTGCCGAACATTCCCCGGCCATTCATACTCTTGCAGCGCGTCGATCAAGACCGGCTCCAACTCCAGGTTAGAACGGAGATACTTCGCGGCGCCCTTGGCAACAAAGTGCGCCGCCAGCACGGGAATGTCCTCCGGGCGTGTGCGCAAAGGCGGAAGCACTAATGGCACCACGTTGAGCCGATAAAAAAGGTCTCGCCGGAAACGTCCGGCTTCTACTTCCTGTTCGAGATCACGATTGCTGGCGGCAATCAGTCTGATATCAACGCTCATCGTCTTAGTCCCACCCACACGTTCAAAAGAGCGTTCCTGCAGAACGCGCAGCAACTTTACCTGCACAGTGGGACTTAAGTCTGCAAGTTCATCCAGAAAGAGTGTGCCGCCATCGGCAAGTTCAAACCGGCCCTTGCGCGTTTGTGTGGCTGAAGTAAACGAACCCTTTTCGTGGCCAAACAGCTCCGACTCGATCAGCGATTCAGGTAGGGCCGCACAGCTGACCGCAACAAACGAAGCGCCGGCCCGGGGGCTCTCTTCGTGGATCGCCCGGGCCAGCATCTCCTTGCCGGTGCCATTCTCTCCGGTGATTAATATTGTTGCGCTGGTCGCCGCCACGGCTCGGGCGCGCTTGATTATCTTTTCCAGCGACTGGCTCCCGCCGATTAGATGACTGAAGCCTCTCGAATTAAGAAGCTCGTCACGTAGCCGGGCGTTCTCGACCTCCAGACGCCGCATGCGCGCGGCCTGGCTAATGATATGACGTACCTCGTTGGCATCGAGTGGCTTCTCGAAGTAACCGTAAGCACCGTGCTTCACCGCATCGAGCGCTGCATGTTTTGAGCTGGTTCCAGTGATCACAACGGCCTGAACCGGAGGCTGGGCGCTGCGCGCCGCCTGGATAATGGCCAATCCTTCCGAAATGTCATCTTCGTGCGGAGGCAGGTGCAGATCGCTAACCACAACATCAATCTTCTCGAGTTTTAGCAGGTCGACGGCGTCGGATCGCGACGATGCCTCCAGGACGCGAAAATCGGAGTTGAGCGCCCAGTAGAGTCCACGACGAACCGACTCATCGTCGTCGACCACTAACACCGTCCCTTTCACCTGTAATTGTTCGCCCGACATTCAATTCCTGGTCCCGCCGTTCAATCAAGGAACAGCGGCGTACGGAACCTTAAGAATTTTCTGGGACAACAGATTAATTGAGGAATTACCGGTGCCAACCGGATAACGACGACCCGATCGGTCAGCTCATGCTCAGCTGCTACGCAGCTATTACTTTGGCACCATTATTTGGGCGATGGTAACACTACGCGGAAGGTTGTGCCAGCACCTTCTCTTGAGTCGACTTTAATGGAGCCGCCATTGGCCCGCACAACTTCGCGGCAGGTGTAGAGACCCAGGCCCACACCTTTCTTTTTGGTGGTGGCAAAGGGATGATACAAACGCTTCTCAATGAAGTCAGGGGTCATTCCCGTTCCGGTGTCCGTGACGCAGAAGAATACTTTTTGATCGTCAGTTTTTCCGGCTTTGATGGTGAGTGTGCCGTTCTTTCCTGTCATCGCTTCCAATGCATTCAGCACAAGATTTTCGATTACCTTCTCAATTCGTTCTCCATCAACCACCGCGAAGAGAGATGGGGGGAGCTCTGCTTCTATTTTGTGGGTCTCACTCACCGGCCCGGCCGTGATGGCCAGTGCGCGCTTCAGCATGGGAATGATATCGGTGGGTTGCGCCATCTTATATTCGCCGCTAAGCGTAGCGACCGGATTAGTGAGTCGCGTTACCATGGCACTCAAATTCTGCGTGGCGAGCTTGAGCGAGTTCATTGCATCGGCGCGAAAGTCTTCGTTATCAAAATGTTTTTCCATATTTCCTACGATCAGCGACAACGCTTCAATCGCGTTCTTTAAATCATGCGTCAACATCGCTGAGAGTCTCACGAACGACTGGAATTGGCGCGCTTCCGTCTCCCGCGCAATTTGCTCTCGCAGACGATCCGTCATCAAATTAACGTTGTCGGCAAGCACTCGGTTTTCGTCGCCGGATCTCAACTCTATGCGGTGATCAAGTTTGCCCTCGGCAATCGCAGCTACACCCTCGCTGACGCGCTCGAGTCCCCGGGTCCTGACTTGTAGGTAGAACGACAGCAAAATCGCCGTAGCCGATCCTATTAGAATTGAATAAACGAGACCCCAGACTCCCGACCGACGCGCTCCCGCCATCGCCTGTTTATAACTCTCCAGGATAGCCACCGACATGTTCATCTCCGGAAAGGGGCTGAAAGCTGCCCAGACCTCCTCATCAGTTCCGGACCTGAAACTTTGCCATCCAGAATCCCCCGACATCATTCGAGCAGCAATTGGTTTAAAGTGAGGCAGAGAATCACTAACTAACTGATACGCGAGGGCCTGATTTTGGTGATACAAAATTCGATCGGCGCGATCGACAATCACTACCGTCCGCGATGTTGAACTCGCTCTATCCGGTAAATTCTCGCTAGGTGAATTCTCGTTTGGCTGTTCCAACCCTTCCCATCGCCGCGCGGCCTCCGACAACAGTGAATCGATCTCCAGCTCAGCCACCAGAGCCCCCAGCGAGGTCTCGGCAACTTCACTTTGAAGGAAAACAGGAACCGAGATTCGCAAGCTGATCCCGGATGAGGTAAGCGATACGGGTGAACGTAGGGGTTCGGACTTGGTCGCTGCCCACACGCCTTCCTCTGGTCGCGGCAGACCTGGCGGAAGATCCTGGTTACGAAAGCTTAAGCCTTCGCTCGCGCGTGCCTCTGGTTTACGCTCGGCAAAGAATACCGGCCGCTTCTGCTGATCGTAGAATGAGATGTTGACTAAACGACTTTGTTTGCTGAGTGTCTCCGCCAGGGCGATCTTTAGACCTGTCAGACCCTGGTCGTTCGCTGGTGAGGCTAACGGTTTGGCAGGCGACTGCAGGTAATTACGTAGCGCTTTAGAATCGGCGAGGGCGATGAGCTCGTTTTCCTGTTCATCGACGTGATCGCTGACGGCGGCGATGAAGTTATCAAGCTCTCTTTCTAGATCTCGAAGCAGCTCCGATTCCGCCTCTTCCATGCCGTTGAAGTAGTTAATGACGCCAAGCAGAAGCAGTGGCGCCAGGCAGAGACCTAACAAAGTGAGAAAAAATTTTGGGCGAATGGGCAAGCACACGCTCCCTCATCGGATCGGGAAGCTCGATATTAACTCAGTTGCTAATTCGGGTTAAGACAAATCTTCAGGACGATGCTGGTTTTTGAAGCCCGAAGTTAGAGTTCAACCTTTAGGTTGTGGCTTGGGTGCGGATAAGCTAAAGCTTGAACTCAAAACTACCAGCTGCTGGCGTTCTAGATCGGTAACCGCCCGAAATCCGCGAGCAACGGGGCAAGCGTGTCGACAATCCGGTCGTGGGCTGCGCCGTTGCTCGCAATGATCCCGTTGCGGTTTTGGACTTCGGGTGAGTTGTATTTCAGCGGCCGGCCAAAGAGATCCGTAAGCAGCCC
>Ga0136614_10002160_pt1 | contig 12116 bp, 9 predicted proteins | sample AntDrymUQ2792106_2_FD_106643 | JGI IMG/M metagenome (GOLD analysis project Ga0136614, IMG submission 106643) | Polar desert sand microbial communities from Dry Valleys, Antarctica - metaG UQ279 (21.06) | ecosystem: Environmental > Terrestrial > Soil > Desert | place: Antarctica: Dry Valley...
CACTTGGATACCGTGACCTCGGGCGGCCGCTTTGACGGCGCGCTGGGGGTATTGACCGCAGTCGACGTGGTGCGCCGACTGCGCGCTGAGGGGTTTCGGCCTTCCCGGCCGATCTGGGTGGTGGCCTTTATGGATGAGGAGGGCGAGCGTTTCAACTCGGTGATGCTTGGAAGCCGCGCCTTCGTCGGAGAGCCCGTCCCCGTCGACGAGGCCGACCGTACGGACGCTCGGCACGTCAGCATGGGCGAGGCCATGCGCAGCTGGGACCGTGAGTTCTCCGAGATCTCAGCAGCCAAGCGCATCGAGGACGTTCATTGCTACGTGGAGCTGCATGTGGAGCTCGGGCCGGTCCTGGAGGCGGCAGGCGTCGACATTGGCGTTGTCACCGAGATCGTGGGGCTCATCGGACTCAGCGTGACCTTGCACGGCGTCACGAATCACGCCGGGACGACGCCAATGGCCGGGCGCCGCGATGCCCTGGTAGGGGCAGCCAAGGCGATCGCCGCGATGCGCGACCAGGCCCTCGAATCAAGTACGCATATGGCCACCGTCGGCAGCATCAGCACCGTCCCCGGTGGCGCCAACGCGATCCCCGGCGCCTGCACCTTCTCCATCGACTTGCGTGCTTCGACCGACGAGGGGCTGCACGCCGCGCGGCGTTCGGTGGACGCCATCCTGGCCGACGTCTGCGAAGGTGAGGGCGTGCATGCCACGGTCACCCAGACCTACCTCCTGGCGCCGGTGCCCCTCGATCAAGAGATCGTAGAGGTGACGAGCCGGGTCGCTGAGCAAGAGGATCTGAGTCACATGCGCATGGCCAGCGGCGCCGGACACGACGCCATGCTGCTGGCGCCGCACGTCCCGGCCGGTATGATCTTTGTGCCCAGCGTCGCCGGCGTCGGCCACGCCCCAGAAGAGTTCACCACCGACGACGACGTGGCCCGAGGGGCCGTGGCCTTGACGAGCGTCATCCGCGAGCTGGCCCGATGATCGTATTCTCTGCACGCTGGCCGCCCCGATAGATGAGCCCTCCCGCCAGAACCGAAGCAGCTCCAGTCCCTGCGCGGGCACTCAATGTGATCCCCGAGGAGCTCAAGAGCGATCGGGTGATCGCCGAGCTCGAGCGTCGCATTCTCGACGGGACGCTCAAGCCGGGCGACCGGCTTCCCACCGAGAGCGAGCTGTGCGAGATGCTGGGCGTCAGTCGCAGCGTGGTTCGCGACGCCATGCGGACCCTCTCCGCACGCGGCCTCATCACCGTCCGTCAGGGGCACGGTACGACGGTCACGCAGCCCGGCGACTCTGTGTTCGCCGAAGCGTTTCTGCTCGTGGTCGCGCGATCCGACTTAACCATCGGCCAGGTTCTGGACGCGCGCATGGCGCTCGACACGGCGTTGGTGCCGCTGTTGATCGGCAACGGACAGGCGGAGGATTGGGAAGCTTTGGACGCCATCCTTGAGCGGTTCGCCCAAGCGGTAGACGCCTCGCAGTGGGACGATGCCATCGAGGCGCACCTGGCTTTCCACACCCGGCTACTCGGCGCGCTTCACCTGCCGGCGCTCGAGCTGATCCTGCGACCGATGCAGGAGATCATCGTCGCCAGTGCTTCTCCGCCGCGGCTGACCCATGAGGAGGACTGGGAGGTCGACACCCATCCACCGATCGTCGATGGGCTGCGTCGTCGCAATGTGCTCGAGGCACAACGGGCCTTTAAGGCGCACTACCAGATCGCGCGCACGCCTCGTTATGAGGGCTTCCGCGACCGGAAGGTCAAAGACGTGCTGCAGACGCTGCCCTGGTCACGGCGCTAGGGACCGGGTCCATTAGCTCCCGTTTACTCGGTCAGGGCGGTGATGGCGTGAGGTGCGCGCCGCACCGCATTGGCTGATCGGCAGTCGGAGACTATGAGTCGCCAGGCCAGCCGGCAGGCGTAGCGGGCGGAGGGACGACGCCGGGCGGCGAGATCAGGAGCTCACCGACGGTGCGCACGAGCAGCTCGGCGTCTGACCTTCAAGGACAGTGACGTCCTCGCGCAGACCGAGCCAGCGAGCGACATCGCGGCTCAGGCGCTGGACACCAGTCCAGCGGTGGGCGGCGGGAGCAGCCGCTTCCAGCGCGCAGCTCAGACTGAGCGTTGGCCTCGGACCCGGCCCGGCGCCCGTGACGCAGCGCGCGCGGCGACTGCGGCGACCGGCGAACGCGATTCGCGCAGGCCAGACAGGGCGCGCGCCGGCGGGTCTCGACAGAGCCTCGCCAGCCGATACATATGACCATACGATGTTTATGATAAGATCTTCGCAATGAAACGCCAGGGATCGTGCGTGAGCCGCTGATGTCCGGCGGCCAACCAGCCCGGCTCAGGGGCGGGCGACTTCCGGAGTTGTCCATGACTCCCGCGATGAGCCGAACGACAGGCACGATGGCCTCGGCGGCCGCTTGGGCAGAAGTCGCGCCCGAGCTTCGTGCGCCTGCGGCTCGTGCGCAAGGTGTGCCAGTCAAGCGCTTACTGACGCACCCCTGCGCTATCGGAGGTAGGGCCGAGCTGGAAACTCGTCGCCGCCGAGACAAGGCCGACGAGCGCATCAGGTGCGGGAGGTGGCGACGAATTGGTGATCGTCGTCTCATCGTCGATGCTCACCGCGAAAGCAGGTCGTCATGACGGACACCGAAACCGCCTCGCGCGCGTCGCTGGCCGGCCTGACGCCGGGTCAACTTCGTTCAATGTTCGCGAACGATGGCTGGGACGGGGATACGTGTGGCCTGGCATTGGGCTACGAGCAGGCGAACCTGGTGGTACTGCCCAAGAATGACGCCTACGACTTCCTTCTCTTCTGTATGCGCAATCCAAAACCGTGCCCCATTCTCGAGGTCTTGGACGTTGGCGATTCGGTGTCGAAGCGCATCGCCCCGGGCGCGGATATTCGCTTCGCGCTGCCGCGCTATCGCGTCTTCGAGGACGGTCGCCTGGTGTCCACGCCCGCCCGCGTCGATGACAGATGGCGGGACGATCTCGTCGCCTTCTTGATCGGCTGCAGCCTTACATTCGAGTCAGCGCTGCTTGCGTCCGGCGTGCCGCTGCGGCACCTCGAACAAGACCGGATATGCCCGATGTATGAGACCACGATGGAGTGCGAGCCCGCTGGTCGGTTCGCGGGTCGTACGGTTGTCTCGATGAGGGCCATCCCGGCGCCCCTCGTCCCGACTGCGATCGAGGTGACGGCTCGCTACCGGCACGCTCATGGCGCCCCGGTGCACGTCGGCGCAGCCGAGCAGATGGGCATCTCGAAGTTGGAGGAACCGGACTTCGGCGAGAGCATCTCGATGGAGCCCGGAGACGTGCCGGTGTTCTGGGCGTGCGGGGTAACTCCACAGATCGTTGCGCAGCAGGCCAGGCCGCAGTTCATGATCTCGCACTTTCCAGCCTGCATGTTCATCAGTGACCGCGAAGCGCATGTTGGCGCGATCTGAGACGACGATCCTGCGGCTGAGCGTCTGCCCTAGCGGATGGGATTCCGTAGCCCGCGAGAGACGTCAGTAATGCGCTGCAACGAGATACACGTAGTAGACGGATGAGACCAGGGCACTTACACAGACGGCGTACAGTTCGGGGAGAGGGAGACCAATGATGCGTGGCAAAGCCACCCACTGGATTATTGCTGGTGCACTAGCGGCGGCCGTTGCCGCAGGGCTTGCCGGGTGTGGAGGCTCCGAGGAGGGCGGCGGGGCCGGCGGCGAGGCGGCCTTCGACCTCAAAGTTGGCAGCCTCGTCCCATTGACGGGCGGACTCGCCTCGTTCGGCCCTCCCGGTCGCAAGGCCGCTGATCTCGCCACCGATGTGGGGCAGAAGGCACTCGACAACGCAGGCCTGGACGTGAACTTCACTGTGGAGCACGCGGATACGCAGACTGAGCCTCAGGCGGCCATTCAGGCGGCGCGCAAGGTGCTCGCGGGCGGCGCCACGTGCCTCGATGGTGCCTATACGTCGGCCGAGACTATTGCGCTCGGCAACTCGGTCGCTGTGCCTCAGCGTGTACCGCTGATCGCCCCATCCTCGAGCGCTCCGGCGCTGTCGGCGCTGGATGACGACGACTTCGTCTGGCGCACCTCGGCGTCGGACGCGTTGGGAGCGGTCGCTCTTGCAAACCTGGTCGAGCGTGAAGCCGGGGCGCCGGCCGAGACGACGGTTGCCCTCGCAGCGCGCGACGACGCCTACGGCGAGGGCTTCATCGAGCAGTTCAAGACCGCCTGGGTAGAGCGCGGCGGCGGTATCACGGGGCCGGTGCTCTACGACCCCAGCCAGGCGAGCTTCAACTCGGAGGCCGGCCAGATGGTGAGCGACGACCCTGACGCGTACGTCATCATCGACTTCCCGGAGACATACGCGAGGTTCGGGGCAGCGCTCGTCCGCACCGGCCAGTTTCACCCGGATCGGATGTTCTCGAACAACGGCATCGCGCCGGGCGCCGAGGGCGAGAAGGCTCCGGACGGCATCCCCGCGCCAGCGATCGCCGGCTCCCGTGGACACCGTCCGTGGACGCCCGCGGCAGGCGAAGCCGTAGAGGCCTTCGACGAGCTGTACCGAAGCGCGGGCGGGCCGGCGCGGCACACCTACGATGCCCAGAGCTTCGACGCGGTGGTCCTGTGTCTGCTCGCCGCGGTCGCCGCCGGATCGAACGAGGGGGCGCAGATCAAGGAGAAGCTGCGCGAGGTGAGCGCTCCACCCGGCCGGAAGTTCAGCTACCTCGAGCTCGCCGATGCGCTGCGCGCGCTGGCGGATGGCCAAGACATCGACTACGAGGGTGTGTCCGGCCCCGTGAACTTCGACGAGCGCGGCGACCCGACCGTTGCGACTTTCCAGGTCTGGAGCTACGACGAGGGCGGCACGCTCGAGGTCGCTGGCGAGATCGAGGCCAACGCCGACGAAAGCCGGTGAGGCGAGTGCGGTCAGCGATGGCGGGAAGTCTCAGGCGAGTGGTGAGTGGGCGGACGCAGTGAGCCGGCTCGAAGACAACGCTATGGGGCCCGAGGAGCTGAGCGGGCCGCATCCGGGGGGCGCGGATCGGCTCGGAGACGAGCCTGCGTGGCGGCGGCTGCTCCGACGGGCTCGCGTCGGCGTGCGTGACAGGCCCGGGTATGCGCTGCTCGGGATCACAGCCTCGCTCTTCGCCGGCCTCGTCGCGGTCTACGGCCTCTCTGACGTCGCTCAGCGGACCTTGAACGGCCTTGTCGCGGGGTCGTACTTCGCTCTTGGCGCCGTAGGCCTCACCTTGGTCTACGGCATCCTGAAGCTGGTCAACTTCGCGCACGGCGACATGCTGACGTTCGGGGCCTACATGGCCCTGCTCTTCAGCGCGGGCCTGGGCTTACCGAGCCTCGTGGCGATGGCCGCAGGCGTCTTAGCGACCGCAGGCCTTGGGCTCGCGTTCGAACGACTGTTGTGGCGTCCGATGCGCAGAAAGCGCGCCGGTCTGCTGCAGCTGCTGCTGACCGCGATCGGCTTGGCATTATTCATCCGTAGCGGCATACAGTTCGTCGCCGGGACGGCTCAGCGGAGCCTCGACGTGGACGTCCTGGCCTCGGTCGAGTTCCTCGGTCTACGGATCGGAACAACCGAGCTCATCGTGGTTGTAGTCGGCGTAGCCGTGCTCACACTGGTCGCCGTCCTGCTTCGCGTTACCTCGGTCGGCCGCCAGATGCGGGCGCTCTCTGACAACTTCTCGCTAGCCGAGACGACAGGAGTGGACACGTCACGCATCGTGGCGCTCACGTGGGTGTTCGGTGCAGGCCTCGCCGGCTTGGCCGGGGTCCTCTACGCGGCTGCTGCGGGCTCGTTCAACCCGAACCTCGGCTTCCTACTTCTGCTGACACTCTTCGCCGCGGTCATCCTCGGTGGAATCGGAAACGCATACGGCGCGCTCGTGGGCGGCATGTTCCTCGGACTCACGCAGGAGTGGTCGACCCTCGTGATCGACTCACGCTGGAAGATCGCGATCGGGTTCGTGATTCTGATCATGGTCCTCATCGTACGTCCAAATGGCCTCTTCGGCAGGGCGGCGAAGATATGATCACATTCGCGCTTGCGCTTGACATTTTCACGCAATTGAGCTTCTGGGTCTCTGTCGGGGTCCTTGCTGGAACCTATGGCATCTTTGCCTGTGGACTGCAGTTGAATGTCGGGTTCACCGGTGTGGTCAACTTCGGGCAAGCAGGCTTCATGGCGATCGGCGCTTACACGATGGGCATCGCCGTCGTCGAGCTCGGGTGGTCCTTCTGGGCCGCGCTGCCGGTGGCCGTACTCGTTGCGATGGCGGCGGGGCTCCTGATCGGACTTTCGTCACTACGACTCCGGGCTGACTACTTCGCAATCGTTACGCTGGCGTTCGCTGAGATCGTCCGCTACACGGCGATCAACGCCCGTGATCTGACGGGCGGAAACCAGGGACTGATCGGCTTCGACGGCGATTGGGCGCGGTTGTCGGGCGGCATTCAAGAAGCGCTGGCGCCCGTCGGGCTCGACGGCGAGTTCCTGTTGCCGCTCCTTCTCGTCACGTGGACCACGCTCGTTCTCCTGGTGCTCTCGCTGCGTTGGGCCCAGGGGAGCCCCTGGGGCCGCGTGCTGCGGGCCATCCGGGAGGACGAGGACGCGGCGCGCGCTCTAGGGAAGAACGCGTTCGCGTACAAGCTGCAGTCGATCGCGATTGCGGCAGGGATCGCAGCCATTGCGGGCTTCTTCCACGCTCTCAACCTGTCTCTGTTGACGCCCAACTCCTTCGAGCCGCTGTTCACTTTCTTGGGCTATGCCGTCCTCGTGCTCGGCGGCCTTGCGAGCTACACGGCCGTCGCGGCCGGCGCCGTCGTCCTCTGGACCCTGCTGGAGGCGACCCGGCTGCTGGAGCTTCCGCTTCCAGCCGAGAAGGTGGCGGCACTCCGGTTCATGATCGTGGGTCTCATCCTGATCGTCCTCATGGCCCTCCGGCCACAAGGTGCCTTCGGCAAGCGGGAAGAGATGGTGCTCGGTGACTAGGCAGGCAACCTCCGAGGCCAGTGCCGAACGTGCCCGTGAGGACGATGAGCGCTCGCTGCTCGTTGTCCGGGACGTGTACCGGAGCTTCGGCGGGCTGCGAGCCGTTGATGGCGCCAGCCTCGACGTGCGCGCGGGCTCGATCACCGCCCTCATCGGTCCCAACGGTGCCGGCAAGACCACGCTGTTCAACCTCATGACCGGCTTCGAGCGTGCAGATGCCGGGGAGATCACGCTGGAGGGGCGGCCGATCGCGCGCAAGCCGCCGCACACGATCGCCAGGCTGGGCATGGTCCGGACGTTCCAGCTGACCAAGGCGCTCGCCGCCATGCCGGTGCTCGACAATATCCTGCTCGCGGCGCCCGACCAGCCCGGTGAGCGACTGTCGAACCTCCTTCTGAGGCATCGCCGGTGCCGGCAGCGAGAGCTCGCGATACGCGAGCGGGCCCTCGAGCTGCTCGATTCGTTCGACCTACGCCCGCAGGCCGATGCCTACGCAGGCACGCTGTCGGGAGGCCAGCGCAAGTTGCTCGAGCTCGCTCGTGCACTCATGGCAGAGCCCCGGATCTTGCTCCTCGACGAGCCGATGGCGGGCATCAACCCAACCCTCGGTCGGCGGCTTCTGGCGCACATGCGAGAGCTGCGCTCGGCAGGAACCACGTTTCTGTTCATCGAGCACGACATGGATGTCGTCATGGGGGAGGCCGATCGCGTGATCGTCATGGCGCTGGGCAAGGTGATCGCTGATGGCACACCGGACGCCGTGCGTTCCGATACACGTGTGATCGATGCCTACCTAGGCGGCACACCGTGACTGCCGTACTCGCCGACCCGGCACCGGCGCCGGTGCTCGAGACCCGGGAACTCGTAGCCGGCTACATTCCCGACGTCCCCATCCTCCACGGGGTCGACATCACGGTCAGAGAGGGCGAGATCGTCAGCATCGTCGGCCCCAACGGGGCGGGCAAGTCGACGCTGATGAAGGCGGTCTTCGGTCTGCTGCCGACGCGCGATGGGCGGATCCTCGTATATGGAAGCGACATCGCGGGCGTGCAACCCCACGCAATTGCGCGCCGCGGCCTGAGCTACGTACCGCAGCGCGACAACGTGTTTCCGTCGATGACGGTCCTCGAGAATCTCGAACTCGGCGCGCTCGCCCGACCCCACGTCAACCTCGGGGCCCAGCTGGATCTCGTCTACGAGTTGTTCCCCAGGCTGCAGGAGCGGCGCCGACAGACCGCCGGCACCATGTCGGGCGGCGAACGCCAGATGGTCGCCATGGGCCGTGCTCTCATCCCGGCTCCGAAGCTGCTGCTGCTGGACGAGCCGTCGGCGGGACTCTCGCCAGCCTACGCGGACGTCATCTTCGACCGCGTCGCGCATATCAATCGCGCCGGGGTCACGATCCTCATGGTCGAGCAGAACGCGCGACGGGCGCTTGCGATGTCCGATCGAGGATATGTGCTCGAGCTCGGCCGGAAACGGTTCGAGGGTGCCGGCCGCGAGCTGCTTGAGGATCGTAAGGTCGCGGATCTTTACCTTGGTGGGGGAAGTGCAGGCGAGCGCGGGACGCGCCACCGTGAGTCGCCATGAGAAGTAACGCGGGTTCGCCCGTCAGTGAGAGTGACGCCGCGATGCAGCTGACGCCACGCCCGCACGGCGCGGACGAGTCCCACCGCAGACCTATCGAGAGCGACCGATGAGAGGTGCTGTGCCGCAAGAGCAAAAAGACGTCGACGCGGTGACCACCGAGGTGATCCGCCACGGCCTGACCGCCGCGGCGGAGCAGATGGCGAAGTCGATCCAGCGGTCGGCTCGATCGCAGGTCGTACGGGAGATGTTGGATTACTCGACCGCCATCTTCGATATCCGCGGTGGCGTGGTGGCGCAGTCGACGAGCATCCCACTTCACCTCAACTCCATGACACGGGCGCTTCAGACGCTGTTGCAGCGCTATCCGATTGAGTGCATGGCGTCCGGAGAGGTGTATGCCACGAACGACCCTTACGCCGGCGGCCAGCACCTGCCGGACATCCTCACCTTTGCGCCGATCAACTTCGATGGCGCCTGTATCGGCATCGCCGGCACGCTGGTGCATCACCTCGATGTGGGTGGACGCGCCCCGGCGAGCTATGGAGCCGACGCGACCGAGATCTACCAGGAAGGCCTGTGCATCCCTCCTGTCCGCATCGTCTCAGATGGCGAGCTCGATCCCGTTTTCCTCGCGATGTTCCAAGCCAACATCCGGGTCCCGGGCAAGACGGTGGGCGACTTAAAGGCCCAGATTGCCGCACTGTCCATCGGCGCTGGCGAAGTGGCGCGGTTGGTGTCGCGGTACGGGTTCCTAACGCTGTCACGCGCCACTGAGCAGCTTGTCAGTGATTCCGAGCGCCGCATGCGGGCGGCCATCAGGAAGCTGCCGGAGGGCGCCTTTCTAGCGGAGGACATCGTCGACGGCGATGGGCTCGACGACGTTCCGTTGCGTATCGCGGTCGAGGTCCGGCGGACCGGCGATGAGCTGGTAATCGACCTCACGGGAAGCGCGCCGCAGACCCGGGGTCCGATCAACTGCCCGATCGCGTCCACGGAGTCCGCCGCCTACTACGCCGTGATGGCAATGCTCGACCCCGAGATCCCGCCGAACTACGGAGCTTACCGACCGCTTCGCGTGATCGCCCCAGAGGGTACTGTGGTGAATCCGCGGTCGCCAGCGCCCGTCGTCGGCCGTAACGTCTTCACCCACCGGATCGCCACCATCGTCATGGTGGCCATCGGGAAGGCACTGCCCGCCAAGGCGGTTGCGCCCTACTACGGGAACTCGAACGTCTTCGTCCTCTCGACGTACGATGAGGCTGGTGCCGCCTACGTGCATCTGGAGATCGAAGTCGGGGGGTGGGGAGCCCGAGTCATGGGCGACGGACCCGACGGCCTGTCGGCTGGGATCCAGAACCTCGCCAACAATCCGATCGAGCTCGTGGAGAATGAGTTCCCTGTTCGCTTCACCCGCTATGGGTTCCGGCCGGACTCCGGAGGGCCGGGGAAGTATCGCGGCGGTATGGGACTCGAGCGCGGAATGGAACTCCTGACCGCGTGCGAGTTGTCGACCCAATTCGACCGTGTGAAGTACCCGCCGTTCGGCATCTTCGGGGGAGGCGCCGGCGCGGGTGGAAAGGTGGTCGTGGAGCGTCGGGATGAGAGCTATGAGGTCGCGGGCAAGACGGTGGGGCATCGACTCCAGTGCGGTGATCGGGTGACCATGTTCACGCAGGGCGGTGGCGGATACGGTCATCCATCGACGCGCGACCCAGCGGCGATCGAGGCTGACGTGCAGGCCGGACTGGTCACACCCGCACATGCTCGGGAAGCGTACGGGTGGCACGGGGAAGAGAGCGGCGATGAGTAACAGCTGGTACGTGGGAGTCGACATCGGCGGAACGTTCACGGACGTCGTGGCGTCGTCCATGTCGACCGGCGAAGTCCTTGAATTGAAGGTCCCGTCCTCCCGCGAGGACCCTGCGTCGGGCTTCCTTCGGGGGTTGACGGCGCTGCGGGAGGAGCGAGGCATCGATCCAACCGAGCTCGTGCTGCTCGTGCACGGCACCACCTTGGTAACGAACGCGATCATTCGCGGCAGCTTCGCGCGAACGGCACTTCTGACGACGGTAGGCTTCCGGGATGTGCTGGCGATCGGCCGGCACTTTCGGTCGGAGCTCTACGATCCGTTCATCCGGCAGCGCGCGGCCTTGGTGCCTCGCGAGCTCAGACTGGAGATCAGCGAGCGCTTGGGCGCCGACGGTCGTGTGGTGGAGCCCGTCGACATGCAGGACGTAGAAGCCGCGGCAGACGTCCTTCGCCGCTCGGACGTGGAGGCGGTGGCGGTCGTGTTCCTGCACTCCTACCGGAACCCGGTCCACGAGACCTCAGTTGCCGGCCGGCTGCGTGAGCTCGGTCACGGTTGGGCGATCTCCGCCTCCAGCGAGCTTTCGCGCGAGCTGCGCGAGTACGAGCGCACAGCCACGACGGTCCTGAACGCCTCGCTGATACCTCTCGTCGATTCCTATCTAAATCGGCTCGAGCAGGGGCTCGTCGGCCTGGGCAGCTCCGCCGCGCTCTTCGTGACTCAGTCAAACGGAGGAGCGCTGACGCCGCAGGTAGCCCGTCAACGGCCGGTGAATCTCGCTGTGTCGGGGCCGGTAGGTGGCGTCACCGCCGCGGTCGATCTCGGCCGCCGGCTCGGCCTCTCCAACTTGATCACACTCGACATGGGTGGCACCAGCGCTGATGTGTCAGTGATCAGCGGGCACGAGGCGCGCTTCACTACCCAGATCAACGTCGGTGAGCTGCCAGTCCGACTTCCCTGCGTGGAGGTCCACTCCATCGGTGCGGGTGGAGGCTCCATTGCCTTCGTGGAGCCCAGCGGTGGACTTCGGGTGGGCCCCGACAGTGCGGAGTCAGACCCGGGTCCCGCGTGCTACGCCCGGGGCGGAACATGCCCCACGGTCACGGACTGCCAGCTCCTGCTCGGGCGGCTCTCGAAGACCGTTTCGCTTGGTGGCCGCCTCCGCCTCGACGTTGATGCCGCGGCCAAGGCCTTGGAGTCTGAGGTCGCGGCGAAGCTCGGCATCTCGACTGAGGACGCGGCCGCAGGCGTCATCGAGGTGGCGAACGCCGCCATGGAACGGGCAATCCGCGTGGCGCTCAGGGACCGTGGCGATGATCCGCGTGACTTCGCGCTTGTTGCCTTCGGCGGCGCCGGGCCGCTCCATGCGGCGGAACTTGCCGCGCGCCTCGAGATCGCGACGGTCGTCGTCCCGCCGCAGGCCGGTACATTGTCGGCCCTCGGCTTGCTCTCGACCGACGTCCGCCTCGATTTCGCGCTGAGCGAGCTGCTGCGAAGCCTTGAACCCAATCTGCTCGCGGCTGTGGATGGGGCGTTCTCGAACTTGGAGGCGCAGGCGCGGGCAGCGCTCGACGCCGACGACCATGTCCGCCGGCTCGGTAAGGCGAGGTTGCAGCGCTCGTGCGATGTGCGGTACGCCGGTCAGGCACATGAGCTCAACGTGCCGATCCAAGATGGACCGCTCACCGAGGAGTC
>Ga0136614_10002161_pt1 | contig 12115 bp, 13 predicted proteins | sample AntDrymUQ2792106_2_FD_106643 | JGI IMG/M metagenome (GOLD analysis project Ga0136614, IMG submission 106643) | Polar desert sand microbial communities from Dry Valleys, Antarctica - metaG UQ279 (21.06) | ecosystem: Environmental > Terrestrial > Soil > Desert | place: Antarctica: Dry Valley...
ACCAGGCCGGCGGCGGACACGCCCTGTGGAGATCCGACGCCGGTGCACACCACGAGTACGGGCGCGCACCCGGTGGTGGTCGCGACTTCGGTGATGCGCCGCAGCGCCTGGTCGGTCAGCGGGGCGGCCACGGGCACGGCGAAGGAGTCGGCGACGTCGACATCAGCAGGTGACCGTACGTACCGGCGGAACGGGCCGAACTGGGACGGCGTGAGGGTGGTGACCGGCCCGACCAGACCCACGCCGTCGGTGGTGTCGTACGTGCCGGTAAGGCACAACCGGGCGAGCGGCACACCCTCCGGGTCGAGCAGCTCCAGTGCGTCCGCGGCACGGGCGGATTGGGCCGTCTGTGCCGGCACCATCAGCGTCATGGCCGGCACGCCCTGGTCCCCGTCGGGGCCGGTGAAGCCGTGGATCGGGAGGACTCCGGCGCCGAGCAGCTCGAGGTCGTCGAGCTCTCGGGCGGTCGGCGTCCACTGGGGGACTGCGGGCTGACGTTCCTCGGGCACCGCCGCATTGTGTCAGCCCGCACCCCGGCGCACGCGCATTGTCGTCAAAGTCGACCAATCGAAGCTTGATTCGCTACCGGCCGGACGAGGAGCCCGGCCGCCATGTCGATGAGCGGCGCGTAGGGTCGCGGCCGTGGAGCACGTCGTGGTGGCAGAGGTCGTCCGGTCCGGATTCGTGGAGGGCTACCACTGGGGCTCGGCGGTGGTGCTGGACCCCGCCGGGGCTGTGCAGTGGTCCGTCGGCACGGTGGACGAGCCGATCTTCCCCCGGTCGAGCAACAAGCCGATCCAGGCGGCCGGCATGGTGCGCTCGAGACTCGGTCTGCGCGGCCGGCTGCTGGCCCTCGCCTGCGCCAGCCACTCCGGCGAGAGCCTCCACATCGACGGTGTGCGCGAGATCCTCGCCGGCGCGGGGCTGGACGAGAGCGCCCTGCAGACCCCGGCGGACCTCCCGGTCGAGGAGTCGGTACGCCTCGCGTACGTCCGTGACGGCGGTCAACCGGCGCCCGTGGTGATGAACTGTTCGGGCAAGCACGCCGCGATGCTCGCCACCTGCGTGGTCAACGGCTGGGACGTGGCCACTTACCGCGACCAGGCGCACCCGTTGCAGCAGGCGATCACGGCCACGTTCGAGGACCTCACGAGCGAACCCGACCCGGCTGTCGGGGTCGACGGCTGCGGCGCGCCGCTGCTCGCCTGCTCCCTGGTCGGACTGGCGCGAGCGTTCGGGCGGATCCAGCAGGCGGTGCCGGACACGGCGGAGCGCGCGGTCGCCGACGCGATCTCCGGCTCGCCGGAGTACGCCAGCGGGACGCGGCGTGACGAGGCGAGACTGTTGCGCGCCTATCCTGGCGCCATCGCCAAGGTCGGTGCCGAGGCCTGCTATGCGGTGGCGATGCCGGACGGGACGGCGGTCGCGCTCAAGATCGGCGACGGCGGAGCGCGCGCCCGACCGGTGCTGATGGCGGCGATCCTGCGCCGGCTGGGCTACGACGACCCGGTGCTCGACGAGATCGGATCGGCGCCCCTGCTCGGTGCCGGCCGCGCGGTCGGCGAGGTACGCGCCACGCTCTGAGGACAACGGGAGAACCGGTCGGTGTGTCCCAACACACGCTGCCTCCTGCTTGCGTCTGCTAGCCACGAGCAAGCACAATGGAGGCATGTCCAAGCTGAACGTGGGAAAGAAGGTCGAGTCGCTGGGGGAGTCCCTCGGCGAGTACCTGCACGACCAGCGCCGCCAGGCGCAGCTTTCCTTGCGTCAGCTGGCCGAGCAGACCGGTGTCTCCAACCCGTACCTCAGCCAGATCGAGCGCGGCCTGCGCAAGCCGTCTGCCGAGGTGTTGCAGCAGATCGCGAAAGCGCTGCGCATCTCCTCCGAGACGCTGTACGTCCGGGCCGGGATCCTCGACCCGGACGAGGACGGCGTGCGCTCGGTGGAGCTCGCGGTGCTTGCCGACCGTGGCCTTACCGAGCGACAGCGGGCCGTGCTGCTGGACATCTACCGAACCTTTCGCCGTGAGAACGGCGAGAACTCCACGACCGACGCCTCACCCGGCGTCTGAGAGGTTGATCACCATGGCAGTCACCAACACGTCCGAGCAGACCAAGCGCACGACTCCGCTGTACGCTGTCGTCGGCGTCGGCGACCTCGTCGTCAAGCGCATCCGCCAGACCCCGACCGTGGCTCAGGCCCGGGCCAACGAGCGTCTGGACGCCGTCCTCGCCCTGCCGGGCCAGGTGCGTGCGCTGCCGGACAAGGCGCAGGCCGGCGTGCAGTCCGTCGTCGACCAGGCCAGCGAGACCTACGGCGACCTCGCCAAGCGGGGCGAGGGCCTCGTGGCGCGCATCCGCCGCCAGAAGTCGACCCAGGACCTCGAGAAGCAGGCCAAGTCGACGGTGAGCCAGGCCAGGGGCACCGCAACGACGGCCAAGAAGTCCGCCAAGGCCACCAGGACCCAGGCCAAGTCCACGGCGACCACAGCTCGTACGTCGGCCAAGAAGGCCGCGGACGACAGCGTCACGTCGGCCAAGGGCACCTCGACAAGCGCCCGCAAGGCCGCCCAAGCGACCACCACCCGGGCGAAGGCGACGACGACCTCGGCCCAGCACACCGCCGGCACCGCAGGCAAGGCAGCCTCGGATGCCGCTGACAAGATCGGCGACTGACCGGCCGTACGACAAGTCCGGAGCCCGTCACCCGTCAAGGGTGGCGGGCTCCGTCGCGCCCATCGCAGGCGCCGCATCGTGCGGTGTGTCACCGGCCGGCCGCTAGGCTCGGGGGGTGCTAGATCTCTTCGGGCTGCAGAACGACCTCCTGACGGTCATCTTCCTGGTCCTCCTGGTCATCAAGGTGTTCGCCTTCGCCGACGCGCTGATCCAGCCGGCTGCCGCGTACGTGCACGCCGGCAAGCTCACGAAGAACGCCTGGCTCTTGATCCTCGGCCTGGGTCTGGCCGTCACCTTCGTCGAGGGCAACCCGTTCGGCATCCTGTCGCTGCTGGTGACCGTTGCGGCTTTCGTCTACCTCGCGGACGCTCGTCCGGCGGTGAAGTCGATGCGCGGCGGCCGCTGAGCGGCATGGACATCGATGTCGTACGAGGAGACATCACCCGGTTGGACGTCGACGCCGTGGTCAACGCCGCGAATGCAGGTATGCGAGGCGGCGGTGGGGTAGACGGCGCCATCCATGCCGCCGGGGGTCCGGACATCCTGCGGGAGTGCGTCGAGCGGTTCCCCGATGGACTCGCGACCGGCGACGCCGGCTGGACGACCGCGGGTGAGCTCCCGGCGCAGTACGTCATCCACGTGGTCGGACCGAACTGGCGTGCCGGGCAGACCGACCCGCAGCTGCTCGAGTCGTGCTACCACCGTGCCCTGGAGGTCGCCGACGAGCTCGGGGCCGCCACGATCGCCTTCCCGCTCGTGTCCGCGGGCGTGTACGGCTGGCCGCTGGAGGACGCCGCGCGGATCGCGGCCGGAACCGTGCGCGCCGACCTCGCGGCCGGCAACATGTCGGTGACGTCAGCGGTCTTCGTGGCATTCGGTACCGAGGCCTACGAGGCGCTCACCGCCCACCTCTGAGTCGAACCTCCGGCTCAGGGATCGGCCTTGACCTTCTCGACGAGCCGACCGGCCTTTCGGTCAGCCCAGTACTCGCTGAACTCCCGGCGCACCACCGGCAGCAACAGGTAGAGGCCCAAGATGTTGACCAGCGCGGCCGCGAAGAGCATCGCGTCCGCGGTGGCGATCACCGAATCCAGTGTCAGCAGGGAGCCGAGCACGGTGAAGGAGAGAAAGACCAGCTGGAACGTGCGCTCGGTGCGCTTGGTGCGACCGAACACCGTGGTCCAGGCCTTCTGGGTGTAGTACGCCCAGGTGATCAGCGTCGAGAACGCGAACAGTGCGACCGCGAGGGCCAGCACGTTCGGGAACCACGGCACGACGGACGCGAACGCATCCGAGGTGAGCACCACGCCGTCTCCCGGCCCCGTCTCCCCGGCAGCGACGGCTTCGCGTCCGTCCACCCAGGACTGCGGCCGTGCGATGACGATGGTCAACGCGGTCATCGTGCAGATGATCACGGTGTCGATGAACGGCTCCAGCAGGGCGACGAATCCCTCGGTCACCGGTCGCTTCGTCTTCACCGCCGAGTGCGCGATCGGCGCCGATCCGACTCCGGCCTCGTTGGAGAACGCGGCCCGCTGGAAGCCGATGATCATGACCCCGACCACGCCGCCGGCGACTCCCTCAGGGCTGAAGGCCCCGCCGATGATCTCACCGAACGCATCGGGTACCGAGCCGATGTTGACGATGATCACGGTGAGGCAGGCCAACACGTAGATGATCGCCATCGCCGGGACCAGCTTGCTGGTGACCCGTCCGATCGACTTGATACCGCCGATGATGACGAGCCCCACCAGCGTTGCGAGCACCAGTCCGAAGATGAGGCTGGCCAGCGCGCTGCCCAGGAGCCCGTCCTCGCCGCCGGTGACGTTTCGCGCCTGGGCGAGGGCCTGGTTGGCCTGGAACATGTTGCCCCCGGCCGCACCGAAGAAGAACAGGGCGATCGCGAAGAAGCCGGTGAGCATCTTGGCGGCGGTAGCCCCGAAGCGCTCGAAGGCGATCGGCAGGTACTTGAACGGACCGCCGGTGACCGTGCCGTCCTCGTGGACCTCACGGTACTTCACGCCGACGGTGCACTCGACGAACTTGGTGCACATGCCGAGCAGGCCGGCGAGGATCATCCAGAACGTGGCCCCCGCGCCACCGAGGGTGACCGCGATGGCGACACCCGCGATGTTGCCCAGCCCGACGGTGCCGGACACGGCGGAGGTGAGCGCCTGGAAGTGCGGCACCTCGCCCGGGTCGTCGTCAGAACCGTACTTGCCCCGGACCAGCTGCAGGGCGTGGCCGAAACCGCGGAACTGCACGAACCCGAAGGTGACGGTGAAGATGCTCGCCGCCAGCACCAGCCAGCCCACGATGAGCGGGAACGCCGCACCGGCGATCGTGACTTCGTAGAAGACCACCGAGGTGATCGCGTCGCTGATGGGGGCGAAGGCGTTGTTGATGGCCGCATCGGCATCTTCGACCCAGGAGGCGCGGTACGTGATCTCGGCTGACATGGCCCTCACCCGACCGCACCGGGACCGGCCTGGCAAGTCCAGCCACGTCGCTGTGACCTATTCGTGACCTGGGCCGTGACCGTTCACACTGCTGAGCATGACCGACTATCAGCGGGTGAACCGAGACAACTGGGACGAGCGTGCCCCCGCGCACGCCGCCTCCTCCGACTACGGGCTGCAACGGTTCGCCGACGACCCCGGATTCATCAGCGACGTCGTCTGCTTCGACCTGCCGCTGCTGGGCGAGGTGACCGGGGTGCGCGGCGTCCATCTCCAGTGCCACATCGGTACCGACACCGTGTCGCTGGCCCGCCTCGGAGCCCGGATGACCGGCCTGGACTTCTCCGGAGCCTCGATCGCACAGGGCCGGATGCTCGCGGGACGGATCGGTGCCGACGTGGACTTCGTCGAGGCGGACGTCTACGACGCAGTCGACATGCTCGGCGCCGGTCACTTCGACCTCGTCTACACCGGGATCGGTGCGCTGTGCTGGATCCCCGACATCGCCCGGTGGGCGAGCGTCGTCTCCCGGTTGCTGGCGCCCGGTGGGCGGCTGTTCATCCGGGAGGGCCACCCCATGCTGTGGTCGCTCGGGCTCCCACGCGAAGACGGCCTGATCACCGTCGACTTCCCGTACTTCGAGCGGCCCGAAGGTCTCGAGTGGAACGAGCCCGGGGCGTACGTGGAGACCGACATCGAGTTCGAGCACAACCACACGTACGAGTGGAACCACGGTCTCGGCGAGGTCGTCACCGCGTTGCTGGCCCAGGGCATGGAGATCACGAAGCTGGTGGAGCACGACAGCGTCCCGTGGGACGCCTTGCCGGGCTCCATGGAGAAGCTGGACAACGGTGAGTGGCGGCTGCGGGACCGACCCTGGCGGCTGGCCCACACGTACTCGTTGGAGGCCCACCAGCCCCATCCGTGACTTACCGGGCGCTCATCCGCGCATTCTGGTGCACTCGTCCGTGCGTTATGGGGCGCTCCTACGAACGCGCCGGACGCTTGTGCTGTGGATCTGCCGACGACGCGAAACTTCCGCGGCGACACCTCACGGGCTGGTTTCCCGGCTGCGCTGTCCGCCGCCGGCGGGACCGCTGCCACGGTGCCGACCGAGGCGTCGACGACCCGGTCCGCGCTCAGCCGAGCGCGGCGGCGGCTGCCTCGTAGTGCATCTGCTGGTGCGGGTAGTAGTCGTCCCAGTCGGGCATCGGCGCGTCGGCGTGGTCGGCGACCAGCCGGTCGAGGTAGAACTCCCACCCGGGACCCATGCCCTGGCTCTCCTCTCCTGGGGCGATGCTCTGACGGAACAGCAGGGTCGTGACCCCGTCGAACTCCGCCAGGTCGACCTCGACGTGCCAGGTGCCGTCGCCCTGAGAGAAGTGGGCCCGCAGGGTGCGAGGCGGGTCGCAGGCCACGATGGTGACATCCTCCGGCTGGGCGCCGTCCTCGGCCGACATCGTGAACCGGACGACGTTGCCGACCCCGGGTTCGCCGGTCCAGTGACCGATCCAGCGGCTGAGCCGCTCGGACTCGGTGATGCTGGCCCACACGTCCTCGATCGGTGCGCGGAAGGTGCGCTCGATCACCACGGCACGGCCGGTCGGGGTGGAGATGATGGTGCCGGTTGGGTCCTTGCTCACGCCGTTGCCTCCTGGGTGTCAGACGATTGCGGCGGGTCGGTGCGGCGCTCGCGTCGAGTGCGGTGGACCTCGGTGGCCAGCGCGTCGAGGCGATGTGCCCAGGGATCGCGGAAGCCGTCGAGCCAGCCCTGGACCCGTTCCAGAGGTGCTGTCTCCAGCCGGTGCAGCCGCTCGCGGCCCCGCTCCTGCACGCTCACCAGGCCTGCCTCGCGCAGCACCCGCAGGTGCCGGCTGACCGCCGGGCGGGTGATGTCGAAGCGTGCGGCGATGGCGCCGGCGGGCGCGGGTCCCTCCCGCAGCAGCTCGAGGATCTCCCGCCGAACCGGGTCGGCGACGGCGTACATGACGTCCACCGCAGAAGCGTAACCGATCAGTTACGCCTTTGCCAACCATGCCTTTGCCAACCACGTCGAGATCCGAGTTGATGGTGACCTCGAGGGCGGAGGTGACCATCAACTCGGATCTCGGCGCAGGATGCGGAGCCGGCATCAGACCTTCGGCTTGCGTCCCCGCTCCCGCCCGCGCGTGGTCGCGTCCAGGATCACCTTGCGGATGCGTACGGCGGTGGGGGTCACCTCGACGCACTCGTCCTCACGGCAGAACTCCAACGACTGCTCCAGCGACAGCTTGCGCGCCGGGACCAGCTTCTCGAAGCTGTCGGCGTTGGAGCGCACGTTGGTCATCTTCTTCTCCTTCGTGATGTTGACGTCCATGTCGTCCTCACGGGAGTTTTCACCCACGATCATGCCCTCGTACACGTCGGTGGCAGGCTCCACGAACATCGTGCCGCGCTCCTGCAGGTTGGTCATCGCGTACGAGGTGGCGGCGCCGGTGCGGTCGGCGACCAGCGAACCGGAGTTGCGGGTGCGCAGCTCCCCGACCCACGGCTCGTACCGCTCGAAGACGTGGTGGGCGATGCCGGTGCCGCGGGTGTCGGTCAGGAACTCGGTACGGAAGCCGATGAGGCCGCGCGCGGGCACCAGGAACTCCATCCGGACCCAGCCGGTGCCGTGGTTGACCATCTGCTCCATGCGGCCCTTGCGGACGGCCAGCAGCTGGGTGATCGTGCCGAGGTACTCCTCGGGGCAGTCGATGGTCAGCCGCTCGACGGGCTCGTGCACCTTGCCGTCGATCTCGCGGGTGACGACCTGCGGCTTACCGACGGTCAGCTCGTAGCCCTCGCGGCGCATCTGCTCGACCAGGATCGCCAGTGCCAGCTCGCCGCGGCCCTGCACCTCCCACGTGTCGGGCCGCTCGGTGGTCAGCACCTTGATCGACACGTTGCCGACCAGCTCGCGGTCCAGGCGGTCCTTCACCAGGCGGGCGGTGACCTTGGTGGCCTTCTCGCGCCCGGCCATCGGGGAGCTGTTGGTGCCCAGGGTCATCGAGATGGCGGGCTCGTCCACCGTGATCAGCGGCAGCGGTCGCGGGTCCTCGGCGTCTGCCAGCGTCTCACCGATGTTGATGTCCGGGATGCCGGCGATGGCGACGATGTCGCCGGGGCCGGCCGACTCACCGGGCACGCGCTCCAGGCTCTGGGTGACCAGCAGCTCGGTGATCTTGACCCGTGAGATCGTGCCGTCGCGCTTGCACCAGGCGACCGAGGAGCCCTTGCGGAGAGTGCCCTCGTGGACGCGTACGAGCGCGAGCCGACCGAGGAACGGCGACGCGTCGAGGTTCGTGACGTGTGCCTGCAGCGGGGCTTCGGGGTCGTACGTCGGCATCGGCACCGTCTTCAGGATGGTCTGGAACAGCGGCACCAGGTTCTCGGAGTCGGGCATCCCACCGTCGGCCGGCTGGCTCAGTGCGGCGCGCCCGGCCTTCGCCGAGGCGTAGACGACCGGGAAGTCCAGCGACGCCTGGTCGGAGTCGTGGTCCAGGAGGTCCATGAACAGCTCGTACGTCTCCTCGACGACCTCGCCGATGCGGGCGTCGGGCCGGTCGACCTTGTTGACCACCAGGACCACCGGCATCCGTGCGGCCAGTGCCTTGCGCAGCACGAACCGGGTCTGCGGCAGCGGGCCCTCGGAGGCGTCGACGAGCAGGACGACCGCGTCCACCATCGACAGGCCGCGCTCCACCTCGCCACCGAAGTCGGCGTGGCCCGGGGTGTCGATGATGTTGATGGTGACGCCGCCTTCGGCAGCACCGGGCCCGGCGTACCGGACTGCGGTGTTCTTGGCGAGGATGGTGATCCCCTTCTCGCGCTCGAGGTCGCCGGAGTCCATCACCCGGTCGGTCACCTCCTGGTGCGCGCGGAAGGCGCCCGACTGGCGCAGCATGGCGTCGACCAGCGTGGTCTTGCCGTGGTCGACGTGCGCGACGATGGCGACGTTGCGCAGGTCATGGCGGGACTGCTGGGGCATGCGGGGGTGCTCGTTCCTGTCGATCGGTGTCGGCGGCCGGTGTACGGGACCACAGGTGGCAGGCCGCGCGGAGGCGTTCGAAGCACGCTCGGGTACGCACCGGACCGGTCCCATGCTACGGCGTCCCGGGTCGGGACGGTCGCCCGCCGCTCAGGTCTGGATGTCGCGCTCGGGCGCGCCCGCTCGTCCCTCGCGCGCCGCCCTCGCCGCTCAGGCTTCCCGGTGGACCTTGTGCTGGGCCGCCTGGGCGCGGGGCCGCAGCACCATGAGGTCGACGTCGACGTGTGCGGGCCGGGTGGCGACCCACGTGACGGCCGCGGCGTACCGGGTCACCGCGAACTCCTCTGTCCGGACCATGCCCGGTGCGATCTCGGTGAAGCGCAGCGGTTCAGCGACGTGCTCCAGCCGCAGGGTCTCCGTCAGCGTCTTGACGCCGTGCTTGGCGGCCGTGTAGCCCGCCCCGCCCTCGTACGAGCCGCGGCCGGCCGTCGAGCCGATGTTGACGACCAGGCCGACACCGCTGGCACGCAACGCGGGCAGCATCGCCTGGAACACGTGCAGCGTCCCCAGGACGTTGGTCTCGAACATGCGCCGCCAGTCGTCCGGATCGGCGTCGGCGACAGCGTCCTGGCCGAACGCCCCGCCGGCGTTGTTGACGAGCACGTGCACGGTGTCGCCGGCCGCAGCTGCCAAGCCGGCGACCGACTCGACGGACGTGACGTCGCACTCCACCGCTGTGCCGCCGAGCTCGCGCGCGAGCTGAACCAGCCGGTCCAGCCGGCGGGCTGCGCAGACGACGTGGAAGCCCTCGGCGGCGAGACTGCGGGCGGTGGCCGCGCCGATGCCGCTGCTGGCACCGGTGACGACGGCGGTTCTGGGCGATGCATGGGTCACGGGCCGATCCTCCCCTGACGTCGCGGTGGTACGCCATCCGGCCTGCCGGGCAGGGTGCCCGTAGCGGCCGCGGGAATGGTGGAACAGCCCCTGGGCGTTGCCTCATGGTGGAAGCGAGGTGCGCAGCATGCCAGGACCGATCCGACGGGTCGCGATGCTCAGCGTGCACACGTCGCCGTTGGACCAGCCGGGCGCCGGCGACGCAGGTGGCATGAACGTCTACGTGCTCGAGCTCGCCCGCGAGCTGGCCCGCCTGGACGTCGAGACCGAGGTCTTCACCCGGGCCACGAGCTCCGACTCACCGCCGGTGGTTCAAGCCGCCCCGGGAGTCACGGTGCGCCACGTCGTCGCGGGGCCGCTCGAGGGGTTGCCGAAGAACGACCTGTCCGCCCGGTCCTGCGCGTTCGTCCGTGACGTCCTCAAGGTCGAGGCGGCGTCCGTGCCGAACTGCTACGACGTGATCCACTCGCACTACTGGCTGTCCGGCCTGGTGGGATCGGTTGCCCGGGACCGCTGGGGCGTGCCGCTGGTGCACACCATGCACACCACCGCCCGCGGCAAGAAGCTGGCCTGGACCGACGGTGACGAGCCGGAGCCGAGGCTGCGCGAGACCGGCGAGGCACAGGTAGTCGAGGCCGCCGACCGGTTGGTCGCCAACACCGAGTCCGAGGCTCGCGAGCTCGTCAGCCTGTACGACGCCGACCCCGACCGGGTGGACGTCGTGCACCCGGGAGTGGACCTCACCCGGTTCGGGCCGCGTGATCAGACAGCCGCGCGTCGACGGCTGTCACTGCCTGTCGGCGCCCACGTCGTGACATTCGTGGGCAGGCTGCAGCCGCTGAAGGGACCGGACGTCCTGCTCCGAGCAGTACGCCTGCTGCTCGACCGGCTGCCGCAGCTGCGCCCGAGCCTCGTCGTCCCGGTGGTCGGAGGACTGTCCGGCTCCGGGCTGGTCCATCCGCAGGCGCTGCGTGACCTGGCGGTCGAGCTCGGTATCGACGACGTCGTCCGGTTCGCCCCGGCGGTGTCACAGCGGGACCTGGCCGACTGGTACGCCGCGGCCTCACTGGTGTGCGTGCCGTCGCGCAGCGAGACGTTCGGGCTGGTGGCCCTCGAGGCCCAGGCCTGCGGCACCCCCGTGATCGCCGCACGTGTCGGAGGCCTACAGACGGCCGTGCGCCACGCCGAATCCGGTCTGCTCGTCGACGGGCACGATCCGGCGGCGTACGCCCGGGCGATCGGCGACCTGCTGTCGGCCCCGTCACGTCTGGAGGCGATGAGCCGCGCGGCGCTGGAGCACGCTGTCACCTTCGGCTGGGGCAGGACGGCGCGGGAGACGCTGGACGTCTACCGCAGCGCGGTGGATGCGTTGTGGGCGCACCGGGTCACGGCGACGTGAGCGGGCCCGAGGTGAGCGGGCCCGAGGTGAGCGGGCCCGAGGTGATGTCGGTGCTGGAAGCAGCGGTCGCCGAGGCCGGTCTGGAGGCCACTCGCCACGGCGACACCGTGCTGGAGGTGGTGCTGCCCGGCGAGCGCAAGCTGCAGACCACCTGCCGGTTCGAGGTCGGTGCCCACGCGGTGTCCGTGCATGCGTTCGTCGCCCGCAACCCCGACGAGAACCACGCGGCGGTGTACCGGTGGCTGCTCGAACGCAACCTGAAGATGTACGCCGTGGCGTTCGCCGTCGACGCCGTCGGTGACATCTACCTGGACGGGCGCCTGCCGGTGCACGCGGTGACCGAGCCGGAGGTCGACCGCGTGCTCGGTGCCGTGCTGACGTACGCCGACGAGTCGTTCAACACGATCCTCGAGCTCGGCTTCGCGGCCTCCATCCGCCGTGAGTGGGAGTGGCGACGCTCCCGCGGCGAGTCCACCCGCAACCTCGAGGCGTTTCGCGGCTGGCTCGACCGCGACTGACCCGTGTGGGGTGCGGTCTACCAGGGTCCCCTGGACAGCGTCACCTGGTACGCGCACCGCCCACGGGTTGCGTCCCATGGGAGGTGACGAGCTGCCGTGGGGAGTGGGCGGGGACGCCACGGATACGCCGACTCCGGTCGCCGGCCGGGCCGGCACTACGC
>Ga0136614_10002162_pt1 | contig 12113 bp, 10 predicted proteins | sample AntDrymUQ2792106_2_FD_106643 | JGI IMG/M metagenome (GOLD analysis project Ga0136614, IMG submission 106643) | Polar desert sand microbial communities from Dry Valleys, Antarctica - metaG UQ279 (21.06) | ecosystem: Environmental > Terrestrial > Soil > Desert | place: Antarctica: Dry Valley...
ACGGGAATGCCGGCCGCCCGCAGCTCGGCCCTGGCTTGACTCTTGTCACCCATCCGCGCCATCGTCTCGGCGCTCGGGCCGACGAAGACGAGCTCGTTGTCCAGGCAGGCCTGCACGAACTCCGGGCTCTCCGCCAGGAACCCCCAGCCGGGGTGGACGGCTTCGCAGTCGGTCGTCGTCGCAGCCGCGATCACCGAGGGTATGCGGAGGTAGCTGTCCCGCGCAGGGGGCGGGCCGATACAGACGCCACGGTCCGCGAGGCGCGTTGCAAGTGAGTCTCGGTCAGCCGTCGAGTAGGCGAGGACGGCCTCGATGCCAAGCTCGTGCAACCCTCGGATGAGGCGAACCGCGACCTCGCCCCGGTTCGCAACGAGGACCCGCGAGAACACTGCCTAGAGCGCGTCGAGCGGTCGATCGGCGAGCGGCTCGAGCTCGAACAGGAGCTGGCCGAACTCGACGGCGTCGGCGTTTCGAACATGGATCGTCCGCACCACGCCGTCCCGCTCGGACTTCACCTCGTTCATCAGCTTCATCGCCTCGAGGATGCAGAGGGTCTGACCGGCGGCGACTGCGTCACCCTCCTGGACGAAGGGCGCGGCCCCGGGCTCCGGGGCGCGATAGAACGTCCCGACCATCGGCGCTTCGACGCGGATCAGGCCGTTCGCCGTCGGTGCGGGCACGGAGCCCGCGGTCGGCGTCTCCTCCTCGTCCAGGGGGCTCTGTGCAGGCGCCGGCTCCGGCGCACGCTCGTCGGTCCGCCGGACGGTCACGCGCATGCCCGCCTCCTCGATCGTCACCTCGGCGACGCCCGACTCCTGGACGATTCGAACCACCTCGCGGATCCGGTCCGCACGCACCTGGTCGACACCGCCGGCTCCGAGCGATTCCTCTCCGCTCGAGCGGCCGCGGATAGTGCGCAGGAGGGGCTCGGCGTCGTCCCCGAAGAGCGCGAGCAGGAGCAGCTCCTCCTCGCTCGAGGCGAGACCCTCAGCCTGAGCGCGCAGTCCCGCCAGGTCGGGGAGAGCCGGGTCCTCCTTCGAGCCGTTGCCAGAGATCAGCCCGACTGCCCGGCGTACCGTCGGATCGACAGGCCCGGGCGGTGCACCGTAGACACCCTCGAGCAGCTCGTGGAGCTCGTCGACGACAGCCGTGTAGCGGCTCGCCGAGAGAACGTGCAGCAGCGCCTGGGACGCGAGGACCTGTCCGATCGGCGCCGCCAGCGGCGGCCATCCGGCCTCAGCCCTCACCCGTTCCAGCTCCTCGAGCACCTCGTCGATCCGGTCGCCCGAAGCCTGTGCGCGAAGCTGGGCATCCAGGGCGGCGACGAGCCCGGCGGGAATGTTGTGCTCGGCGGCGCGGACGGCGATCCGCGGCGCGAGCGGCGTGATGGGCTCGTCGCCGATGTGCTCGTCCACGACCTCGGAGGCGCGCCACAGCTCGTCCACGTTCACCCCCGTTGCAAGCTCGAGACCCGCGAGCGCGGCGGCGAGGCTCTCGCCCGAGACCCGGTGCAGCGTGAGCGCGACCGGGTAGACCGCGCAGGCGATCCGATCGGCGCCCGCCCGCGCCGCCTCGAGGCAGCAGGCGAGCCCGTTGCCGCCTGCTCCCTGGGAGTAGATGCCCACCGGCAGCTTGCTCTCCTCCCGAATCCTCGAGACGAGCTCGTAGGCGCGGTGAGGCTCCAGCGCGCCCGAGGGGTCGTGCACGAGGACTCGCTCCGCCCCGAGCTCCGGCAGCTCGCGCGCCTGCTCGAGCAGCGCTTCGACCTCGCCGGTGTAGCCCGAGCCGTAGACGAGCCCGGCGTCGAACTCCTTTCCGGCGGCGACGATCGCCTCGCCCGCCTCGCGCAGGTTCGAGACGTCGTTCAGCGGATCGTGGAGGCGGAAGACCTCGATTCCGTTCTCGGCCGCCGAGGAGACGAACCGGCGGATGAAGTCGCGCGCGACCGGTCGCGAGCCGACGAGGAACCGGCCCCGGAGGGCAAGACCGAGCGGCGTCTTCGTGCGGGCGTTCAGCGCCCGGATGCGCTCCCACGGGCTCTCGACGCCGCGCCGGACAGCCGTGTCGAAGACACCGCCCCCCGAGACCTCGAGCGAGGCGAAGCCCGCGCCGTCCAGGATCTGGGCGAGATCGAAGAGCTCGCCGGTCGGCATTCGCCCCGCCAGCGGTTCCTGGCTCAGCAGTCGGATCGTCGTATCGACGAGCTGGGGCACGTGCGGACTCTACAGAGTAGATTCGCCGGGTGAGGACGACCGAGAGGGCGCTCCAGGCCGCACTCACGGTCGCGAAGCAGCACGGGCTTCCCACCCGGAACGCGCGCATCCTCCGCGATCTGACGAACGTCCTCGTTCACCTCGCGCCGGCGCCCGTGGTGGCCCGCGTGCCGCTCACGCTGGCCCGGTTGCGGCCTCGGGCGTGGTTTGCTCGCGAAATCGAGCTCGTGACCTTCCTGGCTTCCGCCGGGGCACCGGTCGCGCCGCCCTCGGGGTCGGTCGACCCGGGGCCGCACCGTCAGGCGGATCTCTTCGTGAGCTTCTGGGATCACATGGATCACGACGAGGGACGCTTCGATCCGGTGGCTGCAGGCCGGGTACTCCGCAAGCTTCACCGGGCAATCGAGCGCTACCCCGGCAAGCTGCCCTCCTTCGATCGACTCGGCGAAGTGTCGAGGCTGCTCGCAACTCTTCAACCTTCCTCCCTCGTGTTCGAGCGCGAGCTCGATGCGCTACGCGAGCTCTGCGCCCGACTTTTCCCCGCGCCAAAATGGCCGTCCCGCCCCCTGCACGGGGATGCCCACTTCAGGAACATCCTGTGGACATCGGAGGGGCCCGTTTGGAACGATTTCGAGAACGCCTGCCGGGGACCGGTTGCATACGACCTCGCCTGCCTGAAGTGGCGGGATGCCCCCGGAACGAAGGCTGCTCTCGCAGCGTACGGTCCCTACGAGGAGCAGAGGGTCGCGGACGTCACGCCGTTCCTGGCTCTCTTTCTTGCCGCGTGGACGATCGTCGTCGTCAGCCGGTCCCCGAGCGAGGCCGGCGCAGCGGAAGCGCGCAGGAGGATCGCTCGCGCACTCGAGCACTAGCGCGAGACTCTCGGTAGGAGTGCTCGCCGACCGAGCGACCCCTGAGCGTCCCGGGGCGGCGCTGAGCGTACGATGCCGGAGGGGACAGTGCGACGAGCACGGCCCCGGAGAGCAGCGTGCGCTCAGCGGCGTCAGGCGGCCGCGGAGGGCGGCTCCGCCGCCCGGGAGCGGCTGCCGGCCGGGGCGGTCAGGCGCGGGAGATGTAGCGGCGTTCGCGTGGATCGACCTTGATCCGCTCGCCCACGTTCACGAAGAGCGGTACCTGGACGACGGCGCCGGTCTCGAGCGTGGCGGGCTTGGTCACGTTCGAGACTGTGTCGCCCTTGACGCCCGGCTCGGTCTCGCGCACCGTCAGCTCGACCGCCGCCGGAAGCTGCACGCCGGCGGGGGCCCCGTCCACCGCCAGCATCTGCACGCTCGCGGAGGGCTGGAGGAAGTCGAGGGCCTCGGCGACACTCTCCCGCGGAAGCGAGAACTGCTCGTAGTTGCCCTCGTCCATGAACACGATCTCGTCGCCTGCGTCGTAGAGGTACTGGACGTTCTTCACCTCCGTATGGACGCGTGGGAACTTCTCGCCGGCGCGAAACGTCTTGCCGACGACAGAGCCGCTATCGAGCTTCCGCAGCTTTGTCCGCACGAACGCGCCGCCCTTCCCCGGCTTGACGTGCTGAAACTCGAGGATGCGCCAGACGGCGCTTTCCAGCATGATGTGCATGCCGTTCTTGAACTGGTTCGTGTTGACGGTCTCGGCCACGGCGCCAGCCTACTCGACGCTCACGAGCTCCTTCGTGAACGACGTCAAGACCTCCGCGCCGTCCTCGCGCACCACGACGAGATCCTCGATGCGGATCCCGCCGCGCCCCTCGAGATAGGTGCCGGGCTCGACGGTGACGACGTTGCCTGCAGAGAGCTCCTCCTCGGACTCCCGGGTCAGGCGCGGCGCCTCGTGGACGAGCAGGCCGACGCCGTGACCGAGCCCGTGCCCGAACGTCTCCCCCAGTCCGGCGGCCTCGATACGGCCCCTGGCAGCGGCGTCCGCGTCCCGGGCGGCAACGCCCGCTCGGATGGCTTCGAGCCCAGCCTGCTGGGCCGAGCGGCACGCGGCATAGGCCTCTCCGAGCTCGTCCGAGAGCCCTCCGGCGGCGAAGGTACGCGTGCAGTCGGAGCAGTAGCCGGCGACGGACGCTCCCGCGTCGACGATCACGGTGTCTCCCTCCGCCACTCTGCGCTCCCCCGGCCGGGAGTGCGGGCGCGCCGCGTTCGGCCCGCCTGCCACGATCACCGGGAAGGCGAGCAGCTCGCCTCCGAGCTCCCGCAGGAGCTGCTCCATCCGCCAGGCGAGCTCGCGCTCGCTGCGACCGATGAAGCGCTCCTGCGCGATGCGCTCGAAGGCGGCGTCGGTCACCTTCGTCCCGGCCCGGATGAGATCGATCTCCTCCTCGTCCTTGACCGCGCGCAGGGCCTCGACGAGCCCTCGCGTCGGAAGGAGCTCGATCCCTCGGGCGCCGAGCGTCTGCCATCCCGCGTAGGAGACGTGGTGGGCCTCGAACTCGATCGTCCCAGACAGTCGCTCGGCCAGGTCGCCGAGCAGGCTCCGGGCGGTCTCGACGAACTCGACGCCCTCGAGGGCCCTGCCCGCCTCCGCGTAGCGGAAGTCGCTGAAGAGCCGGACGCGCTCCGGCTCGACGAGCAAGGCCGGATTCGTGCTCTCGAAGCCGATCAGGTAGCGGACGTTGACCGGTGTCGTGACGAGCAGCGGGTAGTCGAGGCTCCCCCGAAGACGCTCCAGGCGCCGATTCACGTTCCTGCCGCCAGCAGCTCGATCGCCTCGCGGTAGCCCTCCGGGCCCTTGCCGACGATCCGGTGGGTCGCGAGCTCCCGGATCACCGAATGGGCTCGCCACTTCTCGCGCCCCTCGATGTTCGACAGGTGGACCTCCGCGAGCGGCACCGAGAAGAGCTCGAGCGCATCACGGATCGCATAGCTGTAGTGCGTCCAGGCGCCGGGATTGACGATCACGCCCTCTGCCCAGTCCAGCTCCTCGTGGCACCAGTCGACGTACTCCCCTTCGCTGTTGGTCTGGCGGCAGCGCACCGTGGCGCCGTACTCGGCGGCCCAGGACTCGATCCGCGCTTCCAGCTCCTCGAGTGAGAGGCCCCCGTAGAGCGCCGGGTCGCGGCGCTCTAGCACGTCGAGGTTGACGCCGTTCAGGACGGCGAGACGCATGGTCGAACTCTAGCCACGCAGAAGTCCGTCGAGTGCCGCACGCACGCGCTCGGGCGGTAGCTCGACTCCCACGACCGGACGGCCTGGCGCTTCGAGCAGGACGAGCCTCGGTCGACCGCCGACCGCTTTCTTGTCCCAGGCAAGGGCGCGCCAGGCCTCCTCTCGGTCGACCTCGACTGCGCTCGCCGGCAGTAACGACTCCACCTCGGCGAGAACGGCGGGGTCAAGGCCGACCTCCTCCACCGACAGCTTGAGCGCGGCCCTGAGCCCGAGCGCGACGGCATCGCCGTGCGAGAGCTTCGAGAAGGACCCGGCCGCCTCGAGCGCGTGAGCGAAGGTGTGACCCAGGTTGAGCGCCGCCCGAGGGCCTTCGTCCAGCGGATCGCGGAGGCAGAGAGCGACCTTGAACGCGGCGCAGCGACGGACGAGCTCCGCCGGAGGCTCACGCCAGAAGGGAAAGCCGGCAAGAAGGCCCGTCTTGACGGCTTCGGCGAGCCCGGCGCGGTGCTCCTCCTCGGGAAGGGTCTCGAGCAGCAGCGGGTCGATCACTGTCCGCAGCGGCCAGTGAAAGGCGCCGACCAGGTTCTTACCGCGGGAGAGGTTGACGGCGGTCTTGCCGCCGATCGCCGCGTCGACCTGGCCGACGAGCGTCGTCGGGACCGGCACCCACGGGAGGCCTCGCCTCGACGTCGCCGCGACGAAGCCGGCGACGTCCGTCGTCGAGCCGCCGCCGAGCGCGACGAGGATCCCATCGCGTCCGAGCTCCAGTTCCTCCCAGAGACGCTGACAGGCCGCTGCGGTCTTTGCCTCCTCGCCGGGCGGCAGCTCGTGTGTCGAAACGAGGCGCTCGCCGAGCGCCACCTGCGTGGCCCGGCCGTGGATGCCCGCGACTCGCGCGTCCGAGACGAGCGCCACCGGCCCCGCCCCCGGCACCATCGAGCCGAGCCCGGCGAGCGAGCCGGGCTCGATGTGCACACCGCCGGCCGCAAGGACAACGTCGTCGGCGTCGCGGGCAATCGCGTCGGCTGCTTCCCGATACAGCGGGTCTCGCGCGTTGTAGAGGTCGCGAAACCGTCTCTCGTCACGCGCGAGCGGCCTGCCCGATTCCCGGACCCGTTGCCAGGCCTCGTCCACATCCACCTCGACGAGCGCCGTCACAGCCTGCTCGGCAAGACACGCGCGAATCGCCGGCTGGCTGATTGCGCCTCCGCCGAGCGCGATCACGGCCGGCTCCGGGTTCCGGAGCACCTCGAGCGCCGTCCGTGTCTCGAGCACGCGAAACACCTCCTCGCCCCGCACCTCGAAGAGCCGCGGGATGGCCTGACCTGCTCTTTCCTCGAGCTCCCGGTCGAGGTCGACGAACGGCCGCCCGAGAGCGCGCGCCACTTCCTCGCCGAGCGTCGTCTTTCCGGCCCCCATGAAGCCGATCAGGGCGACGTGCTTTTCTAGCGTGGCTGCCAGTCGATCCGCTCCAGATAGGCGCGGTGCGCGGCCCGGAAGTCGTCGAGCGAATCGCCGCCGAACTTCTCCCTCGCTGCCCGGGCGAGCTCGAAGGCGACCACCGCCTCGGCGACGACGGCGAGCGCTTCGACCGCGGCGACGTCGCTCCGCTCGACGAGCGCATCGGCGGGCTTCCCGGTCCGAAGGTCGACAGAGGCGAGGGGGCGCATGAGAGTGGGCAGCGGCTTCATCGCGGCGCGAACGATGATCTCCTCGCCGTTCGAGACGCCTGCCTCGATACCGCCGGCGCGGTTCGTCGCCCGATGAAGGCCCCGCCCGTCGCGCAAGATCTCGTCGTGGGCCTGCGACCCAGGCCTTGCGGCCAGCGCGAAGCCCTCGCCGAGCTCGACCCCCTTGACGGCCTGCGTTCCCATCAGCGCCGCCGCCAGACGCCCGTCGAGACGCTCCTCGCGCGTGGCATAGGAGCCCAGCCCGGGCGGAACGTGCCGCGCTCGAACCTCGACGATGCCGCCCAGGGTGTCCCGCTCGGCGCGCGCGGCATCGACAGCCGCGCGCTGCTCGTTCTCACCTCGCTCGCCGCCGATCTCGAGAGCCGTGCCGCTGACCTCTATGCGCAGCTCACGCAGGAGCGCCTTCGCGACCGCTCCGCCGGCGACGTGGACGGCGGTATGACGGGCGCTCGCGCGCTCGAGCGCGTCGCGAACGTCGGCGAGGCCGTACTTCAAAGCGCCGGAGAGGTCGGCGTGGCCCGGTCGGGGGAGCGTCACGGCCTGCACGCCCTTTCCCGCCTTTCCGTCCTCTGGCGGCCATGGGCTCATGGCCCACGCCCAGTTCGCGTGATCGCGGTTTCGGACGACGAGGGCGAGTGGTGACCCGAGGGTGCGGCCGTGCCGCAGCCCGGCGAGCACCTCGACGCGATCGGCTTCGATCCGCTGACGCGCGCTCCGCCCATACCCCTCCTGGCGGCGGCGCAGATCAGCGTCGATCGCCTCGCGCTCGAGGTGAAGGCCCGCCGGGAGACCGCTCAGGATGGCGACGAGCGCGGGGCCGTGGGACTCGCCGGCAGTGGCGAGGGTGAGAGTCACGGGTCCAACCCTACGGCCCGCCGCATCACCTCGATCGGAGCCCCTTCGCCCGTCCACAGCTCGAAGGCGGCCGCGCCCTGAGCGACCAGGACCTCGAGACCCCCGATCACCGTTGCCCCCGCCTCGCGAGCAGCAGACGCGGTCGGCGTGTCCGGGTAGGGGAGCTCGATCAGCGTCTGATCGGATCGAAGCTCGACGAGCTGCGTGTCGCGGGCGGATGTCGCGTTGACCACGAGGTCTGCGTCGCGTACGTCCGGCGGCCACTCCTCTCGCCGGGCAAAGCAACGCGCGTGTGGCAGCGCCTCCGCGAAGGCCAGCGCCGAGCCGCCGTTTCCGAGGATGACCGGGCGTTCCGACGAGATCCCGGTGAGAACCGCCGCATCCGTGCTCCGGCCGAGGATGCGGGCGCGGGACAGTACGAGCGTGTTGACCGACGGCCCATCCGCCTCGCACAGCTCGGCGACCGCCTGCTTGTGCGGTGTCGTGACATTCGCTCCGGCAAAGCCGAGCGCCTCGAGCCCGCGGACGGCCTCAGCCAAGCGCTCGGCCGTGACCCGCATCGGCACGTAGGCCCAGTCGAGCGCCCGCGCAGCGAAGGCCGCGTTCTGCATGCGCGGCGAGAGCGATCTCTCGACGGGATCGCCGATCAGCCCCACGAGCCGAGTTGCACCCGAGATCACCGAGGCTCCTCTGGCTAGTGCTCCATCACTAGTAACCGTTCGCCCGCTGGTAGTCCCGGTGCTCCTGCGCGCTCGCGGTGAAGAAGTGGTGGATCTTGTCCGGCTTGCGCACGAAGTAGAGGTAGTTAGTCCGGGCCGGCCGGGCGGCGGCTTTCATCGCGGCCAGACCCGGATTCGTGATCGGCGTGGGCGGAAGGCCCTGGAAGAGCCGCGTGTTGTACGGGGTCGGGCTGTCGAGGTGCGACTCGCGCAACGACCTCGTCGGCGGCACGTTCAGCGCGTAGCGGATCGTCGCGTCTATTCCCAGCGGGATGCCGGCGCGAAGACGGTTGTAGACGACCGCGGAGACGAGCCGGCGCTCTTCGGGCGCGCGCACCTCCTCTTCGATCATCGATGCGATCGTCAGGACGTCGTAGGGCGTCAGGTTGCGAGACCGCGCGTAGCGCAGGTCGACCTGCGCCCACGCGCGCCGGAAGGCCTTGAGCTGCTTGGCCACGAGCTGGGCCGAGGTCGTCTTCGCGTCGAACTCGTACGTGGCCGGGAAGAGGAACCCCTCGAGGGAGCGCGTCTTGCTCTTCGAGCGGAAACCCCGTGGAAAGCGCCCGCTGCGAGTGCCGGCGAGGTACCCCTTGGCCGAGAGCCGCGGCGTGACGTCGCGCTTGCGCTTCGCGATTCGGGAAACGGCGACGATGCGCCCGGCCATCTGGCGGCGCGTGAACCCCTCGGGGAAGACGATTCGGAGGGGCTTCGGTCGAGCCACAGCCCGGGCAGCGGGCGGGGGCTTCGGCTTCTCCCCTTCGTCCCCGGAGAGCGCCGAGATCGTCAGCCACGCGACCGCGCCGAAGCCGCCGGCGAGGAGCGCCAGCGCGACGAGGCGGCGCGCGGCGAGCTGGCCGCGCGAGGGGCGCCCCGGCACCCGCCTCGGCGGCATCAGGACCGGTTCCTGCTCGCCCACTCGAGGTAGCCGCTCAGGAGGTGTGCGGCCGCTCGCGCATCGAGCCCGGCGGCCGACCCCGCTTCGGAGCTCGCCAGCACCGAGGTGAAGCGCTCGTCGAAGCGCTCGACCGGCACGTCCACCGCCCGCTCCAGTGCTTCGATGAAGCGCTCGGTCTCCTGCGCCTGGAGACCGTGCTCGCCGCGAAGGGTCAGCGGCAGCCCGACGACGATCCGTTCCGGGGCCTCGCGGCGGACGAGCTCAGCAATCCGCTCGAGCCCGGGCGCGGTGGCGGCGCGCTCGATCGTCTCCAGCGGCCGAGCGAGCGTGCCGGTGGGATCCGACACCGCAACGCCGGTTCGCGCGCTCCCGAAGTCGAGGGCGAGCACCTTCACGAAGTGAGCGCATCGAGGATGAGCCGCTCGGCCGCCTCGAGAGCCTCCGGCAACCGCTCGACGTCCGTGCCGCCGGCGCGCGCCATCGTCGGGCGCCCGCCGCCGCCTCCGCCCACGAGCGCGGCCGCGGCCTTGACGACCTTCGAGGCGTCGAGTCCCCGCTTCGCAACCGAGTCGTCGAAGTTCGCGACGAGGTGGACGCGGCCGTCTTCCCGGGAGCCGAGCACGATGGCTGCCGGCGCCGCCTTCTGCTTGACCCGGTCGGAAAGGGCGAGCAGCTCGTCGGCGTCGAGGCCCTCGACCTGGTGCGCCAGCACCCGCACGCCCCCGGCTTCCTTGGCCGCTGCGACGAACGCATCGACCTGCGAGGCGTCGGTGGGCGCGCTTCCCGCGCGCTTGCCGGACTGCTTGCGTGCCTGGGCGAGCTCACCGCGAAGCGCTTCGGCCTCCTCCGCGCGAGCCCGCAGGAGCGCGTACGGCTCGCCTGCCGTGACGGCCTCGATCCGGCGGGCTCCCGAGCCGACCGACCCCTCGCTGAGGATCACGAACGGCCCAATCTCGGCCGTCGAGCGGACGTGCGTGCCCCCGCAGAGCTCGCGAGAGACCTTCGGGACCTCGACCACCCGCACCTCGTCGCCGTAGCGCTCGCCGAACAGCATCGTCGCGCCGAGCTTGCGCGCCTCCTCGATGGGCGTGACGAAGGTTCTCACCGGCAGGTTCCCGAAGACTGTCTCGTTGACGATGCGCTCCACGCGTGCTCGTTCGTCGGGCTCGAGCGGGCTCGTATGGGTGAAATCGAAGCGGAGCTTGTCCGGCCGCACCGCAGATCCCGCCTGGCGAACGTGCTCGCCGAGAACCTCGCGGAGCGCCGCGTGCAGCAGGTGGGTCGCCGTGTGATTCGCCGCCGTCGCAAAACGCGCGGCGGAGCTCACGACGGCACGAACGCGGTCGCCCGCCTTGAAGCCCTGGCCTTCGAACACGAGCACCTGATCCTCTCCGACGCGAATGCCGGAGCGCAGCTCCGCCCGAGCACCCGTCTCGTCGTGCTCGATGAAGCCCGAGTCGGTGACCTGCCCGCCTCCCTCGACGTAGAAGGGCGAGTCTCGCAGCTTGGCCTGGAAAAGCCCGTCCTCGAGCGGCTCGAGAGCGCCGATCTGCGTCAGCATCTCGGTCCTCTCGTACCCGACGAACTCGGTCTCGAAGTCGGCCGCGAGAGCCGAGCGCCCTTCGAAGGAACTGCCGCGCCGGGAGCGCTCCCGCTGCCTCGCCATGAGGGTCGTGAACTCCTCCTCGTTCACGCCGAGGCCCCGTTCGGCGGCGAGCTCCTTCGTCAGCTCGAACGGGAAGCCGTAGGTGTCGTAGAGCCGGAATGCGTCCTCGCCGGTGATCTCGCCGCGCGCCGCCACGTCTTCGAAGAGCCGCGTGCCGCGGGCGAGCGTCTCCAGGAAGCGCTCCTCCTCTGCCCGGACGACTCGCTCGATCTCGCCCACGCCGCCTCGCAGCTCGGGATAGGCCTCTCCCATCTGCTCCGCCACGACTCCCGGCAGGCGCCAGAGCCCGGAGAGCCCGATTCGCTGGCCGTGCTGGACCGCGCGCCGAATCACTCGACGGAGGACGTAGCCACGCCCCTCGTTGGCGGGGGCGATGCCGTCGAGGATCAGGAACGTCATCGCCCGTCCGTGATCGGCGATCACGCGATGGGCCTTGGTCACCTCCTCCGACTCGCCGTAGTGAGCACCACTCTCCGATGCGACCCAGCTCATGATCTGCTGGTAGCCGTCGGTGTCGAAGATCGAATCGACACCCTGGAGCAGCATGGCACCACGCTCGAGACCCATGCCGGTATCGACGTTCTGCTGGGGAAGCGAACGAATCGACCCGCCGGGGAGCAGCTCGAACTCCATGAAGACGAGGTTCCAGAACTCGAGGAAGCGGTCGCAGTCACAGCCGGGTGCGCACGTGTCGCTGCCGCAGCCGTGCTCCTCGCCGCGGTCGAGGAAGATCTCGCTGTTCGGGCCGCACGGCCCCGTCTCGGCCGCCTGCCAGAAGTTGTCGGACCGCGGGAGCGACACGATGCGCTCGCGCGGGATGCCGACGCGTTCCCAGGCGCGGGCGGCGACGTCGTCCTCGCCGAGCCCGAGCTCGGGGTCACCGGCGAAGACGGTCGCCCAGAGGAGATCTTTCTGAAAGCGCATGCCCTCTGTCACGAACTCCCAGGCCAGCTCGACGGCACCGTCCTTGAAGTAG
>Ga0136614_10002164_pt1 | contig 12111 bp, 9 predicted proteins | sample AntDrymUQ2792106_2_FD_106643 | JGI IMG/M metagenome (GOLD analysis project Ga0136614, IMG submission 106643) | Polar desert sand microbial communities from Dry Valleys, Antarctica - metaG UQ279 (21.06) | ecosystem: Environmental > Terrestrial > Soil > Desert | place: Antarctica: Dry Valley...
CGACGGCGGCGGCGTCCATACCAACTCAGGCGTGCCAAACCACGCCTTCGCAATGTTAGTAGACGGCAAGAATTTCAACGGTCAAAACGTTCAAGGCATCGGGTTTAATAGGGCCCTTAACATTTACTACCGCGCCATGACGGTCTATCAGACACCGACCACCAACTTTGCCCAGCATGCGGCAGCACTCCGCGCGTCGTGCGAGGATTTGATCGGGTTGCCGCTCAACGCTATTTCAACTTCTTCTCCCGTTGGCACGGTTTCGGGTGATGTCATCAACGCGGGCACCTGCCAGCAGGTCGACAAAGCAATCGCCGCGGTAGAGATGGAAGCTCCGATTCCCTGCAACATGGAGCCAATTCTGGATCCAGACACTCCTGCGAGTTGCGACGGCGCCACGAGCATTTTTACTGAGAATTGGGAGTCCGGGGATGATGGTTGGACCCGAACCAGTACTGGCGTATTTGCCGAATGGGAAGATGACACGCGCAATCTCCGAGACTTCACCATCGATTCCAGTCTGCCGAAGGGCCGCGCCGGATCGGCAGCTTACGCCGCCAATATTCCGCTCGGTGAACCAGGTGGCGGAACATGTGAACCTGGAAGCGGCGACTACTCCGGCCAATACACAATTGAAAGTCCGACAATCACACTTCCGGCGAATGCGAACATCGTTAAGTTGAATTTCGACCATTATGTTGCCACCGAGGCCACCTTCGATGGCGGGCAGGTCGAAGTGAGTGTCAATGGCGGAGCATTCCAACTCGTGCCGCAGAGTGACTATGTGCACAACGCTCCAAACTCTCAGTTTGAGGCGGCGCCGCCAGTCGGTCTGAACACGAATCCGAACGCGGGCGAGTATGCCTGGCACGGCACGGACATCGGTACCCAGGAAGGGTCATGGGGAACGACGATCGTGGATCTTTCCGCTCTGACCAATCCCGGGAACACAGTCCAACTCCGCTTCACCTTTAGCCAGGACGGATGCAATGGCGTCGACGGCTGGTATGTGGACAACATCAATCTCTATTTCTGTCCGCCCCTGGAGGCGCCGGTTCTCTCGCTAAGTGACTACGAGGACCCTGATACGAACGGTTCATACACCCTCAATTGGGTCCGCCCGAGCGGAGCCAGCGGGCCGGACGTGTTGCAGCAATCTACCGTTTGCGCGCCGCTGATGTCCGACGATGCTGAAGGTGGATTAACACAGTGGACGCCGGCAAGCTCTGAATTGATCGCGCCGATGTGGGACACGTCGAGTGCGAAACCGCAGCACAACAGCACGGCGTTTTGGGCCAATCCGGTTTCCGAGCAGGAAACACAGAATACGTCTGCCACGTTAACCTTCAACAGCCAGATCCAAATACCGGCTTCAGGAGTTACCACACTGACCTTCTCGGAGTGGTACTTCAACGAGAGCGATGACCACGGTTACGTTGAAGTATCCGAAGATGGGGCCACTTGGACACCCATTTATGACAACAACCGCAACGGTTTTACTGAAGATGGAGCGCTCGCGCTTGCGGACGAACCTCTCAAAGTCAAACAGCTGGATCTCACCATTTTTAGTGGCAAGTCTATTGGCTTGCGTCTCCGTTACGCGCTCGGTCAGTCAAACTTCTTCCTCAACACCCAGTATGGCTGGTATGTGGACGATATCTCAATTACGAACGACAGCTTCTCGAATGTCGTCACTACTAATGGTACGTCGCACACCGTCTCGGGCGCGTCGAATGGCACACGCTGTTACCGCGTACGCACCACTTACACGTTTGGCGCACAGCAGGTGGCTGGTCCTTACAGCAACTTGGTCTCAGCGACGGTGTTGACGAACTTTGTTCCACCCACGGTGAATATCTCGAGTCCAGCCGAGGGAGCGACCTTCGCTAGCGGCTCGAACATTACAATCACCGCGAATGCCAACGACACAGACGGCACAGTTAGTAAGGTGGAGTTCTTCGAAGGAGCAAACAAGCTGGGAGAGGATACGACCGGCCCGGGTCCATTCACCTTTACCTGGAACAATGTCGCTGCGGGCGGTTACACGCTCTCGGCCAAAGCAACGGACGACGATGGGGCCACTGCCACGTCGGATCCCGTCCACATTACGGTTACTGAGGCGCAGGTCGAGGAATACATCGAAGACAACGACTCGCGCGTCAGCTATGCCAACGGCTGGCATTTGATTAAAGATCCGGATGCGAGCGATGGTCACTTCCGGCTGAACACCGGCAAGGATACGGGGCATAGCGCGGGTCTGGCGTTTACTGCTACTGGCGGGGGCAAGATCACTTACTTCTATGCCAGGAGCACAAAGGGCGGCACCGCGGAAGTAGCCTTGCTTTCAGCCAGCACGCAACTGGAGGCCAGGGCAGTCAACTACCGTGGGAGTGTCGGCTCATCTCGTGATCCCGAATTCAACGAAAGTGTTTATAAAGAAGAGTTCGTGATCCCGGCAGCCGGCAACTACACGCTCGCGATTAGAAACACAAACGGGGCCGTCTACATTGATCGCTTCAAGCTGGAGAGCGCCACCTCGAATGCTCAACCCGCATCCGGGCCGGGCAATACCAGCAGCAACGTCAGTGCCGTGAATCCTGGACAGCAATTGCTCCAGAGCATCACGGTACCAGCGGGAGCTCAGGCAATTTCTGTAATGGCGGAGGCCAACCCCGAATTACCGATACAGCTCGTTCTGATTGATCCGTCGGGCACGGTGCTGAACACTGCAAATAACTCGACGGGATTTGCAGTGATCAATAAGAACGTAACTCAGTCTGGAGTGTACGTGGTCAAGGTAATCAACGTCAGCCTTGGCCCAGTTCAGGTTTGGACGGCGGCAACACCGTTAGTCCAACGGTAGCTTTGAGTCCCTGAACGAGTTCTCTCGTCAGGTCGACAAGGCTTCACCTACAGGGGCACGACATTAGTGCCCCTGTTTTTTTTAGGTTCGACACGATCACTCTTTGTAGTCGAAGGGCCAGGAGACACCGCAAAAATACCCGTAAAGTTGTATTTCATTTCACTAGTGTGAATTGGTCGATCCTCTTGTGTTCCGTCCAAACAGGACCCTACTAAATATCGTATCGTGGGTTGCGTCTGATGCAAGATTGGCGCTGAGGATCGCAGCCGCGGAACAGGTCTGCGAATTTGGGGTTCACCAATTTGCCAACTTAGAAAGTTTTCGCTATAGTCGGTGGCAATCAGACGGTTGGTGAATCCTTCCGTCCAAGTGGTTGCTGGGGTGAGGACAGTGACCACAATTAGAAAAGGCGTGGCAGCCCAAAAACTGTCGCGCCTTTTCGCTGTTTATTGAGTTCACTTTGTTTGAACAGCCCCTTATTTTGGGATGTCCCTTTCCCATTGAACTGAATTCGCACAAACGATTATCGACTTGAGCGACACGGCGATCCGTTTTCATGCAGCCAAGGCGCTTCCTGTGGGAGGTCTCCGTCCTTTTGGAACGGACGGCAACTACTTTCGGCACCTAAAGTCCATCTGGTCGCGAGGAAAAGATGAAAACTGCGCAGGGGTAAAGTTGGCATGGACATTGCTCATCTCATGCCAGTGGTCTTTAACAATAACGCTGCGACAGACGGTACGGAGGTCGTATGTTTTTTGGAAACAATGGGTACGGTGCATCTAAACCCGCTCGCCGCAAGGGCGATACGCGCATTCATGTAGCCCAAGATGATCACCAGGTCCGTGCGCAAGTTGAGCACAAGTTTTCGGTAATGGATCAGGAGCACGCGCGAATCAGGGCCGAAGCCTTGGCCACTAGTGTCCCGGACAACCGCGGGCCAGGCCTTATGGCGAAGCGCAAAACGGCCTGAGCCTCGCTTCTACAGAGGCCTTTGAAGATCTCACCCGTAGTGAATTTTGTTCCCAGGTCACCTGCCAAGGCAATATGGGATAACGCATAACATGGCCTCTCTCTGGAAACTATCTGGGATTTCGGGTGCAACGCTCGCTAAGCGGGTCTGGAGTGAGATCCAAAAGGATGATGTGTTTGGCCGAGCGGCCCAGCTCTCTTACTATTTCCTGCTGGCACTCTTTCCTTTACTCATTTTCCTGACTTCTATTTTAGGGATGGTCATTGGTTCGGAAACCGGAGTTCGCAGTAGCTTGTTCAGTTATCTCGCTCGAGTGATGCCGCCCACAGCTTTCCAGTTAATCGAATCAACCATGGTGGAAATAAGCAAAGCGAGCAGTGGCAGCAAACTCTCCTTCGGACTACTGGCAGCACTTTGGGCTGCTTCGAACGGAATGGGCGCCATCACGGAAGCGCTCAATATGGCTTACGGTGTGAAGGAAACTCGTCCCTGGTGGAAGCATCGTCTCCTGGCAATCGGACTAACAGTCGCTTTGTCAGTCCTGATCATCACGGCTTTGCTGCTTGTGCTTTCCGGCGGCCGGATCGTAGAAACCCTGGCGCATAACTATGCTCTCGGCTCGATCTTTGTGCTGACGTGGAAAATAGCGCAGTGGCCCCTTGTGCTCGCCTTCATGCTGTTAGCTTTTGCCTTGATCTATTACTTCGCGCCAGATGTCCGAGAGCAGAAATGGATGTGGATCACTCCGGGGGCCGTATTGGGAGTATTCCTCTGGCTTCTGGTTTCGTTTGGTTTTCGTCTGTACCTGAATTTTTTTGATTCATACAGCAACACTTACGGATCACTCGGCGCAGTAATCATTCTCATGTTGTGGCTCTACTTAACTGGTGTCGCAGTGCTCCTGGGCGGCGAGCTCAACTCAGAATTGGAAAGTCTGGCCGCCGAGGCGGGAGCCGAGGGCGCCAAATCGAAAGGCGAGAAGGAAGCGGGGAAAAGTAAAACTACCCGCTTCCCAGCCAAGCAGTCGTGATCGGAAACTGCGTTAAGACTATGGCGCCGTGGCAACGGTAACCGACACGTCATTCAGCGCATCAATGCGTTGCTTCAAAGCGCGTGTAAGCGACTCCACCTCTTCGGGCTTGTAGTTTGCCGCTCTAAAAGCGTCGCTGATTTGCTCATCACTAAGACTCGCTAACAATCTCCCAATCCACTTTGCATCATCGACAGTGATATTAGCGAAAAGCGTCTTGCTCTTTCCGCCATAGTTGAAATCAATCACGTTGCCCTTTACTGACTCGATGAAGTCGGCTTTGACGAAGTCGTTAGGCTTATTACGACTTCGTGAAAAGAAGCCGCCGGTCTTGCCCAACGAGCCGCCGAGGTCGCTGATGATATAGCGCAACTCGTTAGCTCCGGTGCCGTCATTTCGGGCGGCGAGGATCACGTTATTAGAGTCTTTGATGTCCCAGTTGTTGACGAGCAGCATCATTACCTTTAGACCATTGAACTGAGGTGTGTTGACGAAGGGATTCTCGGACCATTTCCATTCGGCACCGCGGTCGACGTCTTTAGGCCGCGCCTCGAGCCGGACATTCTCAAAAGTTCCTTTGCCTTTGATTGTCAGCGTGGGCACGAGGTGGGCAATCTCGGTTTCATAACCTACTGCCCACAAGAGGCGATTCACGGCCGTATCAGGTTGGGCTTCCTTTCCAATCTTGGCGACCCATTCATTTCCCGCAGCGTCTTTCACATGATATTTCGTGGAATAGCCGCCCGTCTTCTTCTCAATAAATGTGACTCTCGTAAGATCAGGCTTCATCGACTCTCCACCGGCGCCGATCAAGAGATTGCGAGATCCAATGTCTACGGGCTCGCGCCATAGAACCGCTGTTCCCGCTGCCGCACCTTTGTCGCCTTTCTTCTTTTTTTCCTGAGCAACGGCAGGAAAAGCGAAGGCCAAAATGAGCAGTGCTAAAAGTATATATGGTTGGATTTCAGGTGCGACATGATCTTTCTCCTCGATGCCAGCGCAGAGCCGGCGGTAATCAGAATGTTTGTGTAGTTTTCCCGTACGTGACGGTCAAATCGTGTCTCATAAATAAGCAATCCAGCTCGCTATATTAGGGTAACTTGAAGTTAGCAATCACGGTGCCGACCTGGATCAAAAGCAAAAAACAAACCGGTGAGGTCGGCCCTCACCGGTTCTAATCGACATTAATTTTTGAAGACTTCCCGCGCTATGGCTTCGGAGGTTGCGCTCCCTGCGGACAGGCCCACAGCTGCGCCTTCGACTGCTCTCTAGCTGGTCCCACAAGCGTGACCATGCGTCTTGCTTCAAAGCGGCGAGAGTTCACCATGTAGTCGACAATTCCTGTGGAGCGTGTTTGCGCGACACCGGATCGGTCCCGGAGTCCGGGATAGATGATCACATAGGCGATCGAAGTAGGATCATTTTGTAGCTCAATCGCAAAGTTATCAAGACGCGCTTTCTCGTCATTGCGCGAAATCTCAGGGAACTCATCAAACCTGCGACATGTCAGCGGAATGGGAAATTGGATAGAGCAACTTGCAGAACAAACTTCTTCGTAGCCGCTCATCGCCAGTCCGGCCGTCAGTGTTTGACCTTCCAAACCGTTAGTGTCAACTGTGATTGAGTTCGTACCCTGTCCTTCAATAATCCTGCCAGCGGACACAGTCCAGTTATAAATCCGCGGTACGTTGCCAGTTCCGCCGGTGAGCGCCGATGTGAATGTCACTGGCTGCCCGGTAGTGACCGGTTCGGGACAGACAATGGAGACATTAGGACAAGTTGGCTTCGGTAGAGCACAGCGAACCGCAACGATAGTGTTGGCGAATGCTTCGCAGAACTCATCGCCATTTCCCGTGTTGATGACCAGCGAAGCCTTGTGTTGGCCGGGTTGAGCTCCTGTGAGGTTCCACGTTACTGCTGATCCATCTCCTTCGATGCGTCCGCCATTTACGGTCCAGCGATACCGAATGGAGTTGTTACTTGGTGATGTCGCTTTGGCTGTTAAATGAACCAGCGCGGTATCACCGTTACAAGCATCTATCATGGTTTGATCCGCCGCCAGGTTTACTGTCGGTGGGGAGTAGACGAGAGTCTCCTTCGCGTCGTCCTGGGCCATGACTTCCGCCGCAAAGAGATGCAATCCCACTAGCGCAAGCGGCAAGAACAATCGGTTAAAGTGGGGCTGAAATCGGAACATTTCCACTCCTTTTACGCTACTTCGGACCCTGAGTCCAGACTACCAGCGGCAGCAGGGGGTATTTCGAGTTTCTTCGATCAGTAGTTGTCGAGAGGGAAAAAGAGGTAATTGGGTCCCGCTTCCATATCCGCCCAACGCAATTTGACTTCACTGCCCCTGCGCCCACGGCCCTACGCAATGCAGATTGTTGGGCCGCAAAAGGTTTGTTGTCTGGGTTTGACTCGTTCTGGAATTTGGCGTAGAAGGTGATGCTCCCCACCATCAGGATTCTCCGAACCATAATGAGAAGCACCATCATCGTCGTAGTGGTATCGCTGTTGCTCGCCCTGGCGGCTTGTTCTCGTAAGGTCAAGCCAACCCCTGAGATGAGCGTCTCATCCGGATCAGTGGGCAGCTTGGAGACTAATCGAGCTGAGGCGCTAACTTACCTCAGTAAGGGCCGCGATCTTTATCGCAACGATGAAGACGCCCAGGCAATCGAAGCGTTCCAACAGGCGATCAAATTGAATCCGGAGCTAGCTGAGGCCCACTTCCGTCTGGGACTTAGTTACGATGCGCTTGGCCAGGAGCAGGAGGCGGAAAATGCGTATAAGATAGCTATTGAGACATATAAGAAATATCTCGGCAGAGAGGAAAACGAGGAAGATGCCGAGGCGCACTACAATCTGGGTCAGACTTATGCCGGACTCCATCTTTACAGTGAGGCTGTACGAGAATACCGGCAGGCGACGCGCATAAAGCCCGATGATGCCGCAATCTACTACGACCTGGGATTGGCGCTAATGAGACTGGCACAGTACGATGAAGCCGCTGCCGCTTTTTCAAAGTCTCTCGAGCTTGATCCGCAAAATTATCGTGCGGAGGATTCGCTGGCGGAGGCCAGGGAAGGAGTCGCCCGGATTCGCACCGGCAAGAAACACCAGGAAGATTTGCTGAAGAAGAAAAAAGCTGATGAACTAAAGAAGCTCGAGGAAGGCGGCGCGTCTCCGCAACCAAAAAAACGGCACACTCAAAGGCCTGTCTAAAAATGCTTTCGTTTCGCAGCGTGTGAAGGAGTAAAGTCCAGTGGCAACTTATACACCACCCCCGTATTTCCCTCAGGGCTCCCTCGCCCCGACCGACCCAGGCCGCTACAAAAGGTTTAAGTTGGCGATGGTTGTCATCGGAGTCGTCCTCGTAGCTCTGATGGGGGCGATAGGCGTAGGAGTATGGTTCTTAGCGAAATGGATTTTTTGACCTAATTGATTGCCCCCCGCTTGACAGAAAGTGCCACGATCCCTATAGTCTCCCGTTTCGGACTCACAGTCTGAAGTTAACAGTGCAACGTCCGGTTGGTTCTGTCGGTGTGGAGGCGTTGCCCGGCTATTGTTGGCCGATTGACAAATATTGTGGCGTAAAACTGCAGGCGTCGCGTTTGGTGTAAACCGATCGTTCCAGCGCCTGTGCGCTTGAAGTTGCCAGCGGCCTTCGTCCTCTGCGACGCCACAGAAAAGTTTGGGCTCAGGGAAGCCAGAATCCACACCCGCCAGCTGCGAATTCAGAACGTCCCTATCATCAATTAGAAGCAGGGCAGTCGCCTGCGCTGACTGCCGGACTAGTTCCGGAAAGAGGCAGGCAGTGCCTTTTTGCGCTCTGCGTTAGCTACGGGAAGGCCAAAAGGAAAACAGTAGTGCCGACAATTAACCAACTTGTTCGCAAGGGCCGGCAGGCAGTTAAGTACAAAACTGCCAGCCCGGCACTTCAAAGTTCGCCACAGAAGCGCGGTGTTTGCACTCGCGTCTATACGCAAACCCCTAAAAAGCCGAACTCGGCACTACGCAAAGTAGCGCGCGTCCGGTTAACCAATGGAATTGAGGTCACTACATATATTCCCGGGGTTGGTCACAATTTGCAGGAACACTCGATCGTTCTGATTAGAGGCGGCCGCGTGAAAGACCTGCCAGGTGTCCGTTACCACGTGATTCGCGGAACACTGGACTCTGTTGGCGTTTCCGACCGCAAACAGGGTCGTTCGAAGTACGGCGCCAAGCGGCCGAAGGCGGCCGGAAAATAAATGATGAATGATGAATGATGAATGCGGAATGATGAAGTAACCTCGTTCATCATTCATTGTTTCGCGTTCCGAGTTGAAATTTTATGCCAAGACGAAGAGTTGCCGAAAGAAGAGAAGTGCTGCCGGACCCCATTTATAACAGTCCGCTAGTGACGAAGTTTATCAGCGGGGTGATGTGGGGTGGCAAGAAGGCTGTTGCCGAGAACATTTTTTACGACGCGATGCGTCAGATTGGTGACAAGACCGGCGAAGAGCCTTTGAAGGTTTTCAAACGGGCGATCGATAACGTGAAGCCCACGGTCGAAGTTAAATCACGGCGTGTTGGCGGCTCAACTTATCAGGTCCCGATCGAAGTTCATCAGGAGCGGCGCGGTGCCCTGGCGATTCGTTGGATTGTCTCTTATGCGCGTGGACGTGGAGAGAAAACGATGACGGATCGGCTGTCAGCGGAGATTCTCGACGCCGCTAATAATCGAGGCAACGCGGTGAAGAAGAAAGAAGATACGCACCGGATGGCTGACGCCAACAAGGCGTTCGCGCATTACAAGTTTTAAAAGAAGAACGGTCTTGGGACTTTGGTCTTTGGTTTTTTGTCCAAGACCTAAGACCCAAACCAAAGACCAGCATTTGAAATGGCTAAGCAAGATTTAAATTTGACGCGGAATATCGGCATCATGGCGCACATCGATGCTGGTAAGACCACAACTACCGAGCGTGTTCTTTATTACACGGGCATTACGCACAAGATCGGCGAAGTGCACGAGGGAACCGCGACCATGGATTGGATGGAGCAGGAACAGGAGCGCGGCATTACGATTACAAGCGCTGCGACGACCTGCTTTTGGGAACGCAACGGCGTCGATCATCGAATCAACATCATCGACACGCCGGGACACGTTGATTTCACTATGGAAGTTGAACGGTCCCTGCGCGTGCTGGACGGAGCTGTTGCGGTATTTGATGGCGTCGCGGGCGTCGAGCCTCAGTCAGAGACCGTATGGCGACAGGCCGACAAGTACGGCGTTCCACGCATTTGCTTCATTAACAAGCTGGATCGTGCCGGAGCTTCATTCGATAGATCGTTCGAATCGATTATTACCCGCCTGGGGGCCAACCCCGTAGCTTTGCAAATTCCCATTGGGCTTGAAGATCAATTTAAGGGTGTCGTCGACCTGATCGCGATGAAGGCCCTTGTCTGGAACGACGAGAGCAAGGGTTCCGAATACGAGACGACGGACATTCCCGAGGACCTCAAGGAAGCGGCAGTAGCTGCACGCGAGAAGCTTATCGAAGCTGTGGCTTCGGTCGACGATGGCTTGATGCACAAGTACATCGAAGGCGAGGAGATCTCGGCTGCTGAGATTCGGAAAGCGCTGCGCAAAGGCACGATTGAATTGAAGATGGTTCCGGTTGTGACGGGTTCGGCGTTTAAGAATAAAGGGGTGCAGACGCTCTTGGATGCAGTCGTCGACTATCTTCCGTCGCCACTTGATGTTCCTCCAGTTGAAGGGATTAACCCTAAGAACGGGCAGACCGAGGTTCGGGAGCCGGACGCCAGTGCGCCGTTCTCCGGTCTCGTCTTTAAGATCATGGCCGACAAGCATCTTGGCCAGTTGTCATTCGTTCGTCTCTATAGCGGCACAATCAAAGCCGGCTCTTACGCCTACAACCCCATTAAGGAAACCAAAGAACGGGTCGGCCGATTGATGCGCATGCACGCGAACAAGCGTGAAGATATCGATGAGGCGAGCGCCGGCGAAATCATCGCGATTGGCGGCATGAAGCAGGTGACCACGGGCGACACGGTTTGTGACGAGAACAAGCCGATCATTCTTGAGCGGATGGAATTTCCCGCGCCGGTTATTCGGGTCGCAGTGGAACCAAAAACGCGCCAGGATCAGGACAAGTTGGGTGTTGCCCTTTCGCGCCTCGCACAGGAAGATCCTTCGTTTAATGTTTCTACGGATCAGGAGACAGGCCAAACGATCATCGCCGGCATGGGTGAGCTTCACCTCGAGATCATCGTGGATCGAATGAAACGCGAGTTTGGCGTTGAAGCGAATGTCGGCAAGCCGCAGGTTGCATATCGCGAGACGATTACGCAGGCAGCGCCCGGTAAGGAAATCTATAAGAAGCAGACTGGTGGACGCGGTCAGTTCGGCCACGTGGAGATTGAAATCGAACCGGCGCCCGGCGAAGGTTTTGTTTTCGAGAACGAGATTACGGGCGGAGCAATTCCCCGTGAGTTTATCAAACCGGTCGAACAGGGAATCAGAGACGCGATGGAGCGTGGGTTCCTGGCGGGTTATGAGCTGGTCGACATCCGAGTACGGCTCCTGGATGGTGGTTATCACGAGGTCGATTCGGACGAGCGCTCATTCCACATAGCCGGTTCCCTCGCGTTTCAGGATGCAGTCCGCAAGGCCAAGCCGGTCTTGTTGGAACCGATTATGCGCGTAGAGGTTGTGACTCCTAACGATTACACCGGCCCCGTAAATGGCGATCTCAGTTCACGCCGAGGCCGGATCGAAAGCATGGAACCGCGTGTTGGCGGCGCCCAGGTTATTACTTCCTTTGTCCCGCTTTCTGAGATGTTTGGTTATACGACTGACTTGCGTTCGGCGACTCAGGGACGCGCAACTTCAACAATGCACTTCGAGCGTTACGAGCAGGCGCCCAAGAATATTGCGGAAGAGGTGATCGCAAAAGTTCAGGGCGTCGCCAAGTAAGGAGCTAACGAGAATGTCTAAGGAAAAATTTGACCGCAGTAAGCCGCACGTGAACATCGGGACGATCGGACACGTGGATCACGGGAAGACGACGTTGACGGCGGCGATCACGAAGGTGCTGGGGAAGAACAACCCGAAGGTGCAGTTCGTGGCGTTTGACCAGATCGACAAGGCGCCGGAAGAGAAAGCGCGCGGGATCACGATTGCGACAGCGCACGTAGAGTATGAGACGAAGGCGCGGCACTACGCGCACGTGGACTGTCCGGGGC